>Ga0272441_10000973_pt1 | contig 61988 bp, 51 predicted proteins | sample SSMProp6N_FD_193582 | JGI IMG/M metagenome (GOLD analysis project Ga0272441, IMG submission 193582) | Marine sediment archaeal communities from Little Sippewissett salt marsh, Falmouth, MA, United States - SSM-Prop-6N | ecosystem: Environmental > Aquatic > Marine > Wetlands > Sediment ... | reverse complement strand
ACTCGACCGAACCCGTCCCGTCGAGGTGTCTCCCGCCAGCGTGCCCAGTGGTACCTCGATGAAGAGCGGACGAGGAACCGCATCGATGATCTCGTTTTCGAGCACGCCGCATTCGCGGAACAGACGAAGAATCAACGTGCGGCACGTCTTTCCCCCACAAGCGCCCATGCCTGCCCGTGTCAGCGCCTTGATCTCGTTCATGTCCCGATGCCCGGCGCGAATCAGTGCGCGGATTTCTCCTGCGGTGACGCGTTCGCACCGGCAGACGATGTCGTGATCGTGCAGCGGCTCCACCGCCTCGGGAAGCGGTTCGCCTACCCACGATTCCTGCATACGGATTCCCGCGATTCTTGGGGCCACGTCCGCCGGTGCCTGGATGCGTACGAGGATCGTCCGATCGTTGGCCGGAAGATCGACGATGTCGTGGACCACGAACCGTCCGAGAGGTTCCCCTTCGGCATCCAATGCGAGAACGGTGGATCCCGGTGCGACGGCGTCCCGCCCGAACTCGAGCGGAACGACGACGGTGGGATGTTCGGCATCTTCCCGCGCGTCCACCAACGTAATCGCAAGGCCCGGACATACCGCAACGCACCGCATGCAGCCGATGCAATCCTTCCCGACGCGCTCCGCCACGTACTCGGGCGTGTGTCGGATGTCGGATGCATCGATGTGGATCAGCCCCTGGGGACAGACGGAGGCACATGGGTTGCACGGAATCTCCTGCGAGCAGTGAAAGACCGGTGTAACCTTGCCGGCCGCCTGGGACGCCTCTGCAGGGGATCGGTCTACTGTCTTCCCGGGTCGGGACTTCAGGATCTCGGACATGCGCGCCCATTCGTCGGGGATCGAATCGGTAGTGGCGCCGAGGTCGAGCGCAATCTGCCGTCCGATCATTCTGCCCGAGAAGATGGCCGCCGATGCCTCGGCAATCTCGGCGGCGTCGCCCGCGGCGTAGACGGGGAGTGCAATGCGCTTGGCCGCGTCGGTGAATTCGTCCACCGGATCGAGGCCGACGGCGATGAGGACCGTGTCGCACGCGAACGTCTGTTCAGTGTTCGCGATCGGAGAGAACGCCTGATCCAGACGTGCGATCGTTACCGACTCGACCGACGACGTGCCATTGGCGGACAGGATCGTGTGCGAGGTGTAGATGGGGACGCCCATCCGCGCCAGTTTGTCGCGATGGACCTTGTACCCCCCGCATTCCGGAAGGGCCTCGACCAGTCCCACGACCTCGATTCCGGCCTGAAGAGCATGGTATCCGGCAATGAGGCCGACGTTGCCGCCGCCGACGATGAACAGCCGCTCGGCCGCCTTCACCAGATCGCGATTGACCAGCGTCTGAAACGCGCCCGCGCCGTAAACGCCCGGGAGGGTGTTGCCTTCGAAGACGAGGGACTTCTCCCGCGCACCGGTCGCGGCCAGCAGGACCTTCGGTCGCACGCGGACGTACGCGCCATCCTTGAGCACGCCGACGACGCCGTCGCTGTACACGGCAACGGCGGTGCTGTTCAGCCAGACCTGGGCGGAGTCGCTTTGGGCGAGCGCATCGGCAAGGCGAACGCCGATGTCGATGCCGCGCGTTCCGGCGTACACGGCATCGGTCGAGCCGAAGAAACGATGCGTCTGAAGGACGAGTTTTCCTCCAAGCCGATCCTTGTCATCGACCAGTAGTACCGGAACCGACGCGCTTGCGAGTTCCAGCGCCGCCGACATCCCCGCCGGTCCGCCGCCCACAATCAACACATCGATGTCGCTTGGTTCCGCTTTGGGAAGGTTCGCAGGCGGGGCGACGTCAGGAAGTTCGGGCAGTCCGGCCATCGATTCCACCGCCATGTCTGGAGACACGGGCGTCATGCATGCTTTCACAGGCGTCCCGTCTGCCATCACCATGCATTGGGCGCATTGCCCGTTGGCGCAGAAGATGCCCTGCGGCGCGTCGTCCTTCGGATGCGTGCCGAAGATGCGAATCCCTGCCGCAAACAGTGCGGACGAGATCGTCTCGCCGGGAACGGCAAGCAGCGGGCGGCCGTCGAACGTGAACGGGACGGATGCCGGTGGCTTCGGCTTCAGAATGGGATGTCGTTCGATGCGTGCCATCTAGCCTTCTTTCTCGTCCGGAGATGTCCTCGATGGGCGCGGAGGAAGTTCGACGAATCTTTCGGTGACCGCCATCAGCACGGCCGCGCCCTCCGAGGAAGATGTGTGATAGCTGTGCGGCTGCGATGGGGCCACGCGATAGCTGTCCCCGCAGTGCAAGTCATGGCGATCGTCGTTGACGCACAGGCGAAGCGATCCTGTCAGGACGTATCCGAGTTCCTCGCCGGCATGCGACGAGTGGCGTTGATCGCATCCCGGCGGAAACTCGGCGATCAGCAGCTCTTGAATTGGGGCGTCGGGCAACTGGGCGGACAGGTACTGATAACTGATCGGCGCCGTGCCGATGCGGATGTGAAGCTGCTGATCGGCTCGAGTCACGGTGGACGGCGGGTCGTCGATCGGGCGATTGCTCGAGAAGAGGGAGGCCATCGGGAGGTCGAGGGCACGACAGATCGCCGACAGGGAAACGATCGACAGTGTGGTCAGTTCACGTTCCACCTGGGAAAGGAAACCGGTGGAGAGACCGCTCCTCGTGGCCAGGGCTTCGAGGGTCCATCCTCGGTGCTTGCGGGCGGCGCGGATCTTCGCCCCGAGATCGTCCATGCCTTCAGTATATCGAAATGGAATTTCGAAATGCAACACATGTACGCGATGCTCGAAACGCTGATTCCGCGTGGAGTTCGCTGCCACGAGACGATACACTGGCAGCATCGAGAGGAGGAAGTATGGAGAAAGCACGACTCGAGTTCTTCAAGCAATTCATGGCCACCATCTGTCCGACAGGGTCCGAGGAAGAGGCGACGCGCGTTTGGTGCGAGGAAGCCGACCGGTTCGCGGATCGCACGTGGGTGGATCTTCACGGGAACGCGTTCGCCGTCGTCAACGAAGGGGGGAGTCCCCGCATCATGTTGGCGGGCCACGCCGACGAGATCGGCCTGCAGGTCAGCTACGTCGACAAGAACGGATACCTGTATTTCTCCGGGCTCGGCGGTTGGGACCCGCAGATTCTCCCGGGACAGCGCGTGCGCATCAAGACGGCCGAGGGTATCGTGCTCGGGGTGATCGGTCGCAAGCCGATCCACCTGCTGGACGCAGATGAGCGCAAGAAGGTGGTGAAGCTCGAAGACCTCTGGATCGATATCGGCGCCAACGACAAAGAGGAAGCATCGAGCCTCGTCGCGATAGGGGATCCGGCCGTGCTTGACTACGATTTTGCAGAGCTGCGCAACGGGCTCGTGGTGGCGCGCGGCCTGGATGATCGAGTGGGTGCGTTCACCGTGCTCGAAGCGGCCCGCTTGGCTGCCGGCTTGAACCCGAAAGCAGCTATCTACGCAGTGGCGACCGTACAAGAAGAGATCGGCTGCCGCGGAGCGACGACGTCCGCCTTTGACATCGATCCCAAGGTCGGTATTGCCGTCGACGTGGGACATGCGACCGATACGCCCACGCTCGATTCCGAGAAGAAGAGGATCGGCGAGGCGTCCATGGGCAAGGGACCGACGATCACGCGCGGACCCAATATCAGTCCGCGGGTATTCGCGCTGTTCCAGCAGGCCGCGGCGAAGCACGGCATTCCGGTTCAAGAGAATGCGTTTCCGCGCCCGACCGGCACGGATGCACGGACCATCCAGGTGAGCCGCGCGGGCGTTGCGACCGGACTGGTGGGAATCCCCAACCGCTACATGCACTCTCCATCCGAGATCGTGCATCTGGATGATGTCGAGAATGCCGCCAGACTCATCGCCCACACGGTTGCAGAAATCGACGACGACACCAACCTGATTCCCGGCTAACCAGCAGGCCGGCACGTCGAGACGGGGCCCATCGAGGGTCCCGTCTTCTTTTGCACACACCCCCCCCGATCGGCTACAGTGACGCCGTTGGGGAGCTCATAAGTGGGCTGAGAGGAGGATCAACCTCGACCCGTTGAACCTGATCTGGGTAATGCCAGCGCAGGGACACTCAACGAGTCCGGCCGCATTGTCGGCGCATCGGATTCGAACGTCCTGCTCTCACGCCACACCTGCGTTGCTTCCCGGCAGGAGGACGTCGTGAAGCAGGTGCTGATTCTCGCTGACGGAGACTGGGGTACGGAGTCCGACATCGCTGCGGTCAAGCGCCTTGCAAGCGCCGCCGATCACGTGATTGCAGCCGACGGCGCGTTGGATCAGGCCCGGGAGTACGGGATCCGCGTCGACACCGTGATCGGCGACATGGACTCGGTGAGCGATGCGGATGCGCTCGATGCGTCACCGGAAGAACTGTCCGTCGTGCGCTTCCCCCCGGAGAAGGATTGGACCGATCTTGAATTGGCGCTTGACCGGACCCTGAAGGAATCGCCGGAACGGGTCATCATCTACGGGGCCACCGGCGGGCGGATCGATCACACGATGGCCAATCTCGCGCTGCTGGAGAAAGGGCTGGCGACGCGGACCGCAATACGCCTCGTTGCAGGCCGCGAGACGGTCCAACTTACGCAAGGCCATCTTGCGTTGGACGATGCCGCCGTCGGAGACAGGATTTCCCTTCTGCCCGTGTCCTCGTCGGCGACCGTCACGACGACCGGGCTGAAGTACCCGCTGGCCGGTGAGGCACTCCTGCGGGCGGCGGGCCGCGGTGTGTCCAACGAGGTGGATCGCCTCCCTGCATGCATCGACGTCCACGAAGGGATCGTCGCCGTCGTGCACGCGCGACGAGAGGCGGAGGGAGTAGGATGAGCGGTCGGTGCGGTGTCAGCAACCGAACGAGGGCGGCTGCCTGGCGTCGGGGCGCGGTCCGGTGGGTCCTCAGTCTATCGCTGTTCGTCCTGCTCTGGCTTGCGTTGATCTGGATCTTCCGGTTTCCCGCCTACGTGTTGCCGTCTCCGGCAACGGTCGCGGCGACGCTGTGGCAGGACGGTCGCTTGCTCATCGAGCACGGCCTGATGACCCTCTACGAGGCCGTCGTCGGGCTTGCGGTTGCGCTCATTCTCGGGGTGAGCGTTGCACTTGTTCTTCACACCTCGAAGGCGCTTCGGTACCTGACGTATCCTCATCTGGTTCTGCTGCAGGCGGTCCCGCTGATCGCCATCGCGCCCGTCGTCATCGTCTGGTTCGGCTTCGGCCCCCTGGGAAAGATCCTCGTCGTTGCGTTCGTGTGTTTCTTTCCGGTCACGGTCAATGCATACGAAGGATTCCGAACCGTCGACCCGGCGTATCGTGAGTTGCTCGATACCTACGGTGCGTCCCGCTGGAATCGGTATCGCCACCTATACATTCCGGCGAGCCTGCCGGGCATTCTGTCCGGAGCGCGTATTGCGGCGACCTACAGCGTGCTCGGGGCCGTGATCGGAGAATGGCTGGGAGGTGCCGTCGGGCTCGGCGTGTACATGACGCGCGCCCAGCGGTCGTTTCGCACCGATCGACTGTTCGCCGCCATCGTCGTGGTGATGGCGATGAGCCTGGCGTTGTTCAAACTGGTGGGCGCCATCGGCGATGCGTTGACGCCCTGGACGAGGAGGGATCGTCATGACTAGCTGCCTGAGAGGACTCGCGCTCGTGATCGTTGCTGTGCTCGTCGGGGGCGCCGGCGTCGGCGCCGACGAACGCGTGAGCATCGCACTGGACTGGACTCCGAACACCAATCACACCGGCATTGTCGTTGCATGCACACTCGGCTACTTCGCCGAAGAGGGATTGGCCGTGGACATCGTGCAACCGGGACCCACGATGTCCGTTCAGCTGGCTGCGAGCGGGCAGTGCGACTTCGCCGTGTCCATGCAGGAGTACGTGACGATGGCGCGGGCACAGGACGTCCCCATCGTGTCCATCGCCGCCGTTTTCCCGCACAACACATCGGGATTTGCATCGCCCACGGCGCTCGGAATCTCGTCACCCGCCGACTTCGAGGGGCTGCGATACGGAGGATGGGGAAGCGATCTCGAGGGCGTCATGATCCGCACGGTGATGGAACGCCTCGGTGCCGACGCCGACAGCGTCGAGCTGTACAACCTGGGTATGCTCGATTTCCCCACCGCGGTCGAACGTGGCTTTGCCGATTTCTTCTGGATCTTCTACGGCTGGGACGGCATCCACGCCCAGCTTCGCGGCATCGACTTCGACTATCTGCCGCTTCGCGAGCTCGCGGACGTACTCGACTATTACACGCCGGTGATTGTGACCTCCGAACCGATGATCGCGGCTTCTCCCGATGTCGTTGAGCGTTTTGTGCGGGCACTCGCGCGAGGCTATATGTTCGCCGCGCAAGCGCCCGCGGAGGCGGCGGACATGTTGCTCGAATACGCTCCCGAGCTCGATGCCGAGCTGGTTCACGCCTCGCAAGCGTGGCTCGCAACCCAGGCAGAGGTGGAACCGGCTCGCTGGGGCGTTCAGCGCGAGTCGGTCTGGAGCGGATTCGCGGAGTGGGCGTATGACAACGGCCTCATCCCGTCGACCATCGACCCGCAGGCGGCGTTTACCAACCGCTTCGTTCCCGGCGAGGCGGCATCGTGACGGCGGTTCTGGACATACGTGGACTGAGAAAGCGGTTTGGCGATCTCGACGTCTTGGACGATGTGTCGTTGCGCGTCGAGGCCGGCGAGTCGCTCGCGATCCTCGGTCCGTCCGGCTGTGGGAAGACCACGCTGTTGCGCATTCTCCTCGGACTGGAGACGGCGGATGCGGGCGTGGTGGCTCACGCGCCCGATCGTACCGGCTATCTCCCACAGGGCAGCCTGCTCCTGCCGTGGAAACGCGTTTGGGACAATCTAGATCTGCCGATGCGGGTCCAGAAGATCGGGCGGGAGGACCGTGCGACGCGGATTCGAACGCACCTCGATACGTTCGGCCTTCGCGGGTTCGAGCGTTCGTTTCCGCACGAGCTCTCCGGAGGGATGAAGCAGCGCGCCGCTCTGCTTCGTGCGATCTTGGCCGGCGCCTCGACGTTGCTGCTCGATGAGCCGTTCGGCGCATTGGACACCGTCACCCGGCATCATCTACAGGATTGGCTGTACGAGATCAGCACGCGCCTCCGGCGGCCGGTGATCTTCGTGACCCACGATCCGGACGAAGCGCTCGTGCTTGCCGATCGGATCGCCGTCTTGTCGAAGCGTCCCGCTGTCGTCCTCGGTCAACTGGAGCCGAAGCTGACCGCTCAGGAGAGAGGCCGACGCTTGTCCGCTGCATTCCTGCGCGCGCGGGAGGACCTGATTCGCCTCATCGATCCGAAGGGAATCCATGGCTGAGTGCCCGTTTGACACGCGAGCCGATGCGTACGATGCGTGGTACGACTGTTGTCCGCGGACGTTCGCGTCCGAGCTACGAGCGCTCCAACGCCTGCTGCCCTCCTCGGGGGACTGGGTGGAGGTGGGCGTGGGAACCGGACGGTTTGCCGCCACGCTCGGCATCAAAACCGGTGTGGAACCCGCGGCCGCCATGGCGGCCTACGCCCGCGCCCGCGGAGTGACGGTGCATGAGGGGGTGGCGGAAGCCCTGCCGCTTCCTTCGGAAAGCTGTGACGCCGTCTTCTTCATCACGGCGCTGTGCTTCGTTCGTGACGTCCGCAAGGCATTCGCCGAAGCGTGGCGCGTTCTGCGTCCCGGCGGAACGTGCATCGTCGCCATGTTGCCCAAGTCGAGTCCGCTGGGCCGTTCGATCGACGCAGCGCGCGAGGGCGACGTCTTCTTTCGGCACGCCGTGCTGCGCGAAACGCGCGATGTGGTACGAGATCTCGAACACGCCGGGCTGTCCTTCCGTGGCGCGGTCCATACGTTGCGCGGATCGCCGGCCCGCTTCGAGCACAGAACGCAACGGCCGGGCCGCGGACTCCGGCGGGGCTCGTTCGTCGTGCTGCGCGCGGTCCGGGAATCCGGCGGTGCAAACGAAGGTCGGCCAAAAGCTGCTTGACTTCACTGCAGAGAGGGCGGTAGCATCCTGACATGGAGGCCAAACCGAAGTTCTTCCTCGTGATCAATCTCATTGCCGGGCAGGGACGTTGCAAGGAGTTGTATCCCAAGGTCAAGCTGGAGCTCGATCGTCGCAAGGTCGACTACGATCTTCACTTCACCAATGAGCCGCTGGAGGCGATCGACGTCGCCAAGATGGGGATCGAAGCGGGATTCTCCCATATCGTGGCCATGGGCGGAGATGGGACGGTCAACGAGGTCGTCAACGGCTTGCTGGGCTCGGATGCCGTACTCGGTGTTCTGCCGGCCGGCACGGGCAACGACTTCATTCGGATGCTCGGCATTCCGGGGAACCCGCTCCAGGCGGTCCATACGCTGCTGGAGGACACAACCACCACGATCGACTTGGGATGCGTCGGCGATGACCGCTGCTTCCTCAACGGCCTGGGCATCGGGATCGACGCCCAGGTGGCACGTGCCGTCTTGAAGATGGAGCGTCTGCGAGGCGCTCCGGCCTACATCTCCGCCGCGGTGCGCGAGGTCTTCCGGTTCGAGGCGTTTCCGGTGACGGTCTCCACGCCGGCGGAGGAACTCGAACTGTCCTGTCTCTCCCTCGGTATTGCCAACGGCATCTACGCAGGTGGCGGGTTCAAGCTCGCTCCCCGTGCCGATCTCCGCGACGGGCTGATCGACCTTTCCGCCGTGGGGGACTATCCGACGATGGAGCGTCTCGTTCGTCTGCCGCGCGTCCGCGCCGGCAAACACGCGAACTGGCGTCGCGTGACGTATCGGCAAGTGCCCGAGGCAACCATCTCCTCGAGCGCGAAACTCGTGGCCCATGTCGATGGCGAGCCGTATCGCCTGCCGGGGGAATCGTTCGTCGTTCGCGCGCTGCCGAACGCGCTCCGCGTGCTCGTCCCAGGCGGGACTACGCCCGCTTGAACCGCTTGTCGAGATCGATCTTGTCGTAGCTGACGATCACCGGGCGCCCATGAGGGCACGTGTAGGGGTTTTCCATCTCCATAAGTTCGTCGACGAGCTCTTGCGCCTCGATCAAAGGAATGGATTCCCCCGCCTTGATGGCGGCGCTGCACGCCAGTTGGCTGAACATGCGCTCGTACAAAGCCTCGGCGACGCTGCCGTCATCGGCAAGAACGTCAGCCAGCCCTTCGATGACCTCTTGGAACCCCCGCATCGATTGGTAGTTGGCCAGCGCCTGAGGGAACTCGCGGATGAGGAAGGTTCCGCCCCCGAATTCGTCGAGCACCACGCCGATTTCCGCAAGCTCGTCCGCGTGAGACGAGAGGATATTGGCCTGCTCGAAGGAGACCTCCACCCTCGCAGGTAAGAGGAAGACCTGGGTCACGATGCCGGCCGGCCACTCCCCCTTCATTCGTTCGTAGAGAATCCGCTCGTGCGCGATGTGCTGATCCACGATCTCCATGCCTTCGGGCGTTTCAACGACAAGATACGTGTTGTGCACCTGTCCCAGGACGCGACGGTCACCGCGAACACTCACTTTTTCGGCCTCATTCAGCGTCTTCGAGACGCGACGCTCGACGGAAAGGTCGAATCCCAGCTGACGTTGCGGCTCCCGCGTGGGACTTTCCACGAAGCGAGGCGATTCCCCGGACCTGTTCGTTCCGGTCGCTGTCCGATCCATCGGCATGACGATCGCCCGACTCGAGAGAGCCTTCTGCAGGGCCGCGGACACGGCGTCTTGCACCGCCCGAGGATGCGCAAACCGGACCTCTTCCTTTCGCGGATGGATGTTGACGTCCACGTCCGCCGGCGGCATGCGAAGACAGAGGACGGCAATCGGGAAACTGCCGGGACGAAGAATCCCGCGGTAGGCGCCCGACAGGATGAAGGACAACCCCCGATCCGAGATGGTGCGGCCGTTGACGCTGAACATCTGGTCCCGCCGATTGCCTCTGCGGAGGTCGGGACGGCTGACGAACCCGCTCACCGCCACGCTATCCCGGCTCAGCTCGATAGGAATCATCCCATCGACGACGTCAGATCCATAGATCTGGCCGATTCGCTCCAGCAGCGTTTCCACACGGGGCGCGGAGAGCACCTCGCGATCACCATGACTCACTTTCCATCCGATCTCCGGGTGCAAAAGCGCCATGCGCTGGACGATACGGTTGATGTGAAGAGACTCGGTTCTCGCCGTCCCGAGGAACTTCGCACGTACCGGGACGTTGTAGAAAAGGTCGCGAACCTCAACGGTCGTGCCGGGCGCTCGAGCCGCCGGCCGGATCCCGAGGACGTGCCCGTCCTCGGCCGTCAATTCGTGCCCCTCGCCGGACTCGCCCGCGCGGGTGACGATACGGAGTCTTGCCACCGCGGCCACACTGGCGAGTGCTTCGCCTCGAAACCCGAGGGACTCGATATCGTAAAGGTCCTCTTCGGTCGCGATCTTGCTGGTTGCGTACCGCTCGATCGACAGCTCGAGATCCTCCGCAGTCATGCCGGAACCGTCATCGCGAACGACGATCCCTTCCTTGCCACCGGCGGCAATGGACAGCTCGATACTCTCACTTTCCGCGTCAATCGCGTTCTCGATGAGTTCCTTGACCACCGATGCCGGCCGATCGATCACCTCACCGGCCGCGATCTTCTGAGTGAGGGCTTTGGTCAGGCGTTGGATCGTCATGAACGTCAGGCTATCCGATCTCTCCCGGATCGGCAATCATTGAGTTGGCGGAAGCGTACCGAGTGGGCTATCGTTGATCGGAGGCGCCATGCACACGATTTCCATGCTCCGTCGGACACTCGGCCTGTCGAGCGACAACCAGGTTCGCAATCGCATCGAGCGAATCAAGGATCTTCTTGCCGAGCACATCCGGCGAGGTCCGAACAACCAGATCTTCCTTACCGATATAGGGCTCGATCTGCTCAAGCAACTGCAGGAGCTGTACGACACCGGGCTAACGTTGGCAGAAGCGAGTCATGTCCTGCGAGCCAATAGCTATAATAGGGAGATAGGACATCATGAGGTTTCGTCCGGTTCGGTATTAAACCAAGTCAATCCGGCACGTCTACCGGATGGTCCCGACACACTGACGCACGAACTCAAGCAGTTGCGCCAGCAGATTGCGGCACTCGAGCGCAAACTCGTGCAACGCGAGACGGTCGCGGGGGGGCGAAGCGAGCCCGACCCGTGGTGGAGCCGCCTCAGAGAGGATGTCGATGTCACTTAACGTACCCGTACAGCAGAACCGCCGCCTTGCCGATGTTGTCGCCCGGATCGATGCATCCGACGAACTCCGCGCCCTGTGGAGCAGCTCGAACATCACGGCCATCGACCGAATGGGGATCAACGACCACGGTCCGGTGCACATCAAGATCATGACGAACATCGGCCTGAAGCTGTTGCGCCTTCTTATCGAAGGCGGCGTAACGCCGAGTGTCGTTCAGCACCACGATATGGATCCGGAGGATGCGGAAGTCGTCGTGGTCCTCGCCTGCGCCCTGCATGACATCGGCCACGTGATCCATCGTGAGAATCACGAGTTTCTCTCTCTGATGCTCGCTCCCCCTTTGATCGATGCGTTTTTGGAGCCGGTCTACGATCTCCGGCAACGCACGATACTGAAGGGGGAGGTGCTTCACGCCATCTATGCACACCAACGCGAGATCAAGACGCTGACGCTCGAAGCGGGCGTCGTCAAGGTATCGGATGCGCTCGACATGGAATCGGGGCGCGCGCGCATCCCATTCAATACCGGCTCTCCGACCATCCACTCCGTGTCCGCCATGGCCATCCGCAAGGTGAGTATCGACCGCGGCGCCGAGCGACCGATCAAGATTGCGATCGAAATGTCGAACTCGGCCGGGATCTTCCAGGTCGATTCGCTGCTTCGCGAGAAACTCCGCAACTCCACCCTGGCGCCGTACGTCGAGGTGGTCGCGGAAGTGACGGCTGAAGAGAAGAAGATCCTTCATCGATACTCGATCGACTGAGAGCCCCCGTAAATCGCCCCGAGCGGGCCTCTCGGGGGTCGGGATCGGCCTCCGAGGAGCCGGCCGACGAAAACGCTTGACTGCACCGAGCGCTAGAAGCCCGTTCTGTAGGGCCTTACCGCCATCGTTCCCGCGTTTCGCAACAAAAGTACCCTTTTGTTGCGAAATCTGTCCCGCTCCATCTCGTCACGTTCGCGTACGGTGAACGGCGTGAAAGGAGCGAGACATGCCCCTGGAGATTACCCACGAAGACTTCCTGACGCCGTCACAAGTGCTCGCTTTGAAATCGTACTGCCGCGAGCAAGCGGCTGAAGCACATGCAAGCGGCAAGAAGCAGGCCGTGCGCAACTGGGGCATCCTCCACGTTGCGTTGGATGCGGGCCTTCGAGTGTCGGAAATCTGCGACCTGGAGATTCGTGACGTCATTCTCGATGCCGAGCATGCGTCCGTCATCGTACGTGACGGCAAGGGCGGGAGGAAACGTGGGGTCCGCATCGGTTCCGCGCTGCGGCAGCATCTTGCCGACTACGTGGCGTGGAAAGAGCGTGTGGGCGAATCCACCTCGGGCCGAGCGCCCATGTTCGTCTCGAGTCGAGGGGGCCCGTTGACGCGTACCGCCGTCTACCGCATCTTTCGCAAGCACGCCGACGATGTCGGAATCCCCAAACGTTTCTCGATCCACTCGTGTCGCCACACGTATGCATCGCTTCTGTACAGAAGTTCCGACTTCAACCTGCGGCTGGTTCAGAAGCAACTGGGGCATCGATCCATTCAAACGACCCAGATCTATGCGGACGTACTGAACGAAGACGCCGTGGTCGCCGTAGAGAACCTGCCTCAGTAGGCTATGCCGACGGAGCCGTTCTCGTCAGCGTTTGCGAATCGCTGCTCTTGACGAAATCTTCACATCGTTGAGCTAGTCTTGCTTGGATGAAGCGCTATCCCATTCTAGGTCGTTCCGTCTTGGTGGTTGGGTTGAGCTGCATTGCCTTGTCGGCATGTGTGGGATCATCTGCTCAGGCCCAAACACGACTGTCGGTTGCGTTGGGATTCGAGAATTGCACGACGCCGGGTTGTTACGCGCCCGCAACGATCGATGTAGAGAATCTTGCACCTTCCGAGACTGCGCGATTACAGATCGTTCAGGCGGTGGGAAACGAGTGGCGTGGAGAAGCGGAGATGCGAATCGAGCTGCCTCAGAGCATTCAGTCGGATGGCACGTACACAAGCGTCATCCCCGTCTACGATCCCGCCAACGCCGTGCAGTTCGAACTGTGGTCTTCGACCGGGGAGTTGCTGACAGAAGCGACGCTCGATCTGCGGGAGGGTTTCCGTGCAAGTCCTTTTCCTGTCTATGATCGAGCTCTGCCGCGGTTCGATGATCGGGCCGCATTGGTGGATGTCGGCCGCCTGCCCACGGACTGGTGGGGCTACGATAGCGCAGAGAGCGTGTGGATCGCCTCGTCGCTGCCGGACGAGGGCTGGGCGACGCTTGCGCAATGGGTACTGGCCGGCGGGTCGCTGGTCATCGTGACCGGAAGCGACTTCTACCGGATGGATACCTCCGCACTGCGCGGGCTTCTCCCCATTGAGGACCCGTATGTCGCGGTGTCGGACTCCGGAACATCGTACGTCTCCGGCACGTTTGCCATGCAGAACGTGCAGCTGGTTGCGGGCGACGGTTTCCCTCTGCTGATTCAGACCGAGAACGGCGCCGGAACCGTATCGCTGGTGACCGTGCGTGCGGGCGCATTGACGGCAACGGAGCTTTCGCAGATTGCGGAGCACGTACCCAATGCCCAGTTGATCCGGTTTGACGAAATCACCAGCTCGCTTCTCGGCGCGCAACGCGTGGCCACGTTGAACAAACCGATGCTGCTCTTGCTCATGGGACTTGGAATCGCCATGGTCGCCGGCGTGACGGTGGCCGGACGGCGCAATCCGCGCTGGGGATGGATCGGAATCGGGGCCGGGATGGCAGTCATTACGGTTTTGTCCGGTTTGATGGCAAACCCAACAGATCAGCTAGTAGGTGTATATGCATATAATACGGACGTCACGCTTCTAACAGAGGTCGGTATTAAGGTGGTATCGTCCAGTTTGTATTCCCGCACGGACCAATCGTTCCGGCAGACGTATCCAGGCGACTTGATTCCGAACGTCTCGCTGCCGCGGACGCTTACGGGCGCTGATTCCTACAGCGCATTCGCGGGATCGTCATCGTCGCAATGGCTCGTGATGCCCGGAGAAGTGAGGGATTGGCACGCGTACGCTGCCGCCATCCCGCTTCTTCATGTGCATCGTGAGGATGCGGCGACGGTTCGCATCAGCAACTTCCATCCGACGGAGTTCTCCGATGCCTGGGTCATCGTCGACGGCTACGTCCATACGTTGGACAGTCTTATCGAAGGCACGCGGCGCTACGAAATCGGCAGTACGGGAACCCGACTGGCCAGGTTCCTTGTCGAATCCGGCGATCGGCCGTATCGCAGTGCGGCGCAGCTTCTCGATAACGTGGGTCTCCTCGTAGCGCTTGAAGACGGCGTTTGGCTGGTTGCCTCAGCGGTTCAGGAGCGAACGGCCGAGGACGGAGTGTCGCAAAAAGTGAGGGATCTGACGATGGTGATCGCTCGAGATGGAGGAGGGATGTATGCGTACTGATTCCGTCTTCTCCGCGAGTGCCCTGCAAGCACATATCGCCATGATCCTGATCTCAGGGATCTCGCTTGCCGTGTCCATTCAGCCTCCAACTCAGATCTCGGCGCTTCGCGTAGCAGCGCTTGCGTATTCGCCCATGATCTTCCCGGTGGTGACGACGCTCGTTTTCGGCCTATTCGCGGTAAGTCGGGGAGCGCTGCTCGCGAGCGAAGCCGGCAATCGACTGGTGCGCTCGAGACTGGTTCTCCGGGCGATGCAGCAGATCTCATTCGGACTGTTGGTGCTGCTCCCGTTTTACGTGTTCTCCCGCGCATTGCTCCCGACCGGGACGCGGGGCGTCCTCGCCCTTCTTGGCTACTCGCTTCTGTTCGGACTCTTTGCCTGCGTTGCTTCGTTCCATCTGGAGAGCCACCGCGTTCGAGAACGACGCAGTGCGTTTCTGCTGCGGTACACCTTCTACCTGGCTTTCTGTCTGATTCCGTTCGCACTGGGAACGATCTCTGAGTCTGTCTCATTCTTCTTAAGTCTGAGCCCGATGGGGTTTGCCATCGAGGTCGTTCAAGGCATCTCGGCCGTTCAAGCTGCGCTTGGCTGTGTCGTGCCGTTTCTTGGGTTGATCATCGTACTCATGCGATTGCAACGAGCCGATCGGAGGCATCATGCGTTTTGACTTTGCGGTGTTCCTGGATGCAGTCGAGCGTCGTGTCCGTCGCATCAAGGGCGTTTCCGTCGCGGCGAATCTTCTCCTCTGCGCGGTGCTGACCGCGCTTGTCGTCAACCTTCTCCTCCGGTTCGCATTCCGTGCGATACCGCCGACGTGGGGATACGTCGCCCCGGCGGTACTCCTGGCTGCGCTGCCGGGCGCGTTCATCGTCGGCTGGTCCAAACGACCGGTTGCCGCCCACATGCTGTTGCGTCTGGATGACGCGTTGGGTTCTCACGCGCGAATCTCGTCCCTCTACGAGGTCGTCACGGCCGATCGCTCCGGCCTTTTCCGGGACCGGTTGGAAAGCGCCGTGGCTCAAGACACAACGGACTGGAAACGAGCGCTCCCGATCCCCAAGCGGACGGTCAGGACGCTGTCCGCGGGGTGTGTTGGACTGCTCCTCGCCTGCGTTCTTCCGTTGATTCCACTGCCGCAGCAAGATGCAGTGGCGTCGGCACTTCCGGACGGAAGTGAGACATCGGCATCCCAAGTGCTTCCGTCGTCACTTCCGGAAGCGACCGATCCGGATGGAAGTGCCGATCGGGACGACTCGCCGACACCGATGGAAGCGGAAATCGACGTGTCGCCGCGCCAGCCCACCTTGGAGACGTCATCCAACGGAGAGAACGAAGAAGTGACGTTGGATTCCGTTCTGGACGACCTGAGTTCACTCTCCGAAGGCAGTGCGCAAGTGGACGCAGTTCCGACGACCGACGAACTCAGGGAGCTTGCGTCCGCACAAGAAGCAGCGCGGCAAGCCCTTACGGACATGGTGGACAACCTGCGTGAGCAGATGAGCCAGAATCCGCGCCCGCTGACGCAGCAGGAGTCCAACACATTGCAGGACCTGGCGTCGCAGACGGGGGACCCTGAAATCGAGGAACGGACCGACGATGTGGTTGACGAACCCGATCCGGATCAGATTGGAGAGAAACTACAGGATCTCCTTGAGGAAGCCGATCCCAATGCAGAGCCGCCGGAGTCATCCCCCGAGAGCCAGGAGAATGACGGAGGCAGTTCCGGTCCCTCGGAAACACCGCAGAGCACGGAGATCTCCGGGGATGAGGAAGCCGGTCAGCGGTTCCTGGAACGTGCGGCCGACGAACTACAGGAACAGGCCGATGCGCAGGCGGAAGGGGATGGACAGCCCCAGTCGCAGTCCAAGCCGCGAGACGATAGCGACGCGGAAGATCGTCAGGATGAGAACGGTCAACAGGTGCAGTTGCCGGGCGACCCGGACGATCTGGCTCAGGAAGGCGGCAGTGACGGACTTGGCGGGCCCACTGAGGACGCTCCGGACGGAGAGGTAGGCTTCGTCCATGAAGAAGCGCCGTCCACCGTCGGAGAAGAGGGCGAGTTTCTCGATGAGTTCGTGACCAAGGGCGTCCCGGTGGAAGTGAGCACGACAAGTGAGGGGACCACGACGCGGATCGTCGACTTCGAACAGATGGCTTCCATCGTGCATGAGCGAGGGCTCCCCGAGGAGGCCTTGGAATCGGTGCGTAGATACTTCGAGTTGATCACCGGCCTTGAAGGAGGATCATGATTTCGGAACAGGATTTCCAAGCAGCTGCGACGACGTTCGAGCGTTTGCGAGCGGCCGTCGGCGAAGTCATCGTCGGCCACGACGATGTCGTCACGTTCGCCCTGATTTCGCTTCTCTGCAAGGGGAACGTGTTGTTCGAGGGCGTCCCCGGATTGGGCAAGACCCTGCTCGTTCGCACGCTGGCGAGCGCGCTCGGTCTTGACTACTCCCGCATACAGTTCACCCCCGATCTGATGCCGGCCGACATCGTCGGGACGGACATCATCACGGAGGAGGGGGGGCACCGGGCCTTCACCTTCGCTCCCGGGCCCGTGTTCGCCAATATCGTGCTCGCCGATGAGATCAACCGCGCCACGCCGAAGACGCAATCCGCGCTGCTGGAGGCCATGGAAGAACGAACCGTCACCGTCGGATCGGAGACGTATGAACTCGAAGAGCCCTACATTGTTCTCGCCACACAGAACCCGATCGAGATGGAGGGGACGTATCCGCTGCCCGAGGCGCAGGTCGATCGATTCTTGCTGAAGGCGAAGGTCCCGTTTCCGTCGCTCGAGGAACTCGTGCAAATCACGGAGCGCAACACCGAGGGCGCCGGCATCCAACTGCCACGTCCGACCGCGAGCGCGTCCGACATTATGACGGCGCGTGAGATCGTTCGCGCGATTCCCGTGGCCGGCGCGCTTCGAGAGTACGTGGGGCGCCTGGTGCTCGCCACCCATCCGGAGTCTGCCCACGCGCCCTCTCAGGTCAAGGAGTACGTCGAGTATGGCGGGAGTCCACGGGCCGCGATCGCCCTTATCTTGGGCGCCAAGGCGCACGCATTTTTGGCCGGCGAGGTCAACGTCCGTCGAGAAGACATCCAGGCCGTGTTCAAGCCGGCGCTAACGCACCGGCTGGTTCTGAACTTCCGAGGCGAAGCGGAGGGCATCTCGGCGGACGCCCTGCTGGATGACGTCTGGGCAAAGACACCTACGAACTGATGCCACGCTTCATTGACGAAGCCTTTTTGCAGCGTCTGGCGAACCTCCGGTTCATTGTAAAGGGACGGAGGAAGGGGCAGCTGTCAGGAATTCACGCATCGCCTCGCGCAGGCGTGAGTCTGGAGTTCTCGGACTACCGAGCGTATGCGCCCGGTGATGACTTCCGCTACATCGACTGGAACGTCTACGGACGGCTGGATCGCGTGCTTGTCAAGACGTTCGTGCACGAAGCGGATCTTCCCGTCTATTTGCTGATCGACTTCAGCGCGTCGATGCGGGTGGGAACGCCGAGCAAGGCGCAGTATGCCGCCCAGTTCGCTGCGGCGATGGCCTATCTCGGGCTGAAAGAACTCGACCGAGTCGGCATCTATCCGTTCAGCGACCGTTTGATTCCCGGCCTTCCCCCGCGCCACGGGATGGGACAGATGGGAAAGATCATCAGGCTGCTGCATGAGACCGAGCCGGGAGGGCACACGTCGATCGATCAAGCCATCACGGAGTTCCTCGGCCAGACACGCGAAAACGGTATGGTCTTCCTGATCAGTGACTTCCTCGGTTCGGGCGGGTACGAAGAAGGCTTGTCACGGCTCACGCACCGAGGCGACGACGTAACGGTCATTCAGATCCTCGATCCGTCCGACGTCTCTCCCGCGACGGTGGGGACGACGCGAATCGTGGACGTCGAATCGCAACAGCGCATGGTTCTCACGATCGGGCACCGCACCAAGGAGCAGTACGAGCAGCGTTTCCGGGAGCATCAAACCGCACTTGCGTCATTCCTGCTGTCGCGACGCGTCGCGCACTTTCCCGTGACGACCGATCGGCCGATGGAACGCTTCATCCATGAGGATCTTCGCGCGGGGGGAGTTCTATCGTGAGCCTTCTTCATCCGAATGCACTGTACCTCCTGTTGGCCGGCCTGTTCATCCTACTCCTGCACTTCCTGCGATCTCGGGAGCGGCAGCGAGATGTCTCTTCGTTGGTACTGTGGCGAGGCTTGCCGGGCGATCCTCAATCCAAAGCGGCGCGCTTTCGCCAGCATCTCGATCCCCTTCTCCTTCTGCAACTCGGGATCCTGGTCGCGCTGAGCTTCGCCCTCACACAACCGCAGGTGCGAGTGGACCAGGGCTCCCCATCCAGCCTGGCGATCGTCATCGACGGAAGCGCGAGCATGCGGACAACGACGCAGTCAGGCGCCACTCGATACGAAATGGCCGTTGCCGAGGCGTCTTCACTCCTCGAGAACGTCCCTCCGGAGCGTGCGCTTGTGATCGAGTTCAGCGAGCATCCTACCGTGCTGTCCGCGCCCGCCGATCTTGCCGATCCGGTGGCCGCTCTGCGATCCTCTTCCCCCACGTGGTACGCCGATGGAAGCCTCGACGGACTGATGACCATGTTGGGCAGCGTCGGAGGCCCGGACGAATTCGCGCGCATCGTCGTCCTGTCCGATCGCACGCTCTCCGGTCTTCCCGACAACGCGGTAACGATCCTGTTCGACGAAGGCGACAACATCGGCATCACAGCCTTCGCGGTACGCACGCATCCAAGCGGCAGTGGGATCACCGCCTTCGTCGAGATTCTGAACGCGACGGACGACTACGTAAACACCACCGTGCGGATCAGCGACGGCGAGAGTCAGGCCACGCTCGCGCTGATGCTTGCCCCGGAGGGGGCGGATCAATACGTGATCCCGTTCCCGGCGTCGCGCGGATCGGTGTTCACGGCAAGTCTCGACTACGACGACGACCTGCCCAGCGACAACGTTCGCCACTTCGCGGTCGACCGCGCCATCGACGTCCGCGTCTACTGGGTCGGGGAACGCAATCGCTACCTGACCGCCGCCCTACAAGCATCCGTTCCCGTCACGGAGGTTGAAGAGGTCGACGATGCAGACCTCATCATCGTCAATCGCCAGGACGTGCCCGCCGTCGCGGATGGGGTCGTTCTCCTCATCCAGTCGAGCATGGAAGACGTCGTAACACTCGGCGACGCGCACGATGTGGGCACGGTCACGGCCGTGTCCCCCGATCACCCGCTGCTGCGGTCCATTGACCCGGACGATCTGAGAATCCGGCAGGCATTCGATGTCGAATTCAACGTCGATGCCGACATGCTGCTGGCAGCGGACGGGCTTCCCCTCATCAGCGAGATCCAAGATGCGTCACGGCGACTCCTCATCCTGTCGTTCGATCTGATGAACAGCAATCTCCCCGTAACGGTCGACTTCCCTCTCCTCCTGCGCAATCTGACGTACGAACTTGTCCGCGTCCCGCCCACACTGACCTTCCAGTCTCCCGAAGTCGGCGACGTCCTCTCATTGAGCGGCCGAGGGACCATTCAGTCTCTTGCGGATGCGGACGACCAACTGGTCGGCTACTCGGACACGCTGTTGACGTTCACGCCGTCCGAGCCGGGAGTCTACACGTTGACCACCGATCGCGGCGCGTTCGCATTGGCCGTCAACCCACCGGCGTCGGAAACACAGCTCCCGACGCAACCCGAGGAGCCCACGGAAGCGGCGGTCCGTCCGACCTCCGACCGCCTTCTCCCCCTGTGGTCCTGGGTGCTCGCTCTCGCGGCTCTTCTGTTGCTCGTCGAAGCCTACCTTCACCTCGGATACCCCCTCATCTCGCGGAGGTCGACGTGATCCAATTCAGCCATCCTTACGTTCTTCTCGCCCTCGTCCCGCTGCTCGCCGCCGTGTCGACCCTGGCCGTGAGGAAGCGACGCTTCCCGTTCGTGCGGACCCTCATCCTCGCACTCGTCATTGTGGCTCTTGCCGGTCCGTTCCTCGCGCAGGAGACGCTGTCGCACACGATCCTCTTCCTGGTCGATCGTTCAGCCTCCGTCACGCTGACATCGACGGATGAAGAGGTTCAGTCGCGCGTGCAATCGATCGTAGACGAAGCAAGCGAGGCGCAGTTCGGCGTGATCGAGTTCGCGAAGACCGCGGCCGTGACCGTTCCGTTGGGGTCGGGCACACCGGCGCTCGGCATGGCGTCGCTGGACGACTCCGTATCCAGCCTGCAATCCGCCGTCGATCTCGGGCTGTCGCTCGCTCCCGACAAGGAGGCGACCCAGCTCGTGCTTGTCAGCGACGGCCGCTTCGGCGATCTCGTCGAGAACTCGCTCAGCCTGGCACAGCTGTCCGGGGTCCCCATCTCCGTGCTCCCCGTCGGCCATGAGATGCCATCCGACGTCTCCGTTGCAACGCTGTCGGCGCCAAGCCTCGTGCAGGTTGGGCGGCCGTTTGAGATCGTCGCCGAGCTGGCGTCTCCCAGCGGCGGCCCTGCGCGCCTCGTCCTCTACCGGGACGACGACATCGTGGACATTCAGGAACTCGACCTCTCCCCGGGCACAACCGAGGTTTCCATCACCGACACGATGGAGCAACTCGGTGCCTCCGTCTACCAAGCCATCGTCCGGGGATCCGACGATCCGATCTCCGCCAATGACGACCTGTCCATCCACGTACGCTCCACCGAGTCTCCCACCGTCCTGCTGATCGGCCGCGACGACGCCAGTCGCGTCTCCGACCTCCTCGAAGCGCTCGGCATCACGTATGCGACCGCGGACGACGTCCCGCCGCTGGAGGTACTCACCGAGTATCGACAAGTCATTCTGGCAAGCGGCCGCCTCCAGGACATCGCCACGACGGAGATCGAAGCCCTGACGCAGTTCGTTCGTCATCTGGGAGGAGGCATCCTGGTCGTCAATGGAGAAGAGGAAGTCCGCGGATTCCAAGCCGGCGCGATCGAGGACCTGCTTCCGGTTACGTTCACGCTCCCGGAGAAGACGGAGGAGGCCAGTCTGGCCATTGTCTATCTGTTGGACCGGTCTGCGAGCATGCGATCGCGCGTCGACGGCGTCGTGAAGATCGACGTACTGAAAGAGGCTGCGATCGCCAGCATCAATCTTCTGGACGAGGAAGCGCTCGTCGGAATCGTGGCATTCGACCGCGTGTTCGATTGGGTGCTCCCGATCGCCCCGATCGATTTCGGCGCCATTGCCAGTGCACTGCACCCGATGGACGCCATCGGCGGAACCGACATCTACTTCCCGCTGGTTGACGCACTGGATCGCCTGGATGACGTCGAAGCGCGATCCAAGCACATCTTGATCATTTCCGACGGGAAAGCGGGTGACGAGGTCCGGGATTATCCGGGGCTCGTGCAGCGACTGGCATCCAGTGCCGACACGACGCTGTCCGCCATCGCTGTCGGCAGCGCGCCGAACACGACCTTGCTCGGCACGCTCGTGACCGCCGGGGGCGGCTCACTGTACCTGGCGGATGACTTCTCGACACTCCCGCAGGTATCCATCCGAGCGACCCAGCGACTGAGCCGGGAGCGGTTCGTCACCGGCGAAACCAGCGTAGAGGGACGACTGGCCGAGCATCTTGTGCCGGAGTCCATTCCCGATCTCTCGGGCTACGTGGTGAGTTACCCCAAGGAGTCCGCCCAGACCCTGTTGTGGGCAGGTGACGATCCGATTGTCTCGACCTGGCGCATCGGGCTCGGCACGGTGACGGTTCTCAACACCGACATGAGTGGCGTATGGACGAATGCCTGGTTCGAGTGGGTGCAGCTCCCACGGCTGTTCGATGAGATTCTCGCGACCACACAGCCCGACACGGCCGCAACGTGGGGACTGGCCGCGTCGACGTCGTTCGAGGGCACCACGACCTCGGTGCTGGTGGACGCTCGAAACGATGACGAGTCGTACGCCGACTTTCTCGACCTCCGTGCGGATCTGCTGCCGCTGGAGGCGTCCTACGAGATGAGCCAAGTATCTCCCGGACTCTACCACGCGTCGTTCCCTACACCCGCCAAGGGAGGCTACACCATCTATGTGGAAGACATGACGCGCGAGCGCAACCTGTCCGTTCCCCTGTGCGTGCCGTACTCCGAGGAGTACATCGCCTTCGGGCCGCAGATGGAAACCCTGTCGTGGATCGCGGACGCAACCGGCGGGACCGTCCTGAGCGAGACGAACGCGCTTCCGAACGTCGCCGAAGCCGCTGTCGAGGAAACCCGACCGCTGCAGTACATCCTGATGCTTGCGGCGCTCGCACTGTTCCTCGTCGAGCTTGCGCTACGGAAGTGGCCGCTCCGTCGCCGCCGCAACGCACTCGGATAGAAGGCAGCCAGGTTCCGCGACCGGGAACTCGATCCAACGGATCGAGTTCCCATCGTTCCAGTGGGAAACAACGAGCGGCAGTTGTCGCCGCAATCCAACAAGAGTTGCGCCATGTCGGGGCAACTCCAAAGCAACCCGGTCCTCGAAGCCCCTCCGCCCAGAGTTGCGCCATATCGGGGCAACTCTATAGCAACCCGGTCTGGAATGACCGGGTTGCCCAACTCCAAGGAACTCGATCCAACGGATCGAGTTCCCATCATTACGCGAGGATGATCCCTCTGGCGAGATATTTCCGACACCGTCGTTCCAGTCGGAAACAACGAGCGGCAGTTGTCCCCACAATCCAACAGGAGTTGCGCCATATCGGGGCAACTCCAAAGCAACCCGGTCGCATAGACCGGGTTGCCCAACTCCAAGGAACTCGATCTGCAAGATCGAGTTCCCATCCTCGAAGGAACAACGAGGGCAGGTTCGTGTGATCCGCCGCGGAACCGGATCCCGAGCGCGGGCCATACCCGAGAGTTGCGACCAAAGGGAGCAACTCCAAGGAACTCGATCCAACGGATCGAGTTCCCAGATACTCCCCGGACCAATTGTCAGAGGAGCAGCGGAGCCGCATCCCCTTCTGCAGCGGCTTTGCGGAGCTACTCCCCGGACCAATTGTCAGAGGAGCAGCGGAGCCTGATCATTCGCGAGGATGATCAGGCGAAGCTATACTAACCCCACACTCCGGGGAGTGGCGCAGCCTGGTAGCGCGCCTGCTTTGGGAGCAGGAAGTCGCTGGTTCAAATCCAGTCTCCCCGACCAGGAAAGGACGCACCCGTGAACGATCAAGAAACCCGGATTTCCTGGTACCGACAGTGGCGATCTCAGCGATTCTCCGAGATCGTAGGGCAGGACCCCATCGTTCAGACGCTGCGCAACGCCGTTCGATCGGGCGACGTGGCGCACGCCTATTTGTTTGCAGGAGAGCGCGGCATCGGCAAGACATCGGCGGCGCGCATCCTCGCCCGCGCCGTCAACTGCCTCCAACCCGACGACGGGGAGCCGTGCAACGAGTGTGCCAACTGCGCTGCAATCCTCGCCAACCGGACGCTGGACATCGTCGAGATCGACGGTGCATCCAACCGCGGAATCGATCACATCCGCCAGCTTCGCGAGGAAGTCAACTTCGCGCCCACCGACCTCAAGCGGAAGGTCTACATCATTGACGAAGTCCACATGCTGACGAACGAAGCGTTCAACGCGCTTCTCAAGACACTTGAAGAGCCGCCGGCGCACGCCATGTTCGTGTTCGCCACGACGGAGCCCCACAAGGTGCCGCGAACGATTATCTCGCGTTGCCAAGCGTTCGACTTCCGCCGAATCGCGGATGCTGCGATCGAAGCGCACTTGGAGAAGATCGCGGCCGCGATGGGCGTCGACATCGACGTGGACGCCCGGCGGCTGATCGCACGCCGCGCCAACGGCGGCATGCGAGACGCACTCGTGATGCTGGAGCAGGTGGCAAGCTACGGCGGAGAGACCGTATCCGTCGATGTCGTGCTCGACATGCTGGGGCTGGCCGATCACGCCGTGCATCAAGCGTTCGTGGACGGCATCGAGCAAGGAGATCAGGCCACGATCTTGACGATCATCGACGAGCTGATGGATCGCGGAAAGGATCTCGACATCTTCCTCTCCGATGTCGTCACGTTGCTGCGCGATCGCTTGAAGCAAGCGCGTCCCGACGCCGCGCAGGACATCCGGATTTCTCAAGGGCTTCTCGACATCAAGACCGACCTGTTCCGCTCGTTGGATCGGAGAATCCGGCTGGAAATCGGCGTGTTGGCACTGATGAATTCGCTCCCGTCGGCGGCCCGGCCGGCCCAAGCGGCATCCGTTTCCGTCGGAGCGGACGAACGCAAACGGTCGGCCCGTGAGCAGACGTCGCACGTAGAAGCGACGCCGGCACCTGAACCGGAACCGGAGACGCAAGAGCCCGTGAAGGATGCTGATGCCGCGCCGCCCCAACGTTCGGCGAGCCAGCGCCCGGCGCGGGTCGTGTCGATTCCCGACGATTGTCGGTCGAACTGGGAGGCGATGCTGGCCGAGATCCAGCAAGACCGCATCGCCATTGCCGCGTTTCTGATCGAAGGATCACCGTCCCTTCAGGGCGACAAGCTGGTCATCTCGTTCCATCCCGAAGACTCCTTCCACAAGGACAGCCTCGAGATGCGGGACAACCTTACGTATCTGGCCGGTGCCGTGCGGCGAAGTTTCGGGGACGAGGTGCACGTCGAGATCCGCACCGACGACTCGGTCGAGCGCAAGCCGCTCCCTCACGAAGTCCTGATGGAGAAGGCGCGGATGATCTGCGATGTCGTCGACGGAAAAATCGTGAAGGAGGACTGGTGAAAAACCTAGGCGGAATGGGAAACATCATGAAGCAGGCACGCCGTCTCCAAGAGGAACTGGAGAAGGCGCAGGCCGAGATTGCCGAGATGCGGGTGGAAGCGACCTCGGGAGGCGGCATGGTCACCGCGACCGTGACCGGCGGCGGCGAACTCGTCTCGCTGGCGTTCGAAAAGGAGGTCGTGGATCCTGACGACGTCGAGATGCTTCGCGACTTGATCGTGGCTGCCGTTCAGGAGGCTCAGCGCAAAGCGCAAGCCGTTTCGCAGGAGAAGCTCGGTCCCCTCGCCCAAGGCATGGGACTCCCGATGATGTAGACGTACGTCCGCGGCAGCTTGAACCCCGGCAGCCCGGTTCGTATAGTCGTCCCAATCTAGCACGGGAAGAGGGATCGTGTTCACGGAAATAACGCAACTTCTCGAGATTCAATCGATCGACCAGCAGTTGGTCGAAGCGGCGGAGCACATCAAGCGCCTGAAGCGGGACCGCGAACGTCTCGAAGAGAAGGTCCAGGAAGCGGATCGCACGTTCGCTCAGAAGGAACAGGATCTCAAACAGCTCGAGCACGACAGCCTGATGCTGAACCTCCAGGTAGACGAGCTCGATGCCAACATCCGTGAGTATCAGCATCGCCTCGACACCGGGATCATCAGCTTCAAGGAGATGGAAGATCTCCGCGCCAAGATCACATCGGAACGCAAGCGCATCAACGAGATGGAAGACAACGCGCTGCAGATGATGGATCAGATCGGACGGGATCGAGACGCGGTGTTGAAGGCGAAGACGGCGCTCGGCGAGCGCCACGCGGAACTCGAGACCGCGATCGCCGCCGTCGACGCCGACATCCAGCAAGAGAACGATCAGATCGAATCACTCCACGGGCAACGCGACGCCGTATCCGGCCAGCTGTCCGACTTCTTGCTGTCTCAGTACGAATCGCTGCACCGCAAGTTCGCCGACCCGATCGTGCCGATCAGCCATACCACGTGTTCCGGCTGCAAACTCAAGCTCAGCGGCAGCACAATCGAACGCGTCCGCGGCAGCCTCAGCATCGTCACGTGCGAGCATTGCTCACGCATTCTCTACACCGACTAACCTCTCCCCCCTTCGCTCGATACCGGTACAGCCGCGTCAGCGGGTACAATGGACGTGAGAGAGCCAAGGGAACGCTGGCGGCCGGTTCGGCCGCTGGAGGAAAGTCCGGACTCCACAGGGTAGGCTACTTGGGAAACCCAAGCGGGGGCGACCTCGGGAAAGTGCAACAGAGAGCAGACCGCCGATGGCGGACCGTCCGCGGTCCGCACAGGCAAGGGTGAAACGGTGGTGCAAGAGACCACCAGCGCATCAGGCGACTGGTGCGGCTCGGTAAACCCTAGCCGGAGCAAGGCCAAATAGGAAGGCGATTGAAGGCGACCCGCCTGATGCCTTCGGGTAGGCTGCACAGATAGATGTTCCCTCACGACAGAATCCGGCTTATCGGCTCTCTCGAAAGGAAAGCGGAATGCGGCGCCTCTGGATCGTCCTGCTCGTGCTCTACGCAGCCGCCATTGTCTATGTCTCGCATCAGCCGCTGGCCGAAGGCATCGCGCCCTTTCCTCACGCCGACAAGCTACTGCATGCCTGCGAGTTCGGGGTCTTCCTTGCGCTCGCCTGGCTGGCCACAGGACGGCGGATGGGGATTGCAATCGTTCTGGCGCTCGCATTCGCCCTCTCCGACGAGATCCACCAAGCCTTTGTCCCCACGCGAGACGCCAGCGGCCTCGACCTCCTCGCCGACGCGATCGGCGTCGCCGTCGCGTGCGGCCTGTTACACGCGGGAATGCCGTTGTGGCGGCGCTTCCGGGGACGTATACTTGGTCAAGAGACTCGAAGAAAGGGGGCGAAGTAGACGATGTGGATGATGCCGTTCTGGTTCGGACCGAGCTTCTTGATCCTGCTTCCCGCGCTGCTCTTGGCGATCTACGCGCAGTGGAAGGTGCGATCGACGTACGGCCGGTACGCGCGCGTTTCCACGTCCGCACGGATCACGGCCCGTGAAGCCGCAGAACGCGTTCTGAGCAGTGCCGCCGTCACCGGTGTCACGATCGAACCCGCCTCACGAAAGGGCCTGTCCGATCATTACGACCCCCGCTCCAAGGCGCTTCGGCTCTCGGATCCCGATTCGACATCGGTTGCCGCCATCGGCGTCGCTGCACACGAGGCGGGCCACGCCATCCAGCATGCCCGCAGCTATAAACCGTTGTCGCTTCGAACGACGATCGTTCCCGTGGCCAACATCGGATCGCAGTTGGCCCTGCCGTTGTTCTTCCTCGGGCTGTTCACGAGCTTCGAACCGTTGATGACCGCAGGCATCGTCGCGTTCTCCGCCGCCGTGCTGTTTACGCTGATTACGCTTCCCGTCGAGTTCGACGCCAGCCGGCGGGCGATCGCCTCGCTGCGCGAGACGGCGATCGTCAATACCGAGGAACTCGGAAGCGTCAAGGAAGTGTTGTTTGCCGCCGCGTTGACCTACGTTGCCGCCGCCGCGATGGCGGCGCTCCAACTCGTCATGCTCCTCTCCGCCCGCCGCCGATGAAGATCTCACCGTCGCTCTTGTCCGCCGATTTCTCTCGCCTCTACGACGAAGCGGCATCGGTTGAAGGACTCGTAGATCGCTTCCATTGGGACGTCATGGACGGTCACTTCGTTCCCAATCTGACGTTCGGTCCCCCGGTCGTCAACGCACTTCGCAGCCGCCTGCGGATTCCGTTCGACATCCATCTGATGATCGACGATCCGCTCGTTTACGCGCCGCAGTTCGACGTACATCCTGACGACAGCATCATCATCCATATCGAATCGCGGTCCGACGCGACGGAGACGCTGCGCGCGATCGCCGACCGCGGCGCGCGGTGCGGGATCACGCTTCGCCCGGGCACCTCGTTGGAGACCGTCTCGCCGTATCTCGACCTTGTGTCGATGCTTCTCGTCATGAGTGTGGAACCCGGCTTCGGCGGGCAAGCCTTTCTGCCCGACGCCGTTCCTCGGATCCGAGCACTGAAGGAGCTCATCGGCGACCGCACCATCGACATCGCCGTCGACGGCGGCATCAACCCGGAGACGATCGGCTCGGTGGCCGGTGCCGGTGCCGACATCGCCGTCGCCGGGTCTGCCATCTTCCGCGCCGAAAACCGCGAGAACGCCATTCGCAAGCTCCGAGAGGCCGCGGCATGAACGACGAGCGCTGGATGCAACAGGCGCTCGACCTCGCGGAACTCGGACTCGGAACCGTCAACCCCAATCCCCTGGTTGGCGCGATCGTCGTGAAGGACGGTCACGTTGTGGGGCGCGGCGCCCACAGGGAATTCGGCGGCCCGCACGCCGAGGCCTTCGCACTGGACGAAGCCGGCGACCGCGCTCGCGGCGCAACGCTGTACGTGACACTCGAGCCGTGTTGTCACCACGGCAAGACGCCGCCCTGCACCGACCGCATTCTCGCCGCAGGCATCCGCTGCGTGGTGTACGCCATCGATGACCCGAATCCTCAAGTCTGCGGCAAGGGCGCCGGCATCCTCCGCGCCGCCGGACTCGAGGTGCGAAGCGGCGTATTGAAGGATGCCGCCGAGACACAGAACGAGATCTTCCTCACGTTCACGCGTCGCGGCACCCCTTTTGTGGAGCTGAAGCTCGCGATGAGCCTCGACGGACGCATCGCGTCCAAGACCGGGGACGCCAAGTGGATTACGGGAGAGGCATCGCGCGAACAGGGGCATCGTCTGCGGCGGAAGCATTCGGCCATCGTCGTCGGCGTCGAGACGGTCCTTCGAGACGACCCCCGTCTCAACGTACGTCACGTCGACGGGAAGGACCCAGTGCCCATTGTGCTCGACTCCAGCGGCCGCATCCCGCTCTCCTCCAAGCTGTTGCAGGCGCCGTCGTCCGCGATTGTCGCCACCTGCGCCATGCCTGAAGCGATCCAGCAGGAGATTGAAGCGATGGGTGCACGCGTGTGGCGTCTGCCTGCCGAAGACGACCGCGTGAGTATCCCGGCATTGCTGAAGCGCATGGCGGACGCATCGCTCGATTCGTTGCTCGTCGAAGGCGGCGGCGAGGTCGCGGCAGCGTTCCTCGAAGCCGGCGCCGTCGACAAGGTGTCGTTCTTCTACGCACCGATTCTCGTCGGCGGCCGCGACGCCGTCCCCGCCATCGGGGGAACCGGCGTCGATCGCATCGCCGATGCTCTCCGTCTCGAGCGCGTCACGACGCGCAGGCTGGGAGAGGACCTCTACCTCACCGGCTATCCACGCACGTAGTCCCCGAAGCCCGCGCTCGCAACCGAGAGCACGGCTGCACGTAGCCGCCCCGCTATTTTCGCTCGAGCTCGACCGAATCGATCACCAGGTCCATGTCGTAGTCGGTGATCGTCGCCGCCATGCGGCGTTGGACCGCGCGATAGAGCGCGAAAGCGTATTCGACAAGGTACTGCGCATCGTCCTCGAATCCGTCGCCGTCGTAGTCGCCGATGCTCACGTCGTACGGCTGGACGATTTGCACGCGGATGTCCGCAAGCAAGTCGCTGTCGATATCGATGACGACGGAGTTGGCGAGTCCGCAGCAGATCGCGGGCTCGAGCCACAGTCGATCGTCGAAGCACTCGTCGAGATCCATGTTCATCATCCCGTACGCGGCCGGATGATCGTCCGGGTCGTTGGGATGCGTGCCTGCGTACGCCTCGTCGTCGTCCGAGAAGCCGTCTCCGTCGGTATCGACGGGTGCTCCCGTGACGGGTGCGAGCAGCGGGATGAGATCCGAATTGCACGGATCGTCGTCCAAGCCGTCGATGTAGCCGTCGGAATCCGAGTCGCGATTGGTCGGGTCGAGCATCGGGATGAATCGGACCCAGTAGTCGATCGGGTCCTCGTCGATGAGGCCGTCGCCGTCGTTGTCCTCCTCGTCTATCGGATCCTCGTCGGTTAACCCGTCCGTGTCGTTGTCGAGGGTGAAGTATGCCATCTCGACGCACTCCCACATCACCTCAGGACCGTCGAGAATCCAGTCGTTGTCGGTGTCGTGGTCCAACGGGTTGGTCGGATTGAATGGGGATTCGACCGGGTCTTCACCATCGAGCCCGTCCAGATCCTCGTCGATGCCGTCCTCGTACGGATCCTCGTTGTACAGCCCGTCGCCGTCGTTGTCCCAATCGGCGTACAGTGCGAACACCTGTGCTTGATAGCGCTCCTCGTAGTCGGTCAGCTCGTCGTGGTCCGTGTCGGGATCGCACGGGTTCGTCTCCGTAGGATACGGAATCGGCGGGCCGGGGAGCGGATCGTAGTAGTCGAATTCGCTGGGCAGGAAGTCGAAGTTGCCATCGTGGTTGCGATCTTCGTACCCGTCCTCGAGCTGGTCGTCGTCCGTGTCCGGGTCGAGCGGATTGAGACATCCACAATCCGGATACACGACGGTGATCGGTCGGCCGTACTGATCGACGGTTGGGATCCAACTCTGCCGCGACGTCGAGAAGCCGAGCACTTCGACGCCGTCCCCGTCCGCATCGCCGTCGGTATCGTACTGGTTCGGGTCGGTCTCGTCCCCGGCGTACACGTCGCCCCAGTAGTCGCCGCTCCCAGGCTCCCAGACGCCGTTTCCGTTCTTGTCTTCCCCGTATCCGTGGGGGTTGGGATGATCTCCGATGCCGTCCGCGCTGCCGCTGCGAATGGCAACGGCGCACGCGTCGAGGCCGACGTCCGTCAGCGCGATGTTGCACGACTTACAGACGGGATTGATGCGAACGCGGAGGTCGCCGCTCATCATCCACGGCGTCCCCGTGCCGCCGTCGCACAGCCCGTCGCCGTCCGTATCCGGGTCGGTCGGATCCGTGCTGTTGAGTCCAAACACCTCGACGGAGTCGAGCAGGCCGTCGTCGTCGGTATCGGGATCGAATGGGTCGGTCGGGATCGGCCCGCCCCCGGTGGACTCGTGCCAATCGTTGCGGCCGTCGTCGTCGGTGTCCCAATCGGCCGGATCGGTTCCCAGGCTTGTTTCCTCGCCGTCGTTCAGCCCGTCTCCGTCGGAATCGGCGTCACAGACATTCCACAGCGCGTCGTCTTGCTGCTCGCCCGTGGCCTCGACCGGGACGATCCGCAGGATACCGGGATGGGGAATGCCGGCCGCTTCGATGTCGAGGAAGTCCTCGTAGTGCACGTACGCGTACGGCAGTCCGTCCGCGGTGATCACGCCGGCAACGGCGACCTCGACGACATCGCCGTCCTGAATCCCGTCGCCATCGGAGTCGTCGTTGGCCACCGAAGGACAAGCGACGTCACGCTCCCCTCCGAGCGCGCCCGCCAGCAGGCTGAGCCCACTGCCTTCGTATTCCTGAGGGTCGAACAAGAAGTCGTCGTCCGAGTTGATGTCGAGCGGGTCGCTCTCGCGATCGAACGTCCGGTCCGGCGTTGCGCCCGGCGTCCCGCCGGTGGCGATCAACTCGTCCGCATCGCTCAGCGTATCGTTGTCGCTGTCTTGGTCCAACGGATCGGTGCCGGTCGTATTCACTTCCTCGAAATCGCCCAGTCCGTCGTCGTCCGAGTCGACATCGAGGGCCGGCACGGTCGCGGGGAGTGCGCCGCCGGACGCCGGAGCGAACGTGTACGGCGCCAGCTGGGCGTTTCCGGTCCCCGGAGGTGTGCCTGCCGGTCCGGTTCCCAGCGGCAGAGCCGTGGAAACGGCTTCCGGAGTGACGGTGGCGAATCCCGGCGTCGGCCGCGGGCGTCCGGCAATCGGCGCGCCGCCGAGCAGCGACGTCTCGACGCCGTCCGTGAGACCGTCGCCGTCCGTATCGGGATTGCACAAATCGGTCTCCCAGTACTCGACGGAGCGTGCGGCCGGCGTATCGAACGTGCCGATCGTAATCCCGGCACCACCAACCCCCCACGTTCCGTCGTGGTTGGCGTCCTCGGTTCCGTCCTGCAGTCCGTCATCGTCGGAGTCGGCATCGTTGACGTAGGGACATGCGTTGTCGGGGAGACCGCCCGTGGTTCGGGAGATTCCCAGCCCGGTACCTCCGCTGCCGAACTCGATGTCGTCCGTCAGGTCGTCGTCGTCGGTGTCCGGATCGAGCGGATCGGACTCCTGAATGAACGATCGACTCGGCCAACTCCCTCCGGTGGCGATGAGTTCGTTCGCATCGCTGATCGTATCGTTGTCCGTATCCGCATCGAGCGGGTCCGTCCCGACGATGTTGAGTTCCTCGTAGTCCGACAGCCCGTCGTTGTCCGAGTCGTCGTCCAGCGCGGGCACGGTCGCCGTCAGCGGGATGCCGTCTTGTCCGACGACGGTCGACACCGCCTGAGGAATGACGCCGGCGAAGCCCATGATGGAGTCAATCGGCAGTCCGCCAAGCAGGGCGACTTCCTCGCCGTCGGTCAGTCCGTCTCCGTCGGTGTCCGCGGTACAGAAGTGCGTCTCGCCGGACGGATTCACGTCCGCTTGCGTCGTCGAAGTCCCGATCGTCCCCGTCGTGATCGTGCCGTCGCCGTTCCAGCTCTCGGCGCCGTCCTGGAGCCCGTCGTCGTCCGAGTCGTCGTCATTGACGTACGGGCACCCTTCGGTGATCTCGACGTCGTCGGTGAGCCCGTCTCCGTCGGTGTCGGCCATCAGCGGATCGGCGTGATTCCTCGCGTCGGCCAGACTCCAGGTGAGTACCTCGTCACGATCCGACAGCGTGTCGTTGTCGCTGTCCGCATCCAGCGGATCGGTCTGATACGTGTTGACTTCGGCGAAGTCGGACAGTCCATCATTGTCCATATCGGAGTCCAGCGCGGGAACCGTGATGCCCAATGCGGATCCTGCTGTTCCCACGGTTGCGGACACGCCCTCGGGCGTCACTTCGCCCTTGTTGAACAGGCCTTCTTCCACGCCGTCGAGCAGCCCATCCCCGTCGGTGTCGTCGTTGCAGATGTCGGTCTCCCACCATGCGATCGTCCTGGACGCCTGCGTCGTGCTGTTGCCGACCGTAATCCCGCCGATGCACGTCCACGGCAACTCGGTGCCCGTGTGTGTCCCCCAGCAGCCGTCGAGGTTGACGTCCTCATCGCCGTCCTGGAGACCGTCGTCATCGGAGTCGTCGTCGTTGACGTACGGACAGGAGTGATTCATGTAGTACTCGACACCATCGGAGATCCCATCCCCGTCGGTGTCCGCCAACAGCGGATCGGCATGATCACGCAGATCGCCGGACAGCCACGTGTCGACCTCATCTCCGTCCACCACATCGTCGCAGTCCGTGTCTGCGACGCACACGTCGGTTTCGTACGTGTACCACTCCTCGCCATCATCCAGTCCGTCGCCGTCGCTGTCCATGTCGTGCGGGTCGGGACGGCGCGTTCCACCGTAGTATCCGCCGGCCACCGCGATTTCGAGTCCGTCCGTCATGCCGTCCCCATCGGTGTCCTTGAGATAGGGGTCGGTGTTCGTGACGTTCTCTTCGATGACGTCGGGTAGACCGTCTCCGTCGATGTCGGTATTGAGGGCCGTTCGCGTAATCGCAATCGAGATCTGCGCTTCCGATAGGATCGCCAGCAGGATCCCCTTCACCTCGATCTCGTATCCGGTGACCACAACCACGCCACCTCCGACAAACGGGTTTGGATACATGCTGATCGGAACGGCCAGCTGTGACAGCGAGATGCTGATCGCGTTCAACGCAGCGTCCGCCTTGCGCATCTCAAGAATCTGGCCGGAGACATCCTCCCCGCCGCTGCCGCATCCATCGTCACAATTGGAGCCGTCTGTCCCGTCACCGCCTTGTGACGAGTCGAAGCACGCCGATCGATCGACATTCTCCGATACCGTCGATTGCAGATGCACGCGGTTCGACGGATCGAAACGAAGCGTTACGCTGGCGAGGATCGTGTCCGAGTCGACGGTGAATGCACAGATCGGCGATGGTCCGAACATCGAGCCGCAAACCTCGATGTCGTCGGGATCATCCAGCCGGAGAAGATCCCCATCCAGATCCACCGGCTCTCCCGTATTGTCGGGGTCTTCCGCCACCGTCGCCTCGCAGTACACGCCGTCGAATCCGTCGCTCTCCAGACACGCGGGCGTGCAGTTCAGCGTGATCTCAATCGGGCGGCGTTGGATGCCCTGCGCAAATGCACCCGCACTGTCGGCGTGGATGCCGTCGGTCGACTCGTACTCAGCGAGAATCGTGTCGAAGCCGGCGGCATCATCGATGCCCGTGCACACGAACGAGAAGATTTCCTCCGACGACGACGCGTCCGCTGGCAGCAGATCGCCTTCGCCGATCGTATCGTCCGAATCGAGCGACGTCGTGTACGCTACGTCTCCACCGGGCGGCGTGGCAGTCCCTTCCTCGGCGATATCTGTGACCGTAACCTTGCAGTCCAGGATTGTCTCGTTGACCAGGATGGTTTCCATCGAACACATCACCGTCGTCTCCGTCGGACGAAGCGTGACGGTGATCGCCTGAGAGACCGCCGTGACGTTGTGCACGGAGGATCCCGCGTAGGTCGCGGTGATGATCGTCGTCCCGGCATCATAGGCAGCAGGCGTGTACACGACCACGCACACTCCCTCCGCATTCAGCGGGACGCTGTCGCTGGCGAACACACCGTTCTTGCCGCCATCATCAAACACGACGTTTCCTTGAGGAATCTCAGGCAGCGGCTCGGTCGTATCGTCCACGACCAGGACAGAACATGTCACGGGTTGGCCGATGTAGGCTGTTCCGGGAGAACAGGTCAAGAACGCATCTGCGGATCGTTTGACGACATCCTGGGCATAGCTTCCCGTACTCGGATCGTGCGCGTCCCCGTCGGCGGGCACGTAGACCGCAGTCACGATGTGCGGACTGTCGTCGCCACCAGACGGCGTGTAGGTGAACGTGCACTGGCCGGCCGCGTCCAGATTGCAGACCGTGGCGCTCAAGACTCCGGCGCCAGACGGCGAGACGGACAGCTCGACCGTCCCTTGCGGAATCGTGGGCGTGTCAGACGTGTCGATGACCTCGACGGTGTATGTCGCCGCGTTGTTGACGACCAGCGCCGTCGATGCCCCCATCACCTCGGTGCGCGTTCCCGGGTTCGTGTACGTATGAGCACTCGAAATCGACGTCGTATCGGCGTCGAAATTCCCGTCTCCGTTGTAGACGGCGGTGAGCGATGTCGATCCTGCACTTGTCGCTGCGTCGGTCGCATGAATGGCGCAGGACCAATCGCCAGTGACCGGATCGATCTCTGTTTGGCAGCTGTTCCCGTACCCGTCGCTGGCCGTCACCGTGCCGGTCGGAAGTGCGAGCGTCGGATCGACCGCCGTGTTGACGGTTCCGGTGACAAGGAACGGCTGGCCGAGGACGGAAGGATCCGGCGTGTCGCTCAGGATGTGGATCGTCGTAGGTGACTTGAGAACGTTCTGGAAGATGGCCGGGGACGTACTCGGATTGGTGTCGGCATCGCCGGCATACGCGGCGGTGAGGCTGTGGGAGCCGACCGACAGATCCGACACCAACAGAACGGCAACATACGGCTCGTCCACGGGGAGGACTGCGCTTCCCAGTTCGACGCCGCCGTCATAGAACGTCACCAGCCCGCTCGGCGTCTCCGCTCCCCAGGGGGCGCTGCGGTAGACGGTGGCGGTGAGTTGGATCTCCTGTCCGAAGTAGGAGGGATTCGCGCTCGTATCGAGCGTCGTGTTCGTGTCCACGGCCTGCGCGACCCCGGGAACGGCCGCCCAACCGCACACGACGAGGGCGACGAGCAACCCAAGGAGGCGTGCCGGCTTCGGTCGATCCGTGTTCACCATCCGTTGTGCTTGTCGACTCCTCTTGGGCCTTGAACCGTATTCCACGCTGTTCACCTCCATGACTAGAACGACACGCTCGTCGAGATTGCGGCCTGCGTGAGCCCGTTTCGCCCGAACGTCACCCGGGCGGACAACATCGCCGGCGAGAACCGCAACGTCAGCACGTTACTCCAGCTGGCGAACCCGAAGTTGTCTCCGCTCTGACTGAACGTAATCGATGTGTTGGCCGAGAAGGTCCCCTGCGAGAGCATAAGCCGGAACGACAACCCGGTGAGACCGCGATCGATGCCCGAGGCGCTGATGTCCCACGACCCTCCGATCGCGCCCATGTTCAACGTTCCGCTGCAGCTGGCGGACAGGCCCGTAATCTCCAACGTGTCCAGCGCAAGGCTGATCTTGAACGGCCCACTGGTCGCCGACAGCGTGATGGCGCTCATCGTCGGAACGGACGGAAGCGCGGCGAACGAGATCGACATCCCCAAGCTGGCGCCGTCCCAGGCGGGTCCGGAAATGCTGATCGTTGAGTTGATGACTTCCTCCGTCCCGGTAGAAACCGAAAAGCTGGTGCCGAAGGTGACGTCCTGTACCCCGATGCCCAGAAGAGACGCTTGCCCGAGAGAAATGCCGCCGACAGTGATGCGGAGGAACGAACTGTCCGGCGTGACCTTTCCACTGGCCGAATGTCCCTTGATCGCCTTCGACCCGGAGGACGCCGCCAGTCCAAGGTTGAGCCGCATCGATGCACCGGTGCTGGCGCGCCAACTGATCGATGTCAGATTTCCCACGGCGAATCTCTGGTCTGCGTGATCGTACGACAGCGGATCGAACGAGCTTCCCGGCGCGGGGTAGTTCACGTCCTCGAGCATGACGAGATGCTCGAGGTCGAATCCGAAAACGGACACCTCGAACGTTGCACGTGCGGTCACGAACAGCGGATCTCCGGGAGGAATCACGGAGGAATTCGCCAGATTGTTCACGTCCACGACGCTCTCGAACGGCACGGCAACCCAGACCTCAGGCAGGAGCCCGATGTTCTCCAAGGGCAGTTCGAGAACGGTCGCATCCTCGAAAGAGAACGGGCTGAGGAACACGAAATGCTCGAGGCCCGCTGTGTTGACGGCCGCTTTGATTTGCGGGTCGATGAATCCTGTCAACAACGTAATGTCAAGCTCCGATTGAATCGCGAATTCCAGCGACGTGAATTCGCTCGGCGTGTCCGTCTTGACCTCGCCGTCGACCGTCGTGGGGATTCGTCGTGCAACGATGTTGAGATCCAGACCGCCGGTGATTTGCCCCACCGCGGCCGTGGACAGTGCACACACGATCAGAGCCACCAATCCGCTTCTCCAAGCATGTCCTACACGCATGCTTGACCTCCAAACGTCGTCCCAATCTTGGCGAGAGCGGTGGCAGGCAGTCCTATGGAAAACGCGGGCACCCCGGCATGCGCAGTGCCGGCGGCTCAGCTAATGCTGGTTATCTCACAACAACGGGGAAAACAAGAACTCAGCACGTGTGCCCACGTTTGCGTCCAATCGCGCTCACCTCTGTGATCCGGCTGCACTATCATAGGAATCCTGTCAGCATGATGCAAATCACAACATGGTTGTCCAGAACGCCGGTTGCGACGGAACAATCGATACGTCACCCATCGGCGTTCGATGCGAACGCCTCGGCGGCGCAGCTTGCGGGCGCGATCCCCCTGATCTAACGTTCTCAGCCGCAAGCATGAAGAGGAAGGGAACGTCTGCACCATGAGCGACATACCGCGAAGAACGACGTCTGGCCATGCCGGCGTGCTGTTTGACATCAAGCGGTTCGCGCTTCACGACGGCCCCGGCATTCGTACGACCGCGTTCTTCAAGGGATGTCCGCTGTCGTGCACGTGGTGCCACAACCCGGAGAGCCAGTCGTCGTCTCCCGAATTGCTACATCGTCTGACCCTTTGCGTCGGTTGCGGCGCCTGCCTGCCCACGTGTCCGCAGGGGGCGATTCGCATCGTAGCCGGCAAGGCAGTGACCGATCGCGAGCGGTGTACGGCCTGTGGCGCCTGCATCGCCGTCTGCCCGCACGAGGCCCGCACGATTGCTGGGCAACCGTGGACGGTGGACGGACTTGCGGACGAGCTGATGCGCGACGCCGTCTTCTACGAGCAGTCGGGCGGCGGGATCACCTGTTCCGGCGGCGAGCCGCTGCAGCAAGCAGGGTTCTGTGCAGCAGTGCTTCGCCGGTGCCGACAGTCGGGCATCCACACCGCCGTCGACACCTGTGGATACGCCGACACCGCGTCGCTGGAGCGCGTCGCCGAGCACACCGACCTGTTCCTGTACGATCTCAAGCTGATGGACGATCGCCGGCACCGAGAAGCCACCGGCGTCTCCAATGATCTTGTACTGCGCAACCTGGAGCAGCTCGATCGGTGGAGCCGCCCCACGTGGATCCGCGTGCCGCTGATCCCCACGATCAATGACGACGAGGAGAATCTCCTCGCGTTCGCCGAATTCGTTCGCCACCTCACGTGTGTCGAGGCGCTTCAGGTTCTGCCGTACCATACGGGCGGCGAAGCCAAATGGCTTGCACTCGGACGTACAGGGACCGGCCGGACGCGCATCGACGCGGCGGCATCCTCGGCGGCGGCCGATCGAGCGGTACGACTGTTGAGGCAGCGTCTTGACATCCCGGTGACGGAGGGGGGCTGACGATGAACGATCGGATGATGCGGTTGAGGGCGCGATGCATGGATGCCGTTCCGTCGCTGAGCGGCGAGCGCGCCCAGCTGTTGACGCAGTTCTATCAGAGCGCCGAAGCTGCGCACACGTCCTCCGTGCCGGTCCTTCGTGCGAAGGCGCTGCGATACTTGCTGGAGCACCAGACGATTGTCATCGACGCGGACGAGCTGATCGTCGGAGAGCGCGGTCCTTGCCCGAAGGCAGCGTCGACATATCCGGAGCTGTGCTGCCATTCCCTCGAAGACCTTCGCGTCTTGGATACGAGAGATCGCAATCCCTTCTCCGTGGACGATGAATTGCGGCGAGCGTACGAAGAGACGCACATCCCCTTCTGGTCAGGCCGTTCGATGCGCGACCGCATGTTCGCCGCCCTCCCCGAGGCCTGGCACGCTGCGTTCGACGCCGGCGTGTTTACCGAGTTCATGGAGCAGCGCTCGCCGGGCCACGCCGTCCTCGACGACAAGATCTACCGATGGGGAATGGTCGACTTCAAGGAGCACATCGCCGCGTCGCGCGCCCGCATTGCTGGATCCAACGATCCGCGTCGGGATCGGAAGCTCGACGAACTGGAGGCGATGGACATCGCCTGCGACGCGCTGATTCGGTTCGGGCAACGTCACGCCAAACGCGCTGCCGAACTCGCCGCCCAGACGGACGATCCGCAACGCCGTCGCGAACTGGAAGCTATCGCCGCAATTTGCACGCGCGTTCCCGCCCACGCGCCGCGGACGTTTCACGAAGCCGTGCAAATGTACTGGTTCGTGCACCTCGGCGTGATCGTGGAACTCAACGAGTGGGACTCGTTCAACCCCGGCCGCCTCGACCAGCATCTCGACCCGTTCTACCGCCGTGACCTGGAGGCCGGGCGACTCACCGCCGATGACGCGAGGGAGCTGCTGGAGTGCTTCTGGATCAAGGTTAGCCAGCAGCCCGCGCCGCCGAAGGTCGGCGTGACCGACGAGCAGAGTGCCACCTACAACGACTTCATGCTCATCAACGTCGGCGGCGTCGATCGTGACGGGGCCGACGCGGTCAACGAGCTGTCGTACATGATCCTCGACGTCATCGAGGAGATGCGGCTTCCGTTCACCGGATCGTGCGTCCAGCTCTCTCGGGAGAACCCGGACCGCTTCCTCCATCGTGCCCTTCAAGTCGTCCGCTGTGGCTTCGGCCAACCGTCGATCTTCAACACCGACGCCATCGTTGCGGAGTTCGTGCGCGCCGGCAAGTCGATCGAAGACGCCCGCGCCGGCGGGCCGAGCGGCTGCGTCACCATCAGCGCGTTCGGCAAGGAGAGTTGCGTCCTGACCGGCTACATGAACTGGCCGAAGATCCTCGAACTGGCATTGCACGATGGCGTGGATCCGGCCACCGGCCGCCAATTGGGGCCGAAGACGGGCGATCCGCGAACGTTCGCGTCCTTCGACGAACTGTTCGTCGCCTACCGCGCCCAACTCGAGTACTTCGTAGACGTGAAGATCGAGGGAAACACGATCATCGAACGACTGTTCGCCGAACACATGCCCGCGCCGTTCCTGTCCGTGCTCGTCGACGACTGCATCGCCAGCGGCGAGGACTACAACGGCCCCGGGCCGCGCTACCCGACGACCTACATCCAGGGCGTCGGCCTCGGAACGACGGCCGATGCGCTGGCCGCGATGAAGGCCCTCGTGTTCGACCGCGCGGAGCTTCGCATGGACCACCTCCTCGACGCACTTGATGCCGACTTCGCCGGCGCAGACGAGGTCCGCCGAATGCTGTCGCACGACGCGCCGCGCTACGGCAACGACGACGATGCCGCCGATGCCGTCGCAGTGCGGTTGTTCGACGCCTACTTCGACGCGATCGACGGGCGGCCCAACAGCAAGGGCGGCGCCTATCGCGTCAATCTGCTGCCAACGACGGTCCACGTCTTCTTCGGCAGCAAGGTTGGGGCGACCGCCAACGGCCGCCGTGCGCGAACGCCGCTGTCGGACGGCATCTCGCCGACGCAGGGCGCCGACGTCTGCGGGCCGACCGCCGTCCTCCAGTCGGCCGCCAAGATCGATCACGTCCGCACCGGCGGCACGCTGCTCAACCAGCGCTTCCTCCCCAGCGTCCTCGAGCGAGAGAGCGATCTGGAGAAGGTCGGACATCTTGTGCGCGCCTACTTCCGCATGAACGGGCATCACCTGCAGTTCAACGTGGTCGGATCCGACACGTTGCGTGATGCACAAGCGCATCCGGAACAGCATCGCGACCTGATCGTGCGCGTCGCCGGATACTCCGACTACTTCCACAACCTGGGCGAAGGCCTTCAGGAGGAGATCATCGCCCGCACCGCACACGTGGAGTGCTAGGAGTCGATGGCATAGAGCTTCTCTTGTTGATGGAGGATGAGTGGAAGGATCATGCGTACAACACCGACTGACCAACCGCGAGGATCCTCGGTCTTCTGCACCTCGCGCAGTGAGTCATTGAACGGATTCACGCATGAAGCCTATGCTGCCTCTTCGTAGCAGGATTCACTGGACGAGGGGCCCCGATGGTATTCAGTCGAACGAGCCATACCGCGAATCTCAGTGGATGCCGGGCATGTCAGGCCACGTGAGGATGAGTGCTGATAACACGACAGACGGCCCCTCCATTGAAACCTTGTGGTCTCGTGGGTAGTATCTCGGATAGATTCAACATGTCAAAACCTCAATATCAGAATAAGTCAGTACGGAAGGCTCTGCGGCTCCTTTCCGTATTTGGAAGAGATAAACAGGAGCTCTCGCTCACTGATCTTGCCCGGGAGCTCGACATGCTTCCTGGCAGTATGTACGCGATTATCACTCCACTACAGGACGCTGGGTACCTCATGCGAGACCCACAGACGAAACGGTATCGGTTGGGAATGGAGTTTCTCGGAAAGGCCAACTGCGTGTTGTCAGGTCTCGATTTGCGCGAGCAGGCGAAGCCTGAACTCAGAGAACTGACAAAGGCAGTCTCAGCGAACTCCTACTTGGGGATCATCTACGGTGAGACAGTCCTCTATCTGGATCGAGAGGAGGCGCACCCGAGCAGAAGTGGGCTATCGAACGCGGCGATTGGCTATCGTGACCATCTTCACGCCACAGCATTGGGCAAAGTGCTCACGGCGTTCAACGACGAGATCAGGGAGCAACTGCTAGAGCGCGAATCGCTAGAGGCCATTACCATTCAGACAATCACGGATCCACTCACACTGCGACGCGAGCTTGACATCGTTCGGCAACGCGGATATGCAATCGATCGAGAGGAGTCTCAACTGGGTGACGTATGCATAGCGGCGCCCGTATATGACTTTGAGGGGCAGGTGACTGCTGCTGTCTCCATTGCAGTGACGAAGACACGGTTTGACCACGAATCGGTCAATGCTACTGCAGCGATCGTTATGGACACCGCAGCCCGTATCTCGGCACGCATGGGCTACCCCGGCTAGCTTCCAAAGCGTGGTTCGTCATAAGCTCGGGCAGCTGGGGAGCGAAATGGCAACGTATCTCTACTCCTTCCGTTGCTTGCCAGCGATTGACGTTATGTGGACTTGGGTCTTGCGGCTCTTCTGCGCGGGGAAGGAGAAAGCCGGGCGGCGAGAAGCAACCACCCGGCGTTTTCCGCGGAAAGACGTGCTACGCTACAGAACCCTGCCCGGTCTTCTCTAGGAGCGCCTTGATGTCTGCGCACACTGCGTCGGAAAGCGCGACGTAAGGAGCCCGCACGGCTGCGCTCTTGATGATCCCCAGCATCTCCTCGATCTTCTTGATGACGATCGCTTCGTGGCTCGGGGGAAGCTTGCCAATGTAATCGAGCATCGGCATGGCTGTCCGAGACTTCATCTCGAAGAATTCCCGATATTGACCTGCAAGCCCAAGCCGATGGAGCTCAACGGTCAGCTTCGGTGCGTAATTGGCGATGATGCTGACATACCCTCTCGTCCCCATGAGATACCCGTAGGGCTCATTGAGCTCGCCACGGCCGTTGATGACCTCAACCTTGTCTCCAAGGAGCCGGACGACTTGCTCCAGCTTCTCGAACGAGGGCGTGCATTCCTTGACCGCAGCAATGTGATCGAGTTCACAGATCCTTGTGAGGAGGGGGAGATCGATATCGACCTGATTCACGTACATGTTGTTGTACACCAAGATGGGGATCGCGGTTGCGTCGTTGAGCGAGCGGAAGTGATTGTAGATGGCTTCAGGCTCAGGCTTCCAATAGAATGGAGCCAGGTTCATCAGTCCCTGCGCGCCAATCTTCTCGGCGTGGTGAGCCAACTCAATGGCCTCGGCTGTCGAGGTTCGATTGCTGCCGACCACAACCGTTGCTTTGCCATCTGCCTCTTCCACCGTGATGCTGGCAACCGTCTTCATCTCATCGAGCGAGAGCACGTGGCATTCGCCAGTGGAACCGCAAGGTACAAGAACACCGTCGGATCCCGCAATGCCCTGCTCAATCAGCCATCGAATCTTTGAGCGTAGGCTCGACTCATCGATGGAGCCGTCCCGCGCAAACGGTGTCGTGAGTACTGCATTCACACCTTCAAACACGCTTGACTTCCTTTCTCGCTCAGGCGAGTGATTGTCCATCTGCCCAAACTGCCGGGTTCAGTAGGTTCAGAGGCCGTTTCCCATGCAGCGCCATGATGACACGCTCCACCGTGCCACAGGCGATCGCCGAGAACCCTTCCGTCGTATTCGCACCTTGATGAGGCGTCACGACGACACGCTCCATCATCGCAAGTGACGTTTTCCCCGAGGCCGGCTCCTCATAGACATCGAGACCGGCTGAAGCGATGTGGCCCGAGGTGATGCTCTCCGCTAGCGCTACTTCATCGAGGATTCCTGCTCTTGCCGTATTGACCAGGATCGAGCCCGCTTTCATAAGGGCAATCCGCTCCTTGCTGAGCATCCCGCAGGTCTCGTCGTTCAGGGGTGTCGAAATGGACACAACATCCGACCGCTCAAGAAGCTCCTCAAGCAGAACGGGTGTTGCACCAGCGGTCAGCGCGCGCTCGGGTTCGATATAGGGATCGTAGGCAAGAACGTTCATGTTGAAGGCATCACGTACCTTTCGTGCAATCAGCCAGCCGATCCTGCCGAGTCCGATTTGCCCAAGTGTCTTTCCACACAACTCCATCCCACGGTACTTCGCCCACGAGGCGTTCCCGTGCTTCACGTCAGAATCTGCCAAGGGTACGTTTCGCGCAGCAGCGAGCATCAAGGCAATGGCATGTTCTGCCACGGATTCAGCCATGACGCCTGGAGTATTGGTAACCATGACCCCATGTTGCGTTGCTTCTTCAAGGTCGATTGTGTCGAACCCGATCCCGTGGGACGAAACGATCTTCAGCTGCGTCGCTCGGTCGAAGACCGCCGTGTCAAACTGGGCTCCCCCGGAGATGACGGCAGAGTACCTGTCGATGACCTCCACGAGGCGATCGTGCCCGATGAACTCGCAAACATCGTACTCTGCATGCTGCGCGAGCAGTTGACGCGCGCTTTCATCAAACGGAACGCCAACGAGTACTTTGCTCATTGCCATGTTGTCCTTACCTTTCAGTTCAGCCACCCTGACGGTCGTCGCCGGTTACCTCGGCACGCATTGCGTCGCTTCGCTCATCCGGCTGGACCAACTCGACGGCGGCGTGGAGTTCCTCGTCTGCAACGAAGTCGCAGGTTCCAACTCCAGCATCCTGAGGTGAGCCGAACTGCATATGAAACCCACCTTCGACGACACGCTGGCTTGCGAAGCCAAGATCGTCAACCTCGAGGGCGATGTGATGCAGTCCCTCTCCGCGACTTCTCAGAAACTCGGAGAATCGCTCGTTCTCGACTGTGTACTCGATGAACGCAAACATGCTATCCCCGACGTAGAGCGTTCCCTTCTTGTGATCGGGGAACACATACATCCGTCCCTTCAGCCCCAAGGCGCGTTCCCAGTCCATAAGCGCCTGCTCGGCGTCATGAACTGCGAACGCGATATGATGGATCCCTCGCACAGACGTGTCTTGCGTGGCCATGCACTAATTCCTTTCCTCCGAAGATTGTGGAGCTTCCAGAGCGGTCTGGATCTTGACGATCTGTCCCGGTTCGAGCTGGATCGTGCCCGCCCTTGCGTTTGACGTGAGTTGCGCAACCGACGAGCATCCAGGGATGACGGGCCCCATTCCGGGAAGAGACAGCATGTAGGAGAGGGTGAGCTGACTTAACTCCATGCCCCATTCCTGTGCCAATCCTGCCAAGCGCTTGAGGATGCTGGTAACCCTGGGTGACAGGTCTTCTTGGAGTGTCCCTTCGTCGACCAATCGATCGCCCGCTCCGCAACGGTCCGGACTCAAGTAGCGATCTGTCAGGAGCCCGCGAGCCAATGGGAAGAATCCGATGAACGAGATCCCGTGATCTGCCGCGTACTGATATGCGCCAGCCCAGTCAGTGTTTTCCCCATTGATGATGTCGTACTGGTTCTGGACTGCTACCACCCGACAGCGAGGCGAAAGCTGCTGCTCTCCCGCTTGGTACATCCGGAGTTGGGACACCGTTGCGCCCGAGATCGCGAAGTACCGGACGATGCCACGTGAGACAAGATCCTCAATGGTCGTCAGACTCTCTTCGATCGGCGTAAGGGTGTCGATTCGGTGGAAGTACAGCAGATCGATTGTGTCGACCTGTAGTCGAGAAAGGCACGCATCGACGGAGTCCAGAATGTTCCCCCGGGAGGCGCCTCCGTGGTTCGGAGTGCGTCCGTCCATTCCGCCGAAGATCTTGGTTGCAAGGACAATGTTGCGTCGCTCACGCGGGTTCGCCTTGAACCATCGTCCGAGGATTCTTTCCGAGTTGCCGGCCCCCTCATTGTACCGGTTTGCCGTGTCCCAGAATGTGACGCCCAGTTCAGCTGCGGCATCCAGGATCTTGTACGCGTCCTTCTCTCCCACTCGCGAATTGTCGCCCGTCTCCGGGAACCCGAACTTGTAAGTGCCAAGTCCGATATTGGAGACGCGAAGACCCGAATTACCAAGCTGCCGATAGGGCATCCCTAAGTACTCGTTCGTCATGTAGGGCACACGATACAAGCTGGGGTCTGGTTCAATCATGTCCATAAGCACACCTCCGTCACCGTTTTGATGAACCGCGCCTTTTGAAATGGCAAAACGCTTCTTGTAATCCTACATCACTCTGTCTGCGCCTGTCAAGAATCCCCGTTGCGCGGTTCTCCTAGAGCTTCGCAGAGGGAGGGCGGTGAGTTTACAAACCCTCTCTGAAACTCCAGATCGGACTTCGCCCTGGTCGAAACGCGGGAAGATCGCAGGGCTGTAGTCGCTTTTATTTCCTATGACTCTCATTTCCCGTGATCCTGGTCGGCGTAGAGCGAGTCCCCAGCGGCACGTCTCGATCCTTGCCGCCGATGGTATGGGTCGCTCAACCACTGTGAGGACTTCGCCCAACACAAAGAAAGCCTGGGATGTCGCGCTGGGATAGGGAAATCGTGCCGTGCCTTGCGGACGGCAGCATGCCACTCGCCGACGGGGAGCCACAACACGCGCGACCGGTTGACAGAGGTAAAGCGCCTCTGTATGATGCGATATGTAGTATGTGCTTTGGTATATCAAAAGTTGCGACCGATCAAGGAGGTGATTGGACGAGCGCGAAGTTTGAGTATGCCTTGGGCGTTTGGGAGAATGTGGGCCGAGGAGGCCCCAACAAGGAGGAGGTCTAAAGCGATGTGTCTTAAGTCACTACGTGTTTTCGCAATACTCGGAGCACTGACAATCGGACTGGCCCTAGCAGGAATCGCTGGATCGATGGACGGCATGTGGAACGAGGGGTTTGACGAACCGCTGGCAACGGGAGGCACGCTATATACGACGTGTCTGGCCGGATACTTCAATATGGTTCCTCCCAACCAGCTGATGGCTCGGGTTCTCAACTGGCCTGTCTACGAGCCGATCATCCAAACCCTGTGGGATGGGACCCAATACGTGCCCGCTGTGGCTGAAGCATGGGAAGTGTCCAGCGACAATACTGTCTTCACGTTCTATCTCCGTGAGGATGCGTATTGGCACGATGGTGAGCCTGTCACTGCCGAGGACGTGGTGTTTACCTACGAAATGCTTCTTCATCCAGATGTGGTCGTCGTGAGCCTTGCCGAACTTGAGCTCATCGAAGGCTACGATTCGTACGTAGACGGATCTGCGGATTCGATCTCTGGTCTCGTGGCGCTGGACGACTACACGGTCCAGATGACGCTCACGCAACCGAATGCCGAGTTTCTCCAGGGACCTGCAAAGGCGTATCTGTTGCCGGAGCATGTCCTGGGCGGTCTCACGCCTGAGGAATTCGCCGCCAGCGACTTCTGGAAGAATCCCATCGGAACGGGGCCGTTCATGGTCACAGAGTATGTGCCGGGTGAGTATGTCCGCACCGCGAAGTTCACGGACTACTATCGAGGCGAGCCCTACATCGACGAGATCGTCGTGCGTCAGATTCCTGAGGAAGCCACGGAAGCTCGCGTCTTGGCGCTCTTGGATGGTTCTCTCGACATTGCCGATCACCATTGGCAGTTGAGCCCTGAGCAGAAGGCGCAGATTGAGGCGGATCCGAATCTCATGGTCCTTACACAGCCTAGCAACCTCGTCCGTGGATTCACGTGGAAGAACACGAAGGACTATCTGACGCCTACGGTTCGACGTGCGCTGATGATGGCGATCAACACCGAGGAGCTCATTGATGCGGTCGTCGGATACGGAGTCCCGTGTCAGACCTTCGTGCCTGCAGCGGTTAGCCCTGACCTCGATGAGTGGAGCTATGACCCAGTGGCCGCGAAGCAGATGCTGGAAGACGAAGGGTGGGATTTCAGCCGCACGCTAAGCATGATAACGTATTACGGCACGGATCGATATCGGAACATCATGCTTGCGATCGCTTCCTACTGGCAGGAAATCGGAGTCCAGTGCGACGTCACCCTTGTTGCTGATTTCCCCACATTCAGCACGATCTGGCATGTAGCTGACGGTGACGACATGTGCTTCTGTGGAATCGGCGCCCGTGGGTCGGCATGGTCGACGATCAACCATTACATCCACTCTGAACGCGTCTATCCCATTGGATTCAACACGTGGTACAACAGTCCTGTTGCAGACGCCCTCATGGACGCGCTGCAGCTTGAAGCCGATGGTGACAAGCGGTTGGAGTTGTTGTACGAACTTGAGGAAGTCGTCCACGCTGACGGAGCAATCTCCGCCATCTGGGCAGACATGGAAATCCGAGTTGTGAACTCCCGTGTCCACAACTATCAGTTCAATATCGTCGCGAATATGCCATCGTACTTCGGTACGCACCTGTGGTGGCTGGATGACGCCGAGTAGGATTCCTTTGTCTATGTGAGTGTCTTCCGAGACAGGCTGAGGAATTTAGGAGAAGAGTAACTGGACTGGAGTCGCAAGCCGTGAGCAGCCGGACAAAGGCAGAGTGCAGGACACTGCAGGTGTTCCGGCTGCTCCTTTCATTCGCCGAGCACTTCTATACTGTAGACGGCGTGGCGTTGTAGGAGGGAGGAACACCTTTGGGTGCGTACATCGGTCGGAGACTACTCATCTTCGTCCCTACTCTCGTGGCTATCTCGTTTTGCATCTTCACTCTGCTTGAGCTGGCTCCTGGAGATCCACTGAGTGCGATCATCCGACCCGGCAGTTCCATCTCGCAAGAGACGATCGATGCCTATCGAACCAAGTTCGGACTCGATAAACCGTTTCTTGTGCGCTACGTACACTGGCTTCGACAGGCCCTTGCGGGTAACTTCGGATACAGCATTGTCACATTTCGTCCGGTTACCGAGATGCTTGCTGAACGAATCCTACCGACGCTGTGGCTGACCCTCAGCGCGCTTCTCCTAGCACTCGTCATTGGGATTCCGATTGGCATTATCTCTGGCTACCATCGATACACTGCCGTAGACTACGCACTTACGTTCTTCGCCTTTGCCGGGATCTCGATTCCCAACTTCTTCATCGGTCTTGTCCTGCTGTACCTGTTCGCTGCGAAGCTCTCTTGGTTCCCGATCGGCGGCATGACCGATCCCCGTGCGGATTGCCAATTCCTCGCGTTGCTCGCGCATCTGGCATTGCCATCGCTGGCTCTCGGCATTCCGTTCATTGCCACGATCGTTCGATACCTACGCTCTGCCATCATTGACCAGATGTCGCAAGACTACGTCCGCACAGCATTGGCGAAGGGGATTTCGAGAGCGCGCGCCCTGCGCAGGCATATCCTCCGTAATTCGCTCACAAGCACGATTACGGTCGTGACAACAACGCTGCCACTTCTTCTGGGCGGCGCAGTCGTGATTGAGACTGTGTTCATTTGGCCGGGCATGGGGCTGTTGCTCAAGACGTCAATCTACTCACGCGATTACCCAGTGATCATGGCATTCGTGTTGCTTGTGGGCGTATTGATCGTTGCCTGCAATCTGGTGGCTGACATGTTGTACGCCCTAATGGATCCGCGGATTCGCTACTAGAAAGGAAACATGCATGAGTAACGCCCGCAGGCTTCTACACCGCTTCTTGCGTCATAGACTCGGTGTGATGGGAGCGGCATTCCTCCTGATCCTTTGCTTGCTGACATTGCTGGCCCCTGTGATTACCGACGGATTGCCGAACAAAGCGTGCCTATCCCGGATCTACCAGCCTCCGTCACGAGAGCATATCCTTGGCACAGACCAACTGGGGAGAGACGTATTCACGCGCGTGTTGTACGGAGCTCGCGTTTCGCTTCAGGTCGGGATTGTCTCCGTGCTCATCCAACTGTCCCTTGGCGTACTCCTGGGGTCGCTGTCCGCTATTGGCGGTCGTTGGATGGATGTGCTCATCCAGCGGGTTGTGGAAGTCTTTCTAGGCTTTCCGTTTTTGATCATCGTGCTGGTCCTCTCCAGCATCATTGGGGGAAGTCAAACGAATATCATTTTGATCATCGGACTGGTTGGATGGCCGCCAATCTGCCGGCTCATTCGCGGTGAGATCCTGTCGTTGCGAGAGCAACCATTCTTCGAAGCGGCGCGCGCCTACGGCATTTCCATGCCGCGGCTTCTTGCCCGGCACGTCCTCCCAAACATAGTCGCTCCGTCCCTGGTGGCTGCGACGTTGAACTGTGCGAATGCAATACTGATCGAGGCACAGATCAGCTTCCTTGGATTCGGGATCCAGCCGCCGAAACCTACATGGGGAAACATGTTGATGACTGCAGGGCAGGTTCACATCCTCGAATCTAAACCATGGATCTGGCTCGCCCCGGGAATCGCTGTCGTACTTACGATCCTTTCTTTGAACTTCCTCGGAGACGCGTTACGCGATGCATTCGATCCGAAGTACTACATCTAATTGGAGAGAATAGAGCACACCCCGTCGACTGGAGGCACGATGATTGTAGATACTCACATTCACTACGGCGATAGTGTTCGGATGAACATGAAGACATCCGAACTGGACCTGATCGCGGAGATGGATCGCAACGGAATCGACAAGGCGATCTGTGCTCACATGGAAGCGCTTCTGTACGACGTGCAACGAGGCAACCAGAAGGCTGTAGAACTCAGCGCAAGTGCCCCGGGGCGGCTGTATGGATACGTCACCATACCGTCGGTTCGTCTGGATGAGGCAGCAATCCCCATTCTTGAGGAGTTCATGGGGTACAACTGTATGGTCGGCGTCAAGATGTACTCCTGTCCCTTCCCCGGGACGGATAGAGTTTGGATTCCGATGACAGAGCCCAGTGGGACTCCCGTACTGCAGTATGTTGAATCACTCGGCCGTCCGCTTCTCGTCCACGCATCACCGGACGAAGTGGAGTTTCTTGCCAAGCGATATCCGAGACTAACGATCATCATGGCACACTCGGGCAATGCACCGGAGATGCACGGCCGATGGCACAAGGCGGTTCACGTCGCCAGACAGTACCCCAATGTCGTGATGGACCTCTGCGGATCCACCATCGATTCAGACTTGCTGCCGTTCGCTTTGCAGCATGTGGAACCTGAACGACTTCTTTACGGAAGTGACTGGCCTCTCTTCTGTTTTGAGTATGCGCTGGGTCGATTTCGCGATGCAAGCATTCCGGAGTCTGCGCTCGAGCTGATGCTCTCGGGAAACGCACTGCGGTTGTTCGAGTTGGAGAACTGAGGGAGGAAGTGTTGAGTCCGATAATCGATGTAAATGCGTACGTTGGCACGTGGCCCTACTGGAACACCCACATGAAGGCTCCCGAGAGCCTTCTTGAGGCGGCCGATACACACGGCATCTCTCAGCTCTGGATCACATCGCTGAGAGCCGTCTTGCTCGATTGGGTCGAAGGTAACGACGAGACATACGAGTTCTGCGAGCATTACTGCGACAGGTTGCTACCGGTCATAACAGCGAGTCCGTTTTGGATCGATGACATTCGAGGCTATCTGGACCGCTGCGCGGACCGTGGGATGGCCGCCCTGCGCTTGTTCCCTGTCTTCCATGGATACGCTCTCGGCGAATACGAAGAACTCCTCTCCATTCTTCACTGGGCGAACGAGCGGAGAATGCCGATCATCTATTCGGTGCGGATGTTCATGAACTGGGGTGTCCGTGCTGCAAGCGTGTCGGGCGTCGAACTCATCGCGCGTCATGCTCCCAACTGTCCCACGATCCTCTCGGGGGTGAATTGGGGAGAGATCATGGAGACGTTGACGCTTGTGGAGCGTTTTGACAACCTCCACTTCGATCTCTCCTGTCTCGCTCTTCGTCGAGGGATCGAGCTCTTGCTGAAGACAGCAGGGCCCGACCGTGTTCTCTTTGGCACCGGAATGCCATTCCAGTCGCCTGGGCCGATCCTGGCTCACCTGGATTCTGCATGCCTTCCCATTTCGTCCGGACAGCGAGACGTGATCCTCGGAGGGAATGCGGCTCGGATGCTTAATGCCGCCAAAGGAGGATGTGATGAGACCACGGCAGCTTGACGTCTGGCACGTGGCGCTGCCGTTGCACACACCGTGGAGGACCGCGTATGGCTCTGACGCGGCCATCCACTCGATCCTCGTCCGAGTTCAGACGGATTCCGGTGCGGGATGGGGGGAAGCAACACCGTTTGCCGCGCCCACATACTCTCCGGAATCCGCACACGGCGCATTCCGCGTGATTCAGGACTACTTCGTACCCGTGATCGTACGCTCAGCTCCGGATCGTCCAAGTGAGCTGTTGGCGTGCCTCCAGTGTTTCAAGGGAAATCCGTTCGCCAAGGCCGCGCTCGAGACCGCCTGGTGGAGCCTCTGGAGTGCCGCACAGTCGCGCCCGCTTGCCCAACTACTCGGCGGAACCAGGGATCGAGTATCCGTCGGGGCGGACTTTCAGATTTACGACGACACCAAGCGTCTGATTGAGGACATCGGAATTGCCATCGAGCACGGATATCCACGCGTGAAGCTGAAGGTGGCACCGGGAAAGGACATTGATGTCGTTCGTCAGGTGCGCGAGCGATACCCGGATCTCGTCTTTCACATCGACTGCAACTCCGGCTATACGCTCGCCCAACATGCTTCTCTGTTTCAGGAGATCGACAACTACGGATTGGCAATGATCGAGCAGCCGCTGGCCCACGACGATCTTCTGGATCACGCCCGCCTCCAGGCATTGCTGGATACCCCGATTTGCCTCGACGAATCGATCACTTCCACGCGCAAGTTCCGCCAGGCATTGGATATCGAGGCGTGTCGTGCCGTGAACATCAAGCCTGGCAGGGTTGGAGGCTTGGGGCCAGCCAAGGAGATCCACGATCTTGCGATGAATGCCAATGTGATTTCCTGGGTGGGCGGGATGCTGGAGAGCGGGGTTGGCGTACGAATCGCATTGGCGCTCTCTACCCTCGGAGGGTTCAACTACCCCGCTGACATCTTCCCCAGCGACCGCATCCACGTCCGCGACATTGCGTCTCCACGGATCGAGATCCCTCTGCCGGCAGACGTGGATGTCAATGCGATCCTGTCATGCCCCATGGAGATAGATCTGGATGCGTTGCGCGCCATGACGGTAGAATCGTACAGGTGGGGCGACGGAACACATGCATAGCGTCAACGGGACGTGGGGAACGTATCTGGATGTAGACCTCGGAAGTGGAATCGCGCGAACTCAACTCTTGCCTGAAACGTGGCTGCGGCATTACGTCGGCGGTGCCACCTTGGGAGCGAGGATGCTGTACGATCTTGTCCCTGGCGGAACGAAGCCACTTGATCCCCAGAGCCCCTTGTTGCTGCTGACGGGGCCGTTTCAGAGCACGTCGTTCCCCGGTTGCGCGAAGTTTGTCGCCGTTGGCCGATCGCCCCTATCCGGTTCCATCATGGTCAGTGCTGCAGGGGCAGGATTCGGCCCTCGCCTTAAGCGGACTGGATACGACGCCATCGTGCTACGTGGACGCGCAGCAAGCCCTGTCACCTTGCGTGTGCAAGACGGGGATGTGCAGATCTGCGAAGCGGATGACCTGTGGGGCCTTGATACATTTGAGACGCATGAGCGACTCTCGAAACAACCGGCATCTTCCCCCTGGAGCACGCTCTGCATCGGACCGGCGGGAGAAAACGAAGTGGCGCTCGCGTGCCTCAGCGTCGACGGACACAGCTATGCAGGCCGGGGAGGCCTGGGAGCAGTCATGGGTTCCAAACGCCTCAAGGCTGTCGCTGTCTGCGGCCGTCAGTCCCCGCCGATTGCCGATCCCCAGATGCTTCGCGACCTCACCCGCGAGCACGCCACGCAGCTGGCACAGAAGACGCAGGACGGCTACAAACGGCACGGGACGGCGCTCGACGTTGCGTTCTGCGAATCGACGGGTGATCTGCCCGTCAAGTATTGGGCTGGCGACACGTGGGAAGATGGTGCTAAGCGAATCGGTGCTCCCCGTTACACTGAGCAACTCGCGGCAACGCCCAATCCATGTTTCGCATGCCCGATTGGTTGTCATCGAACCATCTCTCGGACTGGCGTATCCCCTTTGCTCGATCGGGTTCCTGGGCCCGAATACGAGAGCCTCGGCATGCTTGGCTCTGCGTGCCTTATTGATGACCTGGATGCGATTGCACTTGCCAACGACTTATGCAATCGACTCGGACTTGACACCGTCTCAACTGGCTCCGCGGTTGCGTTCAGTATGGCGTGTCATGAGCGTGGCCTTCTGGATGGGTTCGATACCGACGGCCTCGATTTCTCCTGGGGAAATGCAGGCACTCTCCTTGCCATGATTGAAAAGATCGCTCACAGGAGAGACTTCGGCGCCGTGTTCAGCGATGGCATTCGCACAGCTGCAGCAAGAGTCGGATCCGACGCGGCCGATCTCCCGGTCGAAGTCAAGGGTATTGATTTTCCTGCTCACGATCCACGCACCTATTTCAGCCTGGCTCTCAACTACGCAACAAGCCCCCAAGGTGCTTCCCATCTTCGTGGTTTTCCGCATGTCGGGGAGATCGGCATGCTCCTCCCGGAGGTTGGATATACAGAACTCACGACGAAGCAAACAATGGAAGGAAAGCCTGAGCTGACGATCCTCTTCCAAGACCTCGCTTGTCTTCTGGATTCTCTCGTCGATTGCTGTTTCATGCAGATCAGTGGGCTTTCTCTCGATGCGACAGCGCAAGCCTTTCACGCAATCACCGGGTGGGCGGCAACGCCGGCCGACCTATTGGAGGTGGGCGAACGCGGAAATATCTTGCAGCGGCTGATAAACATCGAAGACGGCATCGGCGCAAGTGAGGATCGGCTGCCACCGAGAGTGTTTGAGCCGGCGTCGCACGGTCCTCGATGCGGTGTAGTGCCCGCAGGGTTCTCTCAGGCGCTCCAACGTTACTACGAGCTGCGTGGATACACATCCGCCGGACGCCCTACAGAAGAGACACTCGAACGACTCGGGATTACAGGTCACGATGCCCCGTAGAAAGGAGAGCCTATCGATGGATGGAGCCCGTAGCTTCAATGTCCGGTTGTCCGAGCACCTCAAGGGACTGGCACCATGTTTGATGATCCCATTGTTGTTGATACTCGTTACTGGATGCACGGTCGAGCGCATCTCCCCGGGGGGCACCATTGACATTCAATTGGGAGATCAGACCTACCATCTGTGGTGGCGAGTTGCGAATGCCGCGGGCGGGCAACTTCGATACTCCTTGCTCGCAAAGGCAACAAGCGGAACCGGGATCACTAGCTTCGTGCTGTCGTTTGTTGACGCGTCCATGCAATCGCTTCACCAGACATCCCAGACAGCAAAGGACTCCGCTGCAGCAGTGTTTGAAGGTGTCATCCCCGACAGGAGTACCTCGGTCCAGCTGGCAGTTGTGGCAGATGAAGAACCCGCGTGTTTGTCTTTCACCGCGCACGACACTCTGCAGCATGCACTGGCCGCTCTTAGGGATTCTCAGGAGGTTGCGTTCGTCGTCGCCGTCATGACGGGAGAGGAGAGGCGAGAGCTTATCATTCGCGCCTCAGAGACTGCGAAGTTCATTTGGGGATCCACAATCTCGCTTGAAGTTGCCCTTCCCGTATCGCCTCGCCCTGATGAAGACACGATTGATATAGACGCTGGCTACTACTCGGGATTCACCGATAGTCTTGCCTCATGGACCGGAGAGACCCGATCATCTGCCGAGGATTCGCGACGCGCGATATCAGTTCGTTTCCAAACCGAGGATCTTGCATACGCCCGCCTTTCCTACGCCTCTGGAGATAGCTTCTTGTTGACATTCCACGTCTACGCGCCCTGCCCATTCAGTGGATCATGACGCATATTCACTTCGCTCAGAAGGCATGGAGCACAGCTTCGGCCGTGTGTTTCGCCGGACCACGTTGCGCTCAGCGGCGCGACGAAGCCCCCACAGCGATGGACGCTATCGTAACTGTGGATCTGGAGTGCTAACGCTTCTCCTTAACCTCAAACTACGAATCGTCCTTCCTATCTAGGATTGCTGTGTATCCGTCACGGTGACGTCGAGGCGGTTCACCTGAGCCGGCGGCACGGTCAGTGTGTAGTGGAAGAACGAGAATGGCTGTTGCGCCCCCACAACAACGCACGCACTCCCGGCGGGCAGCGGCGCTGACGGGATTGCTCAATCCATCGTACGCCGTCGCGGTCAGTTCGCATCCGGCGGCAACTGTGCTGTCGTTTCGAACAACCCCCAGACGTCGAGACACTCTTCCTCCGGATCGTCCTCTTCGTCGGTCAACGTCAGCGTGGCATCGTAGACTCCGGCCGTCACGCACAGGTGGCGCACCTTGAACTAGTCGCGTTGACGGGGCCCAGATGCCGGCGGTCGAGCTCGATGACGTGGCTCTTACCATCGCCGAAGTCCCAGTCCAATCACACGGGGATGTACTTCAACGCGATCAGCGCGTCCGCGCCGGGCTGCGACGAGGTGTCAAATGCCATCATCGGCCGCTGCATCACTCGGACGCAATCCAATCGTGCGTGCTTGGGGCAATCAGTTGGAAGGTGTCCATGATCGCCTCGAAGACTTGCTCGATCTTTCCGGCGTCGAAAGCGGCAACCGCACCCGGCGGGAAGCATCCGGGATTCGCAGAGTGAATGAATAGGATGATCTCGTAGCGCGTGGCCCCGAATCTCGTGGCCAAGGCCAACGTCGTGTAACGGTTTCCGACGGCGCCCTCCGACAAGACGGTCCGAAGGAAGCGCGTTCGTTGTGGCCTATACGTGTACACGTCACTGGGCGGATCGCTGCCCCCTTCGCAACAGGTGTGCGCCTGCATGCTCCCTGAGGGGCCAGTGACGGACACCGTCACGGAAAGAGAGACAAGGTTCGTTCTGCTGCCGAGCGCATTGAGCGAAGGATCGTACGCGGGCGCAAACGTCACAACGGCTCCACTGGCAACGAGGGCATCCCGCTCCGTCTCCACGAGCCAATTCGGCGGATACTTGATCTCGAACCGGCAAGCGCTGTTGCTGTAGAGGTTCCACTCTGCTTGTACATTCTTCTCCATGAGCGACGTGCCGGATTGATCGCTACAGGTGTTGCTTCCCATGCAAGGCGGGACGGTCAGGTTGAGGCAGAATGCGATCGCGAACACCATCGCGGCCTTGGAGCCCATACGTGTCAGAAGACTCACCTTCTCGCGCTCAATGCAGCGCACGTGGTTTCCTCGCATCGATTCTGTCCGCGCCTTTGCGATGCACCAATCCATTGTGTCCAACGTCCACGTGTCTGGTGCCCTGCCACATGTGGGGACAGACTCCTCGTCGACGAGCCTCGTGTGGGATGAGTCCCATCATGTCTCCGGTCTACTCTTGGTGCATGATGCAACTCAGGCGTTACGTGATCGGAGCGCGGGCCTGCTGTGCCGTCCTGCTCGTCGTCCTCATCGTGGTCACCTGCGCGGGACTCTGTAAGGGGGACCAGCTTCAGTGGAACACGCTTTCTATCTGCAGAGATGCTGCCGAGACGATTGCCAGACTGCCCGTTCTCGTGTCGTTCTGCTCGTTGGCAGATGAGGACTATGTCGAGGTCTGGCTGCTGCGAGGATTGCATGCCACCGAGACGCCGACTTCCGGATTGTATGAGATCACCGTATCGGCAAAGGGCCGCTATCGATCCGATCGTCCCTTCTCCTGCAGGCGACTTCCCGGTTCCAGAGGAGCAGTGGCACCTCCACGAAGCCGAGACGCACGACGGGTACGCCACAGCCATCGATCTTGCCTACGTGTACGTCTATATCGGCGGCCGGTCGTTCCGGTGTTTGGGCCACGTTCTCGGTCTTCCATGCATCGTCAAGGTCGAGACGATCCAACTGCCGAATCATGTCATGGCGGAACTCGCGTCGGGCTTGGGACCGTGGTGTCTACCTTCCTCATGGCCCCTTGACATCCCCGTGGGATGCCCTTGGTCCGATTTCTAGGCATCCCTACTTCGTCGGCGGAAGAGCATGACTGCGACGCCTGCTAGTCAGAGTCCGCTTTGTTGCTGACTGACCGATGGATCCCGAAGACCGCGATCAGAAGCTCGCAGATCACTCGGACGGCAATCGGACCAACACCCAGGATGAGAAGTCCATTCACGATTCCAAGGCCGTTACGGAATGTCCCGGCTTGCGCGATCGTCCCAATCCCCTCGACCACGCACACCCCTACGCCAATCCAGAAGAGGATCTGGATCACGACGGGTGTATACAGCTTCTTGAACGTAAGAAACTCATTCATCGCAACCTCCTTGCGGTATGCGCGCCAGCATTGACGCCTAGGATAGAGTTGCCGCGACAACGTGCCAACTGCCCGAGGTTGCTCAATGCATCCGCGTCTTCGAAGCCGGGAACAGACAGCCTCCGCGCACCGTTTCAGGATCCGACCGAGGCGGACGTATTAGCTGCTGACTTCACTCGCGCTGTACGGCGGCTACTGCCACAACCAGCGAATCGGCTCGGTGGCGATGAACACGAGGACAATCCCTCCCAACAGCGAGAAGAACGCCATCATGCGCCACTTGAGGTCTCTGGGCTCGTCCGAGGATGTCGCGGCTCCGGCGGCCTCGCTACGGACCGCGATCTCGCGGGCATACGACGCAGACCGTCCCCAGCTGTCCGTGACGAAGAGCGTCACGATGTAGGTCCCCTCCCCGTCATAGCTGTGCGTCTGCATCCGGCCGGACGCCGTGGGCGTGCCGTCTCCGAAGTCCCACGAATACGAGGCCTCATCGTTCTCCGGATCGGACGCACGGGCGGCGACGACCTGAACGGCTCCCGATGACGCAACGGCGCTCTCGAAGAAGGCGATCGGTTGGGGATCCGCGATCGCGGTGGCGGTGAAACGGAAGTCGTACTCGCGGGCTTCCTCCTCCACAACGATCGACAAATGCAGCCCGATCGACGAACCTGGCTGGATTCGCATCGGAAGAAGCGCCCACGTGTCGGACGCCGTATGCTCAATCCGGCTCGTTGGGCTCAAGGCGTCAACGACCCTCGTTCCCGGCGGCAGGGTGGTCGGCGCGATGGCCGTGCCGGCATCCTGATATGCCATCCCCTCACGGAGCACGTTGCTGGCTTCCCCCGAAGGCAGGATGATCGTTGACGCGTCCCAGTCGATGACCAGATTGGCGTCCGAGACGTTCTCGAGCGTGAACGCGATACGCCGGTAGTAGCCATCCTCCCTGGAGAAGGCAAACGCGATGCTGAGTGCATCGTCAACGAATGTGAGCGCCTCGCCCTCCACCGGCGCCGCCAGTTGGAAGGAATCCCCCAAGGCAGGAAGCGTCAGCACTCCCAGCAAAGCAACCGCAATCCCTACAGACAGCCACAATGGCTTGCGCATGCGGACCCTCCACGCAACCAGGATACAGAACCTACACGCACGCCATCGATTGGGTTCATGATTCGCAGATGCGACCTAGATAGCGCTGGACGTCTCTACTCGACCTCGATGGTGAGGAACGTCTGCCGCGGCGCCCAGATCTCTTCCATGCCGACCGTGTAGGTGCCTGGCGCAGCATACGTATGCGTCGCGTAGCCGCTGGCGCTCTGTGTGCTCACGATCACGTGGTCCGCGAACGAGTCGCCCCACGAAATCGAGTACTGAATCCCGAACCGTCCCCAGTACTGCAGCCGTACCTCGCGATCGCGAATGCTGACAACTTCGAGATGGCAGTTGGACGTCTCCACGACGACGGACGTCTGGTCGATGACGGTTCCCTCGCCATCCAGCAGCGTGATCGAGTACTCGGTCGGAATCTGTGCGCCGGACTTCTCGCCAAAGACGGGTTGGTAGAAGTGCGCGTACGCCTCTTGCCAAGGAGCGACCGTGGAGACCCCGTACGATGTTGCCTCATCATCTCCCCAGTAGATGAGATACCCCGTCGTCGACACATCGCTGACGCGCACCTCGACCCAGCCCTGATCTTCTTCGACGACTTCGATCTGCGGATTAACCGTCGGGATGATCTCCGGCGTCGTGCAACCTGCCGCGACGGCCAGCAGCAGGACGACTGCTGAAGCTTTCAGGGCTCTACTCATGTGCGCCTCCTTGATGCCAAAGACAAGTGTAGGCTCGTCTGACTGGTTGGGGCAAGGAACCTTCGCGCGACACACGCTCCGGTTCGGCTAGTACCTTCCCAGCAGACCCTTCTGCTTGGCACGACGCTCCGTCCAGAGAAAGACGGCGATCCCGACGATGACATACCCTGCCGCATTGACCGCCAAAGGCATGACCGTCGCCCAGCTGAGGGTCGCGCCCCCGTCTGTGCCCGCTGCGATGGCCTTTAGCACGGTCACGCCGCGTGCGAATGGGGAGGAGGGACAGGAAGGCGTCCACGCCCTTCGGAAGCTGTGCGAGGGAGCTGAAGCCGAATCCGAGGAACAGGATCTGAAACAGAAACGGAAGCTGGCCCGTCCGCTTGAAGAGCAACGCGCACCCTCCCAGGATCAGGGAGAAGCCGTACACCCCAAGCAACAGCAGGATGAACACAAGCCCCGCCGCAGGAGGGAAGCGGATGGATACGCCGGTCGACAGAACCAGCAACGCGCACAATGGAATGAACCGCACGAGGTCCACGGTGAAGCTCGCCGCCAGTCGCGCCAGCAGCACCAGAAGGAACCATCGAGAGGACACGAACAGCTGCTCCAGCGTGCCCTGCTCGACCTCCTGACGCAGATGGTTGTTGACGAAGCTCAGCACCATCGACGCGAAGTAGAACGCGAGGAACCCGACCACCTGCCCTGTCGCCAATTGTGCCAGCTCTTCTGGCTGAGCATCCCCGACGATGCTTCGCATGCTGAGGAAGATGCCCATGAAGATCAGGTAGAAGGTGGCAACGTCCGCCGCGGTCCCCAACGCATAGCGTCGGAGAAGTGCAAGTCTCCGCCTGAGTTCCGCGAGATAGAGCCTACCGAGGCATCGCATCCGCGTCCTCCTCGGTCAGCCGGATGAAGGCATCCTCCAGCGAAGGCTTCGCCTCATGCACCAACAGCAACCGAAGCCCACCTGTCCGCACGATGTCGATGACGCCGTACAGATCGCGCGATGGCGACTCGGCGCCGTCCACCGGCAGGTGGATCTCACCGCCTGCGTCCTCAGCGCTATGCCGTAGGTTCGGGATGCGGGACAGTTCGCGAGCCGCTGCCTCGCTGAGCGTTCCCGCGTACTCGACGACGTACGACGCCGCCTCCAGCACGTCGAGCAGATCTGCGATCGTGCCTTCGCGGATCAATCTTCCCTTGTCGATGATGCCCACCCGATCGCACACGGCAGCGGCCAGCTGCATGTTGTGTGTCGTAAGGAGGATCGTACGGGACTCCTCATCGGCAAGATGCCTGAGCTTGGCGCGAATGGCGCGCGCCGACGCGACGTCCAATCCAAGGGTCGGCTCATCGGCCAGCAAGATGGGCGGGTCGTTGACCAACGCGCAGCAGATGGCCAACTTCTGCTGCATGCCACGCGAGAACGCCCCAACGACGTCTCGCGCCTTTTCCTTGAGGCCGAATTCGTCCAGAAGCATCCATGCCCGACGCTTGAGGTCAGCCTCTCGCACGCCGCGCAGCCGCCCGAAGTAGGACAGGTTCTCCAGCGCCGTCAGGTTCCAGTAGACGTTCCGGCTGCCCTCCAACACCGCCCCGACAAGTCGCGACGGCCACCGGCTGTGGCCGCTCAGAGGATGCCCATCGAGGATCACGCGGCCGGACGTGGACCGAATCAAGCCGCAGATCATCTTCACCGTGGTCGTCTTCCCTGCACCATTCGGCCCGAGCAGTCCGAAGATCTCGCCCCGTTCGATGGCGAAGTTGAGCGACCCCACGGCCTCGATCGCCTTGCGCCTGGGCCAACCGACGGAGTAGACCTTCCGAAGATTCTCTACGCGGATCATGACACGTGCTCCCCAGCAGGGAACCATCTACTGGCTCTCTCGCACAGGAATGCGCTTCCGCTCTCCAACAGGCTACCGGGCGGAGCAACGAGCAGTGGTGGGAAGAGTAATCCTGAAGACGTCCGCATAGCCCATCATACATGAGGGGTTCTATGCATGTCGAATGCGTTGGAACTGGATTGGGAGTCGTTGTTCTCACACGGTTCATCCCCACGTGCGTGGGGACTACGGA
>Ga0272441_10000972_pt1 | contig 62015 bp, 62 predicted proteins | sample SSMProp6N_FD_193582 | JGI IMG/M metagenome (GOLD analysis project Ga0272441, IMG submission 193582) | Marine sediment archaeal communities from Little Sippewissett salt marsh, Falmouth, MA, United States - SSM-Prop-6N | ecosystem: Environmental > Aquatic > Marine > Wetlands > Sediment ... | reverse complement strand
AGCGGGTAAAAAACAAATGGGAGATATTAAGAAATTATTAAATCTCGTTTTAAAAGTTAGAGGCGATGGTAGTCTTGAAATGTCAAAACCTGAGATTGAATATGGTAAAACAGGCCCCATGAAAAAAGCTATAGTTGCAAGAAAGAAGATCATGAAAGGCGAGGTATTATCTATTGATAATTTATGGTTTAAACGTACTCGTGAGGAAACAAATATTAAGCAAAATCAGTTCATGAATTTACTAGGTTGTAAAGCTATTAAGGATATCGAAGAAGATGAAATAATAAATCATAATAATGTAAATATAAAATAACAGGGGATTTAGGATTTGTTAAAAATTGCGTTTGTTCAATATGAGCTTAAAGCTAGATTTGGAATAATGTATTTATCTGCCATGTTAAAAAAAGCAGGACATTCCTGTGAAGTTTTTATTAAAGTCGAGGAAGAAGATATTATTAAAAGCGTTCTTGATTATAAACCAGATGTAATAGCTTTTTCAACTATGACAGCTGGAAATAAATTTGCATTAGAATGGGCTAAAAAGTTTAAAGAAAAATCAGATACATTTATTATTATGGGTGGACCGCATCCAACTTTTTTTCCAGAGGTTTTGGAAAAAAATGATTTTCTTGATGCTATCTGTGTAGGAGAAGGAGAATATGCAATTGTTGAACTTGTAAATGCATTGGATACTGGCAAAGATATTACAAAAATAAAAAATATCTGGGTTAGAAAAAATGGCAAGATATATAAAAATGATATCCGGAAATTATTAAATCCAGATGATCTACCAATGTGTGATAGAGAGTTATATTATAACAAATATCCTGAATTGCGTAATGCCCCAACTAAACGATTTTTTTTAGTCCGTGGATGTCCTTTTAGTTGTACATATTGTTTTAATAATGCTTATAAAAAAATCTGCAAAGGGAAAGGACCATATGTTAGAACGATGAGTGTAAAAAAAGCAATTGAAGAGATAAAATTTGTACGTGATAAATATGGTATGAAATGGGTTCAAATAATCACAGATACGATCAATGCAGATCGTAAATGGTTCATGGAATTTCTTGATCGATATAAAAATGAGATAAAAATTCCATTTTTATGTTGTGTTCGTTTAGATCTTGTTGATGAAGAGATGGTTAAAAAAATGAAACAAGCAAGCTGTGAACGAGTTGATTATGCTATAGAAAACGGTGATGAATGGATCAGGCGAAATATTTTAAAAAGACGTATGAGTGATGAGATCATTCTAAAAGCAGGTGGATGGTTTAGGGACTATGGTTTTCGTGTTCAGACTGCAAATATCATTGGTGTCCCTCATGAAACAGTAGAAACTGCGATGAAAACTGTTGAAATGAATAGGGTTTTACAACCTGAAATAGCAAAAGCTGCAATACTTCAGCCTTATCCTCGAACTGAAATTAATAGTTATGCAAAAAAACATGGGATGCTTCCAAAAGATTATTATTCTGAATCTGGAACAGGGTTTCAGACAAGTTTTGATGCGACTAAACAATTCATACCTGTTAAAGTTGAAAAACCTAAAGAGTTGACAAATATCTATCTTTTTTTCCATCTGCTTGTAAAATATCCAAAGATGGAGCCGATTTTAAAAAAACTTATGAAATTACCGCCAAATAGATTTTTCAAAATAGCTTATATTTTTCCTTTTGTAAAACGTGAAATAATTTATACAAATTCCATAAAGAGAAAGTTAAAGAATTTTGGAATACTTATAAAAACATTGCTAAAACCAATGTAAAAAATAGAAAATTAATATTTTATTATATTTTTTATTCCTAAGATTAATATATCTGAAAAATATGCTTATAATTAAAGGGAGTTTGTTTTGAAAAAGATAAAAATAGCTGATAGGAAAATTGGCAGAGGAGAAAAATGTTTCATTATTTCTGAAATTGGTGTTAATCATAATGGTAAAATAGATCTGGCAAGGAAAATGGTTGATAAATCAATTGATGCTGGAGCAGATGCAGTAAAAATTCAAGCTTTTTTTCCAGAAAATAGTACTTCAAAATATGCTCTTAAAGCAGAATATCAGAAGGACTTATCAGATAATGATGATAAACAGTTTCGTATGCTTAAAAAACTTCAATTATCAAAATCAGATATTAAAAATTTAAAACAATATTGTGATAAAAAAAATATTTTTTTCCTTTGTACAGTATCAGATATATTTGGTGCTGATTTTGTATATTCTCTCGATGTTGATTTTCTAAAAATTGGATCACCTGATATTATTAATATTCCTCTGTTAAGACATATTTCAAAATGGAAACTTCCAATTGTTATATCAACTGGCATGAGCAATATCTCTGAGGTTTTTGAAGCAGTAGAAGCAATAAAAAAAGAAGGTAACAAAAAAATTGTTTTACTACATTGTGTATCAAATTATCCAACAAAATTTAAAGATGTTAACCTAAAAGCAATGTTAACACTTAAAGAAAGATTTAATTTTCCAGTTGGTTTTTCAGATCATACTATTGGACCAGAAGTATCTATCGCTGCGGTTGCAATGGGTGCAAATATTATTGAGAAACATTTCACTCTTGATAAAAAAATGAAGGGTCCCGATCATGAATCTTCCATAGAATTTATTGAATTTAGAGATATGATTAAAAAAATTAGGAATGTCGAATCTTCATTTGGTGATGGTTTAAAAAAAATCAGATCCTCTGAAAAAGAAATAGCATTAAAATCAAGAAGAAGTCTTGTTGCAAATAGAGATATAAAAAAAGGAGAGGTTTTTACAATTGATATGGTCGGTATTAAAAAACCATTTACTGGACTGAAACCAAAATATTTAGATGAAATAATTGGACAAAAATCAAAAACAAATATTAAGGAAGATCAACCAATTACTTGGAAAAATGTTGAGATGAAAAAATGAAGAAAATTGCTGTTGTAACTGGTGGAAGACAGGATTATGGACTATATTACTATATTTTTAAAGAGATGATTGAAACTAAGAAAATTGATATTAAAATCATTGCAACAGCTATGCATATGACATCTGATCAGAACTATAGTTACAAAGAAATTGAAAAAGATGGTTTTAATATAAGTAAAAAAATTGATGTTGAATTATCTGGTGGTGACCCAGATTCTATTAGTAAATCAATTGGACTTGGGACTATTAGATTTGGGGAATATTTTGAAAAAATTAAACCAGATATGCTTTTAATTCTTGGCGATCGTTTTGAAATGTTATCAGCAGCTTCAGCTGCTCTACCATTCAATATTCCTATAGCTCATATTGGAGGAGGAGCAATTTCAGAAGGTGCTATTGATAATGTTATTAGAAATTGTCTTACGAAATTTAGTCATCTTCATTTTGCAAATGATGAAATAGGTAGAAAAAGGATTATTTCAATGGGGGAGGAGCCTTGGAGAGTTAAAATTGTTGGCTCACCTCGTCTTGATTTTTTAAATAAAAAATATAATGTTAAATATTTTTCAAGAGAAGAACTCAAGAATATACTTGATATTAATTTTAATAAGAAATTAATTTTAGTTGTTTATCATCCTGTTACACTTGAATTTAAATCTACTGAAAAACAGATTAAAAATATTTTTAAATCTTTTAAAAAAGTTAATGATAAATATGAATGTGATTTTATTTTTATTAATCCTAATTTAGACACATCAGGTAGAAAAATAATTGAAGAGATAAATAAGCAATCAAGGGTTAATAAAAATTATAAGGTTTTTAAATCACTTGATCGGGTTACCTATCTTTCATTACTAAAATATGTTGATGTTATGGTTGGTAATAGTAGTAGCGGAATTATTGAGGGGCCTAGTTTCCAACTCCCATTTGTATGTATTGGTAATCGTCAAAAGGGTAGAGATAAGGCAATAAATGTATTAGATGTTGGTTATAATTCATCTGAAATATATGATGCAATAAAAAAATCATTAAATGATGAAAATTTTTTGAAAAAAATTTGTTCATTGAAGAATCCTTTTGGAGATGGGCATTCAGCTGAACGAATTGTAAAAATTTTAGATGAAATAAAAATTAATGAAAATTTTGTTAGGAAGAAATATGTTGAAAAATAATATTGTTCAGATGAGAGATATATCTCATTCGGACCTTGAATTAAAAGTGAAATGGGTTAATGATCCAGAAGTAAATAGACATCTTCATTATGATATACCAATAAGCTTAGAAAATACAGAGAAATGGTATAATAAAATAAAAACTGATAATTCTCGATATGATGGTTTTTTTGAGACAATTGATGGAGAAAAAATTGGTTTTGGCGGGATTTTAAATATTAATAATCTTGATAAAACAGGTGAACTATATATTACAATTGGTAATAAAAAATTCTGGAATAAGGGGTATGGAAAATCCTGTGTTGATCTTATACTAAAAAAAGGTTTCAAAGATTTAAAACTAAAAAAAATCTATGCCTTAACGGAAATTGATAATATATCTGCTTGTAAACTATATGAATCTGCGAATTTTAAAAAAGAAGGGATTTTAAGAAAACAAATTTTTAATAATTCAAAAAATGAAAACGTTGATCAAATATTCTATGGAATTTTAATAGGAGAATATAAAAATGAAAATTGAAGAATTCAAACGTATTAACTCTTGTTTTCTTCCGACACCTATACATAGGCTTAATAATTTTAGTGATTTGTTAGAATCAAATATATTTATGAAACGAGATGATTTAACAGGTAATTTTTTTGGTGGAAACAAGGAAAGGAAATTAGAATATATAATGGCAGATGCAATAAGTAAAAAATCAACTACTATTGTTACTGTTGGATCAGTTACTTCAAATCATAATCGTATTACTGCTGGTTTTGCAAATCGCATTGGGCTAAAAACAGAGTTGATAATAATTGAAAAAGAAAACATCAATACATTAGAAAATTGGAATTATAAGCTATGTAAAAAATTAGGAGCTGAAATTCATATTGTGAAAAAAAATGAGGTTAAAGAAAAAATTAAAAATGTTATAAAAAATGTTGAGAAAAAAGGAGAGAAACCATATTTTATTGAAGGTGGTGGACACAATATACTTGGAACAATCAGCTATATCGAGATGGTAAGAGAACTTTTTCATCAGATGAAATATCTTGAATTAATCGCTGATTATATTGTATTACCTGTTGGAACAGGTACTACATATGCAGGAATTATTATGGGTTGTAAAATCTTTAATTATGAAAATGTTAAAGTTATTGGTATTAGTATTGCTCGTGATAAAAAAAGATGTATTGAAGAAATTAGCGCAATTATTAAAGATACAGAGGAAAATCTAAAAACAAAAATCTGTGATTATTCATCTAACATAAATATATATGATAATTATATTGGAGATGGTTATAGTATTCCTACAAAAAAATCAAAAAATGCAATTAAAATAATAGCAGAAAAAGAAGGTATAATACTTGATCCAATATATAATGGTAAAGCATTATCTGGTTTAATTGAACTTATTTCAGATAAGAAAATTAATGGAAATATTATATATATCAATACTGGTGGAATACCAAATATTTTTTCAAATTATAAAATATAGGAAAAAAATAATATGAATATATTAATCACATCTGCAGGTATTAGAGGTTATATCGTAAAATATTTCAAAGAAACAATGAAAGACATAGGTAGAGTATACGCAGCTGATTGTAGTTTATATGCACCTGCTCTATATGATGCTGATGATTTTTTTATCCTTCCCAAAGTTAATGATGAAAAATATATTGTGAAACTTTTAGAGAAATGTAAAAAATATGATATTAAATGTATCGTCTCTCTAAATGATGTCGAGCTTCCGATATTATCTAATAATAAAAAAAGATTTGAAAAAGAAGGCATAAATATTGTTATTTCTGAACCTAAAGTTATTGATATATGTTATGATAAATATAAAACATATAATTTTTTGAAGGAAAATGGCTTTAAATCTGTAAAAACATATGTCGAAATTGAAAAGGTAAAAGATGATTTAAAAAAAGGTTTGATTAAATTTCCGATTCTTATTAAACCTAGATGGGGTAGTGCTAGTAAAGATATTGTTAAGGTTAGTTCTAAAAAAGAGTTAGAAAATCAGTATGCCAATAATAAGGATTTAATTATTCAGGAATTCATAGATGGCGAAGAATTTGGTGTTGATATTTTCAATAATTCAAATAAAAAAAATATAACTGTTTTTGCAAAGAAAAAAATTAAAATGAGAGCTGGTGAAACCGATAAAGCTGTTACTTATTATGATGAAGATCTTATTAGAAAAAGTAGTAAATTAGCAGAGTCTATTGGTTTATATGGGCCTGGGGATATAGATGTTTTCAAATATAATGATGAATATTTTTTTATGGAAATTAATCCTCGTTTTGGAGGAGGATATCCTCTTGCCCATAGTATCGGTGCAGGTTTCCCAAAAAAAATTATTGATATGATATTAGGGAAGAAATTAAAAAAGGTTTTTATAAAATATCCTGAAAATGTCGTTATGATGAAACAATATGAAATTGTTATAAGAGATATATGGAAAAAATAATATGAAATGGAAAATACCATTATTCAAAATTTATTCAGATGAAAATGATATAAAGGCTGTATCAGAAATTATCAAACGTGGTAGTTACTGGGCTACGGGACCTGAAATAAAAAAACTTGAAGATAAAATATCTAATTATCTAAATATGAGATATTGCCTTTCTTTTAGTTCAGGTACATCTGCTCTTCATGCAAATTTAATAGCATATAAAATAAATTCAGGCGAGGTTATAATTCCTTCATTTACTTTTATCGCTACTGCAAATAGTGTCTTACTTGCAGGTGGAAAACCTGTTTTTGCTGAAATAGAAAATGATTCATTTGGTCTTGATCCAGAAGATGTTAAAAGCAAAATTACAAATAAAACTAAGGCTATTATTCCTGTGCATTATGGTGGAGGTGCTTGTAAATATATTAAAGATTTAAGGCAGATTGCTGATGATAATAATCTTGTTTTAATTGAAGATGCTGCTGAATCTTTAGGTTCAAAGATAAATGATAAAAAAGTAGGTACTTTTGGTGATTCATCTATGTTTAGTTTTTGTCAAAATAAAATAATTACCTGTGGAGAAGGTGGCGTAATAGCCACTAATTCAAAAGATATTTATGAAAAATTACGACTTATTAGATCTCATGGCAGGGTTGAAAAGAATGATGAGTTTTTTTCAACAAATAAATCACTAGATTATTCTGAAGTTGGTTATAATTTTAGACTTTCTAGTATTAGTGCATCTCTTGTTTTATCACAGTTTGAAAAAATAAAAAAAATAATTGATATGAGAAGGAAACGAGCTAAGTATTATGATGGGAAATTTTCAAAAAATAAAAATATAAAAATACCTAAAAATAATACACGTTATTATAATGTTTATCAAATGTATTCAATTTTATTACAAAATAAGAAAACAAGAGATCTAATAAAAAAAGATTTATCAAAATATGGGGTAATGACAAAAATTTATTTTGATCCGATTCATTTAACTTCTTTGTTTAAGAACAAATATGGATATAAAAAAGGTGATTTACCAATAACAGAGGGTATATCAGATAGAGTTTTAACTCTTCCAATGTATCCAAATTTATCATATGAGGATATTGATTATATTTGCAATAGAATAACAAAGTATATTTAAGGTGTAAAAATGCAAAAGAAATTAGGAGAGATATTTAAAGATAAAAAAATACTTGTGACTGGTGGAACAGGTTGTATTGGTAGTGAGATAGTGAGAAATCTATTAAAATTTGATCCTAAAGTTGTAAGAATTTTTAGTAACGATGAGGATAGTACTTTCAAATTTAAAGAAGAGTTAAATGGTTTGAAAAATGTTAGATTTCTAATAGGCGATATTAGAGATAAGGATCGGCTTAAACTTGCTATGGAGGATATTTCAATTGTATATCATACTGCAGCTTTAAAACATGTACCGCTTTGTGAATATAATCCTTTTGAAGCAATTAAAACAAATGTTCTTGGAACTCAAAACTTAATTGATGTTGCTCTTGAAAAAGGTGTTGAAAAATTAATAAATATTAGTACAGATAAAGCAGTAAATCCAGTAAATACGATGGGGACTACAAAGTTACTTGCAGAAAAACTAATCATTGATGCAAATAATGGTAAGGGTAGAAAAAAGACAATTTTTTCAACAGTTAGATTTGGTAATGTTCTTTTTTCTCGTGGATCTGTGATACCTCTTTTTGAAGAGCAGATAAAGAATAATAAAAATGTAACAATAACAGATGAAAACATGACTCGTTTTATGATGTCTCTCTCTGATACAATAAATCTAGTTTTTAAATCTACAATTATTGCAAAAGGCGGAGAGATTTTTATTCTTAAAATGCCAGTTGTTAAATTAGGTGATTTAGCCGATATTGTAATAAAAAGATTTGCTGACAAATATGGATATAGCCCTGAGGAAATTGATAAAACAGTTATTGGACCAAGATCTGGGGAAAAAATGTTTGAAGAGTTAATGACAGAGTTAGAATCTGAAATTGCTTATGAGACAAAAGATATGATTATTGTTCCGCCAAATATTGAACTTCCAAATATAAAATATACTATAAATGATTATGAAGATGCGGAATATTGTCATTTATCTAGATATAGTTCAAGAGATATCAAACCTCTATCAAAGGGAAAAATTGAAAAACTATTATTTAATAGGCAGGAAAGTATTTACCTAACACAATAAATCAATTAATCATCTGATGAGGAGAGATATGACAGAGAAAAAAAGAGGTACAATTCAAACAATTTGGTTTTTCCTTAGTAGATATAAGTTATATTTTATTTTCATTATTTTTCTGGCTCTTATAATGGGTCTTTTTGAATCTTTAATAGTAGCCTTCATTTATCCTATAACTCAGATTGCGACGAATACAGAAACAGGTGTTAATACGAACCCAATTATGAGTCTTATTGAGCCTATTAAGGATTTTGTTCCAATTAATGATGATTTAATTGCTTATGGGTTAATTCTTCTAACGATATCGATTTTGCTTTTTATTACAAAAATTGTATATTATTATCTATCTGTAAAATTTACAGCAAGAGTTGTAAAGGAAGTTAAACAAGATGTTTTTAATAAATGTCTTAATGCTGATTATCAGTTTTTTGTTGATCAAAGGCAAGGGGAAATAATTTATAAGACTTCTTCAGCTCCAAATAGTATTTCAACTATGATTAATTCTCTTACTGATATTTTTGCCCAGTTATTCTTATCTGTATCTGTTTTTACAATGCTTCTTACAATGTCTTGGAAGCTTGTGATAATTTTAATAATTGCTGGTGGTGCTTATTATTATGTTACAAAATATCTTAGTACAAAAGTATCATATGTTGCGGGTCAAAAACAAAAGGAATCAGGTCAACGTGAAAGAGTAATTCTTACTGAATATACAAGTGGCATCAAGCAGATTAAGGTTTTTGAGACTTTTCCATATTGGGAGGAGATGTATCATAAGGCTTTGAATACATTCTGGTTTTATCATAGGAAAAACTATTTTTGGACAAGGCTTCCTGAGATATTATTATGGTTGTTTTTGTATAGTTCTATTGGTGTTGCAATTATTTTTATTAGAATTCAATATCCTGGTAATTTTAAGGATGTAATCCCGTTAATTGCTGCTTTTGCATTTGGTGTTTTTTTGATTCTTCCAAAGATTTCTCGTTTTGGCCAATACCGTATGAAACTTATGAATCTTTTGCCCAATGTTGAAGCAGTAAAAGAGCTTTTGAAAGATAAAAACTATAATAAGATTGAAAATGGTACAAAAGAATTTGAAGGTCTTGAAAAAGGAATTGAGATTAGAAATGTATCTTTTTCACATAAAGAACGTGATATTTTACTTAAAAATTTTAATTTAAAAATTGAAAAAGACAGTGTTACTGCTCTTGTTGGTGCTAGTGGCTCTGGGAAATCAACTATTGTGAATCTTCTTCTTCGCCTATATGATGTTGAAGAAGGTGGTGTATTTATCGATGATGTTAACATCAAAGAATATGATATTTATTCTTTTTTAAAGAAAGTAGGTTTTGTAAGTCAGGATACTTTTATTTATAATGCATCTGTAAAAGAGAATATTTCTTTTGGAACTGATTATAGTGATGAAGATGTTATAAGAGCTGCTTGTCTTGCTAATGCTGATGATTTTATTAGAGATCTTCCTGAGGGTTATGATACTGTTGTAGGTGACCGTGGTCTTCGCTTATCAGGTGGTGAGAAACAGCGTATTGCTATTGCTCGTGCTATGATTCGTCAGCCTGAGATATTAATTCTTGATGAGGCTACTAGTTCTCTTGATAATGTATCGGAAAATGTTGTTCAAGAAGCAATTGATAAGGTTTCTAAGAGTTGTACTACGTTTGTAATAGCACATAGGCTTAGCACTATTCAAAATGCGGATGTGATTAATGTTTTAGATAAAGGCAAAGTAATTGAAAAAGGCTCTCATGAGGTATTGTTATCTAAAAAGGGTAAATATTCTGATCTTTATAATGTCCAAAATAAGAACAATAAAAATAAATAAAAAAAAAATTTTTTTTACATTATTTTTGATTTTGGTTTTATTTCACCTGTTGATATTGCACCGGGCCCTATGAAAACATTATTTCCAATCATTGTTCCTATATTTATCATTGAATTAATTCCTGTTTGAGTGTTGTCGCCCATTATTACTCCTAGTTTTCTTCTTTTTGAATCAATTCTTCTTCCATTTAGAATTGTAATTATATTTTTTTTGTTTAAACGTAGGTTAGCAACTTTACATCCTGATCCAAGGTTACAGTTCATTCCAATTACTGAGTCACCAACATAGTTCTGATGAGGAGCATTACTATCATCCATTATTACCGAGTTTTTTACCTCAGATGCGTTTCCTATGTGGCAATTGTTTCCAATGCTTGTATAAGGCCGGATATAGCAGTTTGGTCCGATTTTACTGTTCTCACCAATAATTACTGGTCCTTGTATATATGTCCCGCTCATGATTGTTGTGTTTTTTCCTATTATTACATGTCCTTTTATATTTGTATTTTTTTCAATATTTCCTTCTATTTTTTTATTTATTGTTTTTAGTATTTCTTGGTTTGCATCAAGTAGATGCCATGGATATACTACATCTCTCCATTTTTTTAGAATTACTGAATGAAATGGGTGGTTATTTATCATCATGTTAATTGAATCTGTTATTTCGTATTCTCCTCTAGGTGATTTTTTTGTTTTATTGATGTAATAAAAAATTTTTTTATTAAAATGATAAATTCCTGCATTAATAATGTCTGTAAAAGGATCGGGCATTTTCTCATATATTTTTACTACTTTTTCTTTTTTTATTTCAACTATTCCATATTCTTTTGGGTTTTTAACCCTTACAAGGCCCATGCTATTTTCTTTATTCATAATTTTTTTAATATCTTCAATTCCAAAAATCGTGTCACCTGAGAGTACTATGAATTTATCTACAAATTCTTCTATAACTCCTATAGCATGTCCTGTTCCTTTTGGTTCACCCTGGTTGACATACTCAATTTTTACATTCCATTTTTTCCCATCTTTAAAATAATTTCTTACCATCTCGCTTTTATAAGCAACGATGAATATGAATTCTTTGAGCCCTGCTTTTTTTGCATTTATTAGGTTCCATTCGAGTATCGGTCTGTTTGCAATTGGTAGCATTACCTTTGGACGGGTATATGTTAGAGGATGCATCCTCTTTCCTTCGCCAGCTGCTAGAATTACACATTTCATATTTTTTTTACTCCACTGTTACTGATTTTGCTAGATTACGGGGTTTATCTATGTTACACCCCTTCAGATCTGCAACATAATATGATATAAGTTGTAATATTATTGATATTGGTATGCATGATGTTATTTTTTTGTTTGAAGGGAATCTTATAACAAAATCTGCATGTTTTTCTATTTCTTCATCATTTTTTTCTGCAATAGCAATAACTTTGGGGCCTCTTGCTTTTATTTCTCCTATGTTTGCGATTATTTTATCATAAGTCTGGTTTTTTGTTGTAATTGCAATTACTGGTGTTTTCTTTGTAAGTAGTGCAAATGGCCCATGTTTTAGTTCTCCTGCTGCAAATCCTTCAGCATGGATATATGATATTTCTTTTAGTTTTAGTGCTCCTTCTAGTGATAATGGGTAGTTTACCCCTCTTCCGATAAAAAATATTGATTGTGCGTCTTTTATTTTTTTTGCGATGTCTTTAATCTGATCTATGTTTTCTAGTATTTCTCTAATCTGACGTGATAGGTCTTTTAGTTCTTTTATATAGTTGTATAGTTCATCTGGGCTGATCGTGTTTATATTAGAACCAGTTTTAAGTGCGATTAAAAAAAGTATTAATATTTGTGAGGTGAATGTTTTTGTAGCAGCTACCCCTATTTCTGGTCCTGATTGTGTTAGTATGTATCCATCAGCAATACGGGTTGCTGTGCTTCCAATCACATTTGTAACTACTAGTGTTTTACATCCAGAGTTTTTTGCTTCTTTTAAAGCCCCGAGGGTATCTGCTGTTTCACCGGATTGAGTTATTGCAATAACTAGTGATGTTTCTTTTTTTGCACCATAATACCTGAATTCTGATGCGAGTTCTACAAATACTGGTATTTTTGTGATTTTTTCAATTATATATTTTCCAACAAGTCCTGAGTAATATGATGTTCCACATGCAACTATATGAATTGTTTCAATTTTGTTTTCTAAAATGTTTTCTACTATTTCATGGAATTTTACTTTTTGTTCTACTTCTGATACTCTACCAGATATAGCTCTATGTACTGTTTCAGGTTGGTCAAATATTTCTTTTAACATGAAATGTGGGAATCCTGATTTCTCTGCGTCTTTAATATCCCATTTTATAATCTTTGTTTCTTTTTTAATTTCATTGTTTTCTGAATCAAAGATTTTTATTTTATCTCTATTTATTATACATATTTCCCCGTCATCTAGAAATTTTACTCTATTTGTATATTTTAGAATTGCAGGAATATCAGATGCTATAAAATTTTCGTTGTCACCAACGCCAATAACAAGTGGGCTTTCTTTTCTAGCACCAATTATTTTATCTGGCTCGTCAGGTGATATTACAACTAATGCATATGATCCTTTTATTTTTGCCAGTGATTTTTGTACTGCTTTTTCCAGGTTTCCCTTATAATGATATCTTATTAGATTTGTTATCACTTCCGTGTCTGTCTGTGTCATGAATTCGTATCCTTTTTTCTCTAGTTGTTCTCTGAGTGTTTTAAAGTTTTCAATTATTCCGTTATGTACAAGTGTTATTTTTTTATCTTTGCTGTGATGTGGGTGAGCATTTGTTTTTGATACTGCTCCATGTGTTGCCCATCTTGTATGCCCAATACCAGTTTTTCCTTTGAAATCAGGTACTTTTTCTTCTAGTTTTGATATTTCTCCTACTTCTTTATAGATATTTATTTTTTTATTTTCAATGGTTGCTATTCCTGCTGAATCATATCCACGGTATTCAAGTTTTTTTAGGGATTCTATTAATATTTTTTTTGCATTTCGAAAACCGATATATCCGATAATTCCGCACAATTTTACATCACTTTACTCTGGCTTTTTATGTTTTTAATTATTCTTTTTATAGGTTCTATCTCTGTTTTCCTACCAATTATTAAACCTGGGTCTATCACAACATTTGATCCTATAAGACAGTCTTCTCCTATCATTGCTCCTATTCCTTGTAATTGTTTATATTCTCCTTCAATTTCAACTGTTGATTGACCAGATGTTGCTGAGAATTTATTTGAAATAGTGGTCCCCCTCCCAATTATTGAGTTATCAATAAAAGAGTTTGAACCTATGTGAACGTTATTCATAATGACACTGTTTCTAATTTCTGAAAAAGGACTTATTACTGTGTTGTTACCAATACTTGTTGATGGAAATATACATGTGTTTGGTCCTATCTCACATTCATCTCCAATTACTACTGGCCCTACTATGTAACATCCTGAGTATATTTTTGTGTTTTTACCAATATATACTTCTCCTTTTATTGTAACGTTTTTTTCTATAAGACCATCTTTTGTTTGATCTGTTTTTTTAATTATTGTCTCATTTACATTAATTAGATCCCATGGATATACTATATCCATCCATAGATTAGCAGTAATTGTATTGACGGTTTTTCCCTGGTTAATAATCTTTTGAAGTACTGATGTTAGGGCAAAAACTCCCATCTCAGATAGTTCTTTTATATCTTTGAAAAATGATTTAGGAAGTTTATATATTCCTGTTGAGATGAATTTCCCAATTTCTTTTTTTGGTTTTTCAATTATTTCTTTTAGAATATTTTTTTCAACAAGAACTACTCCATATTTTGATGGATATGGGTTTTCTTTTATAAGAAGTGAATATTCTGATTTATCTTTAATTAATTTTAATATACTTTCTCTATCTATTATGTTATCTCCAGATAGTACTAGGAATGGTTCGTTTATTTTGCTTTTAGCTTGCATTAATGCATGTGCTGTTCCAAGTTGTTTTTCTTGTTCTATATAAGTAATTTTTATTCCTTTGTAGTTTTTGAAATATTCCATTATCACTTCTTTTTTATAACCCACAATAAGTATTATTTCTTCTATGCCGCTGTTTTTTACTGCATCAAATACATATTCAAGTATTGGTTTGTTTCCAACTGGAAGCATAACTTTTGGCATCGTTTCTGTATATGGTCTTAATCTTGTTCCTTCACCAGCGGCTAGTATTACGGCTTTCAAGTTTTTATCACCTTCTTTTTGTTAAGCATGGTTCTCATATTTTATTTTTACTCAAATAATTTTTTTAGATTATTGATGTAAAAAAAAATTAGTTTAAAAAAATAATTGTATCATTACATCTTTCAACTAGTCTTTTTTTAAATTTTTTTATTGGAATGCCAAAGATACCTTTTCTTTTTTTATTTCGACCAATTATAATCAATGGGTTTTTTATTTCTGATGCTGCTTTTATTATTTGTCTTTCTGTTCCGCCTTTTACTATTTTGATTTGGTATCCTTTTTTCTTAATTTCCTCTGAAAAAGTATTTGCATTATACATCAATTTTTTTTCTGATGTTATCTCTGATCTTTCTCCTTTATTATCAACTTCTACGCTATCTTCTATATCAACTATATATAAGAATTGTAGTTTTAAATCAAGTATTTCTGCTAGTTTCATACTAAAACCTGGTACTTTTTGATTTGGTGCCAAGTTTGAACATATCGCAAGTATCGTTTCAGCTTTTCCTCCTTCTTCTATCCATACAGGTGCATTAATTTTTAGTTCATCTAAAAGCCTGTATCTCAAAACACATTCCTTTGCAAAACTCATGAGTACTAGCTGATATTTGTTTTTATCTGTCTCGTTTTTAATTACCTTACTGAATTCTCCTTCGATGGTTTTTGATGTGAAATTTATTTTATTTTTTTCTAAATAATTTTTTGCTTGTTCAAATATTATTTTATCTGCTGATTTTTTTTGTTCGTCTATTATATCTTTTTTTGTTTGATCTATATCATGTTGTGTTCTAAGTGAATCCTGTCTTTTATCAACCTGGTTTAATGTTTTTTCCTCAATTATATATATTAGATTTATTTTTATCTTAAATTTTTCAGCTAGTTTTACGCTTCTTCTTAATACTTCTTTTGAATAATATTCAGATGATATTGGTATTAGGATGTTTTTAAAATTCAGTTTAATATTTTTTGTTTGACTTATTTTATCTATAATCCTAAAACCCCCTTCCAATAAACAATTGCTATTACAAATATTACTAGTATACAAAGTATATTTGATATAATTCCGCCCTTAAAAAGATCTTTTGTTGAAAAATATCCTGATGAATAGGTTATAGCATTTCCAGGGGTTGCAATCACAAGGATAAACGCGAGTCCGGCGCTAAGTGCAACAAGCATAGCTGCAAAAAGTGATGAGATGCCGTCAATCTGTGTTGCAATTGAAAGGCCTAATGGTAAAAGAATAGCTACTGCTGCAGCGTTTGACATTATATTTGTCATAAAAATCGTAAATATTATCATTACTAATATAACTAGAAATGGATTTGTTCCAACTGCTTTGAATAGTTGGCCTGCTATCCATTCTCCTGCACCAGTCTGATTTATCCCAAGTCCAAGTGTAATCGCGCCACCATATAGTAATATAATCCCCCAGGGCACTCTTTTTTCAATATCCTTCCAGTTAACAGTTTTTGTAATAAATAAAAGGCTTGATCCAATTATTGCAATTATAGCAAGACCAAAATTTGTATGATGTGAAAAAAACATCCATAAAAAAATTGTGATTAATAATATTGATAGAACCATTATTTCGTTTGTATTTATTCTACCTGCTTTTTTAACTTGTTCAGATATTTCTTCACGAGCTTTTTTAATATTTTTTATTTCTATTGGAAATGTGAATTGTAATACTAGCCATACAATTGGTAGGCATATTAAGACAACTGGTATTGAATATGTCATCCATTCAAAAAAACCAATAGTATAACCCGTTTCAGAATATAATATTCCAACTGTTAATGGGTTTCTAGCACCGCCTACTAATGTTCCAATACTTCCAATTGAACATCCATAAGCTATGCTTAGCATACTTATCTTTCCAAAGTTGCTTTCTTTTGGAACAATTTTCATAGCGATAAGAATTGATAATATTATTGGTAAGAACAATGCTGCTACGCCATGTTCTGGCATTATAAATGATAAAAAAGCACAGCTACACATAATTCCAAAGGTAAAAATACGTGGACTGTTTTTGAAGAATCTTAAGAAATTTAACGCTATCCTTCGATGTAGACCATGTTTTTCAATTGCAGCTGCGATAATAAATGCACCAATCAAGAAAAACACAGCTTGGTTCCCAAATGATGAGAAAACATCACTTGATGATACAAGACCAAGTAATGGTTGGATAATCATTACAAGAAGTCCTGTTGCAGGTAGGGGTATTGGTTCAGTTACCCATAATATTGTTGCCATTAGAAGAATTCCAATCATTGTCTGACCTGTTTGATCAAGATTGTTTAATGGTTGAACATAATAAAAAAATGCTACAAGAATAAAGGTTGATATTACTATTAAAAAATCTTTTATATCTGGTATTTTACTTTCATCCTTCACTATTTCATCTATTTTCATTTTTTTTCCAAATAACATTATTTTTTCATTTTTTTTCTTTGCCTATAGAGTTTAGGATCTATAACTTGTATCATACTTGATTTAATATTGCTATTTAAATTTAGAAATCTTATCATCTTTTTTATTTCTTCATCTGGTTTTTCTAATATTTTGTTGTAATTTACAAATAATGGTTCTATATCTTGTCTTTTTTGAATTAATTCTTTTATTGTGTCATTTAGTTTAATAAAAATTTTTTTTGTATCTTCTCGTTTATCATCTTTTTCTCCTATCATTTTCTCCATTGAATCCATTATTTCATCAATTTCTCTAGTTGAATATATTATCTTATATTTACCAGGTGGCAAAAATTTAATTCCATAAGACGTTATTTTTATGAACTTGCCTTTATATAATTCTAGTGGGAAATCTCCGTCAATTAATCTATTAATTATTTTCCCACCATCAAGTTCATAATAACCCTTAGGATTATTAGTATCAGATTCCCTTAATTGATCAAAACCAATGGGGATTTTTCCTGCATGTAAAATCTGCATTATCATTGATGTGCCTGAACGTTCAAGACCAGATACAATATAGTTAACATCTTTATCCAGTCTCATATTTTCACATCTTTATATAACCTAATTCTTCTAGTTTATCAATTACTTTTTTTACGCTTTCATCCACTGTTTCTTCATCTGAATGTATTATCAGTTCAGGTTTTTCTGGTTCTTCATATGGATCTTGTACCCCTGTGAAATCTTTGATTTCTCCTTCTAGTGCTTTTTTGTACATCCCTTTTACATCTCTTTTTATACATATTTCAACTGGACATTTTACAAATATTTCAATGAAATCTTTTATTTCCTTTCTAATTTTTTTTCTTCTATCACTATATGGTGATACAAATGTTGCTAAAACTATGATATCATTACGTGTTAGTAGTTTTGCAACAAAACTTATCCGTTTTAGGTTTTCATCGCGGTCTTTTTTTGAAAAACCAAGGTCACTTGTTAGATATTCTCGGACTAAATCACCATCTAGATGTTCTACTTTATATCCTCTCTGTTTTAGTATTTCAACTACTTTTTTTGCAATTGTTGTTTTACCACAACATGGTAGACCTGTAAACCATGCTGTGAAACCTTTTTGATTATTCATTTTTTACCCTCGAATATTTATTTTCTTAGAAAATCAATTATTTCTTTAGTAAAAGATTTTGTTTTTTCTTTTGGAACAATTGCACCAAGTACTTCTTTTTTACCACCGCATTTAAAACCTAGTTCTTTACCTCTCATAATCATTGGTTTTGCATCTTTGTCTCCTCGCATATATATCTGATCCCGGTCATTAAAAAATCCTGTATTAACTACTACTGTATTTTTACCTGTATTCCATGCTACTTTCCTTGTAATTGTTGATATTATGTTTAGGTTTGTATTGATTTTTTTAAGAATAATTCCATCTATTTTTTCTTCAGGTGTTTCTAATTGTTTTTTCATTTCTTTATCTAGATTTCCTAAATTTTTATTCCATTTATTGTTATCTAGGATTTGTTCACCTTTTTCATATCCAAGAAGTATATGTGGTGCTTTTTCTACTGCTTTTTTATCACCTAGTTTATAATTTGAATCAATTAAATATGTCATTTTATGTAGTTCATCAAAAGAGAGCTTGTTTTTTTTGCAGAATTCATCTATTATCATGCTGAATTTTTTGTTTTTCTTTATTTTTTGTTCATGATCGCCTATTACACCTAGTATTGCAAATAAGTTTACTTTGTTTTTTAGAAAATCATTTACTATCCAGCTTGCACTTGGATATTCATCTGGATTTTCTCCTTTTATCACTGGGTTATGATGAAATACTGTTGTGATTTCTGGGCCTAGGTGATGATCAAATATCAATATTTTTGAGTTTTGTGATAGTTTATTTATGTTTTCAAGAGGTAGATTCATATCTGCTATTATTATAAAATCATATTTTGAATATTCATTTAATTCTTCATCTGTTAGATAGTAGTTTCCAAGAATAGGTGTTTTGTTAACAACAATTTTTTCTCTTATTTTTTCAAGTAATAGTTTTGCTGAGCATATACCATCTGTATCCCAGTGGTGTATTAATATTCCATTTCCCTCTAACTTTTCAAGCATATAATACCATCCTATATTTTTTTTTAGTCTCTTATCATTCCTGCTCCAACTGTGTTATTTGTCTGCTCATCTATTAGAATCACACATCCTGTTGCCCTGTTTTTTCTATAGCTATCTACAAAAAGAGGTTTTGCGGTCCTTATTTTTATCCTACCCATATCATTGAGCCCTAGTTCTTTAGCATCTTCAATACGATGAAGTGTGTTTATATCCATTTTATATTTTAGTTCTTTGACAATACATTTTGTTTGTTTTGTAGTATGTTTTATAATATATCTGTCACCGGGTTTCATCTTTTTTTTGTTCATCCAACATACCATTATATCAAGATTCTGACAGATCCTTGGTATGTTTTCTTCTCTAACAATCATATCCCCGCGGCTTATATCATAGTCGTCCTCAATTTCCATCTCAACACTCATAGGTGGGAATGCTTCTTTTATCTCTTTTTTTGATTGGTGTATTTTTTTTATTTTACTATTAAAACCTGATGGGAGAATTTGTATTTTATCACCTGGTTTGAAAATACCACTTGCGATTTTTCCTGCATATCCTCTGTAATCATGGAATTTATCATCTCTTGGTCTTATTACGTATTGAACTGGGAATCTGCAGTCTATTAGGTTTTCATCGCTACCTATATGTATGTTTTCAAGTAGGTATTTTAATGTTGGTCCTTTGTACCAGCTCATATTTTCTGATTCATCTACAATGTTATCTCCAAGAAGAGCGCTAATTGGTATAAAATAGATATCTTTTACATCGAGTTTTGAAATAAAATCTTTTATTTCTTTTTTTATCTTTTTATATCTTTCTTCATCCCAGTCAATTAAATCCATCTTGTTAATACATATTACAAAATGAGGGATCTGCAGAAGTGATGCTATGAATATGTGTCTATGTGTTTGTTCAACAACACCATTTCTTGCATCAACTAAAATTAATGCTAGATTTGCTGTTGATGCACCTGTTACCATGTTTCTTGTATATTGTATATGACCTGGGCAATCTGCTACTATGAATTTTCTAACAGGTGTTGCAAAATATCTGTATGCAACATCAATTGTTATTCCTTGTTCTCTTTCTGATTTGAGGCCATCCATTAGTAGTGCTAGGTTTAGGTTTTCTCCTCTTTTTTGACTAACTTTTTCAATGTTTTCAATTTGATCTGAGAAAAGTGTTTTACTATCATATAGTAATCTTCCGATTAGAGTGCTTTTTCCATCATCTACACTTCCAACTGTTGTAAAGCGTAATAGTTCCATATCTAGGTATCCTTTTTCATCTTCATTATGTGACATTTAGAAGTATCCCTCCTTCTTCCTGTCTTCCATTGCTGTTTCTGATCTTTTGTCATCTGCTCTATCGCCTCTTTCTGAGCTTCTTACTTGTGCTACTTCGCTTACAATATCTTCAAGGGTGCATGCATTTGATTCTGTAAGCCCTGTACATGTCATATCGCCTATTGTTCTACATCTTACTTTTATTTCTTTTGCGTTTTTCTTTTCTTCTTCATCCATGTTTAAATAATCTGAATATGCAAGGATTACTCCATCTCTTATTATGCATTTTCTTTTATGTGAAAAATATAGTTTTGGAATTTCAATTTGCTCTTTTAAAATATATTGCCAGATGTCCATTTCTGTCCAGTTGCTTAAAGGAAATACTCTGAAATGTTCTCCTATGTTATATCTACCATTATATAGATCCCATAGTTCTGGTCTTTGGTTTTTTGGGTCCCATTCTCCAAAAGCGTTTCTATGTGAAAAAAACCTTTCTTTTGCTCTTGCTTTTTCTTCATCTCTTCTACCGCCGCCTATGCAACAATCGAATTTGTTTTCTTCTATTGTATCAAGTAATGTTGTTGTTTGCAGATAGTTTCTACTCGCATATTTTCCGTTTTCTTCTTTTACTCTCCCATTTTTTATTGATTCTTCAACGCTTCCTACAACAAGTGGAGCTCCTAGTTTTTTTACGTACCTATCACGATATTTTAGAGTTTCAGGAAAATTATGACCTGTGTCAATATGTAAGAATGGGAATGGTATTCTTTGTGGGTAAAATGCTTTGTATGCAATATGTCCCATCACAATTGAGTCTTTACCACCTGAAAAAAGTAACGCTGGTTTTTGGAATTGTGCTGATACTTCTCTCATAATAAATATTGCTTCTGATTCTAGTTTTTCAAGATGCGTTAAATTATATTGTGTCAAAAAAATTAACCCTCCATAAATTCATATATTTTAATCTAGATATCCAAGTGCTCTAAGTCTTTGTTTTACTTTTTCTTCATCTTCTTTGGTAAAAGCTTCTTCTTTATCTTCCTCTATTCCAGATATTACCTCTCTTAGAACATAAGTGGTATATGATGATAATGATGTAAAACCTGTTCCATCTATTCTTTTTTTGATTTTTTCTGCAAGGAGCATTGGAATTGATATTGTTGTATATTTTTTATTTTCGTTTTCTGGCATAATAATTTCTCCTGTTATAATTATATATAATTATATTTAATTAGAAGCAATAAAAAATTTATTATATAAAATTAATGGATATTGAAAAATAGATATAATATAGTTGTATTACGGGTATTTGTTTCAGGGTGAAAATAAGTTGAAGGTTTCTAATATAAAAATAGGTGTATTAAGAATAGAGGGTACAAACTGTGAGCAGGAATCATTTGATGCTTTTAAAAGACTTGGTGCTAAACCAGAGTTTGTTCATTTAAAACAGTTAGAAGGAATTGATTGTAATAAAGATGAAAAAAGAAAAATTTCTGATTTTCAATGCCTCATGATACCTGGTGGTTTTAGTGCTGGTGATTATATTAGAGCAGGTGCAATTTTTGCAGCACGAATAAAAAGCAAGTTATATGATGATTTAAAAAATTTTGTAGAAGAAGAATATCCAATTCTTGGTATATGTAATGGTTTTCAAGTTCTAACTGAGCTTGGTCTTTTACCATCTATTGATAAGATTATTAGTGATGTTCCTCAAGCAGTTTTAAACATTAATGATTCAGATCGTTTTGAATGTAGGCCTACTCTTCTTAAACATGAGAATAATGGTAAATGTGTTTTTACAAGAAAAATACCAAAAAATGAGATAAGGCTTATTCCTAGCGCTCATGCTGAAGGGAAACTCTTGTTTCCATTTAACATGCAGGATAATACAATTAATCGTCTTATTGAAAATGATCAGATAGTATTTCGTTATGTTGATCCTGAGGGTAATTATTCTGGTTATCCCTGGAATCCTAATGGTTCTGCATTTAACATCGCTGGAATTTGTAATAATATTGGTAATGTTTTTGGTATGATGCCTCATCCTGAGAGAACTTATTATCGTCACCAGCATCCTGATTGGAATAGAGATGGCCTGGATGAAAATATTGGTGATGGTAGAACAATTTTTGAATCCGTCTTAGATTATATTAGTAAAAAATTCTAGGTTAATTTATGCCAAATGTTACAACTAGTATAATTATTAATGAAGAAGGAGAGGTTCTTCTTTTAAAGAGAAGTGATAAAGTTAAAACATATAAAGGATTTTGGTGTGGTATATCAGGTTATATTGAAAAAAATGAGTTGCCTATTGAAACTTCTTATAAAGAAATTTTTGAGGAAACAGGTTTATCTGAGAATGATATAGTTTTGATAAAAAGTCTTGATCCAATTTGTTTTTATGATGTTTATAAGGGTAATAAATATTATTGGAAGGTTTTTCCTTTTTTGTTTAAAATTAGAAAAAAAAGTAAAGTACAAATAGACTGGGAGCATACTGATTATGGTTGGTTTAAACCAGCTGAAGTGGAAAAATTAAATACCGTCCCACGATTGAAAGATCTTATACAAAAAATATAGAAAATAAATGTTTTTTGGATGGGGAAGCGTGGAGGTGGTGAGGAGAGATAGGAAAAAAATTAGGATAACTCCCCCATCCTGTGATATAATATAGATTTATAACTATTTAAAACTTTTTATTAAAATATTAATATATTTATAAAAAAATAATATTCCTAACACTAATTTAAATGGATTTCCTCTCCAATTATGGTTTTTCATCCAATAGATTTTATTTTTTTTGTAAATATAATATTGTAAACCCGAATTGTGCCATTTAATATATAAAATTTATAGCTCAATCATCCAATTTAACAACAAAAATTATGCTTTTTATCCAAATCTTCTAATATATCTTCAATATTTGAAAAAGTATTTTCAATATTTCCAGAAGTATCAATTATCTTCCATTTTTTAACAAGCATTAAAGATTTTCTACGAACTTTTCTTAACTCATCAATATTTTCAAACATTTCAAGTTTATCTCTTTCTTCAAAACGCTTCACAATATTTTCTGGTTTTGAATCTAAAAAAAACATATAATCAGATCTTGGAACGAAATTTTCAAAAAAAGTATAAGCAAATTTAGCAAGTTTTTCAGGAAGATAAGCTGTTCCAACAAGATATCTAACCATAATAAGACTATCAATATCATCACGATCATTATATTTTCTAATTGAACGAAGAACATCAAACATGTAAAAAACAGATGCTTTAATCTTATTTATTTTACCTTTTCCAAACAAAGCTTTTTTTGCTTTTCTTCCAAAAAAATTATCATCTGTAGGATGGCTTCTTATAACTACTTTCTCGCCCATATTTTCATATCTTTTCTTTATAAGATCAGCATGTGTATCTTTGCCAACACCATCCAGCCCATCAACAATTATTAGACGCATAAAATACTCCTACATCAATGGAAAAGAATACCAATAAAGAAGAGATGCAACAAAAGGAACTGTAAGATTATCAAGACCTTTAGGTGTAACACCTTCTATAAGAGATGAGGCTATTGATATCAATAACAATAATATGATCATGTTAAAATTAATAGTAATTCCATAAAACAATAATGCAATAATCATGAGAATAAAAGTGAAAACAAACATAGCAATTGATCCCACATAGCTTTTTTCATCACCAAGAAGATTATATTTGTTTTTACCATATTTTATACCTATCAAGGATGCTAGACCATCACCATAGCTCATAGCAAGAATACCTATCGCAATTATCTCCATTTGATCAAAAAAGAAATAAGCAAGAATAGTCCATGTAATAGAATAATAAACAAGCCCCATCCCATGACCAGCAGCAGATGTTTTCCCCCTAATTTTTTTAATTGGCGTATATGGACTCATTAGAAATGTAAGAATTATAAATGGTGCTGCAGCTGCAAAAGCCATGATTTCTTTTGTCTGAAAAATAGGTAGGATAAATGCAATGTTTCCAACCATTATATGTAATACCTTTCTACTAACATCTGGCCGATTTTTTAAGATTTTTTCTGATAAAACAAGTAATACTGCAACATAAGAATATACAGATATTAAACCAACGATGTCACCAGGTATCATCATATTTTTCACCTAATTTTTATATTAATATTATATAATTACACCTAATAGGAATGCAAGTAGCCCTATAAAAATCGCTACTAAAGATGTTTTTCTATAAAATTTTAAGGGAGGATTCTTTCTAATAATTAAATGAATTGAGATGCCAAGAAGTATAACATCTGTGATTAAAACAGGATAAAAATAATAGCTATTTAGATAATAAATATCAAATTCTTCTAAGAAATATGGTAAAAAACTAAGAGATACAGCTAAAATGAAAAATAAAGCTGCAATCATATTTGACTTTCTAGTTCCAATATACCGGGGTAGGGATTTAACTCCTTTTTTAAAATCGCCCCTAAAGTCCTGTACATCTTTCATAATCTCTCTGCCTGAACCCGCAAGAAACGCAATAAGTGCGATTATGAAAATCGCGGGTTGTATCTGAAAAGAAATTGCATCATATTCTAAAACAGTTACACCCCCAAATACAAAGGGAATTGCCATTACATATGCAATATAAAAATTTCCAACAAGTTTTATTTTTTTCATTTTTACATCATAAAGTATTGCTAACAGTGCGGTTATTACTGCTATAATAAAACATGAATAATTTACAAAAAATGAACAAAGAAGACCTAATGGGAAGAAAATATAAAATAGATATAAAGCTGTTTTTGGAGAGATATCTCCTCTTACAAGTGGTCGGTCTGTTCTTCTGTTTTCTTTATCTATTTCAAGATCATAATAATCATTTAAAGCAAATGTGCTTGCTTCTAAAAAAAGTGCTGTGAAAAAGGTTAAAACAAGATTTTTCAAACCAGGGATGTTTTGTCCTTCTTCTGCAATTATTGCGCCTATTAGTATTGCTATAAAAATCATAAAGCCATGTTCAAGGCGCATTAGTTCCCAGATTGCTTTTAATTTTTTCACACTTATAGGAATTAATTACATTATTATAAATTTTTGAAAAAATAAATAGAAAAAATTAGGAAATATTAAGTAAAAATAATTATTTCTATCATAAATATGAGATTTTTTTCTTTAAAAGCAGCGGTAATAATATGGATAATGTATGGATTGATTATTTCTTTAATTATTGGCTATATTAATGTTTATTTTGGTTTATATGCTGGTATGATATTAAGCGCTATGAGTCCGCTCCCACCAATTATATATTTTTTAATTTATGTATGGAAATGGAATAACGGCGAGGTTAAATTTCCTTAATGAAAATCATTTTTGTGGTTGTATTATAACTTTCATTGAATCTTTTGCATCCGCTACAAGTTTGAATCCTTTAGGTGTTTCATACATTGGTAGTTTATGAGTGATCATATCATCAACTTGTACTTTTCTCTTTGATAAAAGATTTATTGCATCAGTCAGATCTTTTCCTTCTGCTGCATATGTTGAATAGGTTTCAACCTGTTTATTCCAGAGATCAAAAAAGGGAATTGACACATCAACTCCAGGGGGTGTCATTGCAAACCAAAGAATTTTTCCACCAGGTTTAGCACATTCAATTGCTTGTCGAACTGCAGATGGAACACCTGCACAAAGAACTACAAAATCAATAAGTTCTCCATTGTTTTTTTCTTTTATTAAATCTACAATATTTTCTTTTGCATTTATTACAAAATCAGCACCTACTTTTTTTGCAAAATCTAATCTAAAACTATCAATATCTGTTGCAAAAATTTTTTCTGCCCCATATGCTTTTGCAAGTTTTACATTTAAAAGACCGGCCATACCTGATCCAAGAACAAGAACGGTATCACCTTTTTTGTAATTTGCAATTCTAAATCCTCTAACAACACATCCAAGAGGCTCAATAAATGTCCCTTGTTCATAAGTTACACTATAAGGTAGTTTGATTGTCCCATATTTAACATTAATTTTTGGTACTCTCAGATATTGAGCAAATCCTCCAGGATAAAACTTGGTTTTTTTAATTGTCGGACATAATGTCTGTTTACCATCTTTACATAATTTGCAATTATTACATGGAACATGATGAGTTACAAATACACGGTCTCCAATCTTAAAATCTTTAACATTTTTTCCAACTTTTACAATATCTCCAGACAACTCATGACCAAGTACAAGAGGTGCTTTTTTAACCCTATACCATTCCATAACATCAGATCCACATATCCCACTAGCTATTACTTTTACAAGAAGTTCATCATCTGAAATATCGGGTATTTCTTGCTCCTGAATTCGGACATCATTGTTGTTATAATACATAGCAACTTTCATCTTTTTCATATTATACGCACAATTCCTCTGTTATTATAAACCATTTAATAGATTTTACCACTTTATTATCAAAAAGATTTTTTATATAACTATTAAGATTACAATTTTAAAAAAAATGTGAGAGGATGAGATAAATATGGGATTATTTGGACCAGATAAAATAACTTTTACACTAGAAAAATATGATTATAAACCAGGGGAAAAGATTACAGGCCAGGTAAAATTAAACCTAAAAAAACCTGTTTCAGCTAGGAAATTAGAAGTATCATTAATTGGAAAAAGAAAAATAAAACAACACACATCTAGGGGATCTAGTACACATTATGATAAAATATATGATTTCAAAATGCCATTAAGTGGGGAAAAAGAATATCATAAAGATCAGTTTGATTTCAGTATACCTATACCTGATGATATTTTAAATATGAAAACATCAAGGCAAAGAGTGCAGGACAATCTTGAGGAAAAATTAGGTGCAGCTGGATCTGTACTTGGAGCTGTTGCAATGGGCGGCAGGACTATTATATCATGGTCTGTTAAAGCACAGCTTGATGTTCCAAAAAAATTAGATATTAAAAAATCTCAGGATATTGTAATATCTGATTAATAAAAAAATTTTTTTTTATTTTTTATGTTTAGAAATATGTGAAATTATGTCTATAGAAGTTTTGATAAATAAAAAAATAACTAACGCGATTTGTGATGCATTAGTAAAAATAAAGATAGTTCCAAAAATTATTGTAAGATGCATTGGTATTATCCTTGCATAGGGCTGTATGAAAAGCCTTCCAAAATCTTTTGTTTCTTGCTTATTTTTATATTTATTATATAAAAAGGAAAATAGATGATTAATAAATAGTAAGAAAAGCATGAATTGAAAATAAATATCATTAAAAAAAGATAATGGAGATGATACACTATCAATACCAAGAAATAATAAGAAAAAAAGGTATATTAAATGAAAAAAACCATAATGAAAAATAAAAAAAACTGATGTGAAAATTTTTCCGATATTCTCTGTTTTCTGATTATATTTATTTTCATATGTTAACAACTTAATTACATGAAAAAAACCTATAAAGATGCTTTGAAACCAATAGATGAATAATATTCTAATAATATCCCAGTTTTCAATCAGAGCAATTATAATTATTGAAATATTTGTTATTATTAGGAATAATAAAGATTTATCATTTAATTGATCTTTTGTTATCATAAGTTTTTTTTACATTGATCTTAGTTTTTCTATTCTTTTATCAATCGGTGGATGAGTCGACCATATACTGCTTACACTCATGCTTTTAAATGGATTTGCAATATATAGTGGTGCAACAGTTTTGCTTCCTTTTGGTTTACCCTGCGGATGATCATTTTTTATTTTCTCAAGTGCTTTTGCAAGACCCTCAGGGTTTCTTGTCAAGTATGCACCATTTGAATCAGCTAAGTATTCCCTCCTCCTTGATATTGCAAGATACGTGAGCCTTGCAAATATCGGTGCAAGAATAACAAATAAAATTGCAATTATAATCAATATTGCATTACCATCATTTTTACCTCTGCTTCTACCAGCTCCACCCCATAACATTGAATAAAAAAGAATTTCTGCTATAAGTGAAATTGCGCCAACAACACCTATTGTAACAGTTGCAATTAATATATCACGGTTTTGTATATGACTCATCTCATGTGATATAACACCTTCTAGTTCCTCTGAATTGAGTTTTCGAAGTGCCCCTGTTGTTATACATATAACCGAGTCTTCTGGTTTTTTACCTGTTGCAAAAGCATTAATATTATCAGAGTCTTGAACATAGACTTTTGGTTTTGGAAGACCTGATGCTATTGCCATGTCTTCTACTTTGTAGATTAATAGTTTTTCTTCCCGATTATTTGGATTTGCAGGTCTTGCTTTTGCAGCAGCAAGAACTGTTTTAACAGAGAATGAATATGTTGTTAAGACATATATTAGTGCTATTGGTATTGCAAAAATTAGTGGTATGTAGATGTTTCTAAAATATATGTATCCAATTGCAAATATTACGGCTATAAATAAAAGAGCCATCAGAGTGCAAACTACTATTGTAAGTCTTTTGTTTCTTCTGATTTGATCCTCAACAAGTAGTTTTTTATCCATATCCATCTAAATAAAATAAAAAAAATATGTTTTTTTTTAGAATTTTACTTTTGGAACTGCTTTTTCAGCTTCTGGTATTGTAAGCATATCTCTTGTTTTACGATTCATTCTTTTTGCAAACCATAGACCTGGGAATGTCTCAATTGTATTATTATATGCAAGTACTGAATCATTATAATGTTGTCTTGAATAAGCAATTTTGTTTTCTGTGTTTGTTAGTTCATCTTGCAGGTTCAAAAAGTTTTGATTTGCCTTTAAATCAGGATAGTTTTCAGCAACCGCAAATAGGCTTTTAAGTGCACCTGTGAGCATGTTATCTGCATCTATATTTTCCTGTGGTGTTTTTGCATTCATAATTGCTGATCTTGCTTTTGTCACATTTTCAAGGACTTCTCTTTCATGTTTCATATATCCTTTTACTGTTTCCATCAGGTTTGGTATTAGATCTGTTCTTCTTTTCAGCTGTACATCAATTTGTGCCCATGAATTATCTATCCTGTTTTCCATTCTTATTATCTTGTTGTAAAAACCCCAGTAAACAAGTATGAAAAATACTACAACAAAGATAACTATTATGATTAATGCCAATAATATTGGGTCCATATTTTCTCGCCTCTAAACTTATTTTGTTATGGTTGATTATAATTCTTTTATTTAAACTTATTTCTTATTGTTTGATTTAAATAAATCATAGGCCTCTTTTGGTGTGTATTTCTTATGAACAATAGCATTTACTGCTTTTATCATACCAACTGGATCATTGCTTTGAAATACATTACGTCCCATATCAACACCAATTGCCCCTGCCTGTATTGCATCATATGCCATCTGAAGTGAGTCTTTTTCTGGTATTTTTTTACCACCAGCAATAACAATTGGCACTGGACATGTTTCAACAATTTTTTCAAAGTTTTCACAATAGTATGTTTTTACAATATGTGCACCAAGTTCTGCAGCCATCCTTGATGCTAGTGATAAATATCTTGCATCTTTACCAAGGCCTTTTCCAACTGCTGTTACTGCAAGAACAGGTATTCCATATCTCTCACATTTATCAATATATTCTGTCATACCAAGAATTGTATCTCGTTCGAATGGTTGACCCACAAGTATAGAAAAAGCAACACCTGAAACATTTAATCTTATTGCATCTTCAATATCAACTGATATACCCTCATGAAGAAGGTTTTCTTTGTTAAGAATACTTGTTCCACCTGATACACGAAGAACTATTGGTATTTTTGTCTGTGGGTCTATATAGTTTCTTAGTGCCCCACGTGTAAGCATTAATGTATCTGCATATTTTATTAGCGGATCTGTCATTTTTTTTATGTTTTCAAGACCTGTAGTAGGACCCATGAAATATCCATGATCAACTGCTAACATTACTGTATGTCCATCTTTTGGATTAATTATTTTAGAAATTCTGTTTTTCATTCCCCAATCCATAAAAAATTTCGCCTCTTGATTATTTTTATTTTTGGTAATACAAGATTCTTATATAAATTATTACTTGAGAAGCATTACAAAAAAATAATAAAAAATAAAAAAAAAATATATTTTATAGACAATTTTCATTATGAGTTGGGCAAGGATCAATTGCTGTTCTCATCGTACATCCTTTCGCAAGTGTTAATGGCTTTGGTTTTTTTGGATCTAATAAATCTTTGAAGGGTATATAAAAAACTCTTCCTTCTAGAAAATTTGATAAAAAGTTTTTAACAATTTCTCTTCTTTCTTGTTTATTTAAAGCATTTTGAATTCTTATCTTAAAAATTGGAGATATCTTTTTTTTATTAACTGCATTTTGAGTTTGTATAGCTGATGCAAAAGTTATGCTTACAAGCATAAAAATTGATAGTATAACAAATATCAGTATTTTTTTCTTCATTTTTTTTATTTTCACCTCTTATATTAATTTTTGATATTTCTTTCTTAATATTAATATATTATAGCTCAAAAATGCACATTCTATATCATTTAAAAAATAAAACACCTAAAATATGTTTGATTTTATGTTGGTAAATCTTTTATTTGATTGCGTGATACCTGTTTTGCGAAATAGGGAGGCTTGAATTGATATGTCAGTTATTGAAAATCTCGAACCAAAACTTGTATGGAAGCATTTTGATGAAATACGTAAGATCCCTCGTTGTAGTAAACATGAGGAAAAAATTAGAAAATATGTAGTTGATTTTGCAAAATCAAAAAATCTTGAATATAAAGAAGATAAAGTTGGAAATATTGTAATTAGAAAAAAAGCAACAAGTGGTATGGAAAATAAACCTATTGTTATTCTTCAAGGTCATATGGATATGGTCTGTGAGAAAAATAGTGATGTTGATTTTGATTTTTCAAAAGATGCAATTAAACTTTTAAAAGAAGATGGTAAAATCACAGCTGATGGTACCACTCTTGGTGCTGATAATGGCATTGGTGTTGCTATGAGCCTTGCAATACTTGAAGATGATACAATAAAACATGGCCTAATAGAAACATTATTTACTATTGATGAGGAAACTGGCCTTACTGGTGCTTTTGCAATGGAGTCAGATATGCTAAAAGGAAAAATCATGCTTAACATGGACAGTGAAGATTTCGGTGTTATAACAGTTGGTTGTGCTGGTGGTGGTGATTCTCAGATTAAACTACCATATAAAACACAATCACTAGATGATAATTACACAGGCATTAACGTTAAAGTATCTGGTCTTCGTGGTGGTCACTCTGGTGTTGATATACATGAGCAACGTGGTAACGCAGTTAAACTAATCACAAGAATGCTTTGGAAGGCAAAAGATGACTATAAATTCTATATAAATGAGATCAAAGGTGGAGATAAACATAATGCCATACCACGTGAAGCTTATGCAAAGATATCTATAAAAAAATCTGAAAAAGATAAATTTATGAAAATGTTGAAACAAGAAGGAGAAGATATTAAAAACGAAATAAAACCAATTGATCCGAAATTCAAGGTAGAATTTGAAGACATGGAAAACATAAAAACAACTCTCACTGATGATACACAGAATCATCTTTTAAATCTACTTCACGGTCTACCTCATGGTGTTGATAAAATGAGCTATGATATACCTGATCTGGTTCAGACATCTACCAACCTTGCAACAGTTGCTTTTAATGATAAAAATGTAAACATAGGTATGAGTACTCGTAGTTCAATAAAATCTGAGCTGCAAAACCTTCGTGACAGGATTAAATCAATTGCTGTTTTATCAGGTGCAGATGTTTCAGAGGAAAATCCTTATCCAGGATGGCAACCTGATCTTTCATCTAATATTTTGAAACTATCCAAGAAAATATTCAAAGACATGTATAACAAAGAACCAGTTGTTGAAGCTATACATGCAGGTCTTGAATGTGGAATTATCGGTGAGAAATTCCCAGGTATGGATATGATTAGTATTGGCCCTACAATAAAATATCCTCATAGCCCTGAGGAATATGTTGATATTGATACAGTTGATAAAACATATAAATATGTTTTAAAAATCTTAGAAGAAGTAGAATAAATAAAAAATAATTTATTTTACATTTTTCTTTATATTTTTATATGTAAATTGATGATCGGTCTATAAACTATTTATATAAAAACCTTTAATAAATATTATTGGGTTTAAAGGTTGAAAAAATATAAAATAATATTATGTTTAGTATTATCTTTTGTAATACTTACAAGTAATGCAAGTATTTTAGTTAAAAGTAAAACTACAGATAAAAAAATTGATGAATATAAAGAATTGTTAATAGAAAATAATAGTTTAGATGTAAATTATATATATAACATAACAAGAGATCTTAGTAACATTATTTTCACAGAATACAATGAAGAATCTGGTGAAATTGCAAAGGGCAGAGCTTATGGTACAAAAGGTGAACAAAAAGCTGCAGAAATCATTTTTAAAAATATGTCTAATCTTGGATTATATACATATATGGAAAGAATTACAAACACCGAAGATTATCCTAAACTAATACATGAAGTTGAAGTAAATGATTATTATTGTAAAATAAATGATGAAGAAATTGAATGTTACATTTCACCGGTTTGGTTTGAAACAGAAGAGAACCATAATAATCTAAATTATACCTATGACTACTCAGATTTAAAAGTTATTAAACCACCCATAAGCCCTTTTTTATATATTCAAAAAGAAAAACTAAAAGGAACTTTAGAACCATTTCTAATTATTATGAAAGATATGGGGTTTTATACAGATTATCCTATATGCAAACTTAATTGTCTTGATAATTTTTATTTTAAATATTATGTACTTAGTCCGTATCATTCGTTGTCACCAGTAATTTATTCAGAATTTATAAAAAAATATCATGATTATTGTAAAGGAATAATTCTCTATGATTACAACGAAGAAACATATGATATGAAGATTATGAAAAACAAAAACGAACTACCATTTATTTTCATAAGTGGAAATAATGGTAAAAAAATACTTGATAACCTTGAAGAAACAAGAATCGATTTCAAATTAGATCAGACATATAATACCTCAGTTGTTAGCAATAATGTCATAGGACAGATTAATGGTACAGATCCATCTAAAACCGTGCTTGTTAATTGTCTATATGATTCATGGTGGTGCCAAGGAACATCTGATGCAGCTATTGGTATGGGTATGGTTCTTGGTGTCGCAAAATATTTCAAAGAACACAACATCATTCCAAAATATACCGTTAAGTTTATTGCTTTTGCCGGTGAAGAACATGGTTTTTGCGCTGGATCAAAACATTATGCTTCAACTCATAAAGACGAAAATATTTTATATGTTATTGATCTAAATCAGATTGGTTTCAGACAAGATGATCCAATACTTGATCTAAACATTATTTTCAACAAATTTAGTTTCTATAAAGATCTCTGGGGTATTTTTAAGGAATCTGATTATGCAAATCGTGTTAATAGCTCAAACGCAGTTAAACCTGTTATTACTATGTATGGAGGTCCTACAAACTGTAAATTTATTGCAAAACAAATTGATTGTAAAACAGTTTGTTTTTTAAAAGATGGTGGATGGATACTTCATCATCGAGACGGAATGAATCATACAGAAGGAGATGTTTTAAAATATTTTGATTACGAAGATGTAGATGTAACAGGTGAACTTGTACTAAAAGTCCTTAAAAAACTTGTATGTAATGAGACCTAAAAAAATAAATATTTCATTACAAATTTATGATCTGATTTGCACAATACAAACCCGTTATATATGATTCTTCAAGCCCAGCAATATTATAATCACCTATTAGAAACATATTGTTTCCTCTATTACATTCTATAAGATTATGCCCATTGATTGTGCCTGCAGGTTCCCATCTTTTTTTTCCAATTATTTTAGGTTTAATAAAATAATTATTAACATCATCTATTTTTTCTTTATAATAAAAAAGATAACTACCGCCCCCAAGATTTGCAATAGCCTGAACATTTCCAGGTGGAGAAAAAAGATGGAATTTCTTATTTGAAATTATATTATTAGGAACAGCTTTAACATGAACCATATTAGTATTTACGGTTTTGTTTACTTTCTTTATTTTTGCATATTTTTTAGACCATGAAATATCTGTTGCAAGAACAATGTTTTTTGAATTGAAAAATCCTTCATCTGTTTTAATTTTATATCGTTTATTCTTATATTTTATATCTGTTACTTCTTTTAATATTATTTTTTCCTTAAATGGTTTTATCATTTTTTCTTTTTCAAATTTAAACCTATAAATAGGTGTTATCAAAGGAATTAGAAATTGGAGAAAACTAAATGCATTCATATGTGTAATCTCTGAAAAAGTAGTTGAATATAATGCCTTTGAAAGATACCTGTTAGTTCCAGATTCTATGTTTTTTAATCTAACAAAATCTGATGCTTTTTTCATATATAATTCATATAAAAAAGAATCGTTTTCAATTGCTTTTTTCTGAGAAATATTTTCTGATATTAGTCGTAAATTTCGTAATTTTTTTCTGAATTTATATAACATTTTATATGTTTTTAAAAATTGAGATATATATTTTATTAGATCGAAATCAAATAGTTGATATGTTTCATTATTTTGATGAAAGCAGAAATCTCTTAATCTTATTCTATCTTTTAATTTCACATAATTTAATACATTTTTATAATCAGAGCAAACAAAAAACGCACCATAGTTTGCTTTTCCATCGTCTGATGTGAGTATCCTTCCACCAATATTTCTACTAATAATTAGAAAATCATTATTGTGATTGTTTAGTTTTTTTGCACATGCAAGACCTGAAATTCCTGCACCAACTATAATTGTATCATATGTTCTATCTTTCATTTATTTTTACAATAATCCTATTTTTTATCAAAAAAATTAAATGATTTATTATTTTAAGAATTTTTCATATATTCTAAGTATATATACATAACAAGTTTTTAAATAGTATAAAGATAATTACTTTTATAAAAGGTGTTTATAAAAATGAAAAAGGTATTAATTACAATTTCATTATTTTCGATATTATTAATGATGGGGGTTGTAACATCGGCTCATCAAATAATGAGAAATGATGGTGGTGATTTTAAAGCTAGTCTTGGGTTCAAGGGTGAGGCGCGAATATTATTTACATTAGATGGTAACTTTAGATATCGTGGGAGAATTTGTATTGTAAGAGGCCCATGTGAAACAATAAAAGAAAATGGTAGATTTTTTGGAATATTTCTTGGAAATTCATTTTATATAAAAGTCCCTGTTGATGGAAGGCCAACACTTTTAATTGGTCAAATAAGGTTTAAAGATGATCAGCATTTAGAATTTTCTGGTACGTGGGAAAGTAGAATATTTTGTGATACTGGCGCCATTGCAGGTGAATTTATTTTATAGAAAAGTAATATTAATTAACATGGTATAAAAGCTGGATCTCCATATAACACATAATGAAGATATTCTTCTAACGCTTCACCATATTCTGTTTCATCTTCATTACATATATCATTCCATTTCTTACAATTTGTATAGCATTCTACATATCTGTTTTTTGCATTTCTAACACTTTTTCCAAGTGATTCTTTATTTTCGAATAATTCCTCTCTAAAAAAATCTATCATACAGAACGGATAATCATAATTTGACCAACCTGATTGACTAGGGTTTGTAAAAATTTTTGAAAAGGGTTTACAGTTATCAGCTCTTGTATCCAGAAAAACCGAGTTTACACCCGCATGAATTAGACCCATTGACAATGTACATCTTAGGTCTATTCCATCGGTCTGACCTGTTGTACATCCAATACCAGTGAAAACAGATGGTCCAAGATTTCTATCAATAATTTTTGATACAGTTATTTTTTTACCAGAATAGGTTGGATCATTATAGTAATAAAAACCATAGTATCTTCCAATTCCAAGGCTTATAATAAAACTTGATTTTGACATTTTGTCGAGTATTAATTCTGAGTTGTCAAATGGTTTAAAACAAAATGATTCTGAATGAATCTTAACACCATTTTTTCTCATAAAATCCTTAATTTTAATTATATGAGATATTGTTTTTATTCTCAGTCCAATCAACCCGCCGTTAATATAAGTCGAACTTTTTCCAAAATAATATCTATTATTAAATCCGTCATATTTTGATATTATATCATCATAAAAAAGGGTCCTTGCGATAAGAGCACTCGAATCCTGGATATCTCGCCCCATAATTCTACCAACAGCCAGCTCAAGTGTACAATTAAGATCTTGACCGTCATTATCGATATCTGACAGGTAATTATCATTTGCCTGGCCTGGGATCTCCCAATATACGCAATCATCTGGAGTGACTGATGGGCCATAATACATAGGTATCATGTTTGTATCAGAAACAATCCCAATATAAGGCGTTTTTTCTAAAAAAGTATTATAGAAACCTATGTTTTTAATTATATTAAAAATCTGGTTTAAAACCATTTTAACATATTTGCAATCCATTTTTGCAGCATCTTGGGCGGCGAAATTAGGGATAAGATTTTCCCCTTTATAGATTAGATCGCAAATTTTTCCAGCTATGTTTTTTGAAAAATTTCTATCAGAAATAACAATTCCCTTCCTACAGCTAGCTAAATAGGGAGCTATGCTAGATAAAAATGGTACTTGGGGAATATTATTCTTATTAATTCCTTCAGATGTTAATGTTAAATTCCATTTTTTATCTTTTTTTCCAAAACTAGATAATTTAATATAATAGTTACCAGGCCTATTATTTATTTGCATATCATAATATATTTCATTTTTTTTGTATGCTTCGGTGTTTGTAAAAAAAAGATTACCATGAAATAATTTGATAGTCTTATTTTCATAGGAAAAATCAAGATGAAACCCATCATCATAAATATCATTATCAATTGGAATATTAAATCCTGCATCATAAAATAAATGATATTTAATAATATAATTTCCTTCTGGAATGGTAAATTTATAGGTATCAATATTCTTATAATCTTTATTTGATATACTCCATTTATTAATCCCTTTTTCAATATCATTAACATCTAGTAATTTAGTTTTATTTAAGATTTTTATTGGAAAGGAATCCGATGGATTTGCAATTGCGATATATTCTATTGAATTGAATTTATTTTTACATATTTGTAGAATATATGATATAATCGCTTCTCTACCATATAATTTAATATAAGAAATATCTGGGACGTCTACATCTCCAATAACAATTATATATTTACAACTTAGTTCTTCAATCACATCACATGGATTGCCGATTATTACAGGTATGTTTAGATAACTAGCAATTGGAACGGCCATTAATGCTTGTTCATAACCAATATCACTATTTTCAATAACTAAAATTGTAGAAGATTTCTTCCAGAATAATTTTGCAATATGTCTCGATATATTATTTATATCGCCTCTTGGGAATTCAAAAATATCATTTGAGTCATAATTATCTAAAAAGTTACTGACAGATTTTGAAGGATTATTTTTATTATAAATAAGTAATGGTGAAACATGTTTTTTATCATCATAATAAATAGATAAAGGAGTAGCAATTAAAGGATAAAATCTTGAGTTCTTATCAACGTCTTTATTATTTGAATAGAATATATTACCCATCTCAATAATTATTGTTTTATTTACAATATTTCTTTCAGAGCAATAATAAAAAAATTCTTTGTTATCAATATTTTTGTTCTTTTTTTGAATTGTAATACTAGACCCCATAGTTGAAGATATGATTAATATGAAGACAAATAAAAAAAAGCAAAAAGAATTAATTTTTAAAATATTTTTCATGTTACCAAATCTTATAAATAATTTTTTTCTTAATCACAATCAGTAAAGATACTTGGTAAGGGATATTTGCAACATAGGGTACAATCATAATTGTTAGTACATCCAACCAAAATATTAGTACAATAATCACATAGAGTCCATGAGCAAGTATATCTCCCATCACCTGTATGAAGATGTCTATTTTGAGTCATATAATTTAATATTGGCATCCTTATAAAAAATACTCTATCCCCAATGAATCTTTCTTTAAGATCCCCCCTTAATTCATTTATATTATCTTTAATTACTCCAAACGTCCTGATTTTGAATAATGGCGATTCCTCTTTCTTAATAGACCTATTTATACTTAATGAGGAAACTAGAGTTATTGATACAAGCATAAAAACAAATAAACTATAAAATAACAATATTTTTTTATTCATTTATATCAGCTCATATTAAGATATTAAATAAAATAATATATAAAATTTATACCACAAACATTATGCATTTATGAAAAATTTTTAATTATTCTTTTCAACCATAGTAAGGATGAGGGAATATTTCAAAAATTGTATCATAAATTGATTCTATAGCTGGTTCAAAATTATTAATTTTTTTAGGTAGTTTTTTTGATTCAGAAAAATCCCACCAATTAAAAAGAAAATCAACAACTGTATAATTTAATAAACTATTTTTATGGGTTGCTAGTAAATCAATAATATTATATCTATCTGTTAGCCTATATAAAACTTCACTGCTAACCAACCTACGATCAATACCTACAATTTCTCTTGAATCAATATATGCTAATCCATCTTGTACTCTTGCCTCTTTTATAACTCCTAACTTAAGAAGTTTATTTATATAAAATACAATTGTATTTTGATGCTTACCAATTTCTTTACTTATCTCAGTTCGATTACAACATCCTCTGAATAAAATATATAAAATAATTTTTCTATAATTTTCTTTTTGAAGCAAACTAATTATTTGTTTATCCTTTCTACCAATTTTTTCCTTAATAAAAAAATTAATATATCTTCCTGTTTTATTTGTTGTAATAAGATCTCTTTTTTTTAAGAATTTTAAATGATATTTTAAGGTTCCTTCAGAAATATTTAATTTTCTTTGTAATTCTCTAAAATGTAAACCAGGATTATTTAGAATGAAATTATATATACGTCTTCGTGTTTCAAGTTCAAGTATATTATTTTTTTCTATCATTATTTTACCGTTATAATATTATACTATATATCAGACAATTTCTTAATAGTATAAGGATATAATATACATCAATATTAAAACTATCTAACCATTAAATTAGATTTCCATAAAAAATATAAATACAATAACATTTACATAAATTGGGTTTTATAAATGAAATGCAATAAAATATTTTTATTAACGATCTTGTTTTTTATTTCATCTTCATCATATAATGTAATTTCATATGATACTTTTGATTATACGGAAAATGTAGTTTTAACTATAAAAAGTTACAACTACCTGGAAGGAATAACTGATTATACAAACCATATTTTTATGATAAAAATAAATACTAGTCTAGATTCAAGTATTGGTAATATTGAATCAGAGGGAAGATCAAAAATATTAAATAATTTCATTGATCTTGGAAGCCCTGAAGTTAGATATTTTTCAATTATTTTTGATGTATATGAGATAATAGATGAAGAATTATATAGATGTGATCTTGACAAAGATGATGGGATAGGCCCAGCGGAAATAATATTTGATTGTTATACTGGTCGTTGGATTGGTGATGATCAAATCGGCGATATTAGTGGATATGGCCGTTTGAATGGTTGTGATGACAAAAGCTATTATGATTTTGAACGTGATTTTGAACTATGCTTTACAATAAGAATAATTGATGATGATGGAGATATGATACCATCCTGGTATGAGGAAAATATACTAAATACTAATCCACTTATTGATAACTCTGAAGATGATGAGGATGAAGATTTAATACCACTATACTGGGAATGGAAATGGGGTTATGATCCATTTGAATTTGATGATCATAAAAAAATTGATCCGGAATCCGATGGTTTGAATAACTATGAAGAATATCAAACAAGACTATGGGGTTCAGATCCATATTGTAAGGATATATTTGTTGAGCTTGATCAGATGGAACCAGGGCCAAATGGAAAACACTGTTATGTTCCTGATGAATCAAAGATTATGGTAGCTCAGACCTATGCCAAGAGAAATATAGTTTTTCATATCGATGATGGGGCAATGGGCGGTGGCGAGATAATTCCTTATGAAAAAACTCTTTGGATGGGTGAGGGGAGAGAATATTATAGAAAATATTTTCTACATGACGATGAAAACAACTGGAGGAGAGGGGTTTTTAGATATGCACTATATGTAAATGATCACATTCCAATAAAAGGAATGGAATTTCCTGGTGAACAATCAATAATAAAATTTTTTCTGCCAGGTCTAAACTCTTATTTAATTGCAACAAGTGTTTTTTACAAAGCAGGAAATCATCAACATGCATGTATAATGCTTCATGAACTTGGACATACTCTTGGAATCTGTATGTGTAGACCCTGGGGATGTGACAATCAGCTGATGAGAATCCCCTTTAGCCTTCAGAATTTTTTGTTTAGAAACTATAAATCTGTTATGAACTACAAATATTGTGGGAGCTTACTTGATTATTCTGATGGATCTCATGGCTTAGGTGATTCAAATGACTGGGAGAAAATGGATCTTACCTATTTTCAACCTAATGGAGCTGAATGAAAAAAATTAAACAACTTTTTTTTTCCTAATAAATCGGTATTTTTTTAAGATAATATTTTGTACTATATCTATAACAATATTTATAAATCAATGGTGGTAAAAAATTTTTATTATAAATCATCAGAAGGAAAAAAATAAAAAATCTTCAAATAAAAAAAAAGTTGAAAAAAATAGATATGAAAAATGGAAAGAACTAGCAGCAGAAAAAGTTAGAAAACGCCTTGAAAATGAGGGTGCAGGTACAATAATTATAAAATTTTTTTTAGCACCAATTATTCTTTTTATAGTTATCGGGTTTTTATTTGTTTTTCTTGATATAGATACTTTTTTGATAACAGGTGGTTTTATGATTGCTTATTTCTTTCCACCATTAGGAAAAGAATCAGTTATACCTATGGCGATTTCAACGGGTTATCATCCCATATCAATTGCATTAATTGTTGCTTTTTTAGATATAATAGCTGCTATGTTTCTACTATGGAATTATGATTTTGTAAAATTAGCGCCTTATCTTGGACCCTGGATGGAAAGATTTGAAAAAAAAGGAAATAAAATATCAAAGAAGAGAACATGGATAAAGAGCCTAGAATTCATTGGAATAATATTATTTGTCATGTTTCCATTTCAAGGAAGTGGAGGTGTCGGTGGAACTGTTTTAGGTAGAATAATTGGTTTAAATCGATATGTTGTATTTAGCGCAATAAGTATTGGAAGTATAACTGGTTGTTTAATTATTGCATATACTGCAGAGACAATAAAACAAATATTATTTCAAAATCTATTTTTAGGAATTCTTATCATTATCTTAATCGTTATTTTAGGAATTTATTTCCTATGGTATCGTAAAAGAAAAAAAATTAATGATAATTAATTTTTAATAATGATTTTTATCCAAATATTACTGATTCTAATAGTATTAAAAACAATGGAAGTCCAATTGCTGCTATTAGATTTGAGATTGTTTTAAAATCAAATGGCCAAACAGGCATACTATTTGCTCTATCATATAACTCTGCGATACCCTGTAATTCAGTTAATGTATCCTCAGTAATACTTGGTCCTGCTTTAGGAATTTGATCTCTAATTCTTTTATATGCCAGAGCATGTTCAAAACTCAAAATTTTAAGTATTTTTGATTTTTGTTCATCCATGACATTATGCGCATTAGAAAGCGGTAGTAAAAACAAAACAAACATACATAATACAAGAGCTGAGAGAAAAAGAATTGTTGATGGTTCATAAATACTTCTTCCACCGACAAACAAAGCAAACATTATTCCTGCAACACCTAAAAGAGACACCAAAGAAAGATTGAAAGATAGTTGAGATAATGGTTTTAAACCTGCAGCATTATCAGGATCAAGTGGTCTTATATCAAGAGGCATGAATGTAAATCTTCTAATTGCACGTACAATTGAAAATAGATACCAGGATAAACTAATAACAATAGTTGATGTAATAATATATACTACTATCATCGCAATTAAACCTGTGATTCCCACGTCATCAATTAGATCTGTTGGTTTAGGATTATTATAAAAATTTATTGAAAAAATAAAAATAATTATCCATGTTCCAACCCAAAAATATATCACAGAAGGGCTTTGTAATGTCCAATTACTTAAGGATATGAATTCCTGATAGTCTTCATCTGAAACCTTTGCAACATCCCTTAAATTATGAAAAGTCTGCTCATATTTCTTAAAAATCTCTTTTAAAACTATCAAAGTGATAGGGATTAATACTATAACCATCATAAAAGTAGTTGATTCCAATATTCCAATAGTACTATCAGTTGTATATAAAGAACCAGGACCTAAGATAAAGTAAAAAGGAAGAATGATAATAGGTAAAAGTAATAAACTTATTATAAAACAATTTATTGGATAAGGTATATATTTTCCAACAATATCATATGTGAAGCGTAGAAAAAAATCTCTTTTATATGGTTTAAATGGTTCTTTTTTTCTTTTTTTATCTTCTGTTTTTTCTTTTTTCTTAGATATCTTATTTTGCCAGTTTATAAGCCTATTTTTTGTTTCTTTTGGTTTTTCATTATAAAAATGTTCATAATTGATTTTATCATCTTTTATTTTTTTATCTTTTTTCATCGAGTTATAAAATAATTTTAGTTCCAGCTTTTTTGTCGCTAGTTCTTTTTCAAGAATTTTAATTCTCTCATTTAGTTCTTTTAAAATCTCATTTGATATGTCATCTTTTAAACTTTCATCTGATTTTTTAAGTTCATTTTGTAGTTTTATTAATTCTTTAATATTTTTTATGTTTTTTTTATATTTCTCAATTTCAGTTATTAATAATTCTGCACTTGTATCAAAACTTTCTTTTTCTTCCTTTGAAAGAACATCCTCAATGGATCTCTCGTTTCTTTTATTATCCAATATTACCACCCTCCATTTTTTCCTTAAAAACTTTAGAGGATATTTTTTTTAATTTTCCTATCTTTAATACAAAGATATCTTTCTTATTTTCTCCCCAGTAAATACTAATAAATAAAACATATAACTATATATAAGCTATCTGCTAATTTTAATAAAATTATTAGAAAATATCTTTATCATTTTTTAAGAATAGATTAATATTTCTAATTTGATTATACATAAAAAAAAATATTATTATATATGGTAAAAATATGAATCATGAAGATGTTATAGATAGTCTTGATAAAACAACGAGTATAACAAACAAATTATTCAATGCTCCGCATCCAATTCTTTTATTTTTACCAATATTAATACTTTCAATTTTTAGCTTTTTTATATTAAAAATAGGTGAAATTGATCTAAATAAAATTTTATTAAATGGTTTTTTAATTCTTGCTATACCAACTTTTCTTTCTGCTTTTTTTTCAAAATATATATCAAAAGGATTCGATAGTGTTTTTTATATACGTAGATCAATGTTACTATCCTTTATCTGTTTAGTTATAATATGTCTTATCATGATTATTGGGAAAATAGGAATTATGCCTTTTTTTCCATTTTCATTAGAAGTCTTATTTGTTTTTTCTTTTGGATTTGTTTTATGGTTAAGATATATTGTTTTTATAGCAATTGTCGTTAGTAATCATTTTAAAGCTTTAATTTTGGCTTTAATTCAGCCATTATTACATGTCTTTATATTATATATTTTATATCCTTTTAAAATAGATGAATTGTTTTTTACTATTGGTTCTTTTCTAATTTTCTTTTTATGCGGATTTGTTTTTATTAGTCTTGTAAATTCGCCTATGAAAAAAAATTTTGATGTTAATGGCATAAAATTATTAAGATATTTTTTTAACCATATGACTGAGAATAAAAACATTAAAGAAATAGAAGAATTTTTTAAATCTTTTTCAAGATATTTTGATATTCCAATAAGAATAATTTGTTTTAAAACAAAAAAGAAGGTTAAATCACTTATTGTTCTTCCAACTATTCATCCAGGTCCTTTTGGAAGACTAGGTGGAGGAGATCTGCCTCAGAAACTATTCGATGGTCTATCTGATATTACATCAAATATTTTTGTTCCACATGGTGCAACTAATCATGATTATAATCTGGCTGTATCTGAGGATTGTGAAAAAGTAGTTGATAAGATAAAAAATCTGATTGATAATATTGATTACAACTCTAATGGTACTTCTTTTATTAGATGTAATGATAAATTAGATGTGTGTGCTCAGATGTTTGGTGATTATCTATTACTTACACATACATCTTCACCTAATCCAACAGATGATATTGATCCTGCTGTGGAACAGAAGGTTATATCTGAAATGAACAAATTAGGTATCAATGAAACTGTTTTTGTTGATGCGCATAACTGTCTTGAAAAAGGAGTGGGATGTGTTTTTCTTAATACATCTAAAGCAAATAAAATAGTAGAATTATCAAAGAAAGCAGCAGAAATAATTAAAAAGAAAGAAAAAACGAAGATAAAAATTGGGTATGCACAAGATAAAAAATTCTCGGTTAAAGAAGATGGTATTGGCCCCCTGGGAATTCAAGTTTTAACAATTGAAGCTGATGGTAAAAAAAATTCATATATACTATATGATGGAAATAACATGGTGAAAGGACTCAGAGAAAAGATAACTGATAAAATAGGAAAAATAGTTGATGAAGTTGAGGTTTTAACAACTGATAACCATGTAGTAAATGTGAAGATAGGTGGTTATAATCCAGTTGGTCTAACAATTAATCATGATATCTTAATTGAAAAAACCAAAGATTTAATCAAAAATAGTATCAAAGATCTAGAGGAATGTGACATTGGTGTAAATTCAGGTATTGTAAAAAATGTAAGACTTTTTGGTTATGGTAGCACATATAGGATTAGCAGTACTATAAATTCTATTGTTAGCAATTTAAGGATTAATGCTTTTACAACTATTTCTCTAGCTATTTTATTATGTTTCTTTCTTTATGTAATAACATTTTTAATCTAAATTTTTTTTAATTACGTATGGTAAAAAAAATATTTATTTAAAAAAATGTATTATGTTTAAAAAAAATAATGCGGATATGATCTAGTGGTATGATAATGGCTTCCCAAGCCATTTGCTCGGGTTCAAATCCCGGTATCCGCATATATATTTTTTTAGAATCTTTTGGATCTTCAAACATTTTATATATTGTAAAAATTGTTCTTCTAATTAATATTATCAACCTTTTTTCATGTATTTTAATTACAATATTTTCAGAAAAACGAATAGAAATCTACTATATCAATAGATTGATTAGTGCTATTATATGCCCTTGCTTCTAAAGTGTGTAAACCAGTTGTTGTATCTAACTCCCAAATAAATGGTGCTTCTTCAACAGTTCCTTTGAGCTCATCATCAATGTAGAATTCAACTTTTTCTGTATTTTCTGCATTAACCTTTACTTTTAAAGGACCAAATATTCTTGCAGCTGAAGATTGTAAATCTACTTTATTGAAAATTTTTTTAAACTCAAATCCAAATAAATATGATTTTGAATAAATAGGTTTTTCTATTTGAACATATGGTACACTAGGTTTAAAATTTCCATAAATTCCCTCAAGTTGCATTACACCCGTACCAGGTCCATACCATTGTGCAATAAAATCCTCATCATAAGAAATCTTAAACCATCCTCCATCTCCCCAGCCTTTACCCCAGCTGTTTTTCACTATCCAACATTCTTGACTATCATCATAACCAACAATAGTCACAACATGACCTCCAACACGAGGGCCCCATTTATGCTCGTAAACACCAGTTTTATAATAATAAAAATCCATCCATACAGGCATGGTAAGTAAAAGAGGACCATGTTGAATTAGAGCAGTTTTCATTGATTCCATATCATGATCAACCCAAGCCCATTCTGTAATTTTTACTGTTCTATTTTCCCAACCATCTAAGCTTTCAAATGGATAATCAAAGGCTCTATGTGGGTCTGGATAGCAGCCTTCATCTGGTACTCCATGCTCAATTAAATAGTTTGCAGCATCAATTACATTTACTCCTCCAGCTTTATAAGTTCCACCTGCATAAAAATAAAGATGAGTTTCTGAAAGATCAGGCGTATAAATCTCTCCTAGTTGATATTGCATCATTGTTTCAAGAATCGCGCAAAATCCATATGCTTCACATGTTGGTGCAGGAGATTGATCCTTTATATCTGTAACATAATTTATTCCATCTATGTCTCTCCAACTAAATGATGAGGGTAAATCACTGCTTTTATTAATCCTACTAAACTGTTCTGATTGTATGATAGGATTCATTAAAGAAATTATAACAATAGTTGTTAATACAAATAATATTATTCTTTTCATTATAGCCCCTTGATATCATAATAATTTATTGCATATATATGTTTCCATTATTATATAAGTAATATATCAAAAGAAATGAAAAATAGTAAAATAATAATTTTAAAAAGTTTAATAATAGATATGAAAACCATGAGGATAGGAAATAGTAATTATAATAATCTCTTTACAAGGAATTTGCTAGGGTGCAAATCTGGGTTTAGCCGTTATATATTTGAAAAAATTCTGGGATAGGAGGGAAAAAGATGCCCCCTACATTATCTTGGAGCTATATTGCTCCGATTAGATCCGTAAAATTAACTATATTTCCCTCTCACCCTAAATTATATAACATATGTTATCTAAATATATATTTTTCGGTCAAATAATCATTTTTTAATTTTTCTTTTTTTAAAATCCAATGGGTTTTTTAAACAATTAATATATTCAAATAAAAAAAATGCCAGTTTAGGGGTCAAAATTAATATGAAAGTAAAAGTTGGAGATAGAATAGAGATAATAGATATAGACGACACATGGACAAAACTTGAGAAAGGATCAAAAGGAACAGTAAAAAAAATTGATGAAGAGCAGGATCTAATATGGGTAAAATGGGATAACGGAGAAGATTTAGCTTTAATTGATGGTGTAGATAAATTCAAAAAAATTAGAAAATAGTTTTTTTTAAAAAAATATTATTAAACATTATTGTTTTACAATTTTTTAAATTATGGGGGAAAACCAGGTATTTATTGAAAAAGCGGACCGTCTCGCAGGTCTAACAACTATAACCCTGATAACTCTTGGTATAATTCAGATAATACTTGGTGAAACAATAAGCAAAAGTGTAGCACTCACAGCTAATGGTATTGATTGTATCGGTGATGGTTTTGTATCAGCTGTAGTATGGTTTGGACTAATGTATTTTAAAAGACCTGCTGATGAAAAATTCCATTATGGCTATTATAAAATGGAAAACCTTGCATCAATTGCAGCTGCTATTGTTATGATGATACTAGCTGGATACATAATATTTAGATCATATAACCAATTTGTAAACCCGCATCCAGTTAACTTTCCAGTTATAGGTGCTATTGTTGCATTAATTGCAGCGGTTATTGCAATTAGTCTTGGAGTATATAAATATAAAAAACAAAAAAAATCCAAGATGGGGTCTGTTAGACTTGAAGCATTCAACACAATAAAAGATGGTGCAGCTTCAGGTCTAACTGTTGTAGCTCTTGTCTTTGACATATATGGATATTATATAGCAGATGCAATAGTTGGTTTTATTATCGCAGGTATAATTGTTAGTATTGGTTTTGCCGCAATAAAAGAAAGTAGTTTAATGCTTATCGATGCTTGTGATGGTGAATGTGCTGATAAAAGCTATATCATAAAAAAAATTGCAAAAGAGGTGGAGGGTGTTAAATCAGTTCATAACATAAAACTAAGAAGATCAGGGCCAATTATCCAAGGTGAAATGGAAATAGAAGTACCTGAGAACATCACTGTTTCTGAGTTTAAAAACATTAAAAATATTATTAAAAAAAGAATAAGATCTGAACATCCAGATATTGAACGGCTAACAATTACGGTATTCGAACAAGAATCTGATTAAAAAAGTGTTTTTTGTTTCATCATGCTTTCAATATTTGAATATTTCTCAAGTGTTTTTTCAACACCAGGTTGTTTGAACTGATGTTTGTCACATAATATTTTTATTACTTTTTCAGAATTTACTCCGGGCCATTCAAGTTTATAGTTATCTGTGATTCTTGGTTCTAGAAATATTTTTCTTATTTCTTTTATTTCTTCAAACGTTGGTGCATCATCAGATCCAAGCGTTGCAATAGCATTTTCAGCATTACCATTCTTCTTAATTAAGGATAAACTTCTTTTTGGACCAATTCCCTTTATCCCATCATTAAAATCTGTTCCAATCATAATAGCCATATCAACGAGCTGTTTTTGTTTTATACCAAGGCTTTTTAGATTTGATTCAAGTCTTATTTGTTTTGGATATACTTTTGTGTATTTTTCTTTACCCGGCATTTTTCTCCTACCCTGTGATGTTAGATTTCTAACTAACACGGGCGTCCCAAGCAGCAGGCAGTCATAATCCTGTGATCCTACTGCATATGCATCTCCTTTTTTAACCATGTAACTTGCTTGTGACTCTCCTTCTTCAGGAGATTCAACATAGGGTATACCAAGTGCTTCTAATAGATGGATACTTTGCTTTATCATATCATCAGTGAGCTTTGATGTCTGCTGTGCCTTACTTCTTGCTTTTGCCATGTCTCCTTCTTCAAGTGCTTCTTTGTATTCTTTTTGAGCTTTTTCTTTTCTTTTTCTTCTATCTTCAATTGTTTTTGCCTTCAAGGGATGTGGTTTTCCATCAAATGAATATACAGGCCTTATTTTTGCTTCTACCATATTTGCAGTTCTATGAAAAAGACCGGTCAGATGAGAAGTAATTTCACCTTTACTATTTTTCAAAGGAGTACCATCACGTTGCCTAATACTTGCAAGAAATTGATGAAGAACGTTATGAGCATCAATAACTATAACTCTATCATGAAGATCATTAAAACTTATTTTTTCTTTTTTAAATAAACTACCTATATCTACTCCCATCTTAAAAGATCAATAAACGTGATTGTTTGTATGTTTATGAAACTTTGCAAAAAAAAGATAAGGAAAAATATTTTTTTAATTTAAATTTGTTTATCCTTAATCTATGTAAAAATAATTATAGAACCGATACCTGTAATTGAAAAAACAGGATCACAAGGAATTTGAGAAGAAGTCGTACCAGTCATTATTTGTGTTGTATAACCCATAAAACCTATTATCCAACCATCATGACCCTTTGGATATTTATGAATACCGTTTACTTTTATTGAACAACCATGGTAATTTTTTTCCAAAGATTTCCAATTAACTAAAGTAGAATAACCAAATAATCTAAACCAATTTCCACACATTGTAAAAGCAGACCATAATATCACTTTTAACATACCCGGAAAAGCAATATAGGAATCCCTACATGGACAAGAACCAGAAATAAAACCACAATGAATGCCTCTAACAGAACTTGATAGATCACATGCTTCAACAATATCACTTAATTCCTCTGAATCAACAACACCATCCTTTTTGATACCATCAATTACACAACCTACAAGATCTTTTAATTTTGAATCCTTAATTGAATCTAAAGATCTTTTCAAAAAAGCCAAATGAAAACGATTCAAACTTATATTAGGATCAATAAAACAATCAGTTACTTCATTTGTTAAATCAACATCTTCTTTAATTTCAACATCAAGAGCAGAACTAACACCAGACATCAAAAACAATACTACAACTAAAATACTTCCAAATTTCAATATTTTATTTTTCATATGAGTACACCTTTGTTCTATACAAAATAATATGTTACATATGAAGGTATATATATTTTATAGAGCAATCATCCAAATTAAGATACAATAATATTTATAAAAGATTAATATAAATGAAATTTTATACCATTATTCCTGAAAAAATATGAATGAAAGGCAAAGTATACTCTCAACAGTTAGCATATATCATGCATTAAACGATGGAGCCGTATCAGTAATTCCAATTCTTTTTCCAATTTTTAAAACAATTTTTAACCTAAGTTATACACAAGTAGGAATTATCACTGGTGGAGCTTTATTAATAAATTTGATATCACAATTATTGATTGGAAGATATGCAGATGGCAAAAACTTTAGAACGATGCTAACACTTGGAATACTACTCATCAGTCTTTCAATGTTTCTACTTACAAATGTCAATGGTTTTATTACCCTAGGAATTTTTATTTTTCTACTGAGGTTTTCTTCTAGTTTCTTTCATCCAATAGGTATTGGTTGGATATCACGTACTTTTAAAAAATACAGGTTAGACCATGCTATGGGAATACAAAGTGGTTTTGCAGATATAGGATCATTTATAGCTATTAGCACAACACTTTATATAACTGATATTTTCAGCTGGGATTTTCCTCTTCTCCTCTGGTCACTTGCAGGAGGAATAATTGTAATATCAGGAATATTTCTAACAAGAAACATTGATGAAAAATATCTAAAAGTAAAAAAAGAAATAAAAAAACAAAATTTTAACCAAGCAATAGATGAAGCAATAAGATTTCTTGAAAGAATAAAACTATTAATTCCAGCATTTATGGTTACCGGAGCTTCATGGGGAGTTATAATCACATATCTGCCTCTTCTTCTATCAGAAAGAACAAATCTATCCTTACCAATTATTGGAATTATTGTCTCAATATGGATCGGTATTGGCACAATATCAACCTTTTTATATGGCAGGATAAATGATCATATTGGTAGAAAAAATGTCTTATTGATATCATATCTAACAATAGGAATTTCAGGAATTATTTTAGCAATTATCTCAAATATTTTCATATATCTGATACTAATGGTTCTACTTGGAATATCAGTTTTTTTAACGTTTCCAACACTTGCTTCATTTGTATCAGAAAACACAGATGAATCTGTTGAAGGAAGAACCTTTGGAGTTGTTTTTACCCTTCAACTTGGAGGCGGAACAATTCTACTATTTATTGGTGGTGCATTATCAGATATTATTGGTATTTGGATACCATTTGCAATAATCGGAGTGTTATCACTACTTGTTGCTCTAATTTTAAGAGTTTATTATACTAGTGATTACATAAAAACCTATACTAAGTGATAATTTTAAAATAAGGGTAATTCATTCCCATTTTTCGATGAAAAGAAATCTTATATCCATGCTTGATGTAAAAGATGATCTAGAAGACATAATTGATCTTGGAATAAAACTTAAAAAGAAATCAAAAAACGGGGAATCAATTGAACTACTCAAGGGTAAAACCCTTGGCATGCTTTTTGAAAAAAGTAGTACAAGAACCCGAGTTAGTTTTGAAACAGGTATGACAAAACTAGGAGGTCATGCAATTTTTCTTGGGAAAAATGATATACAACTAGGCCGTGGTGAAACAATTGAGGATACCGCACTTGTTCTATCTCGTTACGTAGATATCATTATGTTTCGTGCGATGAAAAATGAGGATATGAAAGAACTATCCAGATATGCTACAGTCCCAGTTATTTCAGGTCTGGATGATAAAGAACATCCTTGTCAGGTTATAACTGATCTTATGACAATAAAAGAACATAAAGGAAAACTAAAAGGTCTTAACTTTGTATATCTTGGCGACGGAGCAAATAACATGTCTCATTCATATCTTCTTGGATGTGGTATAGCTGGTATGAACTGTAAAATTGTTAGCCCTAAAAAATACTGGCCAGATGAATTCTATGTTAATGAAGCAAAAAAATTTGGAATAAAAGTCAAAATTACAGATGAGATCAAAGGTTCTACAAAGGATGCTGATGTTATTGCAACAGATACATGGGTTTCAATGGGGGATGAGGCCCAGAAGCAACAACGACTCAAAGAATTCAAAGGTTATACGGTTAATAAATTTTTAATGGGGGAATCTAAATCAGATGCAATTTTCATGCATTGTTTACCAGCATATTATGATTATGAGGTGACAAAAGAGGTTGCTCATGGGCCTCAAAGTGTGATATTTGACGAAGCTGAAAATCGTATGTGGGCTCAAAATGCTATAATGGTAACTCTCTCCAAATAAAAGAAAAAGAAGAGAGAGATTATTTATTATGTTTCAACTAGTCTTTGTGATGTAAAATCAGATGTTGGCATTTGAAAGCCCATTATGTTTTTTGCTGTTCCCATGAAAAATGTGTAGCTTTTATTTGGCAGATTACGTGAAATATGCATATATAGCCCTCTGAATCTTGTCATAATGCCTAGTTGAGTTCCTTTTAATGTTTTTAATTTTAATGCTAGAGGTTGTATTATCAAAGTTTTATCTTTAAATAATTCATTTGATGAATAATGCCAAAGTGAAAATGTTTTTCTAATCTTAAGACTAGTTTTTTTAATTGGATTTAGATCAAAACTATGCCCACTACTGATCACAAATGATCTTGTTTTTGATAATTTGCCTTTAAATAATATTTTACTCATCGCTTTTATGACTGGGTGTTTTCCCCCAAGAAAAGTATTGATGATTCTATTTATTGCATTTCTATCATTTGTGTTTTGTATTTTCTCCATAAGTTCAGAGATCAGGTTTTGTAGATCAAATAGTTCGTTTTCATTTAATAAAAATTTTTCAGTAATAAAATTACCATCTGCTCCTACATCTGCTATTTCAACTAGTATATTTCTTATATTATCTTTTACATTATTTGTTTCACTTGCTTGAACACCACTAATTGGTACTATTAAAAATAGTAGTACAATTAGTGTTGCCATGATTTTTCTTTTAGTTTTCATTTTTTCTTTCACCCGGGTAGTAATTGTGCTTTATGAACTAATTAATTTGACGACCTATATCTTATTTAAAAAAAGAAAATTGTTGTTTTTTGTATCAATTTTTTTTAAAAATGTCATTTAGTAATTTTTTGACATTATTATTTCATAACTGTTTGATTCTGAATTATTCTTTATTGGTAAATTTTTTGTCATATTATAGAAATAAATTAAATTTAGAACATTTTGAAATATATTAGAACAATTTATCAAAATATTGATACTATAAATATCAAAAAGTTATATATATAGTACAATGTATAAATTAATACTATGGTAACAATTAGTCATGTTGTAAATAAGCTGGTAAATGAAAAAATATATCTTCATGAAGCAATAAGTAAAGGAATTGCATCATATGGATCTGTTGCAAAAAAACTACAACCAGAGATAGAAAAAGAACTTGGAAAAGAAGTGAAACATTCAGCTATTGTTACAGCTCTTAGAAGATATTCTGAGAAAATCAACGAAAAATTCACAAACCTAAATTTTAGTACAAAATTTTCAGAGGTCAATTTAAAAACAAATATTATAGATATAAACGTTCTAAAAACACAAGCCCTTTTTGACAAGCTAAAAAGATTCTATGATCTAATTGATTTTGAAAAAGGAGACATATTACACATAATCTATGGTAGAACTCATGTAGCAATTGTTACAAACGAGAGATATAAACAAAAAATATTAAACCTGCTTCAAAACCAGAAAATAAAAAAAATAGAAGAAGATCTTATAGCACTAACTTTTACAGTTGGAAGAAAAAGAATAGATCTACCCGGCGTATTATTTCAGATTACAAGGAATCTTGCATGGGAAAACATCAATATTATAGAGATAATATCTGTTGATATTGAAGTAACATTCATCGTTGATAAAAACGATGCTGTAAAAGGTTATAACGCTCTTGAAAGACTAATTGAATAAAAAAATTTGGTTGATTATGTTATGATCTGATTTAACTTATCTTTTTTATTTGCATATTTTATTTCTTGAGCGATTCTTCTTCCTGTTGATAGATCAGGTTGTATCATTTCAGAATAAGGGCTACCTGAAACATAAGGATTTGTCCCTGCAACAATACGAGCACTTATTTCAAATACTTTGAATTCAAGATCTTCAGTAACAACTGTTTCAAGACAAAAACTACCAATTATACCGCCAAATAGATCAATACTTTTTTCAACAACTCTTTCACCCATATCAAAAACCTTAGGAAGTAATGACTCGCGCATAACAATAGGAATGTTACCTGTTACTACAAAAGTAGGATGAATACCAAGTTCCTCCAGCTCAGAAATGCTACCAATACGCTGTACTTCATCAATAGTTGTTTCATCACGACGATCCATAGACAATAATTGAAGACTACCATTTTTAACACGATATTCAGCTTTCTGAATTGGGCTAAAAAAATAATGAAGGTAATAACGAGTCCCCATAACAAACTCCTGAATCGAATAAGGTTTACCTTTTTTCACACGACGTTTAAACTCATCATATGTTTTTGCAATAAAAAAACCACGACCACCTTTTGCACCATGATATTTAACAATAACAGGTTGTTCAATAAAATGAGGATCTTTTATCTCCTGAGGCATAGTAAGACCTGCACCCTCAAGCCAGGTACGTTCTTTTGAACGATCTGATTCCCAACTTAAAACCTTACGATTTCCAAAGGTAGGTAAATCCAGATTTAAAAACTCATCAGCACCTAAATATTCAACAAAAGAACCATGAGGAATCACTATAACATTTTTTTCTCGTAGTTCATCAGTACATTTCAAAATATCCTTATAATTATCAACCTCAAAATATTCATCAGGTTTTCCAAGAGGAAAAGCATCATATACCTTTCTTCTTTTCTCACCAACTACTATTCCAAGTGTTTTAAATCCTTCTTTTCTTGCACCATTAAAAATTTGAAGAGAAGAATGACTGCAAACCGTACAAATAGTTAGGTTTTTTTTGTCATAACCTGCAAGCATGTCATCAATATTTATCTTTGTCATTATACTGACACCTTGCAACTCCCCTATATACTATGATTATTTATTATTTTCGATAGATTATTAAAAAATTTTAGATATTTTCTTTTACTCTGATAACACTTGTACAACAACATATTAAAACTAAGAAATTAAACATTTTTTTGATAAATATGATGATTGTCGGTCAAGTAGATGATAAAGAAAGTGCTAAGGAAATTACTTTTATTGCTAAACTTTTTGTTGTAGGGCAACGTGCAAGAGAACTATCTCATTCAAAGAAAGAAAAATAAAAAAAATTCCTTATCTTTTTAATACTTTTTTTTAACAATATTATATCTTTTATACATAATACCATAATAACATAGTGTTATGTATTATGTAAAAGATATTGTTAAAAATAAGAAGGAAAAACGTATAAACCAAGCTGATATATCTATCACCATTCCGGGGGAAGGCAAAGATATGTCTGATCTTTATAACTATACTAAAAAGAAGGTTGATGAACAAACAATGATTGAAACAGATTCTGGTAAAAGAAAAAAAGAACAATATGTTGAAAATTTACGTGAAGGAGATGTTGTAAATGATTTTTTTGCAGTTAAATTGAAAAATGCTCCTCGACCTTATAAACGTGGAACCTGGTTTACATTAGTTGTTCTTGATAAAACCGGTGAAATAACGGTTAAATACTGGGGCGGTGACAACAAAGAGCGTGTCAAAAGACTTTATGATAGTTTCAAACAAGGAGATGTAATTCAGATCAGACTTGGAAATGTTGAGATATATGAAGATAACCCAGAAATATCAATTAATGAGAACACTGGTGGCATACGTCGTTGTAGTACTAATGAATATTTCATCAGTGATTTCTTGCCAACACTAGAAGAATCAAAGATTGAAGAGTTTTTAAAGAAAATAAAAGATGAAATTAAATCAGTTGAAAACACTCAGCTGAAAAATCTTTTGAAATCTTTTTTTGATGATAAAAAATTTGTAGAAGATTACAAAGAATGCCCTTCAGCAATCACTCATCATCATAACTATATTGGAGGAAATATCGAACATAGTTATGGTGTGGTTCGTCTTTGTAAAAATATTTGCGAAATGTATCCTAAGATAAATCGTGATTTAGTTGTAACAGGTGCAATACTACATGATGTAGGAAAGATACTTGAATATAAAACCTCTGCATCAATCGATAGAACAGATGAAGGATATTTCATAGGCCATATTGTTCTTGGAGAGAAATGGATACGCGATAAAATAAAATCAATTCGAGATAAAGGAGAAAAATTTGATCCTGAACTGGAAACACACATATGTCATATAATTCTTAGCCATCATGGCCGTTATGAATATGGTAGCCCACGTCTTCCAAAAACAATTGAGGCTAGTGTTGTTCATGCTGCTGATTTAATGGATTCGAGTGTAAAAAACTATATTCAGAATATTGAAGATGGTAGAAAAGCATCTGAAGAAGAATGGGGCTACATTTGGGATTCTGAGGCAGGGCGAAAAAGGCCTTTTTATCTAGGTGATAACTACTAAAAAAATAGGTGATTATTTTTTTGAAAAAAGACATGATTGATATTTTGTGCTGCCCAACATGTAAGGCTGATTTGGATCTCAAAATCGAAAAAGAAAAAGATGATGAAATCATAAAAGGTTTATTTACGTGTAAAAAATGTAAAAAAACTTATCCGATATATGATGGCATTCCAAATCTACTTCCAAAATAAAAATTTCTTATTTTATTAATATTTTTAAATTTTTTTCAAAAAAAATATTTTAAAATTATTGATATGTTTATCTTGAATTTTATTGCAAAAAAACATGTTCGATTATATATTCAAATATTGCTTTTATAAGTAAATCATCTATGAGATCAGTATTTTGTGTATTATAAAGATAAAAAATCTTATCTTCACCTTGAAACCATATATCATCTGGAAGGTAATGCCCAATTGCTCTATAATGTGTCTCATAAAATAAATCATTAACATTTTTACTAGTCATAAAACCACTAGTTCCTGCTAGAAAAATATTTCCACCCAAGCTCATAACCTCATAATTAGCATATGATTCATGTTTTTCATTATCAAATACAAAACCTATTATCCAATTTGATCGGTTAAACCAGAAGATATCATTTACTGCTCCATAAAATAATACTTCATCTTCTAAATACCTATCCCTGCTACATCCGCCTGTAACAACCCCTAATTCACCATTATTGATACATCCAGATAAAAAAACTAGTGAAAAGATGATTAATATGGTAATAATATTTGATATATGTTTTTTTACCATAAAACCCCATCTTTAATTGTACCATAATAACATTGATTATTCAAGGTTGCTGCAAGAGCTATAAAAGGATAGGTAAATAGAAATAATATTCCAACAATGAAAATCATAGTATAAAGACTTAAAAAAATCCACTGTTGAATACAACTATCAGCACATTTAACAGGCGAACATGTGGGATACATATACATTGTTTCACAGTCGCTCTCCAATGTACAATCAGATGTTGGCGTTTTTTTATCTAAAATATTATTTCCATCAAAATTAATTTTTATTCTTTCAACTAAACCTTTTATTTCAACTGGTATTTTTCCTTCAAATATTTCTGTTAACATATAAGGATTTTTCTTAATTATTTTTTCTAATTTTAACAATAATTCTAGGTTTTCCCCACTTAAAAATAATAAATAAAAATCAAAAATATTTTTTGAAAATGATAAACTTTGTGTTTTTCCTTTTCCCACATAATCTACATCTAAAATTATATCTTTATTTTTGTTATTTTTAATTATAAATAATGGAGATTCCTTAATGATTTTTTTACTATCTCCATTTACTATAAAACTTATCCCTGAAATTAAAATAATTATTACACAAAAAATGCTAATAATAGTATTTCTTTTCATTATATCACCATTATCTGATTATTTTGATAATAGAATATATAATTTTTAGCACAATTATACTTTGTAAAAAAAAATATTATTCAACAAAATTTTTAATATCATCAATCAGATTTTTTGATTCAGTTAAATCAGGTATATATTTTTTAAATCTGCTTGCTCGTCTATCAAGAATTACTGCAACTCCTTTATCATCTTCATCACGTATCAGACGACCTATTGATTGAAGTAGTTTTCTTGCAGTTGGAGCCTCAACAATGTATTCCCATCCTTTCCTAAATTTCACATCATAATAATGCTGAAGTCCTCTTTGTCTTGCTGTTGGCTTTGGATATGGTATTCCAACAATTATTGCTATTTCTAGTTGTTCAGCTGGAAAATCAAGACCTTCAGATACTCTTCCGCCCATCACACTAAACATAGCTGCACAATCTGATTTATCATTACTTGAGTTCTTAAAATCAGATACAACATCCATGAGTTCTGACTGTGACATCCCTCTTTCTTCTACAAAAAGACATCTATCAATATCCTCTTTAATTCCTTCTCTTACAAAACTACTCATCGTTCCAAAACTTGGGAAGAATACCATTGTGTTTTTTGGAAAATTATTTACAATATCAGATATGTAGTTTTTCATACGATCATTGTTTTTTTCATCATTAGCAATCTCACTATATTTAGTTGACACATCAGAAGTATAATATATTCGCCTATTTTTTGCTGCAAAAGGCGGTGGATATCCAACAAGCTCAGTGTTTTCTAAAAGACCCAGAGAATCACGATATTCCTCAAGGGGTTCAAGAGTCCCACTCATATGTATACTTGAATGAAATCTTTTAATAATTTTTGCTCCCAGACTAGGGTCAAGACAGTAGTATTCAATACGTGGGTTTTTACCATTGTTTTCATCTACAACAAGTTTTGCATATTGTTCCATCTCAAGACTATTCCAGAAATCAAGGAAAAGTCCAAGACGATGTAAAAAAGAACGAGGTAGTTTTCCTTCTTTCTGCCGGTATTCCTGTATTTTTTCACCATATGCAATTAAATCACTAATAACATCATGGAATTTTCTACTAGTAATATTAAACCTTGAAAGTATCTCTGTTTGAAACTCATGACTAGGAATAAACGCATCATTTTGCTCTATTTTTTTTGTCCTTATACCTGTTTCAAGAATACCATAGATATATGTATCCCGTAGGTTTCTAACTATTTCAATAAGTGTTCTACAAAAACCAGAAACACTTAATTTTCCATCAAGAATAGATGGATCACCATATTTTTCTGCTTCATTTACACAGCTGTTAAGCATCCAGAATGATAGCTGTGATGAGAAAAGATCTCTAATGTAATCAGGTAAGTTATGCGCCTCATCAACAACAAGAATCATATCTTCCTCGCTTTTCCCAAGCCAGTCGAAAAGCATATTTCTAATCATCTTATCAAAAACATAGATATATGGTACAACAACAAGTGGTGTATCTCTAAGTAGAAGTTTATTTAGTTCATATGGACAAATGTTTTTTTTCTCACAATAATCAATTAATTCTTCTGTTGTTGGAAGATTTTTTCTAACATATTTTATTGCATCCTGTATTTTTTCTTTATCCTCAAGAATAGCCCTATAATATGAACATCCATTTTGTTTTCCTCTTGACTGGTTTCGTGCTTTCTTTTTTTCCTTTGAACATATCTTTGATAGTTCCTCAGCAGTCCCTTTTGATAGTTCAGGATCATTTTTTGCAAGTAGACACATATTTGATCTTCCCTGCATGCCTACTCCAAAGATTTTTTCTTTATATTCTGGGTTTTTCCTTCTAATCTCTTTTAATTCAACAAGAACCTGTCTTTGTTGTGCGTTTGTACGAGTTGTATATATTATTTTTTTATTATTCTGAAGTGAATATTCTAATGTTGCTGATATTGTACATATCGTTTTTCCTGAACCTGTTCCACTTTCAAAAACAAGATCTCTTCTTTCACCTAGAATATTTTTTATTGTACTCATTATTGCTTTTTGATTTCTTCTAGGTTTGTAAGGAAAAAGATTCATTTTATAATAACTGCAAACTATGTTGTCTTAAAAAGTCTTATTGAATGGTTTATTTAAAGTATTAAAAAATTATTAAGTTAAAAATTTGACATTAGTTCATCAAAATTCAAACTAAGAATATTTTGTTTAAAAGCCGTTTTTCCATCACGTGCAAAACTAATTAATATATCGCCGGTCTCAGGGCAATATACTACTTGTGACCAGGAATTACTATATGTTGCACCAAGTTTATTTAAAAGACCATAAAAAAGGTTTGTTTTACCAAGATAAGTATTTCTTAAAGTATTCATCGAAAGATTTAGATCAAAGTCACCCCAGTTTCTCTCTAATTCCTTACTTAATACAAGATAATGTAATATAACATAGTAATAGAAATATTCTATATCAAAACCAAATATTACTAATAGATATCTAATCAAACTACTTTTCTTATAGATTTCTTCATTTACACCAGAGATATTATATTTTAAAAAAAAGTTACCTCGTCTAATAACATTTTCAATAGTCCAGGATGGATAATAAGTTTCTACAGGATCATTCCATGTTGATATACATGAATCATTTGCATCCTGTTCCATCACATATGAAACGGGAATGTTTCCATCAGAGATTAAAAAATTTTTCCCACATACTTTGTTTTGCCTCATAATATCAAAAGCATCTTGATGACATTCAGCTGTATCAAGGACCATCCTCATCCTGATACTCATCGGTATTCCTTCTTTTGAATAATCATCAACTAAAACATTGGTATAAGATATTACAATTCCTTTCTCATTTATTCCTTCTTCAACATTTGCAGTACCTGGAAGAGCTGAGCAAACTGAACTGAATCCATCATTAATTTTCCTAACAACTATCAACTGTCTATCAACTTCATAAGTACCAGTAACAGGATCAATAATACCTAAATCCCAATCTGAACTATGAACATGATATAATTTTCCATCTTTTGTAGCATTACCCCATACAGAAAAAAAACTACATCTGTTCTTAAAATATATGCCAATACCAAGAACAGAGATTGCAGCTACATCTTCAAATGGAATTTCGGCACCATCAGATATACCCTGCATTTCTTGTTTATATTCCTTGGGAATATATGTTTTAGATCTATTCCAGATGTCTAAAAGATCATCTTTTGATACACCAGATTCTTCAAGTGAATAAAACCATGATTTATAACTTCTGATTATATCTTCCTTTAGTAAAACTCCTTGTTGATATCCTATCTCATAGTATGATCCATTAAGATATAGTATTTTTATTCCTTCTCTTTCTTCAAGAAAACCAGATCCATATGAATCAACTCTCAGATTTTTTGTGTTTTTTATATTTACTGCATTTGATGGGCTAATAATAAAACAAGTTAAAATAATCGATAAAAAAAATATTATTCTTCTTTTTGTTTTATTATCCATGTTATCATATTAGTATTATTTGTTTATAAAAATATCGTATGATAAAAAATTTTAGTTTGATTTTTCATCTAAAACATAAGTAACAAAATTATATTCCTCTTCAATTCTCTTATTAGACAAAAAAAAGGGCCTTCTGTTAAAATGTCCATTTGATAGTAAAAGTAAACCCGCTCCA
>Ga0272441_10000971_pt1 | contig 62027 bp, 32 predicted proteins | sample SSMProp6N_FD_193582 | JGI IMG/M metagenome (GOLD analysis project Ga0272441, IMG submission 193582) | Marine sediment archaeal communities from Little Sippewissett salt marsh, Falmouth, MA, United States - SSM-Prop-6N | ecosystem: Environmental > Aquatic > Marine > Wetlands > Sediment ... | reverse complement strand
TGGATGAAGGGGTGGATGAAGGGGTGGATGAAGGAGTGGATGAAGGGGTGGATGAAGGGGTGGATGAAGGAGTGGATGAAGGAGTGGATGAAGGAGTGGATGAAGGAGTGGATGAAGGAGTGGATGAAGGAGTGGATGAAGGAGTGGATGAAGGAGTGGATGAAGGAGTGGATGAAGGAGTGGATGGGAATGTGATGATCGAACTTGGCATGTGGACCGAATCGGGCAATCCGGGAACCGTGGAGATCGGGGACCATGAACTCGCCCAAACGGTGGGTAAGCGGGTTTCACGGTTCACCGGTTACACCCTGGAAGAAGGCATGGACCGTCTCCTGGATTTCACGGATGAAGGAGAAGGACAGGAAACCGAAGTGTCCGTGATATTCGACGAGGATACCATTGAGGATTCCCTGCACGGTTCCTTGCCTTCGGAACTTAACCGCATGGTCCGACAGCTTGCCTGGGCGGCAAACGATCCTCACAACGTCCTCACCAATGACTGGACCTTTGCCTTCTACATGAGCGGGGACAACGGTCTGTCCAGCGTGGTGCCCGATCACCTGGAACTGATCCGGGAAGCGGGGGCGGGTCCCGGCATGCGCATGGTTCTGCTCACCGACATGAAGGGGGACGGTAACTCTGCCCTCTACACCCTTTCCGAAAACGATCTGGTGCAGCTTCCCCTCTCGGAACTGGGCCTGGATGTGGATGACGAGCTCCGCATGGGTGACAACGAGACCCTGGAAGCGTTCATAGAGTGGCTGTCTTGCAACTTCCCGTCCCGGCATCTTTTCCTGGACATGTGGGGGCATGGCAAGGGGTGGCGGAGGGTGGCCGACGACATGGGCAGCGGCGGGGACATGGACGCACTGGAACTGCGTGGAGCCCTGGAGAACGGGACATCAAGCTGGGGCGGACCTGTGGACGTTCTGGGGTTCGATACCTGCACCATGGCCAACACCGAGGTCCTCTACGAGATCGGGCACACCGCAAATTACGTGATCGCATCGGAAAGGGATGAGCCCCGCAAGGGATGGCCATACAACCGGATACTCACCCGGATCCAGGACATGATGCCAGCCAGTGCACTGGATGTGGCAAAGGCTATTCCGGAAGAGTTCGTCGAATTCTACCAGAACAACCCCGAAGATGCCCTGAACATATCCGTCACCCTGGGGGTGATCAACACTTCCCGTCTCCACGGTGTGGCGGAGGCCGCCGATGGGCTTGCCCGGGCCGTGCTCGATGGGGAGATCGACCCGGACACGGTCTGGCAGGCGCGTCTGGAAGCCCTGACCACCACATCATCGGATCATGTGGACATCGGGCACCTGGCGGGTCTGCTGGAGAACCGGACCGGCAACCAGGCCGCCCGGGAACTGAACCGGGCGGTACGGGAAGCGGTCTTGGAACTGGAATTCTGGAACAACCCGGGCAGAAAACCTCTGGACAACGCCACGGGTCTGGGGATATATCTGCCCCACTGGAATGGAAAATACTACGTGGGGGCATACGGCGACCTGTCCCTTGCCCACCACACCGAGTGGGACGAGATGATCGAACTATTAAGGGACGATCATCCATGATCCATGAACTGCAGCCCATTGTGTGCATATCACTCTTCACATGATCGTGCTTGATGTGGTCATGCCTGCCGTGGATCATGGAAAGTATTTAACCTCACGTTTCCATTTCCAGGGGTCCACGGCAATGTGGGGGGAAACTCAATTGTTGATCAGGTGGCACGGCCATTCGTGTTTTGAACTGGGGGACAATGTCACAGTTGTAACGGATCCCCATGACGGGCGGTCCATAGGGATAAACCCGCCAAACTGCCGGGGGGATATCATTCTGGTATCCCACGACCATTTCGACCACAACAGTGTCAAGACCGTAACCGACGGCGACAGCCGGGTGTTCACAGGAGATGTGGACACAGTATTCCGGGGGATAGACATCCGGTCTTTTCAAACATTTCACGATGACATGGGCGGGGAAAAACGAGGGATCAACCACATATTCCGTATCAAGATGGACGGCATAACGTTCCTGCACCTGGGGGATCTGGGTCACGAGCTGGATCATGACACCGTCAAGGCACTGGGTCCCATAGACGTGCTATTCATTCCCGTGGGAGGTATCTTCACCATCGACCACCGGAGCGCATGGTCGGTGATAAACGCCGTGGCCCCCAAGGCGGTGGTGCCCATGCACTTCAAGGTGGGCGGTCTTTCCCTTTCCATAGACCCGGTGGACCTTTTCATCAAAGACGCCGGGGAGGTGGAACGGGTAGGCAACGATCTGGAGTTCATGAGAGAGGACCTGGAAGGGGATGCGCCTTTGGTCTGGGTTTTTTCTCTGTAGCCGGTTCCGTTTTGGCCCCTGGATCCCTATCATCATGGCCCGTCGGATCCATTGCAGCAGCAATATAATCGGATGATCAATAGAACAGCGCGTCCTCTATCCTTCCCAGCTCTATTCCCGACGTCTTGTTTCCCGCCACGGCCCCTTTGCCGTTGGCCACCATGCAGGCACCCACCAGAGGGACCCCGTAATTGGCGGTCCCGATCATCGGTTCCACACCGAAGAATTCCTCGAGCTGCGATTTTTCCTGGTCGGTCACCTTGGGATGGCACAGAAGACCCCTGTCAGTAACCACGGCGTTTGCACCGACGGTACCCGATCCCGCTATGGTTCCAGGCTGGGTTTCCACGCACAACGTTTCCTCGATGGCCTTCACAGTGTCCGATGAGAGTGACGGATGCACCATGGCCCGCCGGTCGTTGGCCAGTACGTTGTTCCCCAGGGCGTTGAACTTCTCGTCCACCACAACCACCGGGATGACCTCTTCAAGTCTCTTCCTCTCCTCGTCACCTATTATACGATCCACCACCATGCCCCTGGTGTTGGCACAGATGAACACGCCCAGCAGGGTGGTCCCGCCCACCAGGGTTCCCACCTTCTCCACTTCCAGGGTTTGCGCCATGCGAAGGGCGATCTTGTCGTCCTGGTTGGCCGGGAAAAAGAGGTGGGACTCGGTGCTGTGGCAATAGACCCCTATGTGGGGGTTTCCTGATATGTCCTCAATGGCCAGGGCCAAGCTCAGTCCTCAAGAGGTGTTACTCGTCCTCCGGGAGGGACACCTCTACCAGATTATCCTCGAACTTGATGGCGCGGACCCGAATACTGGACGGTGGGTTCTCTATTCCCCGGGCCCATATGGCCTCGTTTACGGGATTGTCCAGCCACACGTTCTCCAATTCGGTCTTCATGTGACGGGAAATGAAATGTTTCACCTCGGTGACCGCCCGCTTTGCCCGCTTGGTGCGGGGGACCGTCTTGACCACACGCAGGGGGATCTTGTAGATCCTTTCCTCTTCCTCGGTGTCTGCCATGGATCACACCTTCCGTCGACCGCGGCGCCAGTTATGGCGCTTGGGGTGTCTCAGGAACTTCCGGGCGGTGCGCATCATGATCCATGCTGGCACCCTCCTGTTCCCTTTGGTTATCTTCATCATCCTGACCTTTTTTGGCATCGGCTTGTTACGGGCCATTTGAACACCTCACCTGAACGTGATCTTTGTTTCCTTCTTTTTGGGCGCAACCTTGGAGAGTATGACCTTCATGGTCTGATCGTCCACCTGATCGGTTAGACGGCCGCTCCTGACCAGCATTACCAGTTGCTCCTCCACAGCGTCGGCCACCTGGGGATGGGCCATCCGCACGGTGGACAGCCTTTCCCGGGCCTCCGGTGTAAGAACGGAACGTAGGAACGACTGCCTCTGGCTTTCTATCTCCGCTCGCTCCCGTTCCATCATCTCCATCTGCTGTTGTTCCATCATCTGAGCCTGCTGGAGTTCCATGAGCTTTCTTTTTCTCAGCTCCTCCAGATCGGCATCATCACTCATCCGACGATTTCCTCCAGAACCTTCAGTACTTGCTAAGGTCTGGATGCTTGGAAATAGCATCCTGGAGAACTGTGTGGGATATGTTGTCAATGAATGCTTGACCGGCGGGGGTTATGATCCGTCCCTTCTTTTCCAACTGGGTAACATAACCGGCACTCTCCAGTTGCTGGAGCGACGTCCGGATTATGGCACGGCTCCCCTTCACTGCCTTGTCGGGCTTGGACCCCCGGTCCCTGGAACCTCCGAACATGGCCGAGAGCTGGTTAATGCCCACGGGGGAGTTGATGTATATCTTTCTCAGGACAGCGGCCACGCGGATATGCCACCAATCCTGCTCCAGTGGGGGGTTCTCCCTGTGGACACCGGTCTTGACATAGGGCGCCCACTCAGGCGGGGTGAACTTATCATCCTTCTTGAGACTCTCCGCTACCTTCTTTATCAGATCTTCGGGCGGCACGTCGTATGCTGTCGTCATATCAATACCCCTTTTTTAACATGGTCACTCGGCCAGGGGGCCCCCTAATGATCGTTTATCGTTTTTAAACCTTACTGTAATGTATCTATGATTCATGTATGGTAACTTCTCGAAAAACCCCTAAAAACCTCCCAGTAGCCTCCCTTAAACCCCACCAGAAACCTCCCTTAAACCCCACCATGGATTTCCCAGGACATCCCCGGGCTTATAACGGGCAATTCCATTTCCACCATCCCCGCTCACTCACACGACAATACCAGCAACTCACCGACAAAAACCCACTAAAAAAACCGCCAAAAAAACCCACTAAAAAAACCCACCAAAAAAAACCTATCCGGTTCACCTGGACAGCTCCATCACAAATGTCATATCCCTTAGGGTTTTTGACCGTCAATGATATGAAGGCGAAATTGCTGGAGTCCATCAGGCACCTGGCCGACGAGGGTGCCCTCAATGGGTTCGTATCCATAACGTCCCACCGTTTCGGTGATATCCTGGGCACCAGCCAGCAGACCGCCTCCCTTCGCCTGGTCAGGCTCGAACGGGAAGGGATGATCGAAAGAAGAATGGGATTCAGGGGCCAGATGGTACGGATAACCTCGTTGGGCAGGGAACTGCTCAGAAAGGAATACCTGGCTCTAAAAGACCTATTCGAGAATGCGCCCGACGTGGTGCTGGAGGGCAGGATCGTTTCCGGTCTCGGAGAGGGTGAATACTACGTCGCCCTGGAGGGATACATGCAACAGTTCAGGGAACTGCTGGGGTTCGAGCCCTACCCGGGAACCCTCAACGTCAAGGTGGAACCTCCCCACAGGAGGGCCATGGAGGAATTGCTTTCCCAGGAAGGTATCGCAATTTTGGGGTTCACCTCCCAGGGTCGGACCTTCGGACAGGGGAAATGCATTCCCGTACTTCTCAACGGCATCGAGGTGGTGGTCATGGTCCCCAAGAGAACCCACCACGACAACATACTGGAGATACTGGCCCCCCTTTTCCTTCGCAAGGAACTCAAACTGAACGACGGCGATCTGGTCAGGGTATCGTTCTCCCGAAAAAGGCTTAATCCGGACGGCGGCGAGGGCGATAGAAACAGGGCGGGGTGACGAGTTGGGTATCCAGGAACAGATCGATGACATCGAAGAGGAGATCAAAAAAACCCAGTACAACAAGGCCACGGAATTCCACGTGGGAAAGCTCAAGGCCAAGCTGGCCAAGCTCCGGGCGGATCAGGAGAAGAGGCGGGAGGAGGGCAAGGGCGGGGGAAAGGGATACGCTGTAAAGAAATCCGGTCACGCCACCGTGGCCATTGTGGGTTTTCCCAGCGTTGGAAAATCAACCATCCTCAACATGTTGACCGGATCACAGTCGGAGACCGGGGCTTACCAATTCACCACATTGAGCATATTCCCGGGCATACTGGAGTACAAGGGGGCCAAGATCCAGATACTGGACATGCCGGGACTAATAGAGGGGGCGTCCAGGGGAAAGGGCAGGGGACGGGAGGTAATAGCCGCCGCCCGGAATGCCGATCTTATCCTACTGTGCGTTGACGCCTTCAACTACCGGCTGGACATACTGATCAGGGAACTGGAAATGGCGGGTTTCAGGTTGAACCAGACACCTCCCAGGGTGTCCCTTTCGGGTAAGACCCAGGGAGGCATTTCCGTCAATTTCACAGTCAAGCCAACCCGGCTGGATGAGGATATGGCCAGGGGGATCGTGTCCGCCTACGGGCATGTGAACGCCGACGTGGTCATCCGGGAGGACATTTCCCAGGACCAGCTCATAGACTTCCTAACCGGCAACAAGGTTTACGTCCGATCGGTTCTGGCCATCAACAAGAAGGATCTGGTGGATACCAAGACCATCAAGAAGATAGCCAAGGAACTTTCGGCTTGGAACCCCGTCCCTGTATCGGCGGTCACCGGCTCCGGTATGGAAACGCTCAAGGAGACCATTTTCCAGCGGCTCAGGTTCATACGGCTGTACATGAAGCCCCAGAACCAGGAAGCGGACATGAAGGAACCTCTGGTGGTACCCGACGGCGCCACCGTGGGAACGGTGTGTGACCATCTTCACCGGGACTTTCGACGCAATTTCCGGTACGCGCAGGTCTGGGGCAAGAGCGCCAAGTTCCCGGGCCAGATGGTGGGCATAGACCACAGGCTAAAGGACGGAGATATCGTGTCGGTGATCATCCGACGATGAGGGTACCTGGATGATTCAAAACAGCGTGCTTGACCGTTTCGGGGAGTCCCCTTCGGAAAGGGGGTTTGTCATAGGTTTCGGCTGGAGGGGGTTCGAACCCGTCCTCAGCTACATTCAGGAAGAAGGCAGTTCTCCCAGGACCGTCGACCTTGACCGGGCGCACTGGTGGTTTGGCTCCCATATCCACTGCATAGGAAAAATGGAGGAAGGAAAACATGTTCCCTGCCCAAACCGGGAACCGGTGGATGTTCATAGAGTGTGCCAGGCCTGCGCCGCGCCCCGTATCCCCAATCTGGAACACGTGTTCGATCCCATGCCGGGCTGCACCTGCCAGTTCTGTGCCCGGGACCATGTGGTGTACATAGCGTTCTACGGGGATCGTGTAAAGGTTGGGATGACCTCCGCGGCCCGGGTTCCCGAAAGGCTCATAGAACAGGGGGCGGACGCCTTCATTGTAGCCAGCAAGTTGCCGTCCCGCTACCATGCCAGGGAACTGGAGATCCGGCTCTCCCGGGACATAGGCATACCTCAATCGGTCTCTGATAGGTCCCATCTCTCTTTGCTGGGAAAGAAGACGGGCCCCGAGTTCATAAAATGGCGATCCGATGACATCGGCAAGGTTTTAAAAGATGACATGGGACTGGAGCCCTCCGAGGTGACCATCCTGGACAAATACCCAATGGCACAGCCCCTCAGACGCACCCCCCGGGCCCGGTCTAGCCCGGGGCTGCATTCGGGTAACGTTGTGGGGTGCAAGGGCAAGTTTTTGATATACGAATCCGGAGGCCTTCAGGCACTTAAGCTGCCCGACCTGGAGGGAAGGGAGATAGGTTTCCTCTAACACTCATAACACACATCCCGATGCGGGCATGGACATGCAGACGGAATGTGCATTCCAATGGACATGGACATGCAGGCCAGGACATACCACAGGGGTGCTCAATCTTCTGAAAGGGATGTGAAGAACGGATCGGTATGAACCCTGATACTGCCCCGATCCCTGCCCTGGGCAACTTCCATCACTATATAACGGTCAGTGGACCGGAGCACCTTTGGACGAATACCGTCCTTTTTCAGTGCGCGAATGAGCTCCTCCCGGAACCCCTTCATGCGGGTGAAGTACCTCGACCGGGACTTTTCCAGGGCATCGGTGGGGAAGTAACGGATGAACCGGCCGTCCACCACCGATCTGAGCAGACCCTCGTCAATCAACCTTCCCGTGAAGGATATCACCGTTTGATGGCTCACGGATAGGGTCTCTGAGATGTCCTTCTGACTGGAGCCGGGGGACTCCTGGACCTCTATAAAAATTCGTCTTGCCTTGGGAGTGTTTAGCAGACCCAGGGCGATTATGTCCTCATCGGCAACCATCCATTCGGGAGCAAAGACGAACTTGTTCCCGAAACGGAATGACCGGACGAATCCGCTACGGTTCATCCGTTCCACGTGCCATTTCACCGTGGGGACCGACAGCTTGACCGCCCTTGCCATGCAGGTCAGGTTTGAACAGGGGTGTCGGGACAGATAGACGAACAGGTCCTGGCGGGTGGTGTTCATGAGGGTGGAGGTGTCACGGCTGCCTTCCCACTTTTCGGAAGCCACCTCAGCTTCACGGGCTATATCGCGTTTGAACGCCTTGGCAAATCCCTTGGACACCTGTCCTCACCCCACCGTGGTATCACACCAGGTCATCGTATTCGTGGACAATATCGGACATCAGCTGTTGAAGGTCCATGTTCTCGAAATCCTCGTCGTTGAGGATATCCAGCCCGTGGTTCACCCTCTTGCGCACAGTGGCCGGTATCACGTTCATCCTCTTGTCAAGCAGGACCGAAAGCTTTTCCGGGACTTTCCTGGTGGATTTGGATTCCTGCCTGGGCCTCTGGACCACGAGACCCACTCCGGGAAGTATGCGATAAGGATGTGATATCTCCGAATGTTTGGAAGAACGACACTTGACGATCTTCAAATTCCGCTTGACCGACCCACCCACGGAGGTGTATTTCAAATGGATTATACCGTCGGCAAGATACATGGGAATTACAGTCTCGTCACCGGACAGGTCTCCCATGGGTCCGTGCTCTTCCAGGGTCATCAACACCGTACCCAGTTTACGCATCTCCTTGAAAAGGAATGATAGAAGTTCTCTCTGTTCGTACCGATCCCTGACCGCCCACATCACCGGGGTCAGGGGATCTATCACAATCCGGGACTTTATCCCCCGCCAATCCGCCACGAAATTGGGGAGCTCCTGGCGAATGAAGGTTGAGAACTGTTCACCGGAAGCATCGATGAACACCAGTTTCTCGCTTCTTAGATACTTGTGAATGGAAGACCATCCCATTTCCACGGCTTCCTGGATGATCTGGTCCTGATTCTCGTCCAGGCTGATGAACACACCGTCATCACCGACCTCCATTCCCCGCATTATGTATTGGAGGGCCAGGGTGGTCTTTCCGGCACCGGACGCTCCTATCACCACCGTGGATGAGCCTTCGTTGATGCCACCGTCCATGAGCGGGTTGAGACCATAAACACCCGATTTGATCTTCTTCAAGGTTGACCACCTTCCTTATCCGGGTGATCCCACTGGGAGATAATAACCGTTTTCCTCTAAAAAAAACGGACGGGTTGCTTCGCGTTATTACAAAGGCATACAAAGGCATTCCATCTGATATTTGGCCAACAGGGCATATGGATTAGGCTTCAGTTGCGGGCCAAAGGTTAAGGAGACGAACGGGGTTTTTACTAAGGATACCGTGAGCGATGACCCCCGGATAGCGACCATCAAGACACTCTTGGCAAAGAGGAAATTCACCAGGGTCCGGAGGGAGGCCATGAAACTGGGAGGGGACGACCCTCATTTCCTGTCTTCGGTGGCCCTCATCCTGGCCATGGCCGGGCAATCCAGCTCTTCACTCCACCTTCTGTCCGAGGCCCGCAGGCTGGCGCCAAATGACCCGGACATACTGCTGCGACACGGGGCGGTGCAGGAAAGGCTTGGAAAGGGTCAAGAGGCGCTAAACAGTTACAAAGAGGCATCCGGATTGGCGCCCAAACTGGTGGGACCCCACCTGGCCATCGCCCAATACCATGCCAGAAAGGGCAATATAACAGGTGCCCGGGAGGAGTTCGAGATAGTCCTGGAACTTGACCCCCGCAGCGAACCGGCATTGCTGGCCATGGGCACAATGTATGCCAAGGAGGGCAACGCAAGAGAGGCGGAGAACCTGTTGCTCAAGGGAGCCAAGCACCATTCCAAGAACCCGGCATTCTTCCTGAACCTGTTTGTTCTATACAGGGAACTGGGGGCAGATCGCAAGGCGGGGAAGATGAAAAAGAAGCTGGAGAAACTGGGCGTGACCGTTCGCGAAGGGGCCGAATGATCCCTCTTACAACCCCCAACCGGCTTGCCCGAATGACTCTTTTTCAAGGGGTCTGGACGCACTGGCCAGCACTCCCGAAAACCGGGCTCGGCTGGCACTGGTATATAATCCAGTGCCAAAATATTAATAAACACTGAGCGACAAACGTTAAACCATGCTTGGTCGCACTGGTGCGACCGGGGTTGTGGTATAAATATGGATCCGCGTCAAGAGGAAACCATTCGCCTCATATACGACTCATTGAGGGAGCGCAAAGGCGTGGAACAGGCCGATCTCTTCCTGAACAGGGTGACGAGCCTTCTGGAAGACTATGAGGAAGGTTCGGGAAAGGCGGCCTAGTGCTCCACCTGACCGGCCCGGGCCGGTAGCCTGAAAGTCAACCGCTAGGAAACTTTCCCAGCGGATGCTGGGCATGTTCCGTGGTTTTTCAAGACCGGCCCGGGCGTTATCATTTTATCATCGGGGTTATGGTGTTAACAATAACAAGTGCGAGGGGTTTAGAAAGCCGAATCGCACAGATTATGGGTACATAAATAAGAGAAGAAGTGCGAGGGGAGCGATTCGAACGCTCGAAGGACTGACCACAGGGTCCTAAGCCCTGCCCCGTTGACCAACTAGGGTACCCTCGCACTTTGATGGGCGAGTACTGTTCCCGTGCCATAAGAGACCAGTAAAGTGGCAGGGTAGCCGACGAAGTCGGTTACCCGAGCCTTTCCGATAACCGGGTACTATTGTTCTCCTTTTTAGGTTAACGGAAATAGGATAGGGTAATCTACGAAGTTGATTGCCCAAAGCCTTTCCGATAACCGGGTACTATTGTTCTCCTTTTTAGGTTAACGGAAATAGGATAGGGTAATCTACGAAGTTGATTGCCCAAAGCCTTTCCGATAACCGGGTACTATTCTTCTCCTTTTTAGGTTAACGGAAATAGGATAGGGTAATCTACGAAGTTGATTGCCCAAAGCCTTTCCGATAACCGGGTACTATTGTTCTCCTTTTTAGGTTAACGGAAATAGGATAGGGTAATCTACGAAGTTGATTGCCCAGAGCCTTTCCGATAACCGGGTACTATTGTTCTCCTTTTTAGGTTAACGGAAAAACCAGGTACCCCCCCGTTGACCAAAAGCCATAATACCCAAAACAGCCGTACTCTCATGGTCCCCAAAATGCACGGTTGTTTGGTCCTGGAAGATGGCACCGTTATCCGGGGAGAAGGTATTGGTGCCGGGACCACTGTGGCGTTGGGACAGGTTATCAAAAGGAATGACAGGCCATTGAGATACCCTGACGGACCAATTTCATTGCGTCCAGATGTATCTCCGGTCCCATTTCCAATTCCCTTACCAAATGCCAGTTCTCATTCCACCTTCAGTGTGGGCAAACTCTGGGCCATCAAGGTCTACAGGGATGGCAACCTGACGGTCAGGTCTCTCGGGGATATCCACGGCAACTGATCCCAACAACAATCCCCCGCAGCAACCTTTATCAGCTAGCTGCAATTCATATCCCCTTGGATGGACCAGAATAACCAGGTAATGGGTGCCACCAGGGCACCTGGACCAAAGGATAATAGCCCGCCCCCGTGGGCCAGCGCCATATGCGCCGGTCAGAAGGATTCGGGCGAGACCGTGGGTCAGGAATGCACCTGCACCGTGGACCTGATGAACATCGTGGAGGATTGCTCGGTTGCCTGGGTCAACGTCACCGTCAAGGACATCAAAAACGACGTCATTAAAGTGGCATCCGTCATGGGTTTCTCCACCAACCTGGTGGAGGCCGTATCCAGTGATCAGGTATCGGATTTCGAGGATTTTGAGACCGAGATGGGGGTGAAGATGCCCGCCCTGCGAACGGTGGGACTGGATGTGGAGGTCCACGATCTCTTCATCCTGGTCAGGAGGGGACTGGTCCTTACGATCCACGATGCCAAGGTTATCCGGTTCAACCGACTGCTCAGATACTCCAGGACCTTCATTCGAAAGAAGATAGAACCCGATGACAAGTGGAATGACAAGCTTACCATCCTCCTAACCCGGGTCATAGACGAGAACAACACCCGTAACTTCGAGTCCCTGCGCAAGATTGAGGAGCAGGGTGACAAGCTCAACAAATCGCTTCTCGATCCGAAGACCAAACGCACGGAGCTTGGTGAGGAGATCTACAAGATGAAGCACGCCCTGATCACCTACCTGGACGCACTTTGGGCCTGCCTGGACGTGATCCACGACCTCCAGTACGGTGATGCGGACATGATGTCCGATGACCCGCGACTTCTCCAGATAATTGGCGTTCTGGGTCAGGATATCACCACCCAGATCTCCCTGGGCGAGCACATGAGCGAGGTACTGGCCTCAGGGCTGGAGGTGCTACAGTCAATCTACAACAACCAGCTGCAGGTTCTCAACAACCGGCTTGCCTTCCTGGCGGCGTGGTTGGCGGTTGTGGGAACGGCAGTGCTGGTCCCCAACACATTGGGCACCATATTCGGCATACCCGCCATATCCGAACAAATGGACTGGAAGATAATGGCCATATGCCTGATGCTTTCCACCGTGGGAGCGGTATGGTTCACCATGTATGTCATACGTAAGAAGGGGTGGATCCCCCATTCATTGGAATAGCCCATCAGTGGTATCGTATACCGCCCAGCCGGTTCGGCGGGTCCCACTGTGTTCAATCATCCCGGAGCTGTTCAGAAGATGAAATCGTCTTCGTCCTCCTCCGGGACATCTTCTTTTTCGGTTTTCCTTTCCCCTTTTCCACCCTTTTCCTTTTTTGACCCCTTTTGAGGAGCCTTCTGGGATTCCTTTTCAGTTCTCTCATCCCTGTCATCGGGCAGATCCTCTTCCCCTTCCGGTGGTTCTTCCCAGGGAGGCTCTTTTCCGGATTCTTCTTCAAGGATGAATTCCTCATCCTCCTCATCCTCTTGTGTGTCCTCCTCAAGGTCCTCGTCCATATCTCCACCCATCTCCTCTTCCAGCGCCTCGGGCGTTTCAGCCTCGTTCTCCCCTGTATCGGGCGGCTCTGGAACGTCCCACTTGCTCTTACCTTCCTCCACCACCGGGGACCACTCGGGCATGGCCAGGGAATTTGCCACCACGACACCGCCGTCCTCCGGCGCCGGAGGCGTTCCCGGTGGTATGACTATCTCCTCCGCGCCATCCGCTCCATCCGATCCATCCGATCCGTCTGATATTCCTGCGCCATCTGATCCGTCACCGGTCTCCTTGGCATCTTCACCCTTGGATCCGTCCCCGTCATCTCCCCTATCCGCCTCCTTTCTCCTCCGTATAACTATCAGAAGGATAACGATTGCAAGGATAGCAACTCCCAGTATCAGCAGTATGAGCATGGCCGGAAGACCGCTCTCATCCCCACCACCTCCGTCTCCTTCATCCGGTGCCTCAACGGTTATCAGCCTGCTGGAGGTTATATCGTGGTATCCGTCGGTCACGTTCAGGGTGAGCTTGTACTGCCCCTCCTCCTCGTACGTGTGGGTCACCTCGTCACCGGTATCCGATCCACCGTCACCGAATATCCAGCTGAAGATCAGGGTATCGCCGTCAGGGTCCACCCCGCTGGCCTTGAAAGTGACCGGTTCCCCGGCGACTATCTGATCCGGGATGGTTACGGCCAGGTTCTCGGGAGGACTGTTCTCGGCTGCATCATCTATTGTTATTGTCCGGTTTACCGATAACTGGTGGCCGGCCGTGTCCGACACCGTCAAGGTTACCGTGAAGTTACCGGTGGATGCATAGGTATGGACAACCTGCTCACCCGTATCCATTTCGTCATCACCGAAGTCCCAATCGAAAGTGAGGGTGTCACCATCGGGGTCCACTGCCGTGCCGGTGAAGGTGAGCTCCTCGCCCACAACCCTGCTGCCGGCAATATCCATGTCGAGTCCTTCGGGTGCCAGGTTGTCTCCCACGGATATTGTTTTTACAATGGAAGGGGTGTGCCCGTTGAAATCGTTCACCGTCAGGGTGATCGTGTAGTTGCCCGCTTCCTGGAAGGCATGTTCGACCTTCTGGCCATAACCCTTCTTGCCATCCCCGAAGTCCCACTGGAAACCAAGTCTATCTCCTTCAGGATCGTTGGCGGATGCACCGAAATTAACAGTCGTACCCACGGATATCGTGGTCGGGTCCATGGTCATGGAAAGTGATGCGGGGGCGGCATTGTCTTCCTCCACATCGGTCTCGCTCACCGTGATACCGATGGACCGCTTGGCCACCACGTCACCACCGCTTTCGAAACGGGTGGTGAGCAGCACCCTCCCCGACTGCCAGGGTCCCTCGAGGGAAGCTGTGTATGACTGGTCTGCGGCCCCTATGGCCACAGAGGTATGGTCGGGATGGGGCGAACCGTCCACCAGTATGGTCAGATTCGATCCTTCGGCATCCCTGAAGCGCACCGTAAGATTGATCGTATCCGAGGGCTGGATGAGCATCATGTCTGCAGCCAGTCCGGTGATGGTCGGTCCCACCACGTCAAATCCCATGGAAGCGGCGGTGAGCTCCACGGCGGAGGTGTCCCCGTCAGCTCTGACCTTCCCAGCAACCGATAGACCTCTGAAGCGGAGCTCGGCCCTGTGTATCCCGCCCTGGGATGTGGTGAACGGCACCAGGACCCAAAGTGAGTTCTCTCCCTTGACCAGGTCCACCTGTTTGATGGTGGCACCCACCTCGTTGCCCTCGGGGTCCAGTACGGTGGTCTCCATTATAGCCTCGATGTCATGGGATGATTCCACCACAACCGACAGGTTGACCGTATCAACGGGATCGTATTCCGCCCGGTTGAACTGGGTGTCCTTCACGACTATGTCCGTTCCATGGACATCGAACTGGTACTGGAAACTACCCTCACCAAATCCCAGGTCCAGGCTGTATGTACCCGAGGGAATGATGTCCGGGACAGTGATCTTCAGAGTGGCCTGACCGCTTTCCTCATAGGCTTTCATGAAGGCAGCATGATCCACCTCATCGATGAACTCGGACCGGGCTATGCTCAGGGGGGGATAGATATCGGCCCTGGCACGGGTGTCTGGTTCCGCACTTACAGTGAGATTGGCGGACCCGCCTGCGTTCAGCTCCTGCCGATCGAGCTTGACATCGATATTGTAGAGGGTCTTGGTGTCCGGTGTCAGGAACCTTGAGTTGATGTACAGCGACCGGCCGTCTGACGAATATATCCCGATGAACAGTTTTCCGTCCTGAAGCCGGGCGGTTAGCTCTGATGAGACCGTTCGGGTCTCCCCGGCGGGGATGGTCACCTCCTCTTGTAGCTGCTGCTTGCCCAGCTGGACCAGGACCCGAAGCTCCAACTCGATGAGGAGCGGGTTGGTCATCTCTGTGCTCAGCGTGACCGTGTCGTTCTCAACATAGGCTTCCTTGTCCAGGGTAAGCTTGACATCCAGGCGGACTCCGTTGAGCTTGAAGGTGCTCCATGTCCATTCCCCACCCACCAGGAAGCCCATCTTGTACTCTCCATCCTCCAGGTCCGTGGGCATGTCGAAACTGAAGGGAACGTCTACCGTCTCCCCGGCGTTCACCCAAACACGGCCGTATCCTTCATAGATACCGGTTATGGAAACGTTCACCTCCGCCATGCCTCCCACCACTCCGGTATTGGATACCTTCACGGCGAAATCCACTGCCTGCCCCAGCTCCACGGGATCGGGGAAGTCTGACAGTGCCCCGACGAACCGGGGTTCAACCACATCTATGGAGAATGTCTGGGGTGATTGTTCACCGGAGGCTCCCACCGCGCTCACCTGGATATCGTAGGTCCTGGCCTCCACCTGGGGAACTGACACCTGGACGCTGACCGTCGTGTTGCCCTTCGGCGGGACCATCACGGACAGGGTATCGTTCAAGAACCCTGCGTCAACATGCACGCCACCCTCGAACTCCCAGGTCCGGAGGTTGGTTACATTGATGCCCAATGTTATGTTGCGTTCTGTGGACTGCCGCGTCTCGAGCTGGAAGTAGAGGTCCGAGCGGACCACCTCCACATCGATGCTCTGGGTACGGACCGGTGTCACTGCGGTCAGCTCGTGGGAGCCCTCCTTTAGGGACAGGGGGACCGATATGTTGACCAGGGCACCCGGAAGCAGGAAGACCGGTATAGTAACGGAATCCGATCCCGCGGTGACCTGGAGGTCGAAGGATGCCGGTCTCTTTCCGGTGTTGTCCACCTGGACCGGTATGGCAGCTGAATCCCAGGGTACTGCGAAGGGTTCGGGAACCACCACGTGGGGGTTGATCGAAAGCCCGGTTTGGAAGGTCTCGGTCCTATCAAAACTGCCGCTTCGAGATACGAGGACCAGCTCGGTATCATCCAAAATGGTCACAGGAAATAGCACAATGGCTGAACTCCCGCTATTAATGTCCAGACCCGCCGAGGACTGCTGACAGCTCATGTCCAATCCCACCGCCGCCTTGTCCTGGTTGGTTACCTTGAGAGCCAGCGGGGAATCCTCGGATTCCACCAGCTGATCGCTGATCCTCTGAACATCGATACGGGGAAAACCGCTTCTCACCATCACCGTTTCCGTGATGCTCACACCACCCCCTTCCAATTTGAGGACCCCGTTGGTCTGGGGTATGAAGGAATAGCTGAAGGTGCTGGGTCCGGTAATGCCGTTTAGGTCCCATGCCCCCATCACCGTCTCTGAAGAGCTGAGCGTCAGCCTCACCGTGGATGGGGCGTCGGGCCCGAAGAGGGCCCTGCCCCTGACCGTAACTGTCTCCCCGATTTCCGCAACAGCGGGGTATACCTCCATGTCCAGAGCCAGGTCGCTGCTCTGATGGACCGCCGCCATGGTGTTCGACCCTATTGGCCAACCAGCACTGTTTAGCAGCTCGGAGCGCAACCGCAACTTACCCACGACCGCAAGTCCGCTCAGATCAACGCTCACGGACCCCGTCCCTCCGGCTGATACGGTCAGGTCCTCACTTCCGGCATTCACCGCATCGACCCATCCCAGGGGTTCTTCGTAGTCACCTACCCGATTACCCTCCGGATCCACGAAGGTCGTTGTGAGGGTATAGGTCTGGTGGGTGACGGGATGATGGGCCTGCACACTTATGACATACCTCCCCGCAGCGGGCATCTTCACCTCCATTGAGAAACTGTCATCGTAGGCCCAGGCCGAGTTGACCGTGTTCCCGCCGCTGTCCAGGACCGCGATCCAGACCCATCCGCCCGGGTTGCCAAGTCCGCTCAGGGAGAGTGTCATGGTCCCCCTGTCCGGGACCGTAAGGGCAAAGTTGTCGTGGTCATGGGTGACCTGGGTCGGATAGATGTCAGTTTCTCTCCACAGGAATCCCCTGACCTTCTGCTCCAGGGCGATCGGTGCCGCATTCTCGATCATGTCGTTGGGTTCGTTGAGGTCTTCCCTGTTGCTCTGGGACAGGACGATCATGTACGGCTTGACGGATGCAGTGTTATCGGAGTAGAAACGGATTAGGAACTTGCCGGGTCTGTTAAGGTGGACGTTGAGGCTCTCCTCAGGAGCGTACATCCACTTGTTGGCAAGTTCGTAACCTCGATCGCCATCGTATACAGTGAACCGGGTCCACCCGTTCACTATGGTCGCCCCGTAAACGTTCACCCTCAAAACGCCCGGTCGGTCCAGTTCCACAGAAAAGTAGTCTGTGTCATATGTGATCGCATGGGGCTGGGATGCGCTCATCCTCCATTCCCATGAGTAGTGAGGAGTGTCCAGTTCGAGAGGAACTGCCTGGCCCGCAATGTCGTTTTGCTCGTCATTGTCTACCACGTATGATGTGGTAACCCGAAGCCGATACGGCAGAACTGATCTGGTTGAATCTGAGTAGAGGTGGATGTAGTAGGTCCCGGCGGAGTTGACGTTAACGGTCAGGGTCTCCTGGTAGTTGTATATCCACTTGGTTCCCCCCACCTGAACAGCGGTGGCGTTGTAGACGGCCATCTTCGTCCACCCGTTGGTGAACTCGGGGGTCTTGAGCCGAAGGCTTATCCGTCCCGGATGGGGCATCTCCAGGACGTAGTTATCGGTATCCCAGCGCACCTCTCCGGGATTGGTGGTATGGTCCTCGTGCCACCAGTACCCGGTGATCTCCCGGTTGGCCTCGATGGGACGTGCATTTGCAAATTGCGTATTGCTCTCAGCGGGGTCAGAGACCGGGGTCAGTCCCACATGAATGCTGTAAGGGGTCACCTGCAATGTGTTCTCGGCGTAGACCTCCAGGTAGTAAGTCCCCTCCGTTTGGAAGTTGTAGGTGGTCTCGAAGGGAACCTCGTAGATGTAGGTCACCCCCACCTGTACCCCGGTTGCGTTGAACAGCTTGACAAAGCTCCAGCCAGCAACGAAGGTGAAGTCCTCAAGATTGACCGTCAACCTGCCGGGTGCCGGAAGGTCCAGAGTGAAATAATCGTGGTCCCAATTCACAGCGTTTGTGCTGGGTCCGGGGGCAAGCTCGGTCCCGTGGTACCAGGTGTCCAGTGTGAGTTCCTTGGCGCTTCCCATATCACCGTTTGGCTCGTGGGGGTCGACCGATGGGACCGTGGTCAGCCTTACCGTGTAAGGGTTCGTGCTGCTGGCGCTCTCGGAGTACAAGACGACGTAGTAGGTTCCGGCTGCGTTGACGTAGCCCGTATGTTCCTCGTTGGCGTTATAGATATATTTCTTTCCCAGGTCGGCTCCCGTCTCGTTCTGGACCTGGAGGTATGACCAGCCGGCTGTGTAGGCATAGTTCTGCAGCGATACCCGGATGGCACCCGGACCGTCCATTGTAACCTCGAAGTAGTCCAGGTCCCATTGGGTGGATTCGTTGCCGGTTATGTCAATGTTGAAATCAACTGCCGTGGCCGATGCCCGATCGCCGTTGGGTTCCACTTCCTGGGCCCATGCAGTACCCAGGTTCAGGTCGGCGTTGTAGGTGAAATCGGTGGTCCCGCCTGTCACTGATACGGAGTCCGTGATACCGGCGGACCTGGGAGCTGTTATGGTCAGGTCATAGGTCCCTTCCGGGACATGGGTGATCCTGAAAACACCGTCCCAACCCGCAGCAACGTTCATGGTCACGGCGTAGGCGGCGCTGACACTGCTGGGGGTCAGAGTGACGACCGCTCCCGGGACAGGGTCGCCTATTGTGTTGTTGTAGGTTGTCCCGGTGAAGGTATAGATATCGATTGCCGTCAATGTGATGTTGGCATGGGTGAGGCCGGATACAGGCACCGATAACTGTTTGATTGCGAATCCCTGGGCGTGGACCGTCAGGTCCACGTTGCCGTCCGCATCGAGTTCGAACCCGTACGTGCCCTCGGTATCCGTGTACGCTGATGATCCATCGGAATCCTTGACCACCTTGGCCCCGACAACGGGGTTGCCGGACCCGTCCACCACCTGACCGATGATGCCAGGCTCGGTGAAGGGGTCTCTGTCCAGAGGGACATCCACGGAATTGCTCCCTTCCTTAATTGTTACCTGGCCTGACCAGGAACCGTACCCCGGGCATAAAACGTCCATTGAGTAATCGCCCACGGGAAGGTGGCTCAGGGAATAGGACCCGTCCACGTTACTGTAAATGGTCACGGGTGCGGCGTCGTTCCCGGCTATATCCACGGGAGCGAGATCTATCCGGGCACCCGATACGGCCTGGGTTGTCTGCTCGTGATACACAGGGTCCAGTTCCTGGTCCGTGTAGACCGTCCCCGAGATGTCACCGAAGACCGATGGATCCAATTCTATATCCTTCAACTGAAGACCCGGTTCCAATTCGTGAGTGGATGTGTGAACGTTGTAGTCCATCCGGCGGACCGTCAGCTGCTGGGTGAGGCCCGTTCCCGATGGAAGCCCCTCCAGCCTGTACCATCCGTCACCGTCGGTCCGGGTCTCCACGGTCCTCCCGGCCGATGTGAGGATGCTTACCCGGGCACCCGATACGGGATCGCCGGACCCGGAGTCCGTCACCCTTCCCTCCAACAGGGCCTCGATGGTCTGGGCCATCACATTAACGGTGCCATCAATATCGGTACTTCCGGTGTTGGTAACCCCCACGTCCACAGTTACAATGTCCCCGGGCTTTGCGCCTGGTCTGGTCAGGTCCGCTCCAACATCCGCCTGGAGGCCGTCAACCTTGATGAACATGTGCTGCTGGACCGTATCCGGCCTGTACATGAGCAACCTGTCAAAGGCTCCCCTGACCTTTCCGTTCCCTATCAGGGTGCATCCCAGCTGAAGTCTGACCCTGCCCACGTCCTCCCAGGTGTAGCCGGTCCGTAGGTTGCCCGATATGTCGTCCTTTAGGCTGAAGCGAATGGTGTTCCAGCGGTCAACCTCCACCCCGTCGGTGTGCTCGGCGAATCCCTGCCCTCCCCAAGAGGTGGTCTGGTAGAACCGGATGACCAGGTGCGAACCGCCAGAAGGACCTGCGGTTATGGGTGTACCGGCTGATGTGTATGCATAAGCGTAGATCAGAAGCTCCGTGTTGCCGGTTATATTTGTCGCGTTCGGGTAGACATCGACGGATACGTCACCCAGGGCCTCGAGCTCGGGACCGCTGATCTCCTGTTCCAGATAGGCACCGGCATCAGCACCAGGATCAGAGTCCGAGTATACCAATAGCGCGGTGTCCCGCCCGAAGGCCGGTCCAGTTTCCAGGCTTCCGTTGCGACTGTAGACCTCCTCCCACCCAGTCGTTCCGCCCAGGAAATCCCCGTTTCGAACTCCGCCAGGTACGTTTGTTGAACCTGTCAATTCGATCATGTAGGTACCCGAGACAGCATTCGCCGGCAGGGTAAGTCCAAGGTCAGTGGAGTCCCCGATGCCAAGGGTTTCAGTGCTCGATACAGTTCCCAGCTCTCTTCCATCGGCATTGGTGATAGTTCCCAAGACGGTGAACTCCCCGGAGGATCCACCAACATTGCGGGCCGATATACCCACCACATCGGAGGGGCCGAGGGGTCCGGCGGGTTCTCCGTTGAATATCATCTGGGGACCCAGCACGTAGAAGTCACCGTATTCCGTGACCGTGTTTCCCATGGTCTGTTCCAGGACTATGAAATGTTCACCTGCCATGAACTCTACGGGTATTACAATACCCGAGATGTCATCCGAGTGAGTGTCCCCGGGCATGAGGTCCACGGAACCCGAGGCCACAGCTCCCAGCTCGGGAACGCTAAAGGACAGGTCCATGGCCAGGTGGAATATCCCTGGATTGGTCAATGTGTAGGACACCGTCATCTCATCCCCGGCACGGTAGGCGGGCTTGTCCCGTACCAACTGTGCATCCGGCAGGCAGGGCAGGGTCATCTTCGCTGTGAAGTTGCTCTCCACGGGTGCGGTCGATACCGCCGTGAACCTGAAGGTGTAGGTTCCCAACTGCAGATCCCCGAAGGGCACGCTGTAGCTCTCCTGGGTCGTTTCCCCCACGCCAAGGGTGAGTGATCGGGTGGTGTTCCATATCTCCGTTCCGTTGGGAAGATGGAGAGCCAGGTTGAAGGTCCCGGTGGTGATACCCACTGCTCCAAGATTGGTGAGGTGGGCCGTGATGTCAGGTGTAGTGTTCGGCTCGATGACCGCTGGCAGGTCCAGATCCACCTTCACCTGGAGCTCGGGAACGTTGAAGGTATCGCTGCCGAAACCCACAAGGCCGGTGCCGGACAGGGCATCCACCTGAACGGAGTAGACTCCGGAAGCAAGCTGGGCCGGGAGGGTGAAACCAGCAGACTTGCTCACCGTGCCCATGCCGTCCAGTTCGAACTCGGATATGTCCGCCGTGGTCACGGTCTTGCCATCGGGGTCCACGACCTTGACCTTCCCCGATATGGGATAGGAGTCCTCCGCCAGGTTCTTAAAGCTAACCTCCACCGTCCCCGAGTCTGAAGGGAGGAACTTGTCCCCGCCCACGGTGGCCTCCACCTCGACGAAGGGTTCCACGAAGCGCAGGGATTTGAGGGCCTTGCCCAAATGCGACCCGTCGGACCCGTACACGTCCAGCTGGGTCGTTTCGAACCACCATCGGTAATCACTGGACTCGTGGACAACCGTGAAGCTCGTGTTGCCGTTCGCGGGGACGGTGACCTCCCTCTCCGCATTGGATCCCGATGTGTGTCTCCAGTAGTACTTTGCCGTCACGGTCTCCTCGGTGTCGCCTATGTTCCAGAAATGGAAGGTGAAGGGAACCATCGTATGCTGGACGACCACCTGCCTCGGGGTGGATATGGCAAAGGTGATCTCCTTGCCCTCCACGGCAAACCCGCCCGGTGATTCCACGAACCTGCTGATCGAGAACCTTGTGTGGTCGTAGACCGTGTCGAGGACCGTTCCATCCTCAGCAAAGAGGGCAACGTCCAGGGAGTAAACACCCACCTCGTCCAGGGTGGGTCTTGGGAACTGGAGCTCGGCTGTGCCTGCAGCAGGGACCTGCTGGTCATAGGAATAGGTGTCCATGAGCTCATGCATGGGGTCAACGAGCCCTATTCCAACAACGGCCGCGTTGGTTGATGTCGGGTTATCCAGCTTGACGGTGATCGTATCACTGGCACCCCCTTGGGATACCACCTCTTTTGGCGCATGGTGGGTAGCCCAGGCGACCGCGTCCCTGAAGAACAGGAGCTCCGTCTCAGCATGTGCATTGTGGGCGTAGGCATAATCCGTGTACAGGGTAGTGGCGATGACCCGTCCGCCGTTGGTGCCCACGGGATAGAGTATCATGCAGGGCTGGTTGTTGATGTTCCGGCGCAGCATCACGGTGGAATCAGCGGGGATCGATGTGAAGTACCCGTCCACGGAAGCATCAGGATACATGGCGGTCTGGCTTGTGTGCACGGGGGTGAAGGTGTCCAAATAGACAGCCGCCCGAAAACAGCTCTGGTCCTGGGCCCACCCTTGTCCTTCGGGAGATAGGGGAAGAACCCCGAACTCGGACCCGGTCTGCTGTCCCATGCATAGGAGGGTGCCCCCCAGCTCGGTGTAGCGGGTGAACTTCTCCCGCAAGAGGACCGAGCTTTCCTGACCGAACAGACCTCCCGACGGGATTATGAGCAATGGGATGCTGGCCGCCCAGTCCGGATCGAAATCTTCGTCTATTATCTGAGCCGGCTCGTTGAACGTGGTGAGCATTGCCTGGACCTCCTGGGAGAACCCGTGGCCGTAGATCAGAACGTCCGGACTCCTTGCTATCTGGTCGTTGACCACGTCCGGGTAATCGGTCACCGGGGAGAGGAGGGAACTGAAGTGGACGCTCCATGCCATCAGCGATGCGTCAGTGGATGGCGTCCCGTCAAGAACGGGCCTGGCACCAACGATGTTCCGAAGGTCTTCTAGGGATTCTACCTCAGAAAACCCCTTGTTGTGAGCCTTTCTGATCATGGTTGTGAAGAAGTCGTTGGTGCGAAGGAAGGCGGATGCCACGTCCACCTTATCGTCCGGGTGGTCTCCGCCGGGGCCGCCTCCGAAGTTGATGCGGTTCATCTCGTTGAGGGTCTCCCGCATCTTCTCCTTGTAGTATTTCTGAGCCCACGTGTCCCCCTTTTCTCCTGCTTCATCGTACAGCTCTTTTAAGATCTTGAAGTGGTCGTAAAGGTCGGTGACCTTCTCGTACCGCTTGTTGATAACACGGTACTCCATGTTCTCCGCTTCCCGCTCCGCCTGCCACTGGTTCTGTTTTGCCCGCCACAGGTCCACCCCTTCGAAGGCCGCCTGTTTGACGTTGTTGGCTGCCCATGCAACCTCCACCGCCAGTATGACCGCCGGTCCTCCTGCAACAGTCGCACCTGTTAGGTAGGTCGCTCCACCCACACCCAGCCATGTGCTGGTAACCCCGGTTCCAAGAGCTATGACCGCCTTGGTGGGGTCCCCCGCCTTCCCTTTTTCGGGGTCGCCCCTCCACAGGGTGACCGTCTCGGTGGTTATGGTCCAGGCGTTTATCAACTGACCGCCGTACCAAACTACCCCCGCATTTCCCAATCCCTTAACGCCCTCCTGAAATGTCCAGGTACCTGCAATACCAATATTGAGCCCCGATTTCCCGGCTCCACTGGAGATCAGGAGGTTACCACCGCTCTTGGCAAGGTTCACGAAATCGGGTCCGAACTCGGATATCACCGGGATGGCCCCGTTGACTATTCCCCAGTTCCAGATCGTATTTCCGTACTGGACCTCTCCTTTCTCGTTAGTGATCCCCTGGGCCTGCAGCTGGGAGGCGGCAAGTTCCTTGGCCGCCTGCTCCCGTGGATCACCGTATGCCGCTGTATTGTAGATGTTCATAAGCGGGAACAGCGGTGCTACTGGTCCACCGACCGTCCCGTCCCAAACCGCACCCCGTCTTCCCAGCTGATCGTAGTACCCCGAAGCACCCGTAGTGGGGTCAGTGACTACGTATACCCATAACCTGGCACCAGCAAGGTCCCCTCCCATGGGAACCGCCTGCTGGGGTATTATGACCGTGAGACCGGAAGCCACTGCATTCTGGGCCCCTGCCAGTAAGGACGGAGGAGCTGTTAGGCCCGCCAGGTCTGATTCCGATGTTGCCACCACCAGGGGTATTCCCTGCTCCACTGCTGAGAGGATCACATCGGGCGTACTGACCGCCCGCTGGTCCCCGGAGAATCGGTTGATGGTCTGGGACTCGAGGGAGGCTGCCTGGCATCCAATGGTGGAGCGGAAGGCCTTTTCCAGATCCCCCTGACCATCAGCCGCATAGATGTTGACGGAATCCCGCAGGATATCGAAGTAGAGACCGTTGGACATCATCCAGTCATCCCACAACCTGGTCATGTTCCTGCCCACCGCCAGAAAACTGGGCTGGCGGATTGTCCTTACACCGGTAGCCCCCGCATTCAATCGTATGAACTCATCGAGTTCCATGAAGAACACCTCGCCGTGCATCTTCATGAACTCACCTTCCGTCACCTCCTTGGTCAGATTGAAATACAATCCGTACTGGACCAGGGAGACTGCGGTCTGCGAGCTTCGCATCAGGTGTCCCGTTGTGGTCCTTCCCGCATCATATAGGACCGCCAGGGTGCTTCCAGCTATCACATTGGTGGACAGAGGGTCCCGGTCCCCCCAGGGTGTTACAGCTGTCAGGTTGAGGGCCTGTTCCGTGCCATACTCCACGGACTGTGACAACACCTGTATCTCTCCATCGAGGGTCAGGGCGCCCCTGAGCATGATCCCGTCCGTGTACAGGTCTTCCATAGCCGCCAGTGCCTCCAACCGGTCCTCGTCCTCAGGTCCGGCGCCATAGTATGTCAACGTTAACCGCTTGCCGGCCCAATCAGAGAGCCTGACCTCCACCTGGGTCCCATCCAGTTCCAGCACGGCTTTGTGACACAGACTGTCCGGGACCGTCGAGAACTCGGAGATCACATTGTTGACGGTGAAGGGAAGGTCCGTTGGCAGGGAGCCTCCGGCAAAGGGATCGACCTCCCAAAGATCGATCAGGGGCCGGAGGGTTGAATCGGAGGTCATGTCGGATAGAGCCAGCATGCTCTCGTTAATGGATGAACGGACGATATTGGAAAGTCCTGATCCGCCCGTCACTGTTATCTTGTTACCGTCCTCAGTGAACGACTTGGAGAGGGCATTACTCCACATGGCATCATCATATCCAAGAATGGTCTTCCAGTCAGGTCCAGCGTTGAGTGTATTGGTGGAATATGATGGATCCAGGGTCACCCACGACCCGTCCAAGTTTGCCTCCAGCCATACGTGCTGGAAGGTGAATATCCCCGATGAAAGGGATGCGGGGACACCGTTCTCCAGGAGCATACGGAGGGCGGTTGCCTCATCCGGGGAACTGGTCCAGCTCATCACGTCGGCTCCGGGGGCGGTAACGGTTCCCATTACATACCGCGTCCCGTAGCCAGACGTTCTGAGCATGGTGGAGAGTAGGATGGACTGGTCCAGATCGTTCCCGGCCAACTGCATGAGGGTTTCGTCGGCTCCTCTCATGCTGCCCCAGTAAGGATCATAGATCACACTGTTGCGCACGAAACGATAGAGCTCAACCGGGTCGCCGCCCAGGGAACTGGCCTTCTCCTTTACCGCTCTGGTGACGTTCTCCGTGGCCAGGTCGGATGGGACAACGGCACCGCTTTGAGATGTGTATAACGGGGTTATGGATGTGGTGGTGTCCGGGGAAGGTGTGGACATGATCACACCTCGGTGAACCAGTGGGTTCTGCGGGGGATCGGCCCGTATGGCTGTTCCAAGTTCCTCCTGCCCGTAGGACGGGGACTGGGTATCCAGATCCTCTTTGACCCAAAGGGAGGGCAGACCCGCAAGGCCGGAAAGAAGCATTACCATAACCGCGACCAGGGCAAAGGCCTTCATGGACCCTGGTGAGATTCGGACTGACTGTTCGCTATCTGATCTGGAGCTTTCAATTTCCATTAGAACCCCTCATAAAGTGCCGGGAATCGCGTATCGAAACGCATTTCTGAAACCGATTACCCGTATTTATATAAGATTGTTATTAAAGTGGGACAAGTGGGAGGACTTGTTGAAAAATCCGTTGAATGGAGAGGTTGATGCAGCGGGGTGGAGGGGATGGATTAAGAGAATGGATTAAGAGAATGGATTAAGAGAATGGGAGAATAGTATAGGGTATGTTGTCGGGGGTCTGTTTAATTGGTAGACTGGATGGGCAAATGGATCAATACTCTTCCGGATCGGCGTAACGTGCCTTGGCCCTGACAAGTATCTCGTTCATCACTATGATAGTTGAGGCCATGGCAAAGATGTAGAGCCAGTCCATGGCTTCCAGGGGTGCGGTCCCAAAGAACTCCTGAATGGGAGGAAGGTAGACCACGCCCAGGTGGATAAACAGGGTGCCTCCAATGGCGGCCAGGACGTACCGGTTGGTGCCGAATCCTATGGAGAATATGGACCTGTCGTCGGAACGGCAGTTGAGGACGTTGAATACCTGGAATACCACAAAACCCGTGAAGGCCACGGTCTGGGCGTGGTCGAGCTCCGCACCATCGAGGCTCCTGGGATCGTACATCCAGTACAGGAACAGGGTCCCCAGTCCCATGACTGCTCCCAGGAAAATTACCGATATGATCATCCACCGGTCCAGGATGCCCTCTCCGGGTTTGCGTGGTTTACGCTTCATGACGTCCGATGTGGTGGGTTCCATGGCCAGAGCCATTGCCGGTGGGCCATCTATGATTATGTTGATATAAAGGATCTGGGCCGGGGTTAGGGGCAGTTCCTTCGAAAGGTAGGTCGTGGATAGCAGGACCGCGAGTATGATGAGGATTATGGCCCCCATGTTGGTGGAAAGCTGGTAACGCAGGAAACGCTTGATGTTGTTGAATATCTTGCGACCTTCCTCGACAGCCGCCACTATGGTGGCAAAATTGTCATCGGTGAGGGTGATCTCGGAGGCTTCACGGGCCACATCGGTTCCCTTCTGTCCCATGGCCACTCCGATATCGGCCTGGCGCAGGGCGGGGGCGTCGTTGACCCCGTCACCGGTCATGGCCACTACATGGCCCTGTCCCTTGAGGGTGGATACTATCTTCATCTTGTGGGCAGGGGTTGCCCGGGAATATATCTGGATATCGTTTACCATGTGCATGAAATCGGCATCGGATATCTCGTCCAGTTCCTTGCCGGTGAGCACGTTCTTCTCCTCTGCCACCATACCAAGGCTGCGTCCCACGGCCATGGCCGTCAGAGGCTGGTCTCCGGTGATCATGATAACCTTGATGCCCGCCTTGCGACAGCTGACCAACGCATCTTTAACCTCTGGTCTGGGCGGGTCCACGCTTCCGGTCAGGCCCACGAAAACCAGGTCCTTTTCCAGGTCCTCCTTGGAATAGTCGTCCAGCTCGCCATCCAACTTCTTGTAGGCAAAGGCCAGCACCCGCTGGGCATTCCGGGCCATGTCGGAGTTCTTGCCCAGGTATTCCCATTTCCTATCGGCGCTGAAGGTCCTCTCAACGTTGCCGTCCAGGTAGTAGGTGGATCGATTGATTATCTCATCGGGAGCCCCTTTGACATACACCATCAAACCGTCTTCCTTCATGTGGACGGTGACCATCCGCTTCCTGTCCGAGTCGAAGGGTATCTCCTTCACCTGAGGGTTTGACATTCGGACCCGGGTGGCCTGGACCCCAGCCTTGCGCGCCAGGCTTAAGAGGGCCCCTTCGGTGGGGTCTCCGCGGATCTTCCACATTCCATCTTCCTTTTCCAGTCGGGAATTGTTGCAACAAACCCCTATGGTGAGGAGCGTTGAAACCGATTGGCGCACCTTGTTCGGAAACCGTTTGACATCCGTCAGATCACCCATCTTAAGGTGTCCCTTGGGATCGAACCCGGAACCGGTAACGGTAATCTCGCCCGAAGGCAAGATAACCTTCTTGACCGTGATCTCGTTCTTGGTAAGCGTTCCCGTTTTATCTGTGCATATGACCGTTGTGGACCCCAGGGTCTCCACAGCGTTGAGCTTTCTTACAATGGCGTGACGTTTGGCCATCTCCTGGAACCCCAGGGCCAGGGCCACGGTAACTATGGCGGGCAAGCCCTCCGGGACCACGGCCACCGCCATGCTCACTCCTGCCAGTATCCAGTAGTTCCAGTCCTCCCGTCCCGCCAGGGGCCAATTGGCAATGACCCCGATCATCACAACCAGCACGCAGATAACGCCAGCGTAGATGGCTATCTGTTTGCCCAGGGTATCCAGCCGCTTCTGCAGAGGCGTGTCAACATCCTCCACCTGCTGGACCATGGTGGCTATCTTTCCTATCTCGGTGTTCATACCGGTTCCGGTGATGAGTACCTCACCGTTACCGTGGACCACTGTGGTACCCGAGAACACCATGGATGTACGATCGGAAAGGATGGACTTTTCCGGAACCCGATCGGGCATCTTCCTTACCGGTTTTGACTCACCCGTAAGCGGGGATTCATCCACCTTAAGAGAGTTGGCGGTGAGCACCCGACCGTCCACAGGTATACGGACACCCTCTGAGATTACCAGGACGTCTCCCGGGACCAGCTCCGATGCCCTGACCTCTGTCTGTTTCCCACCCCGGATGACGGTTGCCCGGGGATCCGCCAGGTTCTGCAGGGCCTCCATGGCCTTCTCACCCCGGGATTCCTGGGCGAATCCCAAAATGGCGTTTAGGGTTATCACGATGAAGATCACGACGGCGTCCTTTGTATCGCCGATCAGATAAGAGAACACAGCAGCGGCGATCAGTATCCATATCAGCACGCTGTTGTATTGTTCGAGGAATCGGATGATGGCCGGGGTTTTTTTCTTCTCCTCCAAAACGTTGGGACCGTATCTTTCGAGCCTCTCGCTGGCCTCATCTGAAGTAAGACCGTTGCTCGATGAACATATCCTTTCAAAACACCCTTCCTGGTCTAAGTTGTGCCAGGATGGTTCGGACCCGTTGCTCAAAACCTACACTCCAAAAACAGCCTTGTCGATCGCGCCGAACATATAAAAGATTCGTCCCTGGACAGACCCGTATCTATCAACAATCCCTCCACCGGATGTTTTTCGGTGGACCCATAACCGTCTTGTCTAATTGGCCAGGGTGCAGGAATGGCGGGGAATATTTGGTTCTCTTATATATTTGAAGCGGTGGGACTTCCCGGGGATATCCCAAGGAAGAATCGCCCCGCTGGAGCCTAATCCGGTCTGATATCGTGGTATTATTTCGTGGTCTGATATCGGGAAAAGTAGTTCAGTTTCCACTTCATTGCATATGTGCACAACTGAACACGGCAACGCCGATTCGGGGTCCGGGCCAATGCACATCGGTAAGGACGGGATACCATAGTTTCATCAAAACTACGCATAAGGAACATATCGGGAAGCCTGCTGTCAAGCTTCGGGCTGTGTCTCGTGGCCACCGCCTTCATCGTGGGTGACATGCCTGCGGTCTGGAGCGTACTGCTTTTCGTGACAGGGATCATCCTGGTGGGCCTGGGGGGACGGATCATCGTGGGTGTCTTCAGGGAAATGGCCCTGGAACAGAAAAGGCGACAGGCCAAGCTACTGGACGGTCCTCCCGATATCCCAAGCAAGGCGGGATACCCAAAAGATGCCAGAAGAAAAGACCCTTCAAAGCGCAGGGGTACCAAAAAGCGGGCCCGTGCCAAAAGGGGGGATCCGTAACCTCCGGGCGCAGCGAGGCGCGGGTCAATAATTACTCAGACCAGTTCAAGCTGGTGGGCCAGGGCAACGGTTCGTCTTCTCGTCCCTGAATCTGTCTCGCAGAACACCCATATCTCCATCATAACGGGTCCTTCGTCACATTCATCATCACTCGTCGATGGGGTATTCCTCCCCTTGATGGGCATGGGCCCACATAGGACTCTCATCTCATTTTCCTCCGCTTCCTTTCATCATCGCCCCCGGAGCGGTGCCGTGGACATGGAAAATATGTTTTGGACAGTAATAAAACCATCAGGGGGTTGACCGAATGTGGTTCGAAATCCTCTTTGTCACGACGTAAAATAGTTATATTTCCATCCATCGATGACCCGGTAATGGATCGGGGATGGACCGGAAAATTATACAATTGTCCCATATATATTATTTAGAAACGAATAAGTAGGGGAAGCTTCTTTGCGATGCAACCTGGCATCGCCAGAACGTTGATTTTCAACATATCAACAGGAAGAAAAAAAGCGCTCGTGTGGGTGACACGGATGACGCGGTCAAGGAGAAGGCAGTCGAGAAAGGGCTCCAAGAAGAGCAAGGGGAAGCCCGAGGTCGACAAGAAAAAGGACATGGGGACCGAAAGCGAGGACATCTTCTCAGAAGATGATTCTCTGGTCGGTGACGTCCCCGATGGCGAAGATGTTTTTGAAGGTGGGATGGAGGATGATCCTTTCCCGGAAGACGATCTGGAGGATATTGGAGATGACCTGGATGCACCCGTCTCCGAGGGCAGGGGCTCTCGAAAGAGCGCCCCTTCACCCCCCCTCTTCTCGGGGCTGAAAGATTCGGTCTGCCGCATAAGACAGACCTCATCATCCTGGATGAAGGAAGAGAAATGGCTCCTGCTGTCCCTGTTGGGAATTTTCCTTTTTGGGTTCTTCATCCGTACCTACTATTCATGGGACCTTTCCAAATCCATGGGGTGGGCCATATCCGGGAACGACGGTTTCTATCACCGACATACCATAGATTATATTGAAAACGTCGGCAAGTTGATGGTTTTCGACCCGATGCGTAACTATCCGTTGGGCGGATTGAACCCCAACCCACCCTTTTTCCAGTGGCTCAGCGCCACCGCCGCACTGGTCCTGGCACCCATAGCATCCCTTTGGGGATGGGACCTTTACACCACCACAAGCTTCGTGGTGGCTGCCACCCCCGCATTCTGGGGCATCATGACCGCCGTACCGGTCTACTTCATCACCAGGGAAATGTTCGGCAAGAAACCAGCGATCATCGCAACCCTGCTCATAGCACTGATGCCCTCCAACATAGAAAGGGCTCCGTTCTCGGTGCTCGACCACGACGCTGCAGTTCTGTTCTTCGTGGAGGTCTCCGTTTTCTTCATGTTCAAGGCCTTCAAGCACCTCCCCGATGACAAATGGGTCAGGAGCTGGTTCGATCCCTCGGACATCAGCAAGGGAGTTATCTATTTCTTCAAAGAAAACCAGATCGCCGTGCTATACGCCCTCATGGGCGGGATATCGATGGGTACCGTGGCCCTCATATGGAAGGGTTTCCCGTACATATTCGTCATATTCCTGGTTTATTACATAGCCATCCTGTTCTTCAACAGGATACGTAATGTTGACTCCATGGGCGTGTTCCTGCTGACCTTCATCGGGTTCGCGTCCGCCCTGACCCTGGCATTCCCGTATTACTCCCAGTTCGAGACCAACACCTGGGTACAGGCGTTCTACATACTCCTGGCCATTGTTGTCCTGGGAGCCATACTCATACCCACCAGGGACTCTCCCTGGATCGTGGTCATTCCGTCCATGATCATGGTGGCAGTGGCGGGTATCGGGCTGCTTCAACTGCTCTACCCCGACGTGGCTGCCCAGCTGCTATCAGGAGGAGGCTACTTCGTCAAGAGCAGGGTGTATTCCACCATCGCAGAGGCCCAGGCGCCGGCCCTGTCAAGACTGGCGTTCTCCTACGGCCCGGCGGTGTTCTACATGTCGCTCATTGCCCTGATATTCCTGGCCTATGATCTTCCCAAACACTGGAAGAAGGAGTCCTTCCTCATTCTGATGTGGGCGGGTGTGGCCATCTACATGTCCCTGACCGCGGTCCGGTTCATGTTCAACGCAACACCGGTGTTCGCCATTCTGGGCGGCTGGATGACCTGGAGGCTTCTGGAATGGGGAGACCCGCAGGTGTTCAAACTGAAACGACTGGAACCCATGTTCGTCTACATCTACAGCCTCCTGGTAGTTCTCGGGGTGATTTTAGTCTCCTACTGGTGGCTGTTTATGCACACCGACCAGTACGAGTGGTTCCAGGCCGCCATGGGACTGGGCATACTGAGCGTGTTCATCATGCTCCTCATAATGTTCATCGCCTTCCGCTACAGCCTTTTCTACACCTATCTCTCACTACTGGCCCTGGGAATGGGATGGCTGGTGTACTGGGGATACAACGAACCCGATCTTTTCTATTTCTCACTGGTCGTGCTTTCCATATTCATGGCTCCAATGATACTGTTCTTACTCTGGCGGTTCAAGATATCGACCAGGGTACGGCTGGACATACGTCACACGGGACTGGCCCTGTTCGTTTGCCTTGTTATCTTACTTCCGGCGTTCTGGTTCGCCTTCGACGCGGGCATACCCTATGAAAAGAAGCGGGAGGTAGATCCCACCAACGAGATGTTCGGGGCGTTCGGCCACTCCTTCGTATCCGATTACTGGGTGGACTGCTTCGACTGGCTGTCCGAGCAGGATACGGACCTTCCCGAGGAGGACCGGCCCGCGTTCGTGAGCTGGTGGGATTACGGTTTCTGGTGTATTGACCTGGGCAAACATCCCGCGGCAGCCGAGAACTTTCAGGCGGGTTATCAGTACGCCGGGAGCATACTGGCAGCCCAGAACGAAACGGAGACCGTTTCCCTCACCATAGCCCGGTTATTGGAAGGGGATTACTACACCAACGACCCCGGTCTTTCGGAGGACGTCATGGAGCTCCTGGAAGATCATCTTGGCGAGGAGAAGGCCGAGAACGTATCCCACATCATGGGGATATACCATTGGCCCCAGGAAGAGTACGAGGAGTACGGAAGATACATCGAGAACCACCCCGACCTTTACGGCAACATGGGCCCGGATGATGATCCCGAGGATGAGGATGAGGACGGGGATTTCCAGGAGCCTCTGGACGTTTCAGAGGGAAACGCCATGCTGGCGGGGATCAAGGTCGAACTTTGGCCCATCGGATTGGAGGGCTGTGTGAACCTGCTGAAGGACCTGGAGGATACAACGGAAAAGAGCATCAGGTACTTCGGTGCCGATTACAGGCTGTTCCCCTTCTCCGCCCGCAACACCGGTATATTCTATGCCCCCATAAAACTGGCAGACCTTGACGTTGACGATTATCTGATCTACAAGGCCCAGGTTCAGGAGTACGACAAAGATGGAAACGAGATCGGGTCACCCTCCACGGACTCCATCGAGGATGCGGAGAAGAAGATGGAGACCAACAGCGATCCGGCTTACAAGGACTGGAAATACGGCAGGTACCGGATCGTGGACTACGCTCTGGAATACACCGAGGCGTTCTACAATACCATGTTCTACCGCATATACATCGGATACAGCGCCGATGAGATCGGTCACAGCAACGATCAGGCAATACCGGGCATATCCCAGGAGCTTACCCAGGCCAGGGAGAAACACGGATGGAACCTGACCCATTACAGATTGGTTTACGAGACCCTTTACTATTCCGAAGAATCCCAGGAGAACGCCAGTTTCCCCGGGGATTTCGATGCCATGAACTCTCCCGATGCCCTGGAGGCCTACAAGGCCGACGGCGGTTCCCTTCAATCCGGTCTGGGTCAGGGGGTGTTCATGCTGAAATATTACCACGGTGCCGTGGTGCAGGGACAGGTCAAGACCCGGTCCGGCGCGGCGGTTCCCAATGCCCGGGTTACGGTCTGGGACGATTTCTCGGTCCCCCACGATTACACATATACCGATGAGAACGGTAACTACGAGCTACTGGTCCCCTTCGGGGATCACGTCACCCTCCTGGCATCCAGGGGCGGGTTCGGTTCTGGGGATCAGGCCATATCCCAAAGGATCAGCCAGACCGAGAGCATCCCCCTGAACACCACCGAGTTCATAGTCACTGATGATCAGGCCATGCGCAGGGGTGGGTGGAACGACTGGCATATAAAGCGCGACCTTATCGTTGACGATTCCAACCTGACAGGATTGGCATACTGGGACTCTGACGATGATGACAAGTACTCCGATGACACGGACACCGCAATTTTGTCTGGAACCGTGAAACTGGAATCCAAGGATGAGGACCTGGAGCTCAACTACACAATCGATCTTGATGGCACGAGCAAGTACTTCCTGCCCAACATAGTGCCCGGGGATTACAAATTGATCTACCAGGACGGCGAGCACAGCGTCAGCATCTCGGACTCCTTCACGGTCAACCCCGATGAGGCAAAGACCCAGGACATCAGCATAGCACCCGCATCGATTGCGGGCAAGTGCCTCTACGAGAACGGGACAAACGCCACCGAGATCGAGCTACGTCTGGAGGACGGGACCACCGGGGAGGTTCTGATCCAGGAAACGGATGATACGGGAGAGTTCCGGTTCGGTCCCCTCTTCCCGGGCAACTACACGGGCTCCGTGTCCGTCCCGGGATATCTTGACATGAAGGAAACCCTCAGACTATCTGAGGGAGAGACCAATACCACCAACGTAACCCTCAAACGGGTAATCCCCATAACCGGCAGGGCCTACCTGGACCTCAACGGCAATGGCTATTACAACGATGGCGAGGGACGAAAGGGGGTCCGATTGGAATTCATCCCCGACAGCGCCAACGACACCACCGTGGTGGTATACACCGATTTCCAGGGATCGTTCAAGGCGGACCTGGTAACCGGTAACTACACCATGATGGGTCGAGCCGTGACCGACGATGACAGGTTCGTATCCATCGGGGAAAGGAAATATTACAGCCCGGAAATGGACGTCCAGGTGAACGTACCTCTTCACAGGACCGGGACGGTAACCGGTAGTGTTTTCGTATCATCCGATGTGAAATCCGTGCCCGGCTACGAGGGGACGGAACTCCAGGGCAGGGCTGATTTGACCCTGACCAATGATGCAACAGGGGTGACGTTCGGTATCCCCACCAACTCGTCTGGCCAGTTCAGGGCGGATGTTCCCCATGGCAGGTACACACTCTGGGGCGAGTTCCCCGATGAGAACCTGACCCTGGTACTCATGGAGAAGGTGGTGGTGGACTCATCCAATCCCCTGGTGGACATCCAGGCGTTCTACCACTTCCCGGTAACCATCACCGGCAGGGTCTTTTGGGACCGGGATGAAGATGGTATCTATTCTGAATACGAAGGTTCAGCCATCAATCTCACCGAACCCGATGTGGAGATAGATGTACTGGACGAAGCTCCCGCAGGGGCGGGAACCTACGTTGACTCTGAAGAGGGCATTCAAGGATTCACTGTATGGGTGGAAGGGGAGAACGGAACCAAGAAGATACAATCGGGACCGGAGGGTGATTTCACGGTCACGGTGATACCGGGAGATTTCACCGTATGGGTGGAAGATGACAGGCTCTCCCCCGACCGGGTTGAGGTTCCTGTTTCGTCATCCGTTCGGTCCGCCAGTTCCCAAGCATTCGCCAATCTGACGGTTGACCCGGTGGGTGTTAAGATAACCGGGTCGCTGTGGGCGGATGGGGATGGGGATGGTAAAATCGGTGTCGATGAGACCCTGGAAGGGATTGAGCTCATCATCGACGGGGTACAAATGGGAACGTCCAACCTGACCAGCGTGACCGGGGACGATGGTCTTTACAGCGGCACCTTCAAACCTGGCACCTACGCCATATCGGTGGACCATGACACAACCTTGGACGGTTCCCGGGTCTGGTACAACATGTCCCGTGGACTTGAAGTTCCCCTGGGAGGGGACGATATCATTCTGAACTGGGAAGCCACCCTTTCCGTTGAGACAGTGGGATCAGTGGCCCTGGAAGACGGTGATCGTCTGGACAACTACACCTTTGCCTTCATAAACGGTGATATGGATATCCGCCACAACGTTACAACTGACCGCAACGGAAGCTTCTCCAGGTTCATTCCGGCCGGCACTTACAGCGTGTTCCTCACCCATCGCGACGGTGACACGGAATACGTTCTTCTCAGGTCCGTTGATGTCACGCCGGGGATGGGGACACTGGACCTGACTCTGGAAATAGGGGTAAAGCTCACCGGAACCACCATCTTCGATGGAAATCCCCCAAACGAGATGCTCAAGGATGGTCATGTATCTGATGTGGAGCTGACCTTCACCGCCGAGGGGGATGCCACCACTGTATCGGACAGCCGGGGACAATACTCCATAAACCTCCTGGGCAACCGGACGTACCAGGTCATTGGGGAGCTTGACAGGGAAGAGGATTCAACCCAGGATCAGGGAATGTGGGTCCACTACGAGTTCGAGGGAACCCTGGAACTTGGTGAAGAGGATACTGTACTCAACATTTCCATGACCCGATTGATCCGGGTGGAGGGTGTAACCTTATACGACAGGGACCGGAACAAGTTGATAGAATGGGGGGAGACCAGCGAATCTCCGGAGATCACGTTCCCACCTGAACCCCTTCCCAACGTACCCCTCATTTTCACGGACGATGATGGAAACACATTCAAGACATCTTCCAACGAATCTTCGAAATACGCCATCAACCTCCTGCCGGGTAACTACTCCATAGAGATCGATCCGCCGGAGGGCTTCGAGCTGCCACCCTTCAACGATAGGATCCAGGTGGTGGAGAACAAGAGCATCCTGGACATCTTCCTCCGGCCCGAGAACGTGACAGTTTCCGGATACGTCTACAAGGACGCCAACCGCAACGGCACTCAGGAGGACGATGAGAAACCTCTGACCCGCTTCGATATCCATTTCATACCCCGGGAGGCCGAGGGGACCGATGCGCCCATGGGAGCCGAAAAACGTCTCACCGTGGAATCGGAAAAAGGGGAGTTCATAACCGGTGTCATGCCAGGAGAATATGATGTCAAGGTGATCTCTTACAAGGACGGGATATGGACCCACAGCCGATACCTTCGGCTAAATATCACAGAAGATGTCAACATGGTCCTTCCCGTCGGACGAGGTCTCTACTTCAATGGAAGCCTCTTTGCCACCCTCCATGACGACACCAAGATATACAACCTGAGCACAGAGATGCTGGAAACGGAACTCAGCCTGGAGAAGAAAGATAGCGCCATGGATATCCCCATACCCGTTACCAACGGCTATTTCTCCGGTGTACTGGTGGAAGAGGGGGACTACATTGTCCACTGTTCATACGTGGCCCAGGAATTCGAAATGGATGTCATCTACGAGAACGCCACCGAACTGTTCGTCAACTCATCATTGAAATACCATAATATCCAGCTTGAGAAACGCGAGGAAAAGAAGGTTGAACTTGAACTGTTGGATCTTGACAATCCCCGTATAAACGTGTCCTCCGGAGATGTCAGGGAGTTCGAGTTCGATATCAAGAACACTGGCAACGTACCGGACATGGAGGTCACCTTCGGTTCAAACCTGGAAAGTAGCCGTTATACCGACGACAATGATAATCCCAACACCTTCTACAGAGAGGACGGCTCCGATCCCGACGATCTATGGGAAGTGGAGTACACTCCCGAAAAGATCAAGCTCAACCCCAACGAGAAGGCAACCATCCGCATGACCGTCAGGGTTGCCAAGAACCCGGATTTCTCCAGCACCCTGACCGTCCAGCCTAAGCCCGCCGGAATGGAGGGAACCCTCAGCCTCACCTTCCAGACCTCCAAGATCAAGAGTTTCAAGCTGACCGCAAAAGAGGCCCTGGAAGAGGGCGGAACCGTGGTGAACAAGGGAGTGGAAGCCGGGCAAAAGATGTACATCCACATGATCCTGGACAACACGGGCAACTATGTCGAGGACTATGAGATCACCTACCGGGACGTGGGCAATGACCGGAACATGACCGACCATCCCTGGAAGGTCAGGATCGGTAACAGCATAGATAGCCTCGAAGAGATAGGTGAGGGAGGGTTCACAAAGAATGTACGGCCCGATGTCAAGGAAGAGGAGAAACAGCAGCAGGAGATCATCCTTGAGGTTGTATCGCCATCCAACGACTCCGCCTTTGACGAACTGGAGCTGGAAGTGGTTGCCAGGGCCAAGTCCTACGGAGGAGAGGAGAAGCTCGACATAAATCTCAGGATAGACAAACCGGATGTTTTCATAACCCCTGAGGATGTGGTACTCATCAACCAGGACATGTCCCGGGGAGACAATCTGACCGTCAATGTAACCGTTCACTGCACAGGAACTGACGTGTCCGGTGTGAACGTCAGCCTGCTGTGGGATGACGAGCCCATTCTGAGCGAGAACATCTCCAAGATCACAGAGAACGAACAGGCCTATGTGGAGTTCTCCTTCAATCTGTCGCAAAGGGGTGTCAACACCTCTGCCCTTGAAGTGCACAAACTTGAGATCGTTCTGGACCGTCAGAATTCCATCATTGAGAAATCGGACTTCAACAACAACGTGCTGTTTGACAAGATTGAGACCGGACCGCCAGAGGAGCCGGACGAACCTCCCATGAGACTGCTCCTTTTCCTGCTCTCTGTGGCAATTGCGGTACTGGCACTGATACTCTACTTCAAGTGGAAACGTAGGATTTGATCAGGCACCTTGCATAACGTTTATTTATGGACGACCTGTTCCCGTCGAACCACGCCAGACCCCAGTGCCGAGGTGGCTCAGCCTGGTGGAGCGACAGACTCATAGGGAACTGACGGTTAATCCGACCCGTCGCTCCTGGGACATCTGTAGGTCACGGGTTCAAACCCCGTCCTCGGCACCAATTTTATTTGAATAAGAGGACGGGGGTTGAACCCTCGGTAATAACCGATAAAAAATGGATATTGTCTGGGTTATTACCTCAGGTCCCCACACATTGTCACTGGGCTAGGTTGTATGAGTGGGAACCACGGGGTCAAACCACGCGGGTTATCATTCCCCTTGCCTAGAGGTTGTCTGGAATGATAAGTCCGAGGTAATGACCGTAAACGAAGGACGGAGGGTAAGGTCTTACCGAAGCCTCGGCACCAATTTTATTTGAATAAGAGGACGGGGGTTGAACCCTCGGTAATAACCGATAAATAATGGATACTGTCAGGGTTATTACCTCAGGTCCCCACACATTGTCACTGGGCTCGGTTGTATGAGTGGGAGCCGTGGTCCAAACCCCCTCGGCACCATCTTTGTGTTGCTCAAGTGGGTGGGTTTGTGTCATTTGGAGTCCATATTGACCATCTCGACTAAAAATAATATAAAGAAGGGTGTATTTTTACCTGAAAGCATATGGGGTCCCGCTCCAACATGTCACTGTCAACCTTCACCCAACGGCGGAGGGGCACAAACTGCCTTATATCGCTATTGTTCCTAACCATGTTCATCCTCCTATCATCGTCCTTGTCCCTCACGGCATCCTCTCAGGAGATCTACACGGAACAGGTATCCGGAATTAGATCTCTTGACGTAACCGATGAAGCTGTAACCCTTCTTTGGACCCCCGCGGTCCCCCCTCCAACCGGGTACAAGGTATTCGTGGATGAGTCCCCTGTTGATTCCATCGCCGATCTTGAACCCATCCGAGTAACGCCCAACTACCAGATCAGGATCAGAGGACTGGAGGGTGGAAAGACCTACCATTTCGCTGTGGTGGGCTACAACGATATTGAGGAAGATCCGTATTTTTCCCCCGGGGAGGGTAATACCGTGTCAGTGACCCTTGACGATCCTCCTGCCCAGCCTGTGGAAGATGATAATTCCGAGCTGATGGGCATCATGCTGGCCTTTGTGGTGCTGGGCTTTGCCCTGATGCTGGTGGCAGCGTCCTGGGTGAATACCAACAAACAGAGGAAGAAGCTCAAGGAATTGGTCAAGGGAAAGAAGGATCTCAATTTTGAATGCCCCCAGTGCAATGTTCCGGTGTCTGAAAAGGACAGCGAATGCCCCAACTGCGGTGCCACTTTCGACGCGGAACAGACCCGGTGTTCAGTCTGCCGGGCACCCATGAAAAAGGATCAGACCGTGTGCAAGAACTGCGGGACGGATTTTTCAAAAGGGGCCATAGAGAAATACTTCGAGAACGAGGCCGTTGCCAAGAGATACGCCAACGCGCTGTCCCTGGTGAAGAAGGGTAAACTTAGAAAGGCGCTATCCATTATCGACGATCTCCTCAAAGGAAGCCCCAGCAACGCCGTTTTGTGGAACGATAAGGGTTACATCCTGATGAAGATGGGCAGGGAAAACGCCGCCAGAGATGCGTTCGAAAGGGCGCTTGATCATGATCCGGATTACCAAATAGCCCAGCGAAATCTACTGCGTATCAAGTGATCTCACATCGGCCAACTAGCTGGACCGGGAAAACACGTAATACGTGGGCACCCTTCTTTTTCGGCCAGTCCAGAAACCGCATATCGGGCAGGTGCGTTCTATGGTGACCTCCCACCCGTAGAGCGTCCGGTTCTTCACGGTGGACAGTTTGCTGGTGCAAACGGGGCATATGCTGGGCAACTCGGCGCTGTCGTCCTCCCGGGTCCGAATATCCAAATGTACCCCATCATCCAAGGCCGCAAGGGTACGAAGACGCTCCCGGGTCACGGAATGGCCGGGACGTTCCTTGGCAATCTGGGCCTGCACCAGCTTCCAGAGCAGGTTCAAAGTGTGGACACTACGGTGTTCTTTCATCACCCTGTGAAGGTATTCCAAAACCTCATCATCGTCGAGTCGGGAGGACACAAACCAATGAAGGGGTAGTCCATATAAATATGTACTTGGAATGGACGAATGTAAAAAATGGCGATGGGAACGGGTCCGGGATGTTACCTGCCGGTGTTCTCCAGCTTCTCTCTCACGTTTTTGTAGAAATCGGGGTTCAACCTCAAAAAACGGGCGGGTTGATCGCTCTTGTACAGACGGATGGTATCCCTGTGATCTATCTCGAATTGGTTCTGCCCGTCCAGAACCAGTATGGAGGTTGCGTCGGCGCTCTTCTGCCTCAGCTCCACCTGAGCCGATGCCGGAACCACCAGTGGACGGCTTCCCAGTTTGAAGGGTGCAATGGGAGCCGTGGCAAAGGCGTCGACCCTGGGGTCTATTATGGGACCGCCCACGCTCATGAGATAGCAGGTGGAACCTGTAGGGGTGGCTATGATCACCCCGTCCGCCCTTATGCACTGGGCCAGCTTGCCGTTGACTTTTATCTCGAACTCCCGGATCTTGGATACCTGGGCGGTGTGGATCACCGCCTCGTTGGTACAATCGTACTGCCTTTCCCCATTGAGCTCCACGGCCAGGCGGATGTGGAGTTCCTCATTGAGTTCCCCGTTGAATAAACGGCTCAGAGCGCCGGATGCGTCTTCCAGCCCCACTTCAGTGAGAAAACCCAGTTCCCCCATGTTAATGGGGAACACGGGCCGTGACGTTCGCTGGAGGGTGTGGAGTATCGTCCCGTCTCCCCCCACCACCACAATGGCCTCCGCGTCCATTTCCTCAATGGGGGTGGGATCCTTGCTGAGTATGGCAGCGGTCTCCGGGTCAAACAGGAGCGTGGCGTTCTTTTCCTCGAAGGCTCCCAGAATTGTATCCAATGCATCTGGACCGGGCATTTTCCTGGGGTTGATCACGATCCCATAACGCATCATGGTGCCTCCGGCATGTCCGTCCCTTTCCGAAAGGATGCCGGGACCCATATACCAGAATCATCCCATCGATCGGGGTGGATCGCTTGGAGCGGAGGACGGTTAGATAAACGTTTGGGTGTTCCGTCCGGGTTGCCCGGTCTTACCTTGGGGATAGGTGTCAATTACTGTTCTCAATCCCTCATGTGAACGATTATTGTGGTCTGGTTGTCCTTGTCCAGGAACTTGGTCTCGAAATGCCTTGGCAATGATTCCAGCAGAGGACGCAGCTGCCTGAATCCGTAGGTTCGGGGATCGAACCCGGGGTCTATCTTGTTGAGGGCCGTCCCGATCGTTGACAGATACGCCCAGTCCTCCTCTGTCACCACCATGTTGTAGGCCTCCCTTAGGAGTCCAAGAAGCTTTTTCTCGCTGGATCGGGGTATAGAGGGTCCGGGTACCTTACCGGGGGATTGGGGTGCTTGTTTTTTCTTCTGGGGAACAAGGTTTTCTGTATACACGAAAACATCGCAGGCCTTGACGAAGGCGGGTGGGGTTTTTTTCTCGCCCACCCCCATGACGAAAACACCCTCCTCCCGAATCCGTGTGGCCAACCGGGTAAAATCGCTGTCGGATGATACTATGCAAAAACCGTCCACCTGCTCGGTGTGAAGGATGTCCATGGCGTCTATTATCAGGGCGCTGTCGGTTGCGTTCTTGCCGGTGGTGTAACGGAACTGTTGCATGGGCTGGATGGCAAAGGTGTGGAGCTTGTCCTTCCACCCGCTCATGTTCTGGGTGGTCCAATCCCCGAAGATCCGTTTTATGGTGATGGTACCGTATTTCTCCGCCTCCCGCACCATGTACTCAATTATGGCTGGACGGGCGTTGTCCCCGTCCACCAGGAATGCGATCCTCCTCTGATCGTCCTTTATTGTGTCGGTGGGTTTCTTCGGCATTGTATCCCGCTTTGAATCGTTCATGGGTTTATCTCTTTTTGGGGAGGGTTTCTACGCAAGGTTAATGGTGGCTCACGCAGTTTGATCGGGCATGTCAGGATTTTCAGGTATTCTGGTCAATGCCCTGCCCAGGGCAAACCCGGAGGATACCCGGGGGGCAGTTTACGAATGGTGCAGGGGACTTGCCGGGCAACAGGTTTCCATATACAACCGTGGCAAGGACAAGTTGTTCGGGGACCATTTCCACAAGGGGGACGATCCGTCCAAGAACCCGGAACGGTTCTTCCTGGCCAGGGGAAGGGTCAGGGTCCAGGCATGGAACCCTGCCGGTGAGGAACTGGATATTGAGGTGGATGAAGGCAGCGAGATACTCATCGATCCCGGAGTGCTCCACCGATTCACCCCCCTGGAAGATGTTATATTCCTGGAGTACCGGTGCACCGTGTTCGATCGGGAAAGACCAGATTCCTACCCGGCAGAGTATTACGCAGATTATCTAAAAGGGAGATCGGTGGAGAAATGACCGGAAAGTTCGAGGCCAATCGACAGTGGGCGGAGGAAATGGACCGGAAGGACCCACTTGGATCATTTAGGGATAGATTCCACATACCGCCAGGCACCATATACGCGGACGGCAATTCCCTGGGACTTCTGTCCAAAGATTCCGAGGAATGTCTGCTCCGGGTTCTGGGGGAATGGAAAGTAATGGGCATAGATGGATGGCTCCGGGGCGATCCTCCATGGTTCTACACTGCAGAAAAGTTGGGGGAGATGGTGGCACCCATGGTGGGCGCCGAGGCTGACGAGGTGGTTGCCACTGGCACCACCACCGTGAACATCCACTCCCTGGTAAGCACCTTTTACGATCCGGATGGACAGCGGACAAAGATCTTGGCGGACGAGCTCAACTTCCCCACCGATATATACGCCCTGCAGGGGTTGATCGGCATCCGGGGATACGATCCCGAGGAGCATCTAATTCTCGTCCCTTCGGAGGACGGGCTTTGCCTCGACGAGGACAGGATAATCGACATGATGACCGATCAGGTGGCCCTGGTCCACCTCCCATCGGTCCTCTACCGTTCCGGTCAGCTGCTGGATATCAAACGTCTAACTCGGGAGGCCCACCGTCGGAACATCCCCATCAGCTGGGACTGTTCCCATTCCGTGGGAACCGTTCCACACAGGTTCGATGAATGGGACGTCGACTGCGCCATGTGGTGTTCCTACAAATATCTCAACGGAGGACCGGGAGGTACGGCGTTCTTGTACGTCAACCGAAGGCACTTCGATACATCACCCCGTCTTCCCGGTTGGTTCGGTTACGTCAAGGACAAACAGTTCGATCTGCGATTGGATTTCCAGCATCAGCGCTCTGCCGGGGGATGGCAGATTTCCTCACCGGGTATTCTCAGCGCCGCTCCCGTGGAAGGAGGTCTCCGGATATCCATGGAAGCGGGCATCCAACGCATCCGGGAGAAATCCATGGACCTGACGTCCTATTTCATTTATCTGGTGGACGAACTCCTATCCGAAGGGCCGTACAACTTTAAGATCGGCTCACCACGGGATCCAACCTGCAGATCGGGGCACGTGGCGTTGATCCATGAAACGGATGCATGGCGGATATCCCAGGCCCTCAAGGCCCGGGGCGTGATAGTCGATTTCCGGCCCCCCAACGTGATCAGGGTGGCACCCGCGGCCCTTTACTGCTCCTACTCGGATGTCTACGATATATGCAAACACCTGCTGGGCATAATCGATAAACGGGAGCACGAGGGCTTCACAGAGTCCGTTGAGGCCGTGTCCTGAGCCGGTAAAATGACAAATACTCCAAGAACTTACCAAGACCCCATGGAAGATGGGCCACGGTTGACCATAGTGCATCTTTCCCAGGACGATCCGAAAAAATGCACCGCCCGCAAGATGGCCCGCAGGGGGCTGGTGAAGCTGGTGGAGAGACATCGGGATGTCCATCCGGGAGGTATCTTGCTGGATCCCTTTTCCCAGCGGGCCCTGTCCCCGGCTGACAGGGAAGTGGCAACCAGATCCGGGATCGTTGCCCTTGACTGTTCCTGGGAGCAGGCAGAGGACGAGTTCGCACCTCTCCGGAAAAGGGGACTGCACCCCCGGTGCCTGCCATTTATGCTGGCGGTAAACCCCACCAATTACGGTGCTGCGGGCAAACTCACCACCCTGGAGGCCTTCGCCGGGACACTGTGGATATTGGGGTTCCAGGAACGTGCCCGGGAGTTGACGGCACTTTATAAGTGGGCCCCCCATTTTCTGGATATGAACCGACAGCCCCTGGAAGAATACGCCGGCTGTTCCGATTCCACCGAGGTGGTGAGGGTACAATCGGAATTCACCCGACGGTGAGTTGGAGGATGGGTGTGAATGGAAGACTTCCGGAGACGGGGCCGGATCAGGGAAGTGGACCTACTCCGGGGTACCGCCCTGTGCATGATGATGGTGTTCCACGCATTCTTCGACCTGTATTTCTTCGGCGGTTGGGATATCCATCTGGAAAGGGGGTTGTGGCATTACTTCAACCTGAGCATCCCGGCCCTGTTCCTTCTGGTGGTTGGTATATCCGCCACCATCAAGGGAGAAAGGGTCAGGGATGCAGAGGGCAGGATAGGGTTCAAACCGTTTCTGGAACGTTCACTGATCATCCTTGGAGCGGCCATGATGATCACGGCGGTGACCCGGGCCCTCTACCCTGATTATACCATCTACTTCGGCATACTCCATCTGATCGGGATATCGGTTCTGCTGGTTCCCCTGCTGCTGGAGCGGGACCAAAGGACCATCCTTGTGACCGGGATGACCATCCTATCCATCGGGATGATCCTCTCCCAGCTCAGATGGGACTTCTTCCATCTCATGTGGCTGGGATTTCATCCAGAAGACCTGACCACCTTCGATTATTTCCCTATCTTCCCGTGGTTCGGAGTGGTTCTGGTGGGGGTTTGGGCCGGAAAGACCGTATTCCCCGGAGGAAGACGATCCGTCGCCGCCGGATACAGCATTGACCACCCCCTTACCAGATTTGTTGAAACCCTGGGTAAAAACTCCCTTGTCGTCTACATTATCCACCAACCCATCATAATGACGGTCCTATATCTTGCAGGACTCATCGACCCCGGTCTCTGGTGAGATAAAAACCGAACCGAACCCTGACGGTTCTGGGTGAACTTTATAAGGGTACTGCACCTAACTTTCAGTGATGGATATCGAGGCCGGGCATGATAGATCGGGTACAGGCACACGTCCCCCGAAAAAGAGGAGTGTCCCTAAGGGCAAGGATGAGTGTCCCGGAAAGAAGAAACCCAGTGTGGATAAAGGGGTGAATGTAAGGGTGGAAAAGGGGGTGGAAAAAGGAGTGAATAAAGGGGTGGACAAACCTGGGAAACATCCACACGGGATGGATGAACCAGAAAATGGCCATCCCAAAGACATCCCCCTGGGAAGGTTCCTGTCGGTAACATCCCAGAACATGATCATCCTGATCATCGCGGCCTTCATTCCCATGATACTTGTAAGATGGTCCTACAACGTGAGTCCCGATACCTATGGAGGAATCCAGGAATTTGAGACCGCCATTGTATACCACCTGTCTAGGGCCCTGGACATTCCGGTCACCCGGGTTGCCTACAACGGTCTCGATGTTGGGCTGACCTATACCCTGTCCTGGGGAAACAAGCCCCTGCAGGTGGCCCCGGACTGCACGGGTGTCCAGGAAATGGTTTTCATGGCGGGGATGGTGCTGGGTTTTGTGGGACCTCGACTAAAAACAAGGGTGATCTGGGCAATCATACTGGCCGGGGTGATGTTTGTGGAGAACATCATTCGCCTGATGCTGAATTATACCCTGCTGGAAAGGCTGGGGGAGAACGGCTGGAGCGACGTTCACATATTCTGGTGGCAGTACGGACAGCTCATGGTGGTCATGGCCATCTTCGTGACCTGGTACTGGTTAGTGGCCCGCAGGGAGATTGCCCTGCTCAGGGGAGAGGATACCGGCAAAGGACCGATATCTGGATTGCTGGGCCGGCTCAGGAAGACTCCCGAGAATCAATGATCCCTTTTGCCCCAAAACTCCACTATTGCTCTGATCTCATTGCCCTGATCTCATTGCCCTGATCTCATTGCCCTGATCTCATTGCCCTGATCTTCGTCTCCGGGAACCCACCAGGGCCACGGCCAGAAGACAGGTGACCACCAGGGTAATAGACGGTGCAAATCCAGGTACCCGGGACCTTTCCTCTTCCACTACATAAAATTCCAGTGCGGCCATGTTGTTGGAAATGGATGGGTTGTCATCGGCGGATCGTATCTTCACGAACAGGAACAGCTCACCCTCGGATTTTTCTATGATCTCCCTTATTTCCGCCTTTCCGTAAGGATCCACAGGATCGGTGGTGAATACTATGTACTGCCCGGTATGGATCGTTGCGGGCAGGGACGGATCGGGGTTTCCGCTGTCAACGAGGACCCAGTCGGCCTCATCAGCTCCGGGAGGAGCCAGATAGAAGTCCACGGTTATGGAGTTGAAGGTATGGGTCTCCCCGTCGTTTCGGACCTTTGCCACGAATATTATGGACCTTCCCTCATTCTCGTCCTCCAGGATCATGGACGTAGGAGACACTGAATCGGTGGTTATCACAAGGTCAGGGCCTAAAACGGTGGTGTAGGAAGCTATGTTGTTGGTACGGGTCGGATCTGGGTTGTAGGGCGTCCTTTCCCGTTCCGCCAAATCACCTGCAATGTCCAGATGGACCTCGAAGGTGTATTGCCCTTTCAAGGACGGGTCCATCTCCCCCGACACATCCACCTCGATATACCGGGAAGGGTTGTCCCGATCGAAATCGTGCTTGAGAACAGCATCGGTAAGATGGGTACGGCTGCCGTCGGGATCTACAATGTAGATGTCCAGGGTTATGTTGTTAGCGGTAAGATCAATGGTCCCATCCCCCACGTTTGTCACCGTGAACCGCACCAGGGTTTGCAGGGGACTGCCGCTGCGTGATACGTCCAGGTTCTCCACTGACAGATCGGCCCAATTGTTGGTTATCCAGGGATCGTTCTCTACACTGCTGTTGGTGTAAGAGAAACCATCGAAGGCCGAAAGGTAATAACTGTGGGATCCCTCAACACTAATCGGGTATTTGATTGTGAACGATTCACCGGAGTCCACCATGGTGCTTGCCACAGGCTCACCGTCCAAGAACAGGGTAACGTTTCCTTGATCGTCCTCCGGGTCCTGATAAAGGGAAGTGAAGGAAAAGTCACCCTTTGGGCCAAAGCGCGGTGTAACATCCGTGCCGGTGAGGGTTGGTGAGAAATTGGGATAGTACAATGTGGGTGTCCGACAGTTCTCGCTTCCACCGTTGATCGTCTCCCGGTTGGTGGCAAAGAAATAGAAGTAATGGCTACCTCGCTCCGGGTCCAGTATACCCGTGCTGGCAATCTTTTCCCCGGAAAGTTGCAGATAGAAACTCTCACCATCCACGAACTTTCCGTTTATCAATCTGTCCTCCATGTTGGTTCGCCTGTCCACGGGAACCTCGTATCGGAGGGTGCCGTCAAGGACAAGGTCCACCGTGGGCGGGGTGACCATGTCAGTGTCGGGATCAGGTATGTCATTTGAATAGACCTCAACCTGGAACTCATATATCTGGTCCAGGGGACCGTATCTTGGAGTTATGGTGGAATTGACCATCTCCAGCTCATGGAAAGGATCCTCACCGGGTCGGGGGATGTAAGGTCCCAGTCTCGTTCCTACCGACGGGTACCGGGCCTCTCCCCAGTAATCCGCAAATCGGAAGGAGTAGTTATGATACCCGTACCCTAACTTTGCAGAGGTTTCGGTATACGTGAAGTTCACCCCCTCCAGCCAGTTCTTGTTGTTGGGCTCCGGGAACATATCGTGTTCCACACCGTCGACGTATATCTTGGCGACCTGGGGTCTCACGCCCAGCACGGAACGGTACTGGACCGTGTATATGAAAACCTGGGACAGGTCACCGGTCCGGTCAACCTTGGGCACCACAGTCCCGCCGATCAACTGTGGGGGTGTGTAATTGACTCCGTACACATGAATATTCTCTGGACACCATGTAACACTGCCGCCGACTTTTTCGGGATAGTACCTCCTCCAGGTATCGTTGTAACCGTCGGGCTGGGCATGGAAACGGTACTGATAATCCTTGCCCGGCTCCAGAGAGAACCCGTCAGGCATACCCCTGAAACGGCTGGCGTAGTACCGGTACTGCATTCCTGACTGGTACTTGTACCCGATGTACTGATCCATGGGAAACTCCTTTATGGTAGAAGGTTGCCCCACCTCCTGGATATGCAGGGCCGGCGTCTGGGGCATGGGCGGTATGTTGTAGTAATCATAGTAGGTCACAAAGAAATCCAGCTTGTCCCTGAGTAGCCAGGCCGATCCGTTCCACACCACCGTGACGGCGTGCGTGCTGGCGTTCCCGTCTCTTAAGAAGGATTCATGAATAGGTGGTATGTCCTTTGGATCCACCTCCACGTCCAGTCTCTGTCTGGGGGTCTTCACGTCGTTGCCTTTACCGTCATTGGCGATAAAGGTGTAGTTGATGGAAGTGGCCACCGGAACCAGCGATTTGGGTTTTACTGTGTGATAATATAGAACACCGGTCTTTACCTCGTTACGGGTAGGATATGGATATTTCGAAAGCCCAATATAGGTGTCGCTCTCCTCAATATAAAGGTCCATGGTGATGGGCGGGTCACCGTCTGAGTCCGTGTAGGTCACCGAGAAGGTTGTATCGTTCTTGTCAAAACACGGGTTGGGTGACACGCCCGGGTTTGTCAGGGTTGGAAGCAAGTTGGGGGCACCGCTTGTCACCGTGGGACCCATAAAGGTAGGTTTGGGTGCCGGTGCCACCGCGGATCCCTGGGCATTTGAGAACTTGAAACCGTAATAATTCTCCTGGGTAAGTCTCATTCCCTGGGGGAAGGACGCGGTGGTGGCATAATAATGATAGGGTTCACCCAGGGCGTAATTGGGGGTTCCCACCCGGGTGCGGGTCATGTTGTATGTAGGGTAATTTCCAGTGGCATCGCCCGTGGATGGTGCGTCGTAGGGGGTGTCGATAAAAACCTTTGCCTCCGTGGGTGCCTGGTTGCTGGCATCCATGTAAACCACCCGGAAGGTGAACTGGGTCGATGAATCACCGCTGGAGGGAGTAACCTCGAAGTTCGACAACTGCGGAACGGCCCGCAACGAAGGCATGCCATCCTCAAGGCCCCGGTCGGATGAAGATGTGGGTGAGGATGCTGTCATGGTGGTGGGGTCCACGGTCGCAATATCCAGACTCGGAGACTGCCCAACACCGTCAGGGGGCTGAGCCATTGAGGTGAGCCGGGGAGCTTGGGATATCGTTGAAGGGTCGCCATGCCCTCCTCCCATGGCCATAACTACCGGTGTCAGGGACATGAGTATCATTAGGACTGCCAGGGCCCAAGGGCCGCCGTTGCCCCGATGATCATGGGTGTATTTGCTCATTGATGGGCCTCCCGTTCAACCTTCCTCCATGGGCTCATCATAGATGACCGTCTTGGATGGTTCGTGAAACAGGCGCACCCTGTCCCTGGAGCTCACACCGAAATCTCCCGAAGAACTGGCACGACGAAGGTAGATAATATCATCCTGGTTTAGCTTACCGTCCGCCGGTGGGGCATCGGAAAAACCCACCGCCACGTCCTTGTTATTGTGTTGTATCAAGAACGGGTTGGCGTAGATACCGGATTCATTGAGATGGTGTGTTGCATTGGCATCATCGGGGAGATTGGAGAATACTGCCTTCCCGGTACCACCGGGTCCGACAATCTGTATGGTGACGTCGTTGAGCAGGATGGTGCCGTCCACCTCGTTGATGACGATCAGGTACTGTTCCTGGTTCGCCTGCACCTCCGCGGCCAGGTACGGTGTCTCGGTCTTCTCGGTCTCTAGTATCTCGGTCACCCAGATGAACAACATACCCGCCAGCACCACCGTGATAGATACCAGCAGTATGGTGGCGATTACCGGGGACACAGCGCGCTTTTCTCTTGACATGAACCTTTTCATCTTTTCACCTCCATCACAGCAGTATCTGGTTTAGTATCTCCTCGCCCGTGTCGATGTACACGAGCCGTATGTACTCGCCCCTCTGGGCCCCGTTATTGGGGTCTTCCCGTATGAGGATAACATCATCCTGGCTCAACAGTCCGTCAGCCGGGTGGGCGTCAAAATACGCTATTGGGTTGTCTTCACCGGGTATCAGACCATAAACATCCTTGTCGTCCAGTTCCCCGGTAAGCGATCTCTTCTTAATGGCCCCATCCGAATCCCTGATCTCGTAACTTATCCCCGCCAACCCTGGCGATGAGGATTCCTTGACGTTGATTATCTCCACCTGGAACCATCCGTTCTCCTTGTCAAACTGGGTTATGGCCTGGGCCTTGGGGCTCGCTATCTTTGTGGTGGTAACGAAAGAGGATACCCAGTAGTAGAGCATCCCGACAATAACCACGGTGATGGACACCAGCAGGATAGTGGCGATTACCGGGGAAACCGCTTCCTTTTCCTCCCGCAGCCTGCGGGAGAACCGGTGGGATCCGGGTCCTCTGGTGGGCCCTCGTCGACCCTGCTGATAAGACATCAACGCCACGGCGGTCAGTACCAGAAGCGCCATTGTATACCCGGGCGCAAACGACGGGCTGCCCTCAACCTCGCGTGCAACGTCCAGGGTCAGCACCACCTGTCCCCTTTCCGCCACCTGATACTGCTGGTGACTTACAGACGAGGCTCCGTTGAGATCATAGGTGACCACTACCCTGACAGAGTGGGGTGTCTTGATGGTTTCAGAGGATGGAGAGTCGAAACCGGTTATGTGGAATGTCTTCACGGGTTCGCTGGCATCCATGGATTCCCAGCCGCTGGTGTAGGTAGCCAGGTCATTCACCTTGATCTTGAACTGAACGGTCACCTGGGGGTTGTTCTTGTCGGGCAGTTCACCGATGTTACGCAGTGATATGGTCAAGTTTTCAAAATCCCTCCCCTCTATAAGGGAAGTGGGTCCCGTCATGGTGGTGTCAAGCTGGATCACAGGACCCGTGGTAAATGACAGATCCCTGCTGGCTATGATAAGTGCAGATCCCTTGACGGTGTTGGCCGTCGCCTTGATGGTGAAGGTGTGGGTTCCGGGCACCATTACCTGCTCCCAGGAACTGGGCACCTGAACACGCTGTTTGATGTCCTCCCCCCGCCTAAGTCCGCCGGGGATCGAGGGAGCGGGATAGGTGTAACTCTTCTCATGCCAGACCATTTCAAGGGATATGGACCCCAGGTCCGTCCCACCGGTGTTGGACAGGGTGAAATCCATGTATGTTTTATACTCCACCACCTCGTTTCCCGGTGGACCGGTGAGTTCGCTCTCCCGGACAGCCTGAAGATCCACCACCTCCATACCGGAGGTCTGACCTGTACTCAGGACAACCGGTCCGGTAACATAGTCCACCGGAGCGTTGTTGGGATAGTAACTCCACTGATCCCGATCGTCCGGGTCTGCTCCCGTCATGTCCGTTGCCTTGACAAAGAACCCGTAGCTGTGGGCCGGGTCCATATCAATGGAAGTTATGGTGAAGGTAACGCCAGAGGCGTACTTTGTGTAGTCGGGTATGTTCTCATCCCTGCGGTAGGCGAAATCGCTGTGAATGTCCGCCGCATCCGCCCTGAGAAGTACATCGATAAAATCTACTACGAACACCGGGTTGGATGTATCCCCGTCCACAACCATGTACAGGGACAGGTTACGGGCTGGATCGTTGTCCGGGTCCCGATACGTCACTTTGTATTCGAAACCATCGTAGCGACCACCCTCCCCGGGAGATACCTCCGCTGAAATCACCGGGTAGAAATGCGGTCCGGTCTCGGGCTCAGTGGACTTGAGAGGAGATATGCCGTCCGAGGCCTGGAAAAAATATGTATGTCCTACCACACCGGTCTCATCTATTACGTGGCCAGGTAGGGTGATCTGGTACATTTCACCGTCGGCGTAATCGAAGTTGGCGGTGTTCGGGTCCGGGAGCATCTCCCAACTCCTGTAACCATCGATCACCAGCTTCGGGCTGGACGGGATATCGGTTCCGGGATGCTTTGGAGAGCTGCTCCCCGTGTAATTCACGCGGAATCGAAACTGATCCCATATGTGACCCTTGGTAAGACCGGGTTTCCCCACCACTTCCATTGTTCCACCGGTCAGGCTGAACTCCACCGATTCCTGGAAACTTCCCCATACCTTGGGGTAAGGCAAGGGGTCACCGGTAGGATACTGAACGGGCCGTCCCACGGCATCGGTGAAGTTGAAGTAGCAGTTGAACTGTCCAATGCCTAAGTCAATACCGTCCATGAACACTGTGTAGGTCTCTCCGTTCATCATCAGCCCGTCATTTCCCGGGTAGGACAGGGGAGCTGTCATATTGGCGGTTTTCCAGGTTCCCCCTTCCTTCTGGTAGTACATGGTCGCGCTGGACACCGGGACGTATCCGGTGTAGGTGACCATGAACTCGAACACATCTTCCTTGTAACCCGTCTGGGGGTCCACGGTACCATTGGTCAACCTGGGGTCCGGAGGCGGGTTGGGGAACTGTTCCACCTTGAGGGGGTAACCCGAACCCACCGGGGGTTTGATGCGGTTACCAAGGGCATCGTAGGAGGCCGGCAGGTAGGTAATGGTATTCTCATCCAGATGGGGAGGGGTCAGGGTGCCACCATCTGTGGGCTGGTTCCTGAGCGCCACGAAAAAGTAATCGTAATCCCCTGGGGTCAGGCTCTTGAAGTAATAGTAATCATACCCGGTATGGAACACGTTGCCCGAACCGTCATCCCTCTCCATGGTCTCGTTCACCACCTCCACGGATGACTGGGTATCCCGGACCACCAGTCTGGGATATCCACCCGCCGGGGCGAAGTTGTCCGCCTCGGAATACCGACAGCCGAACTGGTAATTGATAGGTTGACCCAGATAGTCCGTGTCGAAATACGGTTCGGTGTTCGGCACCAGCATGGCGCTCCTGGATGGGTGGTCCAACTTGGGGTACTGGTCGTTTGGAACATCGGGTCCCGAATGGACGCCGGTCACGGGATTTTTCAGGTTCTGGCTGGGATAATCGGAGGTGTTGAACTCGAAACGGTAGGTGTGATCCAGGGGGCTGAACTCATCGAACTGGAGGGCGTAGGTGTACCACTCCCCGGTTGAGTAATCCGGGGTGCCGGTGCTCTCACGGGTCATGAGGAACGGGTTCAGGCTGCCATCGATATAGAGGTTGGTCTGCTGGCTCGTGGGCGCCCTGTTGTAAGGATGGATATACAGGACCCTGTAGGTGTAGGTAGTGGTGTAGTTGCCGCTGCTGGCAGGGTCCACACCCCTATCCGACCATCCCATCTCCAACCTCGGGGAATCCCTTATCTCCGGTTTGTTCCCCTCAACTGCCGTGTCCATTGTATCGTCACCCCCCATCACGGAGCTCGCAGATAGAACGATGAAAAGTCCAGCGATCAGAATGGCCGTTAGTGGACCGATGGATGGTTTTTGCCCTGTCATTTATCTTCCTCCAGGTGGACCCTCCGGGGTCCATGATACTTCATAAAGTTACATTATGGATATTTAAGAGATGCCCGCAACATCCGCAGTATGTCCGCAGCATGGGCACCGACGGCGATACCATCCATGGCCCGCCTACCCATACCACAAACCGATCCAACAAACCGATCCAACAAACCAGGACAACAAACCAGGACAACAAACCAGGACAACAAACCAGGACAACAAACCAGGACAACAGACCAGACCAACAAACCAGACCAATAAACCAGACCAACAAACCAGACCAACAAACCAGACCAACAAACCAGACCAACAAACCAGACCAACAAACCAGACCAACAAACCAGACCAACAAACCAGACCAACAAACCAGGACAACAAACCAGGACAACAAACCAGGACAACAAACCAGACCAACAAACCAGACCAACAAACCAGGACAACAAACCAGGACAACAAACCAGGACAACAAACCAGGACAACAAACCAGGACAACAAACCAGACCAACAAACCAGGACAACAAACCAGACCAACAAACCAGGACAACAAACCAGGACAACAAACCAGGACAACAAACCAGGACAACAAACCAGGACAACAAACCAGGACAACAGACCAAGACAACAAACCAGACCAATAAACCAGACCAACAAACCAGACCAATAAACCAGACCAATAAACCAGACCAATAAACCAGACCAATAAACCAGACCAATAAACCAGACCAATAAACCAGACCAATAAACCAGACCAATAAACCAGTTGCCGAAGATAGTCCCTTCACATTTCTTGTGTTTCTCTCCATCTCTCCATCCACAGCCGTCCCGGTAAGCGTAAAGAGAGGTGTTGATGGGGACCTGTTCAGCAAGACTTATGTTCCCAGGTTGGATGATCATTCAAATTTGGCGATTGGAGGATCCCGAATGGACGCTTTCATCAACAATCAATGGACCGGCTCCCCCAATGGTGGGATCATGGAGGTCCGGGACCCGGCAAACGGAGATATGGTGGGATCCGTTCCCCGCTGCGACCGGCATACAGTGGGGACCGCAGTGGAAGCGGCTGAGCTTGCCCGGGAAGGATGGGAAGTGCTTGGATGGAAAGGCAGGTGTGGGCTTGTTGAGAAATTTGCAGATCGGATCGAGTCGCACAAGGAAGACCTGGCCCGGTCCCTGACCGTGGAACAGGGGAAGCCCTTGGCCGAATCCCTCCACGAGGTGGCATCCGCCGCCGGTACACTCAGGTACTACGCGGGTCTTGAACCTCCTGGGAGGTGCTTTGAATCCAACGGTCTCTCCATCGAGGTTGAGCCGCGACCCGTCGGCCTGTGCGCTCTGGTGCTGCCATGGAACTATCCCGTGGGGGTTCTCATGTGGAAACTTGCCCCAGCCTTGGTTGCCGGATGCACCGTGGTGTGCAAGCCGTCCCCCTACACACCCATGACCGCCCTCAAACTGGCCGAGCTGGGAAGGGATATTTTCCCCCCCGGAACCATCAACGTGGTACCCGGAGATGACGAGACCGGCAAGGCCCTGGTGACCGATCGGCGGGTGGATCGGGTGGCCTTCACCGGTGCCCTGGAGACGGGAAAGGATATCCTGACCAGCACCGCACCCAACCTGCCCAGGGTATCACTTGAACTGGGGGGAAACGACGCGGCTGTGGTCCTGAAGGACGCGGATTTGAAGACTGCCTGTGCCGGGCTTTTCTGGACTGCCTTCAGAAATGCGGGTCAGATATGCATTGCCACCAAACGGCTTTACGTCCACCGGGACATCTTCTCTAGGGTGGTAAAAAACCTGGCCTCCAGGGCAGAGGCCGTGGTTCTTGGTCATGGACTGGACCAGAAAACCCAGATGGGACCCCTGAACAACATGCCCCAGCTGGAAAAGGTCACCCAACTTGTTGAGGATGCCAATAACCGGGGCGCCAGGCCGGTTGCGGGAGGGGGCCCGCCTAACGACGAAGGGCTGTCTAGGGGACACTTCTTCTCACCCACCATCATGGTTGATGTGGATGATGACATGCCATTGGTATCCTCAGAGCAGTTCGGACCTGTTCTGCCCGTGATGCCCTTTGATGATGTGGATGAGGTCATTGATAGGGTCAATGCCACGGGATACGGGCTGGGCGGTTCTCTGTGGACATCCGATCTGGACAGGGGACGGGAACTGGGAAGAAGGATGAGATGTGGAACGGTCTGGTTGAACACGCACATGAGAGTGGACGACAGGGCCCCGTTTGGTGGCGTGCCCCGACGGGGACTGGGTAAGGAACTGGGACTTGAGGGGCTTGCCGAGTACCTGGACCCGCAGACCGTAATGATCAATCGGGCCTAGACGGGCCTTGACCGCGGATTTTAACTTATCCGGTCCACTGCCCGTCGGCCCGCTGCCCGTCGGTCCGCTACCCGGATGCCCCGTTCCATGAAATACCGATGGAGAAAAAAATACCCGGGATACCGCCCTTGGCAACAATCCTTATTAATCGAAATAGCACATGCCGGAGATATCGGGGGACTGTCAGTCACATCACAATCCGAAGAAGATGAAAATGTTAAGCAGATCCCGGAGGGGGATCCGAACGGTGAAACGGCGTCACCGGGGGATAAAGAGGACGACCGGACAGTGACCGAAAAGGACAAGGAGAGCGCCGGGGAAGAGAGGCCCCAGACCGTCCAGTCCGATGAAGAAAACGACAGTGTTGCCTGGGAAAGTGAGAACCTCGACGAAAAAGACAACCAGGTAAAAAAGGCAGATGAGGCCCTCGGCAATGCCGAGGAAAGATGTTCCGATTACCGTGGGAGGGGAATTGATGTTTCCGGGGTGGAAGAAACCCTCAAACGGGCCAAGAGTATGTTGGCTGACGGAGATGCCGCTGAAGCGTTGGACCTGGTGGAACGGGCTGGAGAAACCCTTTCCCTGCTGGAAGGACACTACAACACCCTGGCAAATGGAATTGAGAACTTGAAAAACCGTATGGACAACCTGTTTGCCGACCGCGAGAAGGCATCTCATCTAACACAGGCCGTGGACCGTTGCCAGGATGCCCTGAACAACGGGGAATATGAACGGACCGGAGAGTATATAGCCGAGGCAGAGAGAACCATTGACGCTTGGGTAGCCCACAGGGACAGGAAACGATACCTCGGTGCATTTTTGGGCGCCGTCGGTGCCGTGCGGGTGAGATTCCCTCCGGGCAAGGAGCCATCAATTATCTCCAAAGAATTGACGGAGGCGTCTGAACAGATATACTCCAACGATCTGGAAGACATAGCCAACTCAGCGCAACGGTTGGTGAAGATGTCCCGCGATGAATACCTGTCCCAACGCACTGACCGCATTCTCCAGGTTCTCAAAGGAGCCCGTAACGCCCTTGAGGATGTGGATGAGGGCACTACCATCAAGGCCGATCTTACGGGCCTTCTGACCGAGGCGGCCATGGCCATGGAATACAAGGACCTACCCAGGGCCGCTGGACTGGCCAGGGGGCTTGAACAGGAATTGTCCCATTTCGATCGTGAACGATCCTCCCAACAAGCGGTCGGGTCTTTGGTGGACCTTCAAAGAAGCATCATTGGTGCCAGCCAGCGCGGACTTCCGAAGAATATCGGACTGGAACTGATGAAAAAACCACTGGCCCACTTTCAGGCTGGAGATTTCCTTGAAACTGTTTCCATGGTGGAAGACGCCAAAAAGGCCCTGGAAGGATCATTGAACGACCACCTTTCACAGGAGGTCAAGAAGATGTTGTCCGAGTGCCTAAACATGCTGGACACCGGCACATCCCGCGGGATTTTCATGGATGAAGGAAGGGGACTGGTATCCCTTGCCCAAGCTGCCGTGGATGATGGGGAGATACATCAGGCCCATCGACTGGCTAAGCTGGCAAAGGAGAACATCGAGGATTCCATCTTCTCCAGCCAGCAGGAAGAGGCCATCATGTGTCTCAGAGAGGCAGACCTTGACCACTCAAGAGCCATCCATGAAGGACTTGATCCGGGCAAGACCACCAAGCTTCTCGAAGAGGCCCGATATGCCCTGAAACAGAACCAGTTTTCCATGGTAGTCAAGAAGACCGGACAGCTCAAATCTTCCCTGGAAAAGGCCAGGGGCGATCATCGTTTGACCATGGCCAGAGAGGCCATCAAGGCAGCAACCGAATCCGTAGAGGACACCAGAAAGGCCGGCGCCAAGGTGGACATGCTTGACAAGATACTCTCCAAGGCAAATGAACCCCTGGAGAACAACGTTGTGACAGCAAGGAATCTGGAGGATATCATAAAACTCACCCGGGACGTTACCCTTCGGGGACGGGAGCTTCGCAGGAACCTCCTCAGGGACCTGGCGGCGGATGCGATACTGGAGGCCAGTGGAGAGTATGACAGGATCACCAGGGCGGGACTCGATGACTCCTGGATAGCATCCAACCTTCAGCGGGCTAAAACCGCCTTTGAGAACCGTTCCTACAGATCCGCTTCCAGGGATGCGCAAAAGACCCTACAGATGTCAAAGACTCTGCTCAATCACCACCATCGGAGGCAGGCCCTGGGAAAGATATTCGACCTGCACCATGCGCTGAACCAGGCCAACCGTGTACTGGATGACATATCCGGCCATATCGACGAACTTAAAAAGGCCGAAGCCGCACTGAATGCCGACCGATATGCAGAAGCATCATCCATCGCCGACACAACCAGCAAATCGGTGGCATCGGCAATGAAGAAAATGCGTCTGGGATACTGTGACGGAGCGATCTCCGGGGCAAAGTCATCCATTACCAAGGCCCGTTCCGTGGGAGCGGATACCGGCATTGCCCAGGGTCTTATCCACAGGGCATTGATGTGCAAGAAAGAGAATTACCTGGAACAGGCCAGGGAATATGCCGAGCTTGCGGCCAGGGTTGCCGACAAGGCAGAGGACTGCCATCGCAGGTCACGTTACGATGGTGCCATGAAGGACCTGGACAAATACCTTGCCACCCTCGGTTCAACCTCTAGGGTGGACCTGTCGGAGGTCCACAAGCTCATAGCGAAGGCAACTTCCGCTGCCGATGGCGGAGACTTTCTGACCGGAGAAAAGATCATCTTGAAGGCGGTGAATACCGCCAAGGAACTCAACAGTTCCCAACATCAAAAGGATGCCCTGGACCGAATATCCGAGGCGAATGCCATAATTGCCGACGCTGGCGGAGAGGGAGTATCCACGGATACCGCCCAGGAACTTCTGAAAACTGCCAGAAAGTCATTCAAGTCAAATAACTGGGATCAGGCCATGGCAACTGCCGAACAATCCATACTCGTTGCCGGAAGGCTGACTGAGGAGTTCCGCAGGAAGAAGGCCGGATCAAATCTCGGCAAGATAAGAACACTTCTGGGAGAAATGGAAAAGACCGGAGTTCCCTGTTATGAGATACAGTCCAGACTGGCTGTGGCCAACAGGGCCTTCAAGGAGGGGGATTTCTTGGAGGCGATCGAGATATCCGAGGCAGCACTGGAGGCAGGGAACACCGACAGGAAGGACTGGCGGATACGAATATCCCTGAACAAAGTCTTGGATCAGTGGCGCACCGTGGCAACCGTCCGCATCAGACTGAACGGATCTACCTCTGATACAGTAGACCGATCATACATGGACGCCGTGAACAGTATTTTTAAAAGAAAATATCTCAACGGGGAAAAACAGGCCGATAAGGTTGGAAAGGATGCCCTGGCAGCCGTTGATCAATGGGAAACTGCAGAGGCAGAGACCCGCATTGCCGAGGCCGAAAAGCTTCTAAGCAACGGTACCAAGACAGGAGCGGACATGACGGCGGCCCTGACCATAATGGAAAAGGCAAAGGCCGCCCACAAGGAAAGTAACAACATGGATGCCGTACTTCTTTCCAACGAAGCTTCAAGGCTTTCCGAGGATATCATAGAATCCTTCCTGTCTAAAAAGGCCAAGGACGCGGCGGATGCGGCCCTTCGGGCGGTGGGAGAATGCCGTGAACGGGGATGGGATACCTCGGTGCTTGACGGATCACTGCTAGAAGCGGGCAAACGGGAAAGGAAGGGAGACCTGGTGGGTGCCAGGAAGATCTATATGGGCATCATACCCAAGGTGGAATCCATACGGTTTCACGAGGAGAAACGTCTGACCCAATCCGAGTTCATACACATGGAAAGAGAGCTCAAGGATGCCATAAAAAGGAAACTGGACGTTAACGAGGCAAAAACCGATCTGGGTCTTGCAAATAAATTGCTGGGCGACGGAAGGTATGACGAGGTGCTGGATGCCCTGGGACGAGTTGGTGAAAAGCTTAGATCGGCCAGGGCTGCCAAAGATACCACCGATGCCCAAAGGGCCCTGGGGGAACTGGAGGGGGAACTGGCATCTTTGAACATCTTCTCAAATCAGCATGATGGGGATACAGACAAGAACGCGGAAGATGGGGAGGGATTCATCACCACCGGCGGTCATGGTCCCTTCCAGGCATACTCCTTAAAAACCCTGGCCGAAAAGGAGTTCCAAAGAGGCAACTACAAACAGACCGTACGATTTGTTGAGTCGGCCCGTGAAGACCTTTCCCGTTTCAGGGAAATGGAACTGGCAATGAAAGCCCACGAGGTCTACTATTCCATTCAGGCGAAATATTTTCTTTCCGACGAGAGCGACGGAAACCTATCCCAAGAGGCATTTGCATCCCTGGAAGGAGCGATGGAAAAATCCAACCATTCCAAGGTTGTTGAAGAGGGCAAGGAACTTCTCAACGCATTGAAGCAGAAGCACCTGGGAAAGCTGAAAAAAAGATTCTCCGGGGAGATCGATAATCTCCGGGATGAGCTGAAGGGTCTGGATGATAGGGGTGGAGATGTCCATTCCGCCAAAATGATAATCGAGCGAGCGGATCAGGCCCTCAAATCGTCATACCCTTACCTGGCTTCGTCCCTGGCCGTGGAAGGCAGAGAACTGCTGTCCCTGGCATCATCCGAACTTAAGGTCAAAAAGCTTGCTGAAAGCATGGTCGAGGCATACGATCAGGGTGGGGAAGAATACTTTGGAAGCGGCAATATCAGAAAGGCCATCGATGCCTACGTCAACGGCCAGTGGGAAAAGATCGATGGTCTTATTCAACGTCTCCAGACCACCCGATCTGGATGATCGGATATCAAGTCTGGATGATCGGATATCAAGGGACGAAAAGGAGATGTCAAGGTAGCTCAGAACTGCTCTTCGTTATTTATTTATACACATCCCCCGATTGTAACCTACGGGTGACGTATTCAAATGAAGCAGGTTTGTCCGAATTGCGGAAGCGGTGTTAAAACTGAATGCAAGGACTGCGGTGCCCCCATTCGGGATCTCATATGCTACAAGTGTTACGGTTTTACCCGCATATGTAAAAAATGCAAATCCGAGGTCACCGAGATACCCTCAGATTCGCTTGAATACTGATCATACTGCAGGAGCGGAAACCTGAATATTGAGGGGAAGATGGAAAGGGGAAGATGGAAAGGGGGAGATGGAAAGGGGGAGATGGAAAGGGGAAGATG
>Ga0272441_10000970_pt1 | contig 62027 bp, 61 predicted proteins | sample SSMProp6N_FD_193582 | JGI IMG/M metagenome (GOLD analysis project Ga0272441, IMG submission 193582) | Marine sediment archaeal communities from Little Sippewissett salt marsh, Falmouth, MA, United States - SSM-Prop-6N | ecosystem: Environmental > Aquatic > Marine > Wetlands > Sediment ... | reverse complement strand
GGACCGAAAACGGATCGAATCCATACTTGGACAAGAGAAGAGAGGCGATGGCCGCTCCAGTTACGAAGCTCCCGTCAACCGTGAGATCCGGGAAGTCGAGTATGCGATACGTCAGGAAGATGCCAAGTGCGGCAATCCCGTAGGCCATGCCTTGTTCGAGTGCGTGTATGAAAAGCGTTCCCATCGCCGATCTCCCGTCCTATTCCTCGTTCCTGGTGAAGGTCGCACCGCCGTACAAGACCGCGACCGCACGCTCAGCCACCGAGGCAGGGAACTCCAGTCCGATCAGAGCCGCCTCATCGAGGTTCAAGTGAATCCCTGCTCCGGAAACGAACGTCACCGGAATCTCGTTGGGGAGAACGCCGCCCTGGATCCGCAGCACAAGCTCCCCGGTGGTGAGGCCAAGGTCGTAGTAGTCAAAACCCGCGGCAAGAGTCGCCCCGGCAAGGCTTGTCGGATCGGCAACAAGGAACGGAATCTTTGCCTCTTGCGACACGGCGAGAACCGAGTCGATCGCCGAGACCACCGTGTTGTCCGTTGTGACGTACAGCGCATCGACCCGTCCGATCAGCGATTGTGCCGCAATCGGTACGTTGGCGGATGTGTCGGCGCTTGCTGCAATCAGAGACAAGCCGAGGTTCTCCGCTGCTTCGCGGGCCATGTCTGTGAGCACGACGGAGTTCGCCTCGCCCGGGTTGTAGATGATCCCGATCGACTCGATGTCATCGGAAAGCTCCTGAAGAAGACGGATATCGTCGCCAACGTTGATCATGTCCGATACACCGGTGATGTTCTCGTTCCCGCTCGGATCGCTGGCATCGGGAACCAACTCGGCACCGACCGGATCGGTGATCGCAGAGTAGATCACGGGTGTGTCGGTTCCACGGAACACTTCGGCCGCCGCTTGAGCCGTCGCTGTCGCGATGGCTACGACAAGATCCACGCCTTGTGCCTGGAAGTTCTGGGCGATCGATACCGCAACGGTGTAGTCTCCTTGTGCACTGGCAAGAAGGTATTCGACATCGACTCCCTCTTCGTATCCGGCGGCGGTCAACGCGTCGATCGTCCCTTGTTCCACCGCGTCAAGCGCCGGATGTTCAACAATCTTGCAGATTCCAATCTTCAGCGGGGCAGCCAGTCCGACAAGCGCAATACCAACCAGCAGCCCAATCGTGATCAATAACATGCTTCGCTTCACAACAACTCCTTCTTCCCGTAAGCTATCCTTCCTGCAGCCCCATCCATGGGGCTGTCTCGGGACACCGCCTGCGGCAGCGATCTTTGCCGGTCGGTTGCGCGGGCGGTGCCTTTTCGGCTCGCGCATTCTTCGTTGAAATCGACCTGCCTCCTTTCGTAGCTCTCGTCGTTCTCGTTTCCACATCAAAAGAAAAGACCGCAGGCAAAACGCCTGCAGTCGGCAACTGGCTTCTTCGGAACGCGCTAGTGATTCTAACGCGTCGCGCAGAAGCCAGACGTAAACCAATAGTAGAAATAGAAGCCGGAGCGGGAACCGTGTCGCAGTTGGACTCGTTCGCTACCCCGTGCTTGGATCATCTTGGAGCCACTATAGGGCGATCCCGGGACTCTGTCAAGAGTGACGTTGACAAGAAACGCAACGGAGTCTATCATTAGCAGACACGAATACTGAGTGCTAAATACAACGATGAACCTACCTGAGCGACAAAGACTGATTTTGAAAGAGATTGTTGATCGGTACATTCGCTACCGTGAACCGGTCTCGTCGCGAATGATCCTTGAAGACTACGGGTTGCGCGTGTCCTCAGCCACCGTCCGGAATGACATGGGCGATCTTGAGGATCAGGAGTACATCCGCAAGCCGTACTCCTCGTCCGGACGTGTCCCCACGGAGAAGGGGTACCGTTTCTTCGTGGAGTGGTTGCTCGACCTTTCGGAACTGACCCACAAGGAGCAACACTCGGTGGTCGAGGCGTACGAGACGCCCTACCTGGAAATCGCAGAGACCATGCAGCATACGGCCTTTCTGCTTGCAAGCATCACCGGCTGCGTCGGATTCGTGATCCCGGCACGCGCCGAGGAGACCCGTCTCAACCGCGTCGTCCTGACAAGGCTTTCCACACATTCGGCGCTTCTGGTGGTTATCTCCGACATCGGCGTCGTGAAGCATGGGGTTGTGCCGATCGAGTCGCAGATCGGCAATGACGTCATCGAGCGTGTGAACCATCTGATCAACGATACCCTTCGCGGCATGACGTTGGACCGCGTTCTGCAGCTGGCGTCTGAAGATCGCTCCGACGGGTGGTACGAGCCGTCCGTTCGCCAAGCGCTGCGTGTGCTGAGGTTCTTGTTGGCGCGCGAACAGCGACAACCGCTGTTTCTTGAGGGGATGGCGAACCTGCTTCCGGAACTACGTACGGTGGAACCTGAGACAGCACTGGATCGCTTCGGCGGCCTCATGGGATCCTTGAAAGATCCGACGGCGTTCGTACATGCCGTTCGCTCCTATCGGAACGACCATCTCGGCGTGGCGATCGCAATCGGCGATCTGCCGCTTCAGGGAATGGAAGGTTTCAGCGTCGTGTCAGCCCGATACGGTCCTCATGACGGGGTCCTTGGAATCATTGCACCACTCTGGATGGACTACAGCAAAGCACTGTCCGCAACGAATTACGTCGGCGCACGGTTGGAGGCGTTCTTCCTCGCCGCTCGCGCTCGTCATGCGGAGGAGGCAGTTGATGAAGAATCGACCGGATCACGATCCTGAGAACAACGATCACAAGGCCAACGGCACGGAATTCCTGCAACCCGATCCGGAAACACTGGGCGAAGACAGAGAAACACCCGTTGATGTTCAGCAGGAATACGTTGAGCGGATCATGCGAATGCAAGCAGAATTCGAGAACTACAGGAAGCGGGTCACCCGTGACATGGCTTCGGCTCAAGAGCGAGCCACCGATAGCCTTATCCTGGAGATCCTTCCTCTGTACGACAACGTGCTTCGCGCAGCGTGTCTGCATCAAGAGCCGAGAGAAGAGAACGGATCAGCGGTTCTTGAAGGCCTGCAGCAGATCGAACGGCAGTTCTCACAGTGGCTGGAGTCCAAAGGGATCCAGCCGATCGCGGCTGTCGGAGACCTGTTTGACCCGCAGTGTCATGAAGCCGTTCTCACCGTATCAAGTGACCGACCTCGAAACGAGGTTCTTGAAGAGCTTGAGCCCGGATACTTCCGCTACGACCGTGTCCTACGCCCCAGCAAGGTGAGTGTGAGCCGCGGCGCAAAGGAGGAGGAACCATCATGAGAGAGAAAATTATCGGAATCGATTTGGGAACAACCAACTCCTGCGTCGCCGTACTCGAGGGCGGTGCACCGGAGATCATCAGCAATACGGAAGGAGAACGCACGACCCCATCGGTCGTCGCATTCACCGACGACGGTGAGCGTCTTGTCGGACGTCTGGCAAAGCGTCAGACGATCACCAACCCCAAGCACACGATCTCTTCGATCAAGCGCCACATGGGAACGGATTTCAAGGCCACAATCTCGGACAACGGCGACACCACCGAGTATGCACCGGAACAGATCTCGGCGATGATCTTGCAAAAGATGAAGAAAGACGCAGAGGATCACCTCGGCGGGAAGGTCTCCAAGGCGGTGATCACCGTCCCTGCGTACTTCAACGATGCCCAACGCCAGGCAACGAAGGATGCCGGAAAGATCGCCGGTCTCGAGGTCATGCGCATCATCAACGAGCCAACGGCTGCTGCGCTTGCCTACGGATTGGACAAGGAGAACGAGCAGACGATTCTTGTCTACGATCTCGGTGGAGGAACGTTCGATGTTTCGATCCTCGAAATCGGAGACGGCGTCTTCGAAGTCATCGCGACCGACGGCGACACACAGCTCGGAGGAGACGACTTCGACCAGCGGGTCATGGACTGGCTGGCCGATGAGTTCCGCAAGGACACAGGCGTAGATCTGACCAAGGATCCAAGCGCCGTTCAACGACTGAAAGATGCCGCTGAGGCGGCGAAGAAGGAGCTGTCCACCCGCAAAGAGACCACGATCCATCTGCCTTATATCACGGCGGATGCAAGCGGGCCGAAGCACCTTGAGCAGAAACTCACCCGCGCCAAATTCGAACAACTGATCGCCGATCTACTCGAGCGAACGATCCGTGTCGTCGACTCGACGCTCCAGGTCGCCAACGCGACCAGCGAGACGATCGATCAAGTCGTGCTGGTCGGTGGTTCAACCCGGATCCCTCGCGTCCAGGAGCTCATCGCCTCGCGCGTTCCCGGCAAGATCAACAAGGAGATCAATCCGGACGAGGTCGTTGCCGCCGGTGCGGCGATTCAAGGGGGGGTGCTTGCCGGCGAAGTCGATGAGATTGTCTTGCTCGACGTCACGCCGTTGACCCTTTCCATCGAGACGCTTGGCGGGATTGCAACGCCGCTGATCGAGCGGAATACGACGATCCCTACCGAGAAGACAAAGACGTTCACAACCGCCGAGGACAATCAGCCCGGTGTTGAGATCCAGGTAGTCCAGGGCGAACGCAAGATGGCCGCGGACAACAAATTCCTCGGCAAGTTCCAGCTCGCCGGACTGCCGACGGCCCCGCGCGGGGTCCCTCAGATCGACGTCACGTTCAACATCGATGCAGACGGAATCCTTCACGTCACCGCCAAGGATAAAGCAACGAGCAAGACCGCCTCGATCACCATCACCGAGTCGTCCAGACTTCAAGACGACGAGATTCAGAAGATGCAGCAAGAGGCGGAAGCTCATGCCGAGGAAGACCGCAAGCGCGCTGAGGAAATCGAAACCCGAAACCAGGCGGATCAACTTGTGTACGGCGTCGAGAAGACACTCTCCGATCTCGGCGCCAAGGTGCCACAGGAAAAGCGTAGCGAAATCGAGGATCATCTGAGGACCCTGCGCGAGAAGATCGCGTCAGACGCTTCGCTGGACGAACTGAAGAAGGCGATGGAACAGCTGTCTCAGAGCGCTCAACAGCTTGCTCAGCAGGCGTACGAACAGGCTCAAGCTCAAGGGGGCACGGCCGAAGGATCCTCGACTCAGGAAGGAGAACAAACCGGCTCCTCCGGCGACGAGGCTGATGAAGACGACGGCGAGTACATCGACGCCGAGTACGACGACAGCGAGTAGCGGGAAGGGAAGCGAGCGGCGTGGCCAAGACCGATTACTACGAGATCCTGGGGGTAGACCGCAAGGCGAGCCTGGAAGAGATCAAGCGTGCGTATCGCCGCAAGGCGAAAGAACTGCATCCGGACAAGAACCCCACCAACAAGGGCCGGGCGGAAGAGGAGTTCAAGCGCATCGCAGAGGCCTATGAAGTGCTCTCCGATCAGGAAAAACGCATGCAGTACGATCGGTATGGTCACGCCGGTCCCGCACAGGGGTTCACATTCGGCGACACGGACTTCCGCCGTGCCCGTCAAGCTTATTCGGAATTCGGTTTCGGTGGATTCGATGATCTGTTTGACCTCTTCTTCCGGCAAGGCGGACGAACGGCATCCCGCCGCGCCACCGTCCGGCGGGGAGAGGATATCGAGTACAAGCTGAGGATCTCCTTGGAAGACGCTGCCACCGGCACCAAGATCAAGGTCACGGCGCCGCGACTTGTTCGGTGTGACCGCTGCAGCGGACAGGGAGCCGAGCCGGGCACGTCGAAGACCACGTGTCCAACCTGCGAGGGACGTGGACAGGTCGAGTACCGCCAGCAAAGCCTCCTGGGCAGTTTTGTGAACATCCAAACCTGTCCTGAGTGTCATGGCAAGGGAGAAGTGACTGCAACGCCTTGCAAGCGGTGTCACGGATCCGGTCGCGTGAAAGAGAAGAGCAAGATCTCGGTCACTGTGCCCGCCGGGGTCTCCGAGGGCTCAAGGCTGCGCTTGAAGGGACAGGGAAACGCAGGCGTCGACGGCGCTCCGTCCGGCGATTTGTACATCGTAATCGAGATCATTCCTCATCCTCAATTCAAGCGGGAGAGACGCAACATCCACTCGATTCTGAAGTTGCACTATCCTCAAGCGGTGCTCGGCGCACGTGTCCCTGCGGAGACATTGTGGGGAGAGACGACCATCACCGTTCCTCCGGGGACATCGTCCGGCACCGTAATCCGAATTAAAGGCAAGGGCGTCCCGGACCTGCAAGGCAGCGGACGAGGTGACCATCTTGTTCATGTCGAAGTTGTGATCCCAACGCACATTACGCCCGCTCAGAAACGCCTTCTGAAGCAACTCTCGGATCTGCTGCCTCCCCTTGAGCCGACGGGTGAGTCGTAGTTCTTCCGGCTTCGGGCCGACAGCCGCCCGAATCGGCTTCCGGAATGCTTCTCGAACCGGCTAGGTCACAGCCCGTTGTTCGAAGAACTCCAGAACGTGCTGCAAAGCTCGCCGACGATGGCTGATCTTGTTCTTCTCCGCCAATTCGATCTCGGCAAGCGTCTTTGTCCACCCGTCCGGGACGAACAGCGGATCGTATCCGAATCCGCGTTCTCCGCGGGGTGTCTCCACAATGTGCCCGCGAAGCTCCCCTTGCCAGGAAAACTCGTGATGGCGGTCCAAGCGAAGCACAACCCAGGTCACGAATCGGGCCGAGCGGTCCCGTCGACCTCCACGAGAGTCCGGCTCCGCCAACCGTTGCAACAGCAATCGGTTGTTCGCCTCATGGTCGGCGGATTCGCCTGCATAGCGGGCCGATCTCACACCCGGTTCTCCACCCAACGACAGAACCTCAAGCCCCGAATCGTCTGCTAGAACGGGCATCCCGGTCTGTTCGCCGATGGCGCGTGCTTTTAGAAGAGCGTTCTCGTGAAAGGTCTGCCCGGTTTCATCGACATCCGAAAACGGAACATCTTCGAAGGTATCGAGAGTAAGGTCTGGAACCGATGCAAGAATCCCGCGGATCTCGCGGATTTTCCCGGTGTTCTTCGTGGCAAGCAACACACGTTGCCTCGACATGGTCCCTCCTTCGCACATGGCAAACTGCACCGGTTAGCGTCGCTGCACGAGATGCGGAAGCAAGAGAGCGGTACGCACCGCGTCGATTAGAACACGGAGAGAATGAACCCCAGCAGGATGAAGACGGTTGCAAGCACATACGTTACGGTGCGCTTGGGATCACGTGTTTCGTCACGTCCGAATACGGTCCCGGACATCCCCGAGCCGAATGCGCCACCAAGCCCGGAGTGTTCGCTCATCTGCATGAGGACCATTCCGACAAGAGCAAGACAGTCCAGAACGAGTACGATTTCCAAGAACAAACGCATCGAATACCGATCCTTTCACTGCTGTCAATCTTGCGGGGGAGTATACGCAACCGAGCCCTTGTTCTCCAACTGCAAGCCTTCATGCAACCGGTGTCCGGTTGAAGCGATGCCTGAGTTTCTCGTATCCTTCCACAAAACCCATGGAGGGTCTCTTGCGCAAGTTCGTCTTCGTTACCGGAGGGGTTCTCTCCGGACTCGGGAAGGGAGTGATCACTGCCTCGATCGGTCTCCTTCTCAAGCAGGCAGGATTCCGGGTCTCTCTGCAGAAAATCGATCCCTACGTCAATGTCGATGCGGGAACGATGAACCCCTATGAGCACGGCGAGGTGTTTGTCACCAACGATGGCAAGGAGACAGACCTTGACATCGGTCGCTATGAACGGTTCCTTGATGAGAACCTCTCGGCACGGAACTACGCCACGACCGGACAAGTCTATTGGAGCGTCATTCGTCAGGAACGTGCGGGATCGTTCCTCGGCAGAACCGTTCAGGTCATTCCCCACATCACAGACGAGATCAAGAAGCTGATCCGCCGTCCCGTGGAGGACTGCCACGCCGAGATCGCCGTGGTAGAGATCGGAGGAACCGTTGGTGACATCGAAAGCCTTCCGTTCTTGGAGGCGCTGCGCCAATTGAAAGACGAGCTTCCTAGAGATGACACGTTCTTCGTCCATCTCACCCTGCTTCCGCAGATGTCCAGCACGGACGAGCTGAAGACAAAGCCGACTCAACACAGCGTGAAGGAACTCCGAGGGATCGGAATCCAGCCGGATGCTATCGTGGCACGAGCCGAACGGCCGGTTCCTGCCGATGTCCGTCGCAAGATCGCCCTGTTCTGTGATGTTCCCGAAGCAAACGTCATCGAAGACATCGATCAGTTCTCCATCTACGATGTTCCCCTCGTCGTCTTGCGCGAAGGGCTCCATGCGGCGATTTCCACCGGACTCAACCTCCCCCCACGAACACCGGACATGACCCGTTGGAACGAGCGGGTCGAGAAGCTGCATTCACCCGGGAAGCGGGTCAAGATCGCAATCGTCGGCAAGTACATCGAGCTTCGGGACTCCTACATCAGCATTCATGAGGCGCTCGTGCATGCCGGCGTGCATTGCGAAGCCGGGATCGATCCGATCTGGGTGTCCGCGGAATCGGTCGATCAGGATGGCCCGGAAACGTACTTGAGCGACGTCGACGGAGTGCTGATCCCCGGGGGCTTCGGGGATCGAGGAGTGGATGGAAAGGTGGAAGCCGTCTCCTACGCACGCACAAACGGGATTCCATTCTTCGGGATCTGTCTCGGCCTCCAATGTGCTGCCATCGAGTTCGCCCGTCACTGTCTCGGCATGGAACAAGCGAACAGCTCGGAGTTCGCCCCCGAGACTCCGTATCCCGTGATCGACCTGATGGAAGCCCAATCCAGACTGCACGACAAGGGCGGAACGATGCGTCTCGGAGCGTATCCGGCTGATCTGGCCCCCGGTTCGATCAGTCTCTCGTGCTACGACACACCCAAGATCTCCGAGCGCCATCGGCACCGTTACGAGTTCAACACAGAATACCGAGAGGCGTTTGCCAACGCCGGGTTCCGTGTGACGGGGGCGTCTCCGGACGGGAAGTTCGTCGAGATCCTCGAACTTGAGGATCATCCATGGTTCGTCGGCGTTCAGTTTCATCCCGAGTTCAAGTCCCACTTCGTGAGTCCCCATCCTCTCTTCGTGGGCTTTGTGAGTGCATGTCTCGCAAGACATTCTGGTTAATCCTTGCCGGATTGCTCCTTGCCGGCTGCTTCGTGGTCGTCGTGATCGCTCCGACGGGAGTATCGGAGTCGTCCACCCCACCCGCCGGGATTGAGGCTCTGCGATTGGTCGGCTATGACGGAGCAGGCAGCGTCGTTTGGACGTTGTTCGCGCAGTCGGGCCAGTTAATGCAAGCAACGCAAACCGGCAGCTTCTCCCGTGCGGTGCTGGAATTCTTCGAGCGCGACAAGGCAACGTTATCGCTTGTCGCCGGTCAGGTCGTGTTGACGTCTCGGCGTGGATTCCTGACGCAATCCCCTTCCTTGAGAGCCCTTGGCGACGACAAGCAGGCCGATAAGTATCGCCTATCCGCCCAGGAAATGATCTGGTGGCGAGAGGAGGAAACACTGTCAGGATCAGACGCATCGCTTGATTTCTCTTCCGGAATGAGTCGGCTCACGGCACCGCTGATGGAGCTCGATCTGTCCAACGAGCATCTCCGGTTCCACGGCGGAATTCTGATGCGAGTCGATATCGAAGAGGATCGGACCGCCGAGGTTTCGGCCGAGACGGCTTCGATCGTCGACAACGAGATCGTCATCGAGCGTTCCGTTGTCGTCGATATCGGATCCGACACGTATCATTGTGAGAGAATGACGCTGGAGGTGCCCGAAGATGGTACGAGCGCTTCCTCGATCTATCTGGAAGGGAACGTCTCCGCCTCGTTTCCTCAAGGGGAGATCACCGCGGATACACTACGTGTGACTTCAACCGGCTGGGAGGCGGGTGGAAGCGTTCATGTCGAGTTCGACGTCGACCTCGACGAAACCTTGTCGATCCAAGAGCAGGAGAACGATGCTTGAAGCCGTGAACCTTGTGAAGCACTACCAACAGCGTTGCGTGGTGGATGGTCTCTCTCTTCGCGTCGCCCGCGGCCAGATTATCGGCCTCCTCGGTCCCAACGGAGCAGGAAAGACGACAACGTTCCGAATGATCGTCGGCTTCATCCGCGCCGAAGAGGGATCAGTAACCCTGGACGGTCGCAATCTGGAAGCGCTGCCGTTTCACCAACGAGCGCGGATGGGCATCAGCTATCTTCCACAGGAGCCGTCGATTTTCGTGAAGGCAACCGTCGCCGACAACCTGAATCTTGCCCTCGAGTGGACACAATCCCACAGGAACATGGAGCAAGCCCGGCACAGACTGCTGGAGGAATTCGCATTGACCCCGCTGCAATCCCAGGCTGCATCCACCCTGTCATCGGGGGAGCGCAGAAGATTGGAGATTGCCCGTGCGTTGGCCACTTCACCCTCCTTCATCCTTCTCGACGAGCCGTTCTCGGGCATCGATCCGTTGACCATCCACGACCTGCAGGGATGTCTCTCGCAGCTCAAGGAACAGGAAATCGGTCTTGTCATTACCGACCACAATGTGCGTGACACGCTCGCCGTGACCGACTACACGTACCTGATCCACGAGGGAAGGCTGATTGTTGAGGGAACAGCCGACGATCTTGTCACGAACCCGCTTGCGCGTCAGTTCTATCTTGGTTCCCGCTTCCGCCTCTAGAGCGGGAAGCGAGGTGTCCAAACACAATCCACGAACCGAAGACAACGATCAATACGACGCTCACGACTTGTGCAATCCGAAGCGGACCAAGCCAGAGGCTGTCGGCCCGGACAAAGCTGACGAGAAACCTGACCCCCGAGTACAAGACGAAGTACATCGATGCGATGAAACCATCGCGATGAGGCCGCTTGCGCAACACAAACCACAACAACGCAAAAACCATCAGGTTTCCGAGCATCTCGTAGATCATCGTCGGGTGAGTCGCCTGGTTGGGAAACGCCCTCCCCGCAGGTGAATCGGCGGGGAATCTGATCCCCCAAGGCAACGAAGTCGGCAATCCAAACGCGTCGCCGTTCATCAGGTTCCCGATTCGTCCGATCGCTTGTCCGAGGATCAGGCTTGGGGCTAGCGCATCCGTGAGCCGCCAGAACGGAACGCGAACCCGGCGGGCAAAAACGAACAGCGCAAGGGCACCCCCCAACACGCCGCCATGGATCGCCAATCCTCCCTGCCATATCTTGAGGATGTCAAGCGGGTACCGCACGTAGTAACCCCACTGGAAGGCGACGTAGTACAGCCTCGCTCCGATAATCGCGGCGGGAATCACCCACAGCAGCAGATCGAACAACCGCTCTGTTGCAAGAGGGATCTTCTTCCGCTTCACTTCGACCGAAAGCAACCACATCCCGATACAGATCGCTATCACGTACATCAAGCCGTAATAGCGAATCGTCACCGGCCCAAGCTGAACAAGTATCGGGTGCATCCGATCCCCCCCAACCGATATGATCCAGAGTATATGGCGAAGCTGTGGATTCGAAAAACCTATCCCTGGTTTGCAGGCGCACTGCTCGCGCTGACGATGCCGAGCGGCTTCCATCCGCTTGGCAACGTCGTCTTCGTCGCGCTGCTTCCGGCGCTTCTCCTCCGCGGACGGGGTCACAGTTTCCTCTACGGATGGGCATTTGGGATCGCTTTCTTCGCGGTCGATCTGCGTTGGCTTCTCACGCTGTGGCGGTTCACACCGATGGTTCTGCCAGGTTATGTTGTGCTCGTTTGCTTCTACGGTGTTCTGATCGCCATCTGGAAATCGTGCGTCACACGTGCTGAGCGCCGCTTGGGACCGGCAACAGCTTTTCTCTTGGTATCGCCGCTCCTGTGGACATTCATGGAGTGGATTCGTGCACAAGGTTCAATGGGGTTTGGCTTCTCCACCCTGTATTCGGCTCTGTACCGGACACCGGTTCTCATTCAGGGCGCGAGCGTCTTCGGCCCGTGGTTTGTTTCCGCATCGATCCTGCTGGCGGCGGGCGGACTTGCGCTGGCCCTACGCCGGCGATCGTTTCTCCCTGCGCTGATGTCGTTGGCAACGGTCGGAGTGCTCGCCGCATTCTCCCTTGTTCCTGTCGCTCCGAACGATGCGGGGACGGCCCCATTGACCGTCGCCGTCATCGGTTCCGATGTCGATCAGGAGACCAAGCTTGAGGGGAGGAACCTACTCGATCTCCGCGACCGCTATCTTCATCTAGGGATGGACGCTTCCAGCGTTGCGCCCGATCTTGTCGTGTTCCCGGAGTCGATCCTGCCGGGATATATCCTGCTGGATTCCAGGCTTCTCCCGCATTTCGAGGACCTTGCACGGACTCTGAACGCGTCCTTGTTGTTCGGCACGGGCGATCTGCGCGACGGGAGGATCTACAACACGGCGGTCCTGCTCGACGAACAGGGTCAGATCGCCGATCGGTATGACATGATCCGCTTGGTGCCATTCGGGGAGTGGATCCCCGCGCGAGGGTTCCTCGACCGGATCGGCGCGGGGGACATGGTTCGATCGTTCCTGCCGCTCGATGTGACACGGGGAACCGATTCCACGCCCGTCAGCGTCTACGGAACACCGATCTGCTTCGAGTCGAGCTTCCCTGCGATCACGAGAGGCTTCGCGGCAAACGGAGCGGAGATGCTTGTCGTCATCACCAACGACGCGTGGTTCGCCCACAGCTCCGAATTGGAGGCGCACTTCGCCTGCGCCGTGTTCCGTGCGATCGAAACGCGGCGGTATCTCGCTCAGGCGGCCAACGGCGGGATCTCCGGGATCATCGATCCGCGGGGTTCGATTCTTGCCGAGACGGATTCGGAGGTAGTCCGTTCGGCGACCGTTAATCTCCGCCACGATCGATCCCTCTACGTTCGATGGGGAGAGATCCCTCTTCTGCTGGGTTGGATCGGTGCATGGACGGTTTGGGGAGTGTGGCGACTGGGCGGAAGCCGGATCAAACGCCGCCGTGCCACAGAAATCAACAAGAAGGCACCGCGAAGCCTATCTGAGGATGCGTAGGCTTCGCGGTGCCAGGCAACGGCAGCACGCACAAGAAGAGGGTGTTCCTAGAACGGCTCGAACTCCTCGCTCGCCGGGAAGACGTTGTCTCCGGTTGTCGTAAGCTGGGTGACCGCCCCGTCGTCGAACGAGACCTTGTAGAGGTTGTACAACCCACTCGTCTCGACGCGTGCGAACACAAGCCCGCTGTCATCCTCCAACCAGAACGGGCAGAACTCATCGTCATCGGTGGTAATCCCGCTGAGCGCGCTGCCAACGATTGCCTCGACGTATTCTTCGAGAGTGACTTCGTTCTCGCCGGCCGAGTCCATCACCCAGATATCGATGATTGTGCCGAAAACCCCACGTTCGCTGGAGAATGCGATCTCCGTTCCCGTTGGGTTCCACACAGGTTTCGAGATCCCCGCAACGGCAGGAAGCCCGACGGCGGTGGCCAGGGAAGCCTCGAATCCCGTGGGTGAAGCATCCCCGTCACGCCCCGGACCGTCGAACAGCTCACTCGCCGTTTCGGTCGCGCTGTCCCAGAGCCAGATAGAACTTTCTCCGTCGGCATCTTCGTTCGAAACGAACAACAGGTCATCGCTCGCCGTGGAGTAAGAGGGGGCGATCGCCCAAGACGGACTCTGCGAGGTCAGTTTCGCCTGCGATAGTCCTCCGGCGGTCATCGTCCAGATCTCCCAGCTTTCCGGCGACGTTACATCGGCAACGTTGGACGCATAAGCGATCGTCGTACCATCGCGGGACCAACTCGGCTGGATCTCGCTCGAAGTCTGCTCGGTCAGCTGGTTCTGTCCCAACGGGCCTCCAGCGAGGCTGATGGTGAAGATGTCCCAATCTCCGTCGGCATCCGAAGCATAGGCGATCTTGTTCCGGGTCGTCGGCACCAGTGCCGGGAACACTTCTTCATCTCCCGTGTTGACATAGACCGCGCCCTGCTCCGATCCATCCGATTCCATCTGCCATATGTCGTAGTCCCAGGTTGCGCCGTTGGCGTCGCGATCGACGGAGAAGGTGATCATCGCCGGTCCGATCGTGACCGTCCGGCTGACCATTCCGATCCGTCCATCGTTGTCCGTCACCGTCAGCGTGATCTCAAAGGTTCCCGCAACGTCATACTCGTGCTCCGGCGTGTCGGTCACATCCGTACCGATTTCCGCCGCGGAACCATCTCCGTAGTCCAGTTCGTAGCCTACGATCACGCCATCCGGGTCGTTCGAGTCCGCCATGTCGAACACATACACCACCGGGGATTCCTGGTCGTCGTTCGACGTAAAGTCGAGGAGGGCTATCGGGGCTTGCCCGAAAAACCCTCGGCAGGCAGCAATCCCGAAGGCCAACCCGCAAAGCAGCATTGCGACCAGTATCCGACGGATCAAACCTTTGGGCGCTGCTTCTCCAAGTGCAGGCATATCTCCTCCTTGTTCTTGCACGTGCAGCCTCCTCGTGGGCCAATCTGCGATCAGTCTATCGGGATCTCCAAGACCTGTTGATGAACGCCGTCCCGCATCTTTCGGGGGATTCGTCCCGGCAGAAGGTGACCGATGTCAAAACACGGAACAAAACGGGAGACTCGGTGTATATTGGTCAGCAGGAGGTCAGGCCGGCGTGTACAGGCTGCTAGACGAGGTGAGTCTGTTGCGTGCATCGCTACAGGGAGAGACTGAGGCATGGGGTGAAATCGTCGCCCGTTACAAGGACGCCGTGTTCGGATTGTGTTTGGGTTTCCTCCACAACCCGGCCGACGCCGAAGACATTACCCACGACGCGTTCATCCGCGCATACGAGAACCTCCGTCGCTACAAACTGGAGAAGAAATTCTCGACATGGATCTTCACCGTCGCTTCGAACCTCTGCCGAAACAGGCTCCGACACCGTCGATATCACCCGGTGATTGCTCCTCCGGACGAAATCGCGGGCGGATTGGATCCTGCCAAGGAATACGAGCGGGATGTTCGGCTCGGACAAGTTCGGAAGGCACTGGATCAGCTTCCGTACCTGTATCGAACGCCGCTTGTGCTCCGGTTCTACAACGAACTGCCGTATCACGAGATTGCGGAGATCCTTTCTGTTCCTGAAGGAACGGTCAAGACAAGGATCCACCGAGCGAAGATTCAGCTGAAAAAGATCATGGAGAAGGATAAGGATGGCGTGACTGATCATGAACAAGGATGATCTTGAGCTCCTACTAACAGAGGCTTTCAAACGCGAGGTCTCCGTTCACAGCGATCGTCTGGAAGGGCTGGAGTTCCGCCTCTCGGAGGAACTTGAAGGACGGCTCCCCAAGCAGAGCTTCGCGGATGTGATCCGCAGCGTCATCGCACCAAGTCGAGCAGGTCGGGTTGGGCAACTCGCTGTTCTTGCAGCCACGGCGGCCGTGTTCCTCATCGTCGGCGGGCTGTTCCTTCCCAAGCTCACGCCTCACCAGACACCCCAGGTTCGCATGGGCGAATCCGTCGCGGGGGCAATGACGGTGGGAACCACGGTGTTCCTTGTTCCCGCCCCCAATGCTTCCGAAGTCGTTCTTGTGGGAAGTTTCAACAACTGGGAAGCAACCCCTCTTCATGATGAAGACCTTGACGGAATCTGGAGGGCCGAGCTGGCTCTCGATCCCGGCCGGTACGAGTACGCATTCGTCGTCGACGGACAATGGTGGGGGCAAGATCCGGCCGCTGATGAGACCGTGCGTAGCTACGGTGGCTATAACTCCGTGCGCTACATCGGATTGGCAGGTGGTGATGCATGAAGATCACGCGGAGATCGATTGGACGGATCGTTGTATCTCTGACGGTTCTGTTGCTGGTGTGTTCCTGGGTCGCCCCCGAATCCCTCTCTCAGGCCCCGCTTGCAGCCGTCGAAGACCTTCTCCGATCGGCATCCATCCCGTCAACAGACAGAATCCTCACCGCGTTCCAGCTCGGGATCTCCGAGGGGACACTGTCGCCGGACAGCGCACTGCTTCTGACCGATCGTCTTCTCCAGTCAAGCGGATTACAGTCGGACAAGGAAACCGTGCTCTTGACGCTTACAACCACTCTGGAATTGGCTCTTCCCGTCGAGCGTCTCATCGACAAAGTCATCGAAGGGATCAGCCGCCGGGTCGCCCTGTCAGCGATCCGTTTCGAAATTGAGGTTCGTGCCCGATTGCAGGCCGGCGTTCGCGATGTCCTCTTCTCAAAGGGGATCTTCGTCGGGGGGCGTGGTTCCGGTGGAACGTCCTTGCCACAGGACAGATTCGATCTGCTCGTCATGCACATCGCCGACGCTCTCGGAGACTATCGCGAGGGGGGAGGAAGCCCGTTGGACTACCCGTCGGTGTCTCTCGCCGTACAACAACGCCTCACCTACTTGAGCGGATCGGTGATTCCGATGGCGGACGTCGAGCTGGCTCTCGCGCGCATCGAGCCAACCGAACTGGGCTCCGTCCTTCTCGGCGCGCTCGAGTAGCCACCGCACGACGACATACGTGTTTGAGCCAGCGCGCTTGGTACGGTGAATCGGCGGCGTTAAGATAACGACGCGATGATACCACGCTTGCTTGCAATCGAGTGGATGCTTGCTCATGAAGGTCTCGCCCGCGAGGGATTCTTCGATTCACCGTCGTTCTCTTCTGTCGACGCCGTGCTGATCGATCCGTTGTCCATTCCGACCCATTGGTCCCGTGTGACGATCGATGGCTCGGGGGACCGTCGAACGCACCGAGGTCACGATCTTGGACTCGGACGAGCCGTGGCCACGGTCATGACCCGGCGGCGGCGAGAAGCATCCGATCTCCTGCTCAAGGCAGGGGGAACGTTGGTTTGCCGTCTTCGTCCGCGAGGACGGCCGTTATACATCCTCTCCGACGACGGCCCTTCAGAGCAGATGGACCGCTACAGTTGGCTGCCGTCCGTTTCGCTGGTCGACCGCCAGCATCACCTCGCATTCCCGGCGAATGCCCGTTTCATCCCTCGCCGAGGGTCCGATGTCCGATTCGCCGGCACCGACAGCCCGTTTGAGGCGTATCTCAAGCGGATGGAAGGGATGCTGGAGTACGAAGCGATCTTCCAGGATCTCCTTGAGACACCGATCGATCGTTTCACCACGGTCCTCGCCACAAACCGTGTCGGTGACGTCATTGCAGTGGAAATCCCGTACGGAGAGGGCCGCCTGGTCCTTGTTCCGCCGACGCGGGGTATCTCTCCGGCATCGGAGGCCGCCGCGTTATTCGAGGCATTGACGAAGTCCGGAACCCATTCCGGGTTCGAAGGTGCCCCCGATTGGATCTCCTCGTACGAGACGGAAGGCGAACCCGCCCTGCGGGACGAGCTCTCGAGTCTGACGAACCGGCGCGACAAACTGGTCGCCAAAATCGTCGAAACCCAGGAGAAGTACAACGCGGCGACAAGGATGAAGAGGCTCCTGTTCGCGCAAGGGAGGAGAGCTTTGAGACAGTCGGCAGAAGACGCATGCCGAGCACTCGGGTTCGAGACCGAACAAGCCGACGAGGGTTTAATCATTCGCTCCGACGACGGGGATGCACGGATGATGCTCGCCGCGTCGGAGAACGCAGTGGATGTCCAGCCCTATCGTCGGCTGCTGGGGCTCGTCGACCGTGATCGAACCGAGAATGCCGACGCCAAAAAGGGGATCCTCGTGGTGAATGGGTTCCGGCATCTGGACCCCAGACAACGATCGACCGGGTATTCGGAGGCTGTGCGCCGTGGTTGCGCGTCGCAGGGATTCTGTCTGATCACATCGTATGATCTGTTTCGACTCGCTCTGCAAGCCGCCGCTTCCAGCGGTCGGAAGCAGGCCGCCCTACGAAAGAGGTTCCTGGAGACGGACGGCGAGTTCGAGTTTCCTGCATCGTGACGTTGCTCTGGATCGTAGCGCTTGCCGCTGGAGTTGCTTGTGCCGTGGTTTCTGCAGTCTTCTCGCGCCAAATGCAGCGCTGCGGCGTCGGAAAACATATCCGTCGTCAAGGTCCGCGATCACATCTCTCCAAGGAGGGCACTCCGACGATGGGTGGCACCGTCGTGATCGTGGTCTGGGGGGGATGCCTCGGAATTCTTTCCTGGTTCGGTCTCTGCCCGCCGGCGGGGTGGATGATCTACGCTGCCGCCGCGCTGTTCGGAGCAATCGGGCTGCTTGATGATGTGCTGTCACTCCCTCACCACGGACGGGAAGGATCGGGGCTGCGCCCGTGGCACAAAATCGTCCTCGGAACGGCCGCTTGGGCGCTATTGGTGGGGCTGTTTCCCCAGCTTCTTGAGACGGAGTACGCAGTGCCCTTCTCGTCATACCTCGTGCGGATCCCCGGCTGGCTGGCTTTCCCAATTACCTGGTTCGCATTCAACGGTTCCACCAACAGCATGAATCTTACCGATGGGCTGGACGGACTCGCGGCCGGTGTCGCGATCCTCTCGGCAGTCGGTCTTGTGGTGGCGCTTCCGGGCACTGCATCCGCGACCGCCGTTGTTCCGCTCATCGGGATTCTCATCGGGTTTCTCTGGATCAACAGCTATCCATCGCGGCTGTTTATGGGAGACGTCGGATCATTTGCGCTGGGCGCGGCCGTCGCCGTCCTCGCGGTTGACGGCAACGTTGTCTTCTTGCTTCCGTTCTTCGCCGCCGTTCCGCTACTCGAAGCCATCTCTGTCATCGCTCAAGTGGGGTTATTCCGGGTGACCGGTGTGCGGCTGTTCAGGATGAGCCCGCTGCACCATCACTTCGAGGAGACAACCGGCTCGCAACGGCCGTTCCTTCTTCCCACAGCTACGTGGGCGGAACCCCGAATCACTCTCCGATTCTGGATCGTTCACGCGCTGTTCGTCGCAATCGGTGTTCTCGCGGCTCGCTAACGGCAAACTCGACAGGTGATGTGCCTGTCGAGTCTGCGTGAGTGTGCCGGAGGTGGGACTTGAACCCACACGAGGTATAATCCCCACAGGATCCTGAATCCTGCGCGTCTGCCAATTCCGCCACTCCGGCGTGGTGAACGGCGGTCAGTTTATGCTGCTCGACGACCGCTGTCAAGACGTCGCGTCTCCCGCTCCGTCGAGGCTCGCTTCGATACACGAATTCGTTCGGGACGCAATTCCAACGCACATTCACACCTGATGCACCGCTTGGCACGCCTCGTTTCATCTGATAGAATGAACGGACGTGTGACCTCGCTTGAAGGGTGACCAGGGGTAACTATCGGCACGTACCAGATCGCTCCTGCGTTCGGGGAACCGGAGGACGGTCAAGGGGGGGTAGCGATGGCAGAGCTCAAGGACTTCCGCATCTTCTCCGATCTCAAGGCCAAGGATCTCGAAAGGCTCAAGCAGACAGTTCGCCGGATTGAATGTGGAAAGGGAGAAATCATCTTCCACGAAGGGGCGCCTGCATTCGGCTTTTACCTGATCTTCGATGGCATGGTAAAATTGGTGAAGCGGAGCACCCGCGCCAAGAGCCAGATCCTTAAGATCGCCGGCCCAGGAGAGATCCTCGGTGAAACAACACTGTTCGATAAGGGAAGCCACAACGCCTATGCAAAGACGCTGGATCCGGTGACCGTAGGCTTCATCGAGCGCGGAGATTTCTTCCACTTCCTCGAGCGACACCCAAAGACCATTTTCCGGTTGTACGAGAAGCTCTCAGAAGAGCTGAAGGCTTTCCAGAACAAGCTTGCCGAGCGATCGTACTCTTCCAGCAAGGAACGGCTCGCCCGGTTGATCCTTCACCTTGGAAAGAGCGGCGTCGAGCTGTCTCGCGCCGAACTGGCCGAGATGGCCGGGGTTTCATCAAAGACGGCGATCCGCACCTTGAGCGAACTTGAGAACCGCGGGATCATCGCGATGGAAAACCGCCGTATCCGTATCCTGCGCGAAGACTATCTCCAGAAGATCATGGAGCCGTTCTCCGTAAATCTTGATCCCAACTTGATCATCTAACGAACCGAACAACGTCTTCCTTTCAGGTGATCTGTGTCCTGTCGAAGGCTCACCGATTTCCGTATTGTCCAATGGAAGGCAAGTTTCTTTCGCCTAAGACGATGTTTGGGGAATAAACCATTGACCACGCGATCCAACACGGTGGAGAAAGGGATAGTTGTCGCATCGGCGTATGTGATCGCCGTGCTTGTTCTCGTTGTCTTGAGAATCACGGAGACCTTGCCGATCCCTCTCGTTTTTGTCGCCCTTGCCGTACCGCTTGTCTTGGTTGCAGCGAACGTTCGGCTCCGCGGCTCGCTCGTCGTCGCGATCCTGACATCTGCCATCGGCATCCCGTTTCTCCTGCGGTCGGGCGCCCTTCTTGTCGGAGCCCTGTTCGCCATCAACCTGTGCATCGCTTCCATCACCACCCTGATTGTGAGCAGGCGAAAGGCAATGCGCGATCATTGGCGGCGTTCCCATTCGCTCGACGAGCGGAATGACGATGTCGTGTTCGAGGGATCGTTGAACACGCTTCACTTCATCGACCGCGAAGGGACAATCCTCCGTCGGAATGAGGCTTCTCGCAGCGTCCTCGGTCACATGACCAAGCGCTCGCTTCAGCTCTCGGAGTACGTCCATCCGGAAGAGCTGGATCGCATGAAAACGGAGTTGATGCGGCTGTTCGAACGCGGGGAGATCCGTGACATCAAAACGCGTTTCATGAACGAGCGACGAGAGCAGATCCCCGTCGAATTGCGCGGTCTGCGTATTTCGGACCGGATGGCGCTTCTCGAGGCGCATGATCGCAGACAGCTGGTGGCGCTGGAACGCCGCTTGATGGAAGCGGAAGCACGATACAGGTTCCTCATCGAAGCCGCGGTGGATACCCTCGATTCGGGGATCATCATCAGCGATCGCAAACACCATGTTGTCTGGGCAAACGAGACAATCGGCCGCTTCTTCGGGATCGACCGCGACCGGTTGATCGGGATTGATTCCATGCGGGCGTTCGCGCGGTTTGTCGGCGTGTTCGAGAACTGCGAAGAAGTGAGCCGCGTCGTCGAACAGGCCATCGAAACAAGAACGCCGGTCGAGTCGTACACGTGTCGCGTCAAGCCGGGGATGGGCCGCGAAGAGAGGGTGTTGGCATATCGCTCCATTCCTGTGGACACGGAACGCTATCGCGGTGGACGGATCGACCACTTCATCGACATCACGGAGATCAAGCGATTGGAAGAGGGACTGCTCGAGAAGACGCAGAATCTGCAGCGAACGCTTCAGAAGCTCGAGGAGTTCTCGTATGTCGTTTCCCATGACCTGAAAGAACCGCTTCGGACGGTGGAAGCTTTCAGCGGCTTCCTCATTGAGGACTACGCCGACAAGCTGGATGAGGAGGGGAACACCTACCTCCAAACGCTGCGCAAGACATCGGGAAGAATGCGCGCGCTGATCAACGATCTCCTGTCGTTGTCCAGCATTCATGTCGATTCCGCCTCAACGGAGAGGATCCATGTGGGCAGGCTCCTCGAAGAGACTCGCGAAGATCTCGAAATGCGACTTCGCGGTGTCAATCTCGCGATCGACGACGATCTTCCAACCGTTGTCGGCAGCGAAGTTCGAATCGGAGAGTTGTTCAGCAACCTGATCGTCAACGCAATCAAGTACAATGACAAGGCTTTGCCCACATTGCATGTTGGATGGACTCACAAGGAGAATCGTAACGGTATGTGCACGTTTTTCGTCAAGGACAACGGGATCGGTATTGAAAGCCGCTACCGTGAGAGGATTTTCGGCATCTTCGAGAAGTTGAATCCTCGGAAGGATGTCGAAGGAACAGGCGCTGGTTTGGCGATCTGTAAGCGGATCGTCGAAGAACATGGGGGGGATATCTGGGTGGAATCCGAGGTGGGTGTGGGAAGCACGTTCTTCTTCACCCTGCCAAGAGCAACGGCCAGAAGCGAGGTGGAAACCCATGCTTAGCCCGGACCGAATGAACGTCCTGGTTGTCGAAGACAACGAGGACGACGTGATGATCATCAAGCGAGCCATGCGGAAGAGCGAATTCAAGTGCGATCTTTACTTCGCCTACGACGGCGAACAGGCACTTAACTTCCTCCACAGGCAGGGCGAGTTTGACGACGCGCCCAAGCCCGACTTGGTTCTTCTCGATCTCAAACTCCCCAAAGCGAACGGATTGGAAGTTCTCGCGGACATCAAGCAGGACGAACGCCTGCGAAGGATCCCTGTCATCGTTCTCACCAACTCCGAGAGGGATGAAGACATGGTTCGCGCCTACGACAGCGGCGCCGCAAGCTACATGACCAAGCCGGTCGATTCCAAGGATTTCGAGCGCTTGATCCAAACCGTCCAGGAGTACTGGCGGATCGCTCGACTTCCTACGGAGTGATCGCCGATCGAGGAGCGAGCTCACCGAGGAAACGCGCCTAGCGTGACGGGGTAGCTACAAGCACGATCCCTACGAGGGCGATCACAAGCCCTACGAGGGCGATGATTGCAGCCACGGACCCTTCGGATGCCGTTGCTGATTCGCTCGCGCGGCTTGGATCAGAACCGGTTTCTTCACCCGGCTCCCGGCGCTGGCGCTGCTCAAGTGGAAGTACCACATTGATCACTTCATCAGAGGTTTCGTTAACAGACGTCTTGAGCTGTGTCGCCTGGTCGCGGATCCTCCGCCAATCCTCGGAAGTAAGCTGCCCCGGTGATTCCGCTACTGCAACCAATGCGCTGATCGCATCGACCGCTGTCGCGGAGAGCACCCCGGGGGGAGCGTCTTCAAGGAACACAAGCGCATCGATCCATGAAGGATCGATGTCGGGGGCCTCGGGTGCAGCAATCAGCCCTTCGGCAATGAACGCGGCAGAGAAGAGAAACCTGTCGATCTCATCGAGATCCTGAAGAAGCAACTCGACAAGACCGTCAAGCCGCTTCTTGACGTCGAGAATCATCACGAACAACCCGTCATCCGCGGCCCTTTCCAGGCCGGCAAGCCTGGTGTCCGAATCCGCACCTACTTGCGCAGCAAGCTCCAACAGCACCTCTTCGTAAGGAGTGTGCTCCAGTTGTTGAAGCAGATCCGTCGATGCGACGATCGGATCCGCCGGTGGATCCGGTTGTTCGACAAGAAGAAGCAATAAGCTCGTCACGGCGGCTCGGGTATCCCGTAGAGCCGTCTCCAATCCGCTCGGTGCTGCGGGCGTCGTTCCCTGGAAGAGGTACTCGCCATACGCTTGATGGAGGGCAACACAGGGAGCCCAGGAAGCAAGACACACACCTCCTGCTTGGCCGAGATCGGCCACCACCGAAGTGGAAGCAGAGAGAGTCCATCCGCATATCGCAATACATGTCACGACAAGCGAAGCTCTCATCATAGAACGAACTCCTTGGATCAACTCCATGTCGTACCGTAGTATCTCGCAAAATCAGGTTGACTCACAGCTTGGCTCAGGTTGCCGTCTTCCAGTAGAATGCTCCCGTGGAATAATCGGTCGGACGGTCCGACAGCTTTCGCTCCGGATCGCTCTGGCCCGGCAAGGAGCAAAGGAGGCGTCGATTGAAGAAATTTCTCAGCCTGGTCACCATTGCGCTGTTGGGTGTAATGGTCGTTTCCGCGATCGGATTGGCTGAAGGGCAGTTCGCTGTCGTCCTTGATGTAGGCGGACGCGGTGACTTGTCGTTCAACGACATGGGATTCCTCGGTGCCGAAGCGGCGGCCGCGGAGTTCAATATGGAGTGGATCGAACTCCAGAGCACGACGGCAGCGGACTACGGCCCGAACCTTCGGAACTTGGCCCGCACAGAGGAGTACGATCTGATTATCGGTGTCGGCTATCTGTTCACCGACGCGATGATCGAGGTCGCAGCGGAGTTCCCGGACCAGAAATTCGCAATCATCGACGGTTACATCGTAGAAACACCGAACGTCATGAGCATCGTGTACGCCGAGTATCAGCCGGCCGCGCTGATCGGCGCCCTTGCCGCCATGGCGGGAGCATACCACGACTACGAGGCAGCAGGTGTCGTTCTGGGGATGGAGATCTCCGTTCTCTACAAGTTCGAAGCCGGCTTCCGGTTCGGGATGACGTGGGGACTGAACAAGTACGCAGAGGAAACGGGAACGGCAGCCACGGTGAACTTCCTGTATGACTACACGGGCTCGTTCGATGACATCGCCCTCGGGAAGACCTCGTCCGAGGCGATGCTCGCTCAAGGCGCCGTGGGTATCTTCAATGTCGCCGGACCGCTCGGTCTCGGAGATCACGAAGCCGTAGCAGAAGCCCATCTAAACGCAGGTACGACTTACGGACCTCCGTACTACTTCGGCGTCGACGCAACGCAGGACTACATCGGCAACGGTTACCACGGCATCGCCAGTGCGATGAAGCATGTGGATACCGGTGTCTATGACGCCATCGCCAGCGTCGCCAACGACACGTATGAAGGCGGCCTGTATGTGTACGGAATCAACGAAGGCGGAGGATCGATCAGCAACGTGAACGACCTGCTCAATTTCATCCCGTTCGCGAAGCGACAGGGTGCTGTCACGGTGGACGCCTACGAGGTTCTGGCGAACTGGGCCATGAACCGAGCTACGCTTCCCGAGTGGATCTGGGATGCCATCGATGAGTTGGAAGCGGGAATCGCTGACGGCTCGATCGAGGTCCCGACCGCACTTACGTTGGAGCAAATGCGGGCGGTTCGCGCTCAGTACGAGCTCGGCGCTCCGTAGGCAACAAGATCCAAAGCTCTGCGAAGTTCGGGAGAGAGGACCTTAGGGACTCTCTCCCGTCTCTTCTGAGTCTGTTTGTCACCATCGGGAGACGCGGATGACTCAAGGAAACAGCTACTACCTTCGTGCAGAAGGAATTACCAAGATCTACTCGGACGGAACTGTCGCACTGAAGGAAGCAACCGTCGAGATCCACACCCACGAGATCATCGGGCTTCTTGGCGAGAATGGCGCCGGGAAGACAACCTTCACCAAGATCCTGTCCGGGCTTCTTCCTCCCACGAAAGGACGTGTCATTTCTCCGAACGGACCCGTCCGCTTCTCAAGCCCGCGCGAGGCGCTGGACTTCGGGATCGGAATGGTTCACCAACACTTCGCTTTGGTCGGGACGTTCACCGCCGCCGAAAACGTCGCGCTCAGCCACAAGCGACCGTTCTCACGGATTCGCCTCGCCAAAGCGACGGAACGGCTGGAAGCGTTGATGGAGGAGAGCGGACTTCATGTCCCTCTGGATGTTCCGGTCGAGAAGCTTGCCGTCGGGGAACAACAGCGCGTTGAGATCCTGAAAGTGCTCTCGCGCGACGTCGACTTGCTGATTCTCGATGAACCCACATCCGTTCTGACACCGCTTGAGGTTGACGAGTTATTCGAGCTACTCACAAAGCTCAAACAAGCAGGGACATCGTTGATCCTAATCACCCACAAGCTCAAGGAGGTCCAATCGGTCACGGATCGGATTGTTGTTCTTCGTCACGGCGAGCTCGTGGGCGATGTCCGGACGGAAGGGACAACCACCGACAGACTCGCGCAATTGATGGTCGGACAGGCCGTGGAGGACGGTGTCGATGCCGTGGAACTCCGCACCGACGAAATCCCAATCCATGCCCGGCGCGCCGAGCCCGATCGCTCGGCTCCAAGCGTTCTTCATGTTGAGGGATTGTCGGCCAAAGGGAACACCGGCGATACCACTGTAGATGGAGTATCCCTTGATGTTTACGGTGGAGAGATCTTCGGAATCGCCGGCGTGGAGGGGAACGGGCAAACCGAGCTGGTGGAATCGCTGACCGGACTGCGGGTTCCCTATGAAGGTATTGCCACGATCAACGGTGAGAACATCCTCGGCAAGGATCCGAGGGTCATCTACCGGCAGGGGGTCGCTCACATCCCGGAGGATCGCTGGGAATTGGGTCTGGTACTGCCGTTTACATTGGCAGAGAACGCGATCCTCGGTGTGCATCAGTGGGAGGAATTCAGAGGTCCCCTCGGCTTCTTGAAGTGGCCCCGCATCAACGCACACGTCCGCGAGTTGATGGACCGCTTCGAAATCCGGGCCACCGGTCCGGGGGCCCCTGCAAAAAGCCTCTCCGGCGGGAACCAGCAGAAACTGATCGTCGGACGCGAACTCGCGAAGGATCCAGCCATCGTGGTCGCCTCCCAACCCACCCGCGGGCTGGATATCGGAGCCGCTCAGTTCATCCGCAATCTGCTCGTCGAGATGCGGAACAAAGGGCGCGCGATTCTGTTGGTGTCGGCAGACCTCGATGAGGTTCTTGCTCTGTCGGATCGGATCGCCATCATGTACGAGGGGCGTTTCATGGCCGTCTGTGCACCTGAGGAACTCGATCGGCAGAAGATCGGCTTGCTGATGGGCGGTGCTGTTGTCTGTGAGGAGGAAGCAACATGACGGAGCAACAGGGAAGATCCGAATCCCGGCTCTTGCGCGGCGCTCACCGGACACTGACAGGGCTTCATCCCGTGTTCGAATCCCTGCTTGCTGGCGTGGTCGGGCTTCTCATCGGGGCCTTGCTCATGCATCTATACGGGTTCAATCCCTGGAAGGCCTATATCGCGCTATTTCGTGGTGCGTATGCCGGATCGTATGAGATCGCAAGCTCGATCTCGCGCGCGGTCCCTCTCATCCTCACGGCGTTGACGTTCTCGATTTGCTTGCGTGCCGGCATGTTTAACATCGGAGCTGAAGGGCAGCTGATGGTCGGAGCTGCTGCTGCCGTATGTGTTGCACTGTTCGCGCTCCCCACAGGCCTCGCTCAGATTGTCGGGTTGTTGCTCGCTGCCGTGGCCGGCGCAATTTGGAGCCTGGTTCCGGCGTTCCTGAAACTGTGGCGCGGCGTACATGAGGTCATCTCGACGATCATGTTCAATTGGATCGGACGATGGCTCGTGCTGTATCTGACGATCTACGTTCTTGTGGATCCCGCCCGCTCGGAGCGATCACTGAGCATCCCCTTGAACGCAAGGCTGCCCGTGCTGGTTCGCGGGACAGATCTCTCCTACGGCATCTTCGTTGCCGTGGCGTTCGCCTTGCTGATCTACTTCGTCTTATGGCATACGACAACGGGGTATGAGGTTCGTGCCGCCGGTTTGAACCCAAGCGCAGCACGTTACGGGGGAATCCGCAGCAAGCGGACCACCCTCCTTGCCTTCATTCTCGGCGGAATGGCGGCCGGCCTGGCGGGGGCGACGATTGTGATGGGGCTTCGACCTGCGTATGCCATCTACGGCGGAGGTGGTTTGCCTCAGCTGACAAACCTGGGGTTCGATGGAATGGCTGTGGCGATGGTCGGTAGGAATCACCCTATCGGGATTCTCGTGTCGGCGTTGTTTTTCGGAGGGTTGAACGCCGGCGGGCGTGTCATGCAGTTCTACGGGTCGAATCCGGTCCCTCTGGAGATGGTTCGGATCGTGGAAGGAGCGATTGTGCTTGCGATGTCCATTCCTGAACTGGTCCGGATCTTCCCAACCGTCAAGCGGGAGGGTGAACGATTCATCGGGCTTCTTCGGCGCGCGTCGCTGAAGGCTCGCAAGGGAGGGGATTCGTCATGAGTTGGAATGACATCCTGAGCCTGCTCCGAATCTCACTCCACGCGATGGTCCCGATTGTGCTTACGGCGGTCGGCGAGATCATTGGGGAAACCGCCGGGCTGTTCAACATCGGACTCGAGGGGATCCTGCTGATCAGCGCGTTCGGCGGAGCACTCGGAGCCGAGATCGGCGGACCTGTTGTGGGGCTTGCCATCGGAATGGGAATCGGCGCCGTGATTAGCTTCGTGTTCGCGCTGATCAGTACCTACGGGAAGGGCACCCAGATGGTGACGGGGATCGGCATCAACCTGTTTGCCATGGGATTCGTCGCGTTCGGCCTGATTGCGCTCGGTGCACCGGGATTCCGCGATGTGCCTAAGGTCGCCGAGGTGGCCAAATGGTCCACGCCAATGGGCGCGATGAGCCCGATGATCATCGTTGCCTTGGTGATGCCGTTTGTGATCTACTGGTTCCTGAAGCGAACAAGGGCAGGCCTGATATTGAAGGCAGTCGGAGAGACACCGGAAGCTGCCGATGTCGCGGGCATCAACATCAACATCGTTCGAATCCTAGCCGCAACCGCGGGTGGCGTGCTGGCAGGACTGGCCGGCGCGTACATGAGTGTGGCATGGATGGGGTTGGTCACCAAAGGGCTCTCGGCTGGCCGCGGGTTCATCGCCCTGGCTTGCGTGGTATTCAGTGGGCTGAATCCGCTTCTGGCGCTTCTGGGGGGGTTCATCTTCGGCCTGTTCCAGGCGTTGGCCGAATGGATCAAGACGCTTCCCTCCAAGCCGATTCCGAGTCAGTTTGTATCGATGCTCCCCTACATCGTGACGCTGCTTGTGGTGTCGGGGGCCATCGGACGGGTTCGATTCCCGAAGGCCCTTGGAGAGCCGTATAAACGAGAGTAGATCTGCCTTGACCGGTCCTCCCGTGAGGACTATGATGGGGCAATGAGGATCTAAGAGAGCAGACCTTCGCGGGGCTATGTCCAAGGTCTGTTCATGGAGGGCGTGACTGCATCTAGGAGGTGCACGATGCGGAGACTGTTGGCTCTAACATTGGTTGCTGTTGCGGTATTCGGCATCATCGGATCCGCACAGGAGCTCGGCACACAGGATTATCCGATCACCATGCTGTTGGTTCCTTCGACCGAAGCGGCCGTTGTGGAAGATGCCGGCGAAGCCATCGCCGACGCGTTGTATGATCTGACGGGGTTGTATGTCGAAGCCGTCATCACGTCCGACTATCGTGCGTTTATCGAAGCGTTCCGTACGGCAGAAGGTGACGTGTTCGGGATTCCGACCACCTCTCAGTACATCGAGATCTTCGCCGAAACCGAAGGCGCCGTCGAAGTCGCGTTGGCATCGGTGCGCCGCGGCTACAACTACTACTTCAGCACCGTCTATGCCCTGCGTGACAGCGGCATCGAAACGCTTGAAGATCTCAACGGCAAGACGTGGATCTACAATGACGCGTTCTCGACGTCCGGATACAAGACGCCGCTGATTCTGTTTGAAGAGAACGGTATCGAAGTCGGCGGCACCGTCGAAACCGGTGGTCACACGGCGTCGATGATCGCTCTTCTTCAAGGGCAAGGCGACTTCTGCACCGGCTACGGTTCTCCGACCGATGCTCCCGCCGCTCTCAAGGAGATGGGGATCCGCTGGGAGTGGGGTGACGATCCGGAACTGCTGCTGTGGGATCGTTACAACAATGCACTTGTCCGCGAGGAAATCCGCTGGGAGGGCGTCGACCTTCGTCTCTCCGTCGCCGAAGACTATCCCGACGTGTGGGAGACCGTGGGTGTTGTCGCCGTCGCCGGTCCGCTTGCCAATGACTGCATTGCCTTCGCTGGTGGTTTCCCAGCAGACCTGAAGGCTCAGCTTGTTCAGGCGTTGCAGGACCATATCCATTCGCCCGAAGGGCTTGCTGTCTGGAACAACCCGAATTTCTACGAGTGGAGCGACATGGCTCCCATCACGGATGCATTCTACGACTACAACCGCATTCTGTTGGGATACCCGGTCCCCGATCGAGACTAACACCTAGCATTTGGCGGGGAGCGGAACACCGCTCCCCTGCCTTTTCTTGCCCATGGACCAACCACAACTGCGAATTGAACACCTGACCAAGGTGTATGAGCGAGGCGAAGTTCGAGCCCTCAATGACGTTTCTTTCGATGTGAAGCGCGGCGAGTTTCTCATTCTGATCGGCCTCTCGGGGTCCGGGAAGTCTACCTTCTTACGCTGCGTCAATCGGCTGATTGAACCGACGTCGGGAAATGTCTATCTCAACGGCGAGAACATCACCAAAGCCCGTCCCGCCGAGCTACGAAGAGTCCGGCGTCAGATCGGCATGGTGTTTCAGCAGTTCAACCTGGTGCGTCGCTCGTCCGTATTGACCAACGTCCTTGCGGGTCGTCTCGGGTACGTGCCAAAGTGGAAGACGTTGCTCGGAAGATTCCCGAGACCGGACATCGAGAAAGCGGAAGCCTGCCTTGAGCGCGTTGGACTTCACGAGAAGATGTACACACGCGCTGATCAGCTATCCGGTGGGCAACAACAACGTGTGGGAATCGCACGTGCACTCATGCAAGACCCGGAACTGCTGTTCGCAGACGAGCCCGTGTCCGCTCTTGATCCGGCAACCTCCAATTCCATCCTCCAGTATCTCGAACAGATGAACAAGAGCGATGGAGTGACCGTGATTTGTGCATTGCATTTTCTCTCGCTTGCTCGGCGATACGGGACGCGGATCATTGCCCTCAAGGGTGGAGAGATCGTCTTCGAGGGGTTGCCAAGTGAGATTGACGAAGCTCGGTTTAAGGAGATCTACGGCGAAGACGCTGAAGAAGTGGAGATCCGTTAGATGCGTGCGAAGAGCTTCCCCAAGCGGCGGTTCATGGCGTTTGCTGTCGATTGGCTGTCGTTCTTGTATCTCTCGTATTGCACGTATTTCCTGATCAACCATTGGTACCGTGAGATTGTCACCGTCCGCCCATCGTACCAGGTTCCGTTCCCACTCTATGCCTGGATTGCCGCGTTCATAGGATCGTTCCTGCTCGCCGTGCTCTGGGAGAACCTGGGGCTGTCGCTGGGATTCCGTGCCTTCGGGCTGCGGGTGCGCTCGAGGAGCGCCGAGGTTATCACGCTGGGCAAGAGGCTACAACGTTTTCCGCTGGATCTGGTCTCCACCGGTAGCCTGCTCGTCGTATCGGGTATTGCCGCAGCACCGGTTGCCGCCCTTGTCACGTTGTTCATCGGTGTCAGCAACGGTGCCGGCATCTCGCTGATTCCCGGCGTGATCCTGTGGCCGGTCGCCGGATGGCTTTCGACCCTTGCCTATTTCGCCGCGGCGGCCGGAATCCTTCTCGTGGTCGGAGCCGTTGTGTTTGTCGTAGCTCGGACGGTGTTCCGAAACACGTGGATGATCTCGAAGGACCGTCCCGCTCTTGTCGATCGTATCGTTGGAACAGATGTGTTCCGCGTCGGCGATCTGAGCGATCTTCAGCATCCAAGATGGTTTCGGACGTCTTCCGGCTGGATGAGTCTGTTGCTCATCGGTTTCTCCCTCTATGTGGGTTGGCTGATGACGGAGATCAACATCGGGGCTCTCTTCCAGCGAGCCGGTGTGACCGGATACATCTGGGAACAACTCCTTCGCCCCGATTTCGCCCATTTCCTCTTGCCGGAACCGGTTTTGCAGAATTCCCTGATCACGGCACTTCTTGAAACGATCTTCATGGCACTGATGGCAACGGTGATCGGTGTCGTCTTCGCCTTCCCGTTGAGCTTTCTTGGGGCACGAAACATCATGGCCACCGGCCCGGTCGGGTGGACCATCTACACCATCATGCGTGGGTTCTTCAATATCGTCCGTTCCGTGGAAACCCTGATCTGGGGCATCATCTTCGGAGTGTGGGTCGGATTCGGTCCGTTCGCGGGTATGCTCGCCCTCACAGCCCACACGATCGCCGCGCTGGGGAAGCTCTACTCGGAACAGGTTGAATCGATCGATCCGGGTCCGCTTGAAGCGATCGCTTCCACGGGTGCGCGCCGTTGGCAGGTTGTCTTGTACGGTGTGATCCCTCAGATCATTCCTTCGTATCTCGCGTTCACACTTTACCGGTGGGACATCAACGTGCGTATGTCTACGGTGATCGGACTCGTCGGTGCGGGAGGAATCGGGCGCATGTTGTTCTACTACAAGAACGACGGCCGATGGAGCGAGATGGGGGCTGCCGTGTTGTTGATTATCGTCGTCGTCTGGTTGATGGACTACACGAGTGCTCGCGTGCGGGAGAAGATCACGTAACCCATGGCCGATCGAGAGTATTACGCCGATTTCATCCGACCCAAGCCACGGTGGTTGACCGCATGGGATGCTATGAAACCTCGCATCATGGCGTTTGCCGTGGATGCCGGGTTTGTCGCAATCCTACTGCTCATCGCGACGTACTTCTTTACCCGCGTCCTCACAGGAGAAACCGGGAATTTCTTGGTCGTACCGTGGTGGGCGTTTCTGATCATTGTCATCGAGTTGCCCGTTGTCTGGGAGTCGTTCGGCGTATCGGCTGGAATGCGGGCCATGGGCCTCCGGCTGGTGGCGTCCGGTGACAAGCAGATCCCCCCCGGATTCGGAGCACGATGCCTCCGGGTCGTTCTGTGGCACGTCTCGACTGTGTCCGTGATCGGTATGATCTGGCCGTTGTTCTCCCGAGACGGCTCCGGTCCCACCGATCGTTGGTCCGGCACACGCGTCATTAAGGTTACTGCCGAGAAGGTTGCGAAAGTGCCCTGGCACCACACGTCCTCCGGACTGGCTACGGCTCTGTTATGCGCCGTTGTTCTAGCGGCCGGCGTGTCCATCACGGAGATCAATCTTCGCACGCTTTTCACCCAGGCCTCGGACAGTGCGCTCGTCTGGAGAGGCCTGTTCTCGCCGGATTGGTCCGAGTTCGCATCAGGGATCGAACTCCTGATGGTGACCATTTTCATGGCGTTCATGGCGACATTGTTCGCCGTCTGCGTTGCCGCACCCTTGAGTTTCTTCGCTGCGCGGAACCTCTTCCGCGGCAAGCTTGGCAGGGTGATCTACACCATCATTCGGGTCACCGCCAGCATCATCCGCTCGATCGAGCCGATTGTCTGGGCGATCATCTTCGTTGTGATTGTGACGCCGAGGCGGGCGGCGTTTGCCGGAGTTCTCGCGTTGTGGCTGCATTCGATCGCCGACCTGACCAAGCTCTACTCCGAGCGCCTTGAGTCGATCGATACCGGACCCGTCGAGGCCATCCGAGCGACCGGAGCGTCGAAAGCACAGGTGATCCAGTACGGCATCGTCCCACAGATCCTCAACCCCTACCTGTCATTCACGCTCTATCGGTGGGACATCAATGTGCGAATGGCCACGATCATCGGCGCGTTGGGCGGTGGAGGTATCGGTCAGATGCTCATTCAGTACACCCGTCTCTGGTACTGGGAGCGGGCAGGGATGTTGATTCTGCTGATCATCGCGACCGTCTGGATCATGGACTACGTGTCAAGCCGCCTCCGCGCACATCTTGAGTAGGTGAGTCGGACGAACTCAGAGGGGCCAAGCGCAAGTCACTTCGTGAGCGTTTCGAGATACGCTTGAATTTCCTCCAGACCGTACGTCGTCTTCATCGCTGTGTAGTCTTCGAGCCATGCATCGGCGATCGTGTCATCACGGCGGATTTCTACATCATCAATCCCATAAGCGCTCATCATTTTCTGTGCTTCGTCTTCGATCTGGCGGTCCTTCACACGGAACAGGAATCTTGGAATGTCGGACATCCTGCCTCCCTTCGATGCCGGTGATTATACCGTGTGCGGCGCCGGTGCGGGCAGGCCGGTGTTCGGCTCTTGGCTCGTCCCGCGAGCAGGAATGCCGTCCATCTGAACCGTCGTCTCGGTTTCCGGGAAGCGGAGACTCGCCTGTTCGAGAGGCCAATTGGCGATGAGCAAGATCCATACTACAATTGCGGGTTATGAACACAGTCGATCTCATTCGAAAGAAGCGAAGCGGTGATCCCTTGTCGCGGGAGGAAATCGAATACATCATCGGCGGATATGTCGATGGCAGGATCCCCGATTACCAGATCGCGGCATGGCTCATGGCGATTTACTTCCGGTCGATGACCGATGAGGAGACAGCAACGTTGACCGATGTGATGGCACATTCCGGAGCGATGCTCGACCTATCGAATACCCCCGGATTCCCCGTGGACAAGCACTCCACCGGCGGCGTGGGCGATACGACGACCTTGGTGCTGATTCCTCTCCTTGCTGCCGCCGGATTGACCGTGGCCAAGCTTTCCGGACGTTCCCTCGGTCACACCGGAGGCACCATCGACAAACTGGAGTCGATCCCCGGTTTTCGGACCGACCTCTCGCGCGAGGAGTTCCTCGGCCAAGTTGAGGAATTCGGGGTCGCGCTGGCCGATCACACGGAAGACATGGTTCCCGCAGACCGTCTGCTATACGAGCTACGTGACGTCACCTGTACGGTGGATTCGCTGCCGCTCATTGTCGCGTCGATCATGTCCAAGAAGATCGCCGGGGGCGCGAAAGGGATCGTCATCGACGTCAAGACGGGGGAGGGCGCCTTTCTGACGGAACTCGAAGAGTCCAGAAAACTGGCACGAGCACTGGTCTCCATCGGAACACACCTCGGCCGCAAGATCTCTGCATTGATCACGGGGATGTCTCAACCGCTGGGCATGATGGTCGGGAACGCTCTTGAGGTACGAGAAGCAATCGATACGCTCCGCGGCAAGGGTCCAGCCGATCTTGCAGGTCTGTGCTGCGAACTCGGCGCGGAACTCGTCACTGCCGCCGGTCAAGCTCCGTCCCGCTCGGATGCCATCGCGTCGCTTCGCGATCTTCTGAACGGTGGAGAAGCGCTGGCGAAGCTGCAAGAACTCGTGCGCCTCCAGGGGGGAGACCCCCGGGTCGTGGACGATCCTTCGATGCTGCCTTCCGCAACAAGAACAATCTCGATACCCGCAGAGAGATCGGGCACCGTTGCCAAGCTCAACGCGCTTCACATCGGACGTGCAGCATCGCTGCTGGGAGCCGGACGGTTCGTCAAGGAAGACCGCGTCGATCCTGCCGTCGGGATCGAGGTTGTCGCCAAGATCGGGGATTCCGTGTCAATCGGAGATCGATTGGCGGTCCTTCATGTGAATCAAGAAGCACGTTTGAACGAGGCGATGAACCTCGTCAGCAACGCCTACGAGATCGCCGACGGTCCAGCGGCGCCGCCACCACTCATGATTGACCGGATCACCTGAGAACCGGATCACTTCCTCGGACCCGCTACGAACGCAAGCGAAATCCGTGAGGAAGGAGATCGCGGACGGTAGTTCGCAAGACGCTGCCGTCTGCCTTCGCCATCAGGACCTGCATGTCAGGAGCATGCTCGAACAGCACTTGTCGGCATGCACCGCACGGCGAACTGAGTTCCGCTTTGGGACACGATATAGCAATCTTCACGAAGTCGTGTTTCCCTTCGGAGATCGCTTTGAACAATGCCGTGCGTTCAGCACAGATCGACAAGCTGTTCACGCCGTTCTCCACATTGGCTCCGTCAAAGACGATCCCGTCGGCGCAGAGGAGCGCCGCACCGACCGGAAAGTTCGAATACGGGCAATACGCTCGTTCGCTCGCTTGGACCGCACGTGCCATCAGCTCCTGGTCTGTGATCATTTCAGAATCGGATCACCATCCCCACACTCCCACTGAACTCACCGAGTGTCACCGGCCATCCACCGGAGACGGATTGGCTGATCGGCACCGTTCCTTTGATCCGGGCGTACAAGCGCAGGAACGGGGGACCGATTCCGATTCCGACACTTCCGTGTACGGCGAATGCGCTCCAACGGAGCGTCTCCAGGTGGAGCCCGGAGATCAGTACACCCAACGTCTCCTGGAACTCGCCCCCCAGCACGGTGATTCCCGGCGTGATCCGGCCGCACATCCAATCCACGCCAAAACCGAGATCGATGTCGGCGATGAACAACCCGATCCGCTTGGCAACATCCGTTGACAGCATCAGAGATCGAACCTCGGGGGCCACCGACAGCACCGCCTCGTCCCAGTCGACGACAATCGGCCACACGCCGGATCCGAGGTCGATCTCCGCCCAACGAAGCGCCGTCAAAGCAAACGCATCACTCAGCCATCCAGCCTCGAAACGCAGCGTGTCAAGCACGACAAACGGAAGATCGAATTCGAGCGCACCACCAAGGTGAGGAATCGGAACCGCTTGAAGCAGGATGCCGGATGTTCCCGCCGTCCACGCGGGGATCGAGGCGGAGATTCCATCCCCCACCGCCTCGATCTCCTCCGCCAGCTCGCCGGCAACCTCCGGAGGAAGCCCCTCGGCAATCAGGGCAACCTCCCATGCTTGCGCCGCTTGATCGATCACCGCCGGAGCCTGCTGCAAGGCCGGCAGCACATTGAGCGTGTAGAACGGGACCCCGAACCCCAGTCCGCCGGCGACTCCGGCCACCGGAACCGAGGCGATCAGGACGACGAGCAAGAGCCCTCCGGCCCATCCCTTCATCCACCGTCGTCGCATCGCGGTGCTGCCATCGTTGTTCATCGTCGATCCCAGCCCTCCCACTCGCGTCGTTTCAGTTCCGCACGCCGGATCTTCCCGCTGGTTGTCTTGGGGAGTTGCTCGACATACTCGATCTCCCGCGGGTACTTGTACGGCGCCGTGACCGCTTTGACGTGATTCTGAAGCTCCTTGGTCAGCTCGTCCGACGCAGCGAATCCTTCGGCAAGAGTGACAAACGCCTTGACGATCTCTCCACGATCCCGGTGCGGCGCGGCAACGGCGGCCGCTTCCACGACGGCACGGTGGCTGACCAGCGCGTCCTCGACTTCGAACGGGCCGATTCGGTAGCCGGACGTCAGAATGACATCATCGGCGCGGCCTTCGAAGAACAGATACCCGTCCTCGTCCATCTTCGCCAGATCGCCGGTCCGATACCATCCTCCGGAGAATGCCTCTCGATCAAGCTCAGGGGCTCTCCAGTATCCGTCGAAGATCGCCGGATTGTCTGGCTGGATCGCGATCTCTCCGATCCCTCCCCTCTCAACCGGTTGTCCCTGATCGTCGATCAGCGTGACACCGGGACCGGGAGTCGGCAGACCCATAGCTCCCGGCTTCACCGGCAGACCCGGTAGGTTGCACACCAGACAAACGCTCTCCGTCTGTCCGTATCCATCTCGGATCGTCACACCGAATGCTCGTTTGAACGCTTCGATCGGTTCGACGTTGAGCGGCTCCCCGGCGGAGAGCGCATCCTCCAACACAACGTTGTATTTCCCCATCTCCGGAAGCTGGGCAAACAAACGGTACTCGGTCGGCGTAGCACACAGCTTGGTCACCTTGTACTTCTCGAGAAGCTGCAGGTAACGCTCGCCGTCAAAGCGTCCGTTGTACATCAGCTGCGCCGCTCCCGTAGTGAGGGAGACACCGATCGGGCTCCAGTACCACTTCGCCCATCCGGGCGCAGTCGTTGCCCAAATGACGTCGTTCTCGTGGGCATCGTACCAGTAACGCCCCGTGATCCGATGATGGCAGTACATCCATCGGTGCTTGTGAACGACCGGCTTGGGGTTGCCTGTGGTTCCGCTGGTGAAGTTGATCGTCATCGGATCGGATGCCGTCAACGCCACTTTGGACCCGTCATCCGATGACTGCTTCATGAGATCTTCGAAGCGCAGCCATCCTTTTCGCGGCGAATCGCTTCCGATCAAGATGAACGTTTCCAGGGGGCAGTCTTCCCGTGCCGCGTCCACCGTGTCCGCTGTCGAGACATCGGCGACAATGAGTTTGGCGCCGCTTGCCTTGGATCGGTAGGCGATCTCCTTGGCCTTCAGCATCTCGGAGCATGGAACCGCAACGCCACCGGCAACAAACGTCCCCAACTGCGCCATGTGCGCTTCAGGCAATCGCGGCAACACATGGAGAACCGGATCACCCTTCGTCACCCCGAAACCGATCAGGGCAGCGCCGAAGCGCCGCATACCCTTGACCAACTCGGCATAGGTCACCTGCCGTTCGTTTCCCGCGGCATCCTCCCAGAACACGGCGATCTTCGCCGGGTTCCTTGCAGCATGCCCCTCCACCACGTCAACGATGTTGTAGTCCTGTGGGACATTCCAGTGGAACTCCGCCAGTTCCCTTTCGTAGTCCGCGCGGGTGTATCGCATCGTGTGTGATCCCCTTCCTGCCTTGAGTTTTGAAGTAAAGCTCAGAACCTTATAGCATATCCATGAACTCGACGCCAGTGTAGGAGGAATCATGAAGGCAGCCGTTGTGTTGACACCCCCGATGTCGAAGCGCCTTATCGCTCGTGGTGTCGCCCGATATCCTGAGGTTTCTCAGGCCCTTGAGCACGGCCGGATTCTCATTACGCTGGGTACGACCAATGCATTTGTCGCCGAGGAGCTTGCCGGACGCCCGGTGGCAAAGGAGTCGTTCGCGGCAGGATTCATCGATCGCTGCTGGAACCTCAACGCGGATATGGGTTCGCCCCAAACCGGAGCAACCGACACCTCAACCGATCCTCTCGGCCGTGGCGAGATCCTTATCGATCAAGGAGCCGCCGTTTCTCCACCGACCGATCCGGGGGCACTCGTGGAAACACTGGGGCGTACGCCCGGAGACGTCCTGATCAAGGGAGGCAACGCGCTCGATCCATTCGGGAACGTCGGTGTGTTGATGGCCCATCCCGGCGGTGGGACGGTCGGGAAGTACTACGCACTCGCGCTCGCACGAGGCATGGCGATCATCATCCCGATCAGCCTCTCCAAGATGATCTCCGGATCGGTTCTCGATCTGGCGTCCGAGATGGGGCAGCAGGCGTTGGATCGAACCATGGGACTTCCGTGCGGCATGCACCCCATGACGGGAACCGTGATCACGGAGATCGAAGCGGTGGAGCTTCTCTACGGGATCGAGGCATTCCATGTCGCCAGCGGGGGGGTGGGGGACGGTGCCGGAAGTGTCTCCCTCCTGTTCAAAGGAGAGCGCACGGCGGTTTCGAAGGCGTTCGACGAAATCAACCGCCTTGCCGAGCAAGCGGAACCTCCGATCGTTCTTGAGGGATCTGCCTGAGATGACGGACGCCTACCGCACACTGAAAGCGGACGCCTCGGGGAAGCTCACCCGGAACAAGTCTCGCTTCCTGGCGTTTGTCATACCCGTATCCGATACGGCCGAGATCGACTCGTCACTCGCCAAACTGCGCCGCCACTACCACGATGCGTCCCATCATTGCTATGCGTTCCGCTTAATTCCGAAAGACGATCCCCACGGCTGCGAAGGACACAACGATGACCGCGAGCCCGCCGGATCCGCAGGGTTGCCGATCCTGCAACAACTACAAAAGGCCGATCTCCAAAACGTTCTGGCCGTTGTGGTCCGCTATTTCGGCGGGGTGAAGCTGGGAATCGGTGGGTTGGTCCGCGCTTACGGGGACGCGACCGACGCGGCGCTCGAATCGGCAACGGTCGTTGTTGTAAGCCGTCACGTTGAGATCGATGTTCGTTTTCCTCCTCAGGCAACATCGGGGATCATGTCGTTGATTCATCGCTCGCGAGCGAAGATCGTGGGGACTTCGTACGATAAGATGTCGGTGGTGACAGTGTCGCTTCCGCCAAGTCATGTAGAGGAATTCACCGGTGGATTGGGCGATGTGTCTTCGGGTCAGGCTCGATGGGAGGTCAGGCAGTGATCGATTCAATCAGCGGACGCGTCGAACGGCGAGACGCGGACCATGTCGTTGTTGATACGGGCGGCTTGGCGTTCGCTATCGCCTGTCCCACACGTGATCTCACAGCCTGGGGGATCGGGAGCCCGATCACGGTGTTTGTGCACCTTGTCGTCCGCGATGATGCCATGGAACTGTATGGATTCGCGTCGATTGCGGAACGCCGTCTCTTCCGAGCGTTGATCTCGGTGTCTCAAGTGGGTCCCCGTCTCGCGGTCCAGGTTCTGTCGAGCCTCTCGGAGCAGGACGTGGTCCAGGTCATCCGCTCGGGGGACATCGAACGCCTGACCTCCGTCAAGGGGATCGGCCGAAAGACGGCGCAAAGGATCATCATCGATCTGCGCGACAAACTGACCGACGCCGAGCCCGTGTCCATCCTGCTGAGTGAAGCCGAAGAGGCCGCCATCAAGGCTCTGACTTCGAAGTCGCTCGGCTTCCCTCTCCGAGATGCTCGCCGCGCCGTGGAACAGCTTCGCGGGGAGAACCTTGCACTGCAAGATCTTGTGCGGCGAGCCCTCGAACTCCTGGGGGCGGATCGGTGAGGTACCTCGGCGTGGACTACGGTCGAAAACGGATCGGTCTCGCGCTCAGCGATGAAGGGGAGATCCTTGCCAGCCCTCTTCCGATCTACGAGCAGAAGCATCCCGGGGGGGTGCTGCCGCTCATCGGCTCCCTCGCCGAGAAGCATGAGGTCGGCGGCATTGTGGTTGGGTTGCCGAAGAACATGGACGGGTCTCTTGGACCGATGGCTCAAGAGGTCCTGCGCTTCGCGGCGGAGCTTCGCAAGATCACCGCTTGTCCGGTGATCATGATCGACGAACGAGAAACCAGCGTGAAAGCGGAGCAGATTCTGATTGCGGCGGATCGCTCACGGAAAAAACGGCGGAAGGTGCAGGACAGCGTCGCCGCTGTGTTGATTCTCCAGCGCTACTTGGATCAGCATCCTCCTCGACCGTCCGAACCCCGATCCTGATCCGCGCTGGGCGGCTACCTCGCGACAGACCGGGATCACGCCGCTTTGGAGACGGCATCGGCTTCAATCGCCGCCTTCAGGAATCGATCGATGTCCCCATCGAGAACGGCATCAACGCTGGATGTCTCCTCCCCGGTGCGGTGGTCCTTCACAAGCTGATACGGGTGAAGGACATAGGACCGTATCTGACTTCCCCATTCGATGTCCATCTGTTTGCCCTGGAGTTGCTCCAGCCGTTCCGCCTGCTGCTGACGCATCAGTTCGGCAAGGCGGGAGGCAAGAACACGCATCGCGACTTCCTTGTTCTGATGCTGGCTGCGCTCGTTCTGACAAGACACGACAATCCCGGTCGGAAGATGTGTAATCCGAACGGCGGAGTCGGTGACATTGACGTGCTGCCCGCCGGCGCCAGACGCCCGGTATGTATCGATGCGGAGGTCTTTGGGATCGATTTCGATCTCCTCCGTCTCAATGACCGGAATCACCGAGACAGCAGCAAACGACGTGTGCCGGCGATTGGCGGAATCGAACGGAGAGATGCGCACCAAACGATGCACGCCGTTCTCATGCTTCAGATTCCCGTAGGCATAGGCACCGGAGATCTCGAGCGTCACGCTTCGTATGCCCGCCGTATCCCCCGAACTTACGTCCAAGAGGGCGATCTTGACGCTGCTTCGTTCCGCCCAACGTGAGTACATCCGCAGCAACATCTCCGTCCAATCCTGCGAATCGGTTCCGCCGGCCCCGGCATTGATCGAGAAGTAGCAGTCCGAAAGATCGTACGGTCCCGAATACAGCGTCTCGATGCGGAACTCCGACAGCTCCTTCTCTCCCTCCGAAAGCCGACCTTCCAGTCTTGCCAGCTCGGCTTCGTCGCCAACTTCGCTGGCCATCTCGAACAGTACAGTGACCTCTTCGAGAACGGTCTCCAGCTTCTTGTACCGCTTCAACAGACCGCGAGACCGTTCCAATTGCCGCGCCGCCTCTTGAGAACGCCGCCGGTGATCCCAGAAACCCGGTGCCGACATCTCCGCCTCGAGTTCACCAATACGCCGTTCGACCGCCTGAGAATCCAGCGACTCCTCCAGTTTGGCAAGCTCGTTTTCAAACCGCACGATCCGTTCCCTGTCCAAGAGACACCTTCCGGTAAGATGCACACAATTCTATCGGGCTCTTCACAATCGCTTGCACGTTTATACGGACAACCGAGCGGCGACTCAAGCCGCCGTTGTCTGCAACACGCCAATCGGCTACAGTGCCGCGAAGCCAAACAACCTGGGGGGCCCACATGAGCGAGATAAAAGGCCGCTTGTACGTTGTATCGCTTCCAATCGGGAACCTCGGCGACATCTCACTGAGGGCACTACGGACGCTACGCGCCGTCGATGTTGTCCTCGCCGAGGACACAAGAACAACATCCCGTGTCTTCGCACGCTATGGAATCCGAACGAAGTTCGGCCGAAGCGTCTACCAAGGTGTTGAGAGTGAGCGTGTCGATGCCGTCATCACTCTGCTTCAGGAAGGGAAGAAGATCGCGCTGGTCTCTGATGCCGGCACTCCACTCGTCAGCGACCCCGGGTTTCCCCTTGTACGCGCCGCCATCGAGCACGGCATCCCTGTCGAGCCGGTGCCGGGCGCGTCGGCTGTGCTTGCCGCTCTCGTCGCTTCCGGCGCCCCTGTCCACCGGTTCGCCTTCGATGGAATGCTCCCTCGCAAGGCATCTGCACGGCAACAGTACTTCCAGCGGATTGCCCGGGAAGAATTGCGCACGGTGGTCGTCTACGAGTCGCCGCATCGCCTGCTCGACACCCTTGCGGATCTTGCCGCACTTCTCCCCGAACGCCCGATCATTCTCGCGAGAGAGCTCACCAAACGGCATGAGGAATTCCTGCGGGGAGATCCCCGGACGCTGCTGCGTCAACTGCAACACCGTGAACGGATCCAGGGAGAGTGGGTGATCATCCTGGAGCAACCTGATCTCGATCTGGATCGGCAAGCCTGTAAGGAGAGAGACAGGAACGATTCCGATGTCGCCGAGACGATCGCTTTGCTTCAGGAATCCGGCATTCCAACCAAGACCGGCTGCCGCATTTTGAGAGCAGCATTCGGAATCTCGCGGAATGATGCGTACCGGATGCTTTCCGGTCCCGAGGCGCAGCCCTAGGTGTACTTGTCGGCAACTGACGTTGCCGCCACCGCATCCGGCTTGATCTTCACATCGAAGCCGCTGCCAACGATCATCCCCACGACTTCGTTGATCAGCTCACGTGTGCTTCCGTTCTTGCCGATGTCGACGTGGATCTCGAGGTTGAACTGTAGCAGCGTCGAGGAAGAAAGCGCCTCAAGCAGCCGCTGAGCCAGATCGAACGACAGCAGCGCTTCCCGCCAGATCCGACGGCGAAGCGAGGGGGATTTGGGTTCCCGCTGTCGACTCCAGAAATATCGCCCACCCTTTCCACGCTTGTGTACGACAATCGCTCGGACGAAGTCAACGCTGTCACCCCCCGCGGAAGAATCGGTCCCGACAAACACGTCGTAATCTGCGCGCGGATCGCGTTGCATCTCCTGCGCAATCTCGCAGACGACTTCATCGAAGTTCAACGTTCCGATGTTCGGATTTACGAATTGTTCGGACATTTTTCCATCATAGGGCGGATGGTGGAGGTGATCAACTCGGTACGGCTGGAAACGCTACCCGGAAGCAAGCTCCAGCACCAGGTACGTTCTCGGCAGAGATTGTGCCTTGGTGCGCCTCCACCCAGTGCCTCGCGATCGCCAATCCGAGTCCGCTTCCGCCGTGTGCACGCGATCGTGCACGATCGCCTCGGTACAGCCGCTCGAAGATGTGGGGCAGGTCTTCTTCGGGGATCCCGGGTCCGGAATCGGTCACGGAGAGTTCGACGCGATCGCTCCCGATCCGGGTGAGCCGGATGTCAATCCGGCCCTCCGGCGGGGTGACACGCACCGCGTTGCTGAGAAGGTTGACAAGCACTTGCCGAATCCGTTTGGGGTCAAGCATCAACGGAGGAAGCTTCGTGTTCCCGCTGACAAGGATGCGGGGACCTTGTTCGAGAGATCCGGAGACGGTCTCCGCGACCTGATCGACCAACTCTCGAAGATCCGTTGACTCGCACGATATGCGCAGTTCTCCCGCCTCGGCAAGAGCCAGATCTCGGAGATCGTCGATCAGCTTTCCCACATGCAGGGTCTCTTCATAGATTGGAGCAATCGCTTCGACCGTCGGTTCGTAGATGCCGTCAAGGATTGCCTCCAGATTCCCTTGGATAATCGTCACCGGCGTTCTCAGCTCGTGAGCGATGTCTGCTGTCATCGTCTGACGGGCGTTCTCCGAGCGATCGAGGTTCTCAATCATCCGGTTGAACGAGGTCCCAAGGCGGCCGAATTCGTCGGAAGAAGGCAGAGCGATCGGCTCAGGCAGTTCGCCCCGCGCGATCCTGTCGGTGGCTCGAGACAGAATCCGCAGAGGTGACGAGACCTGGGAGATCAGGAGTAGCGCGATCAGGAATGCCATCCCCAACGCAATACCTCCGCCAAGAAGCGCAGATCTCTGTGCGGATGCGACGAATTCCTCTTCGGCGGGATCAAGAAGCGTCCCCAGCTCGCCAAGGGATAGGACGCCGACCTGGACTCCATCGACCTCGATGGGGATCCCCCCTTGCGTCTCTTCGGCCGTAAGCAGCGTTCCCAATCGCGCCGAATCGGTGGAGATGAAGACGACGCCGTCTTCGTTGGTCAATGAGAACGATCCCGGAATGATGCTGATCTCCTGAACGTCGATGATCTGCCCATTCGCTCGGATGTTGACGGTTGTCTTCAGCCTCTCATCGGCACCGACCCAGCTCCCGTAGAGACGGTAGTGCTCGGCAAGGATCGCACAGACTTCCTCCGCGACCTTCATCTTGTCGTGCTCGCGAAATTCCGCGAACTGCACAGAAATGGATCGCAGATTGAAGAAGTATCCGGTGACGACGGATACAATAATTACAACACTGAAGGCCAACCCGAGCTTCAGTGCAAAAGGGAACTTCCGGCGCATCAATCAGCTCTCCCGCGAGAAGCGATAGCCAACCCCGTGAACGGTCTGAATGAACCGCGGTTGCTTGGGGTCGGGCTCGATTTTCCTTCGCAAGTTCTTCACGTGCGTATCGATCGTCCTTGCAAACGCATCGTACGTATACCCTTGAACCTCTCGCAGCAACTGAAGCCTGGTGAAAACCTGCCCGGGATGTCGGGCCAGGTACGCAAGAAGGTCAAACTCTGTCGGTGTCAGTTCGACCGGCCGCCCGTCCACACCGACCTCTCGGGTCTTGATGTCGATATGAAGGCTGCCAACGATGATCCGTTCTTCTTCCGCTCCCGCCCCGTCGAGCCGTCGAAGAACGGCGCGGATCCGCGCGACAAGTTCTCTCGGACTGAATGGTTTTACCACGTAATCGTCGGCGCCCAACTCAAGGCCGACCACGCGATCCGCCTCCGCCGCCTTGGCCGTCAACATGATGATCGGCACCCTGGAGGTGGCTCGGATACGGCGCGTGACCTCCAGACCGCTCAGTTTCGGGAGCATGAGGTCTAAAACGATGAGATCCGGTCCTTTCTCCTCGAATGATCGAAGCGCCTCTTCGCCATCGACCGCCGTATACGTCTTGAAGCCCTCGCGATCCAAGTAGGCCTTGACCGTACGAACGATCATCTCTTCATCGTCAACGATGAGAACTCTCTTCATAGCTCTCCATTATAGGGATCTCGCACCCGTCCGTCCCGGCGTGACCATCCGTGCCCCTGCAACGTTCCGCCTCAAGGCAGCAGATTGGCGTATTCGAGGCCGACAGTCAGAATACGCCCAACCTGTGAAGAATCCGTGTCGGGCCGATAAGAGACCGATGGCCGTCGCTCCGGCATTGCCTGTCCAAGACGTGTCAACTACCATGTTTCCATAAGATGATAGAAGCCGGATGACAAGGATGATGAAGGAGATCCGTTGAAGCGAATTCTCATTGTGTCCACGGAGGCGAACTCCGGGAAGAGTGTGCTGGCTCTGAGTATCGGCCGATGGCTTGAGTCCAAGGACATTGCGTTTTCCTACATGAAGCCGATCAGTTATGAAGTGACCTATACATCCGGAGCCCCATTGGATCGAGACGCTATGGCGATTCGATCGCTTCTTCACCTCGAGGACGACCTCGCCGACATCGCACCGGTCCCGCTTGAAGGACCGTTCCTCCGGGAAGCGATCGAATCCGGTGATCGCGGGTTCCGACAGCGAATCACCTCGTCATTCCAGAAGCTCTGCTCCGGCCGTGAGGTCGCTTTGATCGAGGGCCGTCACTACCTCGGATTGGGGCTCGGAGCCGGACTCAGCGACTTCGATCTCGCCGAGCTTCTCAATGCGGACATCGTCCTTCTTACAAGGTTCGACAGTGAAGAGGCGATCGATCGGATCCTTTGTGCCGTTCGTCTTCTGCTTCCGGAGTCCAATCTGTTGGGTGTCGTTCTGAAGGAAGTCGCCCTCAATGCGCAGCTCGAAGTTGTCAATGAGGTCTTCGTGCCGTTTCTTGCCGATCGAGGCGCCGAAGTGCTCGGGATCCTTCCCTACGACGTACGCCTGAGATCCGTTCGAGTCCAGGAAATCGCCACGCGGCTGTCCGCGTCGGCCCTTACCAACGTCGCCATGGACCGAACGGTCAGCCACTTCGTGATCGGCGCCTCAAGTCCCGAGACAGCGTCCCGACAGTTTCGGCGAACCCCCGAACTGGGGGTGATCACCAGCGGCGACCGCTCCGACCTGCACGAAGCGGCACTTCGTGTTCCGGGTTTGCGGCTGCTGGTTCTCACGGAGAATCGCCGTCCGCCCCAATCCACGATCGATGCAGCCCATCATCGCGGCGTACCCGTCCTTCTCGCCGGTCAAACGACGCTTGCGGCCGCATCCCTTTGCCAGAGCCTGCTCGACCGGACATGGATCAAGCCCGGGGAGATTCTCGAGTACGCCACCGAGCTATTCTTGTCCAATGTTGATATCGAGCGGTTGGTCGAGAAGGCGATCGATCGCTAGCGGACGTCTCCCATAAGCGCGGATCTTAAGCCGGCTCCTCGATGGAGAACTCGCTCGTAATTGTGGTGACCCCTGCGAGAGTATTGGCGATTGGACAGTACTTCGACAGCGAAAGCTCGATCGCCCGCTCGGCGTTCTCCGGCGGAATCCGCCCTTCCAATTGGTACACCAAGTGAATCCGCTCGATCACTTTGGGGGCATCGGAGGTACGCTCGTCTTTCAGGGTGATCCTCAGCGACTCCGCCGGCGTCTTCATCCGGCGAAGGATCGCAACCACATCCATCCCCGTGCACCCACCAAGAGACGCGAGAAGGACTTCCACCGGGCGCGCAGCCAGGTCGCTTCCTCCCGATGCCGTTGCCGCATCCATCATCACCCGATGTCCGCTTGTCCCCTGACCGACGAATTTCATCCCTCCCTCGTACACAACGTGCGTAAGGCCCATTCACTCCTCCTTATCCAAATATTTCGATACTTGACTTCTTTGATAATTCTGCTACCATTCTATCCAATGTGGGAAGGAGAGCCAATGGCCGCGACAGATGAACAGCTACGAATGTGGAGCGACCGCTTCTCTTCGCTGGCAAGCGAACCTCGTCTCCGCATCATTCAGCTCTTGTCGAATGGGCAGCTCCACTGCCAAGAGGTAATCGGCAAACTCAAGCTCAGTCAGCCCGCGGTCTCCTATCATCTCAACAAGCTGGAGAGGGCGGGAATCTTGATCAAGCATAGAAACGGAACACGGAACTGTTATCAACTCAGTGAAACGGCACAAGAGTTGGTACGCCTGATGGAGAAGGAGGGATTCCAACGATGAAGACTGTGACGGTTTATACAACCCCTACATGCGGATGGTGTGGCGCGGTGAAGTCGTACCTGGAAGAGAAGAACGTTCAGTTCGAGGAGATCGACGTTTCCGTCGACATGGAGAAGGCTCGGCAAATGGTCGAGAAGAGCGGGCAGTACGGCGTTCCCGTCGTGGATGTCGATGGAGATATCGTCGTGGGATTTGACCGAGCCAGGCTCGATTCGCTCCTGTCGGAGTAGGTTTCCCGAGCTTCCGCCGCCGTTCGCATCGAAGCCGTTCGGCAATGCGAACGGCGGTCGCTTTATCTATGGAGCAAACAAGGGCAGCGGATCGAGGTTGGCCACTTCGATCGCGCTTCTTGCTCGCACGTGCTTCCCGCGGTCCCGCTGGACTTTGCGCCTCGGTACAACAGGAACAACATCTGCAATGATCTGGTCGAATCCCTCGGCTTCGAGCGGCGGTTCGTAACTCCGATAGAGTTCTGCAAAACGTTCACGGTCGAATCCGCGAACGACAAGATCCGGAAACGCCTCCGCCAGCCCCGCAAGCTGACGCGTCTTTCGGTCGTATAGCTCCTCCACCGACAGCAAACGCATCACATACGCGATCGTCTCGCGTCCGGCAAGCTTGCCGACCTCAATGAGGCGGCGGCGTTCCTCGCCCTTGAGGTTGGAGTTATCGACACATACAACCTCGGCTCCTGATTCAACGGTTTCCACCAACATCGATGCGAAGATCCCTTCGACGGCGCTCTCAAACGTGGGATCGTAGTCGCGATGAAAGACTGTCCTGCGAATGACATCTCTGGAGACAACGGCCCAATCAGGATGCTGCAAACGGAAGGCTGTTTTCCCCGACCCGGCGACACCAACCAAGACCACCAGTTGCCTCATTACTCCCCCCCATCAACTCGCAACCAGTATCGGCAATCCGCGGTGGGGTGGTCAAGTGATCCGGCGAACGTGAGACACGCCATCCAGACGTCGATATCGCCTCTGTCTCACGGCGGCGTTCCATGAAACCGTCACTCCAAGCGAACCCGATGATTCCCGTGCGCTTCGTCCACGATTGAGAGAGGACATTGCGGCAACGGAAAACCCACCGATCCCCCTCAACAAAGTCGGGGCAAACGACGCGTCTACCCGGACGAAGAAGCCGACCCATCGACGACAAGCTGAATCCGAGTGATGTTCTTCACCCAGTAACTGCCGGCGGAATCGGCCTTGTACTCCTCGTTGCTGACATCCCCGTCTTCGGGGAGAACGGCAATGCGCGGACCGTCTTCCCACGTGGGCACCTCCGTGCCGTCGAAGCGGTACGCAACCACCATCGGATAGTCGGAGTCCTCCACCCGCGCCCGTTCGATCGTCGCGGTGTACCCATCCGAAGCGGTGACGATAATCCTGTCGTAGACCGCACTCGTTCCGATGAGCGCAGACAGCAAGACACCGGTATACGTCCCTTCATCCCGCCAATTGCCGAACTGATTCTGGTACACGCCTTCCCGCTCGATCCTCGCAGCGCTCGTCACCCGATCAAGACTCCACGAAATGATGTCACCATCGGGGAACACGATCTCTACCAGAGTATCCTCGTGATCGAGCACGGAGCGGAACACAAACGGTGCGAACACGGCCAACATGAGCACTACCAGCGCCAGCAACCATCCGCGTCGAATCCTCTCCCGACCTATATCCACTGAAACCTCCGTGCAACAATGCTTACCGCCAACAACACCGCGGACAGAATGGCAAGCGACGTATCGGTCGTCGTCCATCGTAGCGGTCGGCTCCATGTCCGGCGCTGATTGGCACCAAACGCCCTCCCCTTCATCGACATGGTCACCGCATCCACACGCACCAACCCCGAAACGAGGACCGGTACGAAGGTGTAGTAGATCGCCCGTCGCAATTCGGAGGGACGCCGATAAGAGAACGTGATGCCGCGAAGACGCTGGGCCTCACGCACACGGGCGAGCTCCTGCGAGAAGAACGGCACGAAACGGACGGCAAGACTGAGCACAAACCCGAATCGGTAAGGAATCCCGGCGCGGATCAACGCGTGGGTCAACTCGTCCGGATCTGTCATCGCAACAAACAACAGACTGGAAGAGAGGATCACCAGGAATCTCAGCGCCATTTCGGCCCCCAAGAGGAGCCCTTGGTCGGTAATTCTGCCAAACAGAACGACGTGACCAACGTGGACGGATAGCGCCTGAGACACTAGAAGCACCAACGAGAAAAGCGCCACAAAACGCAGTTTGCGCGCGAAAATCGCCATCGATCCTGCACACCGATGGGCGATGGCAAGCACAACGACAAGAACGACCCCCTTGACGGTGATTCCGGATGCCACAAGAACAGCACTCACACATCCGCCAAGAAACAACAAACCGCTCACAGGACCCGATGCACATGTCGTCCGGCCGCTGGGGGCAAGGATTTTGATCATCGACCTTCCTCCCAATACCCGGGCGTATATGCGTGCCGTCCTTGTGCAGCGAGCGCCTCGAACACGAAATCGGGGGACCCCATCTGAACTGTGTCTCCGAGATAAACCACCCGATCGGAGATCGACGCAACGAGTTCGACATCGTGGGACACAAGAACCACTCCTGCCCCGCGCTCGCTGGCCTTGCGGATTTGCGAAAGCACCCAGATAACGTTCGCCCGATCCTGGCCGATGAACGGCTCGTCCAACAGAAGCAGATCGGGCCGCCGCGAGAGCGCCGTGGAAACCGTGAGACGCCGTTGCTCTCCCATGCTGAGGGACAACGGCGAGACACCGGCAAGACCGTCAAGACGGGCCTCGGCCAGGAGCCGATCGACCTCAAGTGGGTCGTGAATGCCATCGATCGCGTACTCGCGTTGAATCGTCCGCTCGAAAATCTGGTGGTGAGGATGCTGGGCGACAAACCCAAGAGGAACGCTTCCGTCGCGATCGACGATTCCGTCACGCGGCGTCTCAAGACCGGCGATGAGCCGCAGAAGCGTCGTCTTGCCACATCCATTCGGACCGATCACGGAAGCGACTTCCCCCCGACCGATCGACATCGAGAGGTGTTCGAACAGCGTTCGCTCCCCATATCCGAACCCGACATCCACCAGATTCACCAGTGGAGTACGGCGTGAGCACTCTCCACCCTCCGCCGGGCTCCGCTTGCTTCGCGCCCGCGGCCACCCCGCACGAAGACGCATTTCCGCAAGGTCGTAATGGGAACGGATCTGTCGCCGTTCAACAACGCGTCCATGGTCGAGTACGATGACTCGTGGAGCGTACGACACCAATGGAGCCAGACGATGCTCCACAACGGTCACCGTTCGCCCTTGCTGCCGTCGTAGATCTCCAAGAACTCGGAAAATCATCTCGGCCCCATCCGGATCGAGGTTCGCTGTCGGCTCGTCGAGGAAGATCCACTCAGATCCCATCGCGAGGATCGCGGCGATCGCCAATCGCTGCATCTCGCCGCCGGAAAGCGTTGTTGTACTTCGCTGCTGCAAGTCGAGGATCCCGACTTCGCTCAACGCGGCATGAACCCTGGTTCTCACTTCCTCAACGGGAAGGCAGAGGTTCTCCGGACCGAATGCAACTTCCTGCCAAACGTTCAGCGTGCAGATCTGCGCATCCGGATCCTGCTGTACATACCCGAGAACCGAGGCAATGTGCGAAGGGTCCTGCCCCAGCAGAGCCGTTCCATCCAACCAGATTCCTCCTTGGATGTCGGCGGGGATGACATCGGGGACGGATCCGGACAACGTTCGGCACAGCGTGGATTTCCCGGATCCCGACGGACCGGCAAGCACGACCAACTCTCCGTGTTCGATCAGCTCATCGACACAACACAGAGCCGGGATGTTGCGCCGCGGATAGCGGACGGAGAGGTTCTTGATCCTGAGACCCTCGCTCTGTGTGCAATCCCTAGCGGACAACAATCCTGGTCACCTGCTTCACCCAATGTGATCCGTCAAACCCCGCAGCGACCAGGTTCATCTCCTGATCTTGAAGAACAAGAATCACGTCGGAATTCCCCAGAATCCGCTGCAACTCAAATGTTTTCCTGTACCCGTCCGAGGAGATCACGGCGATCTCCGTTGCAGTGTCGTCCAGCACGAGCGCCTCCAGAACGAGAGTCAGTGGAACTCCCGTATACGGCTGCGGTGGAATGTAACTGACCGCCCCTCTCATCTCCGTCGTGATCGTCACTTCGGCATCGCGCCAGTCCTCGTATCGGAACTCGGCCGAGGCGTCGATCGCACCGGAGATCTGCAGCGTTCCTTCCGCAGAGAATGGATCGTACACGGCCGTGTAGTAGTACACAGCACCCGAAAGGAGTCCCAGAAGCGCGAGAACCGTGACCACATTCCGAATCCAGACCCGGGTCCGACGTCGCGAACCGTCGGGATTGCTGTCGTCTCCTTCGCGGGCCAAATCTGCTGCCCCTGAGACAAGGTTTGATTCACGGATCATCCGAAGCAGATCCCACGACAGCATCCCGCCGAGGACGGCGCCGGAGATCGCCGCAAGTCCGGCCATGAACCAGATGAACCCCATCGAGATTCCGGAGAAGTACAGCGCCTGAAACAGGAACACATTGGATGCGGACGCCAGTCCGCCGACCACCATCATCACCGCCAGCCGTGGACGCCGTGTGAGGTTCATCCCCACATCGACGATCAATCCTTCGATGACCGAGACAACAACAATCACGACACCGTGTGTCCCGCCGGAGAGGAATTCCACCAAGCCTTTGGCCGCTCCGGTCAACGTTCCCGACCCGAAACGCCTTGTCAATGCCCGCGCAAGAAGCGGCCAAATGATGTGCAACCCGGCAATCAGCTGTCCGGCCCCGAACGGCACACCGAACAGCCGGTTGATCAGATTCCCGATATAGCCGATATACGTCGAGAGAACGCCACCCACAGCGGCTAGAAGAGCCGCCAGAACGAGGTCTCTGACCTGCAATCGTGCGCGGGAGCCGTTCATAGGCCCCCGCGCAGGCACGTGTGAATCCATCACGATCCTTCTTCTTGGGCCGGGTCGCTTCTAGCTAGAACTGGAGCTCGATCGACGTCAGGAACTTCACGGAACGCAGCTTCATGCCCTCGGGCAGTTCCACCGAGTCATCGTACACAAAGCGCATGTATCCGTCTGAGTCCGGATCAAGGAAGACCCCATCTCGCTTGAACGCCACGATGAATCGATCATCCCGCGCCATCCATTCGGAAGAGACCTCTTGGGTGTATCCATCATCCGCCACAAGCGAGACCGTGTACCCGGAAGCGGCCGTCGCATCGCTGAAGTCCGTGTCGTTGTAGTGGATCCCTTCTTCGATGGACGGGAACACGTCGTCATCCACGAACGCCACCAACCGCCACAGCGGCAACCCTGTGTACGTATGCGTTTCTCCCTTGCTTGTCACCTCGACCGTCGAGGTGTGACAAGGGCAGCCGATTCCGGCCTCCAATTCACCGCGAGCGAAGGTCCTTTCTACAGCGCCGCTGGTTTCCAGTGTGTACGGTTCGTACGTGCCAAGCACTTCGATTCCGACCACCATCTTGGCTGAGACGGAGCTTTGGAAGTGAGGAACAGGATCCCCCACCTGAACGACCCGGAGCGGGCCCGGATCGAACGGCATCCATTCCCCGTTCTCCATGAACGCGAGAGTCCACACACCTTCTGTCGTGTCCAGCAACATTCCCGCTTCGTAGTTCATCGAGTAGCCGTCGGCCGCTGTCACACGAATCGTCGTGTCATCGGAGACGTTCCCGATGAACGTTGACATCGGAACGCCGGCGTAGGTCGCCGTGTAGTCAAAGCCGGCCGAATTCGTGAACGTGCCCCCTGCTTCGATCTGTTCCAGCTGCTGAAGATCGAACAACGTGTAGTCGATCGTGTCGGTGCCATGCGTCACGGAGAGAACGATCTCATCATCGGTCGTCGGCGGGGCAACCGGCTCATCTGCGGAAAGCGCTGTGACCAGTTCGTCGAACGTCAAGGCCGAAGCTCCGTCCACCACAAGTTGAGCGATCCCCTTCACGCGAAAACCTGTTGTCGAGGGCGATTCGCCGAAGTAGTGAGCGTTCTCGGCTCCGAATGCAGCGAGCATGTCCTCATTGCTGAACATCTCGTCGGCAGGCAAGAACACGAGCACGGGTGCATCATCCACACCCAAAGCCAGCACTACGGGCCCGGCAGCCGTTCCGGCGGCGACAACCGTCGCGGGAATCCACTTTGAGTATCCGTCTCCGGCAACCACGTCAACCCCTTCGGATGCTGCAATCCCCGCAGCGGCAAGGACATCGGCGATCGCTACGCCCTCGTACGATGAGCGCTCTTTCCAGTTCGGGTCGCCGGAATCAAATACGGGTCCCTGGTACGAAACCGCTCCCGACAGCATGGGTAGTGCGTTCAGAGAGATCTCCTGTATCCCGCCGTCCCAAACCACGAACACCGACTGCGCGATCGCCGTCGTACCTGCCACCAGCAACGCGATCGAAAGCACCAGCCCCAACATGTACGGTCGTCTCATTCCATCTCCTTCGCGGGATATACCTGGATTGCCGTTGTCGCAATCATTGCGTACAACATCGATCCGATTTCCAGTCCAATCGTCTCCAACCCGCGATCCGTATGAACGACGTTCAATTCGAATCCGGAGTTGGATCCGGCTACCACCACATCGACAAGCTGTCCCAATCGTCGAACCTTCCTCACGCACACCGCAAAGCGGTTCTCCCACATTCCCATGCATCGGGAACATCCGAGCGGCGCAAGGATTACGGCCTCGGGAGGAATCTCGACGGTCACCTCGTCATCCTGCAGGAACGACAACACAAGGAGCCGATCCTCGCCAATCCGCACGGTACAGAGGGCCCCGTCCCGCTCGATCACCGAGACACGGAAGCGGTTCTTCTCCTGCAACGGAGATCTCAACAGTCGATCCACATCCACGTCTTGGTTCATGTCTTCTGTACATCGCAGCCGTTCCAGCCACAGCAGGTGATCGACCACCTCGCGCGGGTTGCCCGCGGCGACAAGGAGGTCCTCGATGTCCAGATCGAGCACGCCGGCAAGAGCTCGTACGTCCGACAGAGCCGGAGCGGGCCGGCTCCCATGCTCGATCCGTGACAGCCGTGAGTACTCGATACCCACTCGAGCCGACAGCTCGCGAAGGCTGAGATCGGCTTGCATCCTTGCTTCGCGAATCATCTCCCCAAACTGGATCTTGCTCACGGCGGAACAATATCCGCGTTGTTGACATTTGTCAACAACTTCCGCATCCTCGCTCATCGGATCCAGCTTGTATAATCCCCGCTATGACTGCACGAGCAACTCGACTCTCCCAGGAGATCCTTCACGGACCAATCCTTTCTTCGCTGCTTCGGCTTGCGTGGCCCGTGATGCTGTCGAATCTGTTCCAAACGCTCTACAACTTCGTGGATCGTTTCTGGCTCGCTCGTTCGAGCACGGTAGCCATCGCCGGACTTCAGCTTGCCTGGCCGCTGATCTTTCTTGTCATCTCTCTGGGAGCGGGGATGACCGTCGCCGGAACGGCCCTCGTCGCTCAGTACACCGGGGCCCAGCGGCGCGACCAAGCGAATCTTGCCGCGGGACAGGTGTTGAGTTTCACCTTGGCGTTGTCGTTTGTCCTCGCTTTGGTCGGCGTTCTCATCGCACGGCCGATCCTCGGGTTAATGGGCGCCGAGCCCGCTCTGATGGCCGCGTCTTCGTCCTATTTGCGCATCATCTTCGCCGGGATCCCGTTGACGTTCGGGACATTCATTGTTACCTCTCTGCTCAACGGAGCCGGGGACACGTTGACGCCAATGATCCTGATGAGCATCTCGGTCGCGGCAAATATCGTTCTCGACCCGTTCTTCATCTTTGGCTGGGGGCCGTTCCCAGAATGGGGGATCTCCGGAGCCGCCATCGCGACGCTGATTTCGCGTGGGCTGATCACCGTTGTCGGTTTCGCCCTCTTGTTCTCCGGCAGAGCGGGCCTCCACATCCGGCGCCATCATCTTCGCCCGCGCTGGAAGATGATTCGCCACATCCTATCGATCGGTGGCCTGGCATCGATCGGTCAGACGGGAACAGCCCTAGGATTCAGCATCATGAACGGCGCCCTCGCTCGAATCGGGACGTCGGTCCTGGGTGCGTTTGGAATCGGCAACTCGTTCATCTCGCTCGTGTTGATGCCGTCGATGGGCTTGGGGCAGGCAACCGCAACGATGGTCGGTCAGAATCTTGGCGCGACGCAACCCCACCGGGCGCGACGTAGCGCCTGGACGGGGATGGCGTTGTCATCGTCGATCCTGTCGATCGCTGCGGTCTTTGTCATTCTGTTCCGCGGGCATCTCATTCAGTTCTTCACCGCCGACCTCGAGGTGATCCGCCTCGGCAGGGACATGCTGCTGTTGGTCGGGTTTGCCTTCCCGTTCATGGGAATTATCGAAGTCGTCCGAGGAACCTACCAGGGATCGGGTCACACCGGGTATTCCATGGGTTTCGACCTGTTCCGCCTGTGGGCTCTGCGTGTTCCGTTGGTGTACATCCTTGCCTTCACACTGGGGATGGCGGCGAACGGAGTCTGGTGGGCGATGCTGGCTTCGAACTTCGGGACGGCGCTCGTCTCGTTGCTGTTTTTCATGACCGGGAACTGGGAGAAGCGCGTGGTCCGGCCGAGCGAGATCCACCTGGAATCCAGCGTCGATTCCGCCGCGGAGCAAGAGCTGTAACACCCCACCAACCTTGCAATCAATGCAGGCTGCATCTACTCTTTCGCCGACTTCATCAATCGAAAGGAGGAGAGGATGCCGGCAATCCACATCAACCACGCACGAGATCACATCGGCGAACAAGTCACCATACAGGGGTGGCTCTACAATAAGAGATCGAGCGGCAAGATCCTCTTCCTTCAAGTGCGGGACGGGACCGGGATCATTCAGGCGGTCGTGTCCTCAAACGACAATCCGGCGCTGTTTGACCAAGCCGACGGACTGACTCGGGAGACGTCGCTTGTCATCCGCGGCACCGTTCGAGCTGACGATCGAGCCCCGACCGGATGCGAGCTACAGCCGGAATCGCTCGAAGTGATTCATGCTACCGATGATCCATTCCCGATCGAGCTGAAAGAGCACACGCCGGGGTTCCTGATGGATCAACGACATCTGTGGATCCGCACCGGGAGGCAGGTCCCGATCCTTCGGATCCGCGACGCGGTGTTCCGCGCGTTCCGTCAATTCTTCTACGACCGCGGCTTTGTCGCTACGGAGGCTCCGATTCTGACTTCCACCTCGGTGGAAGGAACGACCACGCTGTTTGAGCTTGACTACTTCGGCAATACCGCATACCTCTCGCAGAGCGGGCAGCTGTATCTCGAAGCAACCGCGATGGCGTTGGGAAACGTCTACTGGATCGGTCCGGCGTTCCGCGCCGAGAAGTCGAAGACGCGGAAGCACATCACGGAGTTCTGGATTGCTGAAGCGGAGATGGCGTTCTGTGACCACGCCGCCAACCTGGAGATCCAAGAGCAGCTTGTCTCGTTCATCGTGGAATCGGTCACCCAAGAGATGAAGGAGGAGCTTCGACAACTCGATCGTGATCCCGAAGGACTCCTCGCACAGGTCAAGCTGCCGTTTCCTCGGATCGACTATGCGGATGCCGTGAGCAAACTGGCCGAAGCCGGTCACGATATCTCGTTCGGCGACGACTTCGGTGCCCCGCATGAAGCGACGCTTGCCGAGTTGTTCGGAAAACCCGTGTTCATAGAGCGGTTCCCGGCCCAGATGAAGCCGTTCTACATGAAGCGCGATCCCAGGGACGAGACGCGAGTGCTCGGAGCCGATCTGATCGCGCCGGAGGGATACGGAGAAATCATCGGAGGCAGCCAGCGCGAGGACTCGTATGACACGCTGGTCAAGCACATGCAGGAACAGAAGCTCCCACTGGAGGCCTACCAGTGGTACCTCGACCTCCGGAAGTTCGGCTCGGTGCCACATGCAGGGTTCGGGATGGGAATGGAACGGGTGGTGACGTGGCTGTGCGGCGCCGCCCACATCCGGGAGGCGATTCCGTTCGCCCGGCAGATCCACCGCTTGTACCCGTAATCACACCGTGGGCCGCGGCAAGCAACAAGGCCGGCTTCGGATCTTGAAGCCGGCCCCAAACGGAGCCGAAAGTACGGACCGCAGCGCTGTGGAAGCATCTCTTGCGAGATCGGCCATGATCAGTGGATCCTCCTTGCCAACGGGGCCCACTCAGGTCCCACACCCGGAATAACGACAGAAATATCCTTGTCCGTTTGCCTCTAGCCGCCGCAAACCGGACCGCAGTCCTCAATCCGGATAAGAATGTCGACAGCGGCGGCGCGATCGGCCGAAGCGATCATCGGGTTGACATCGATCTCGGCGATCGTCGGGAACTCCAACGCCAGCATTCCGATGCGAACAAGAGTATCCGCCAGCCGGTCGAGATCCACAGCCGCCTGCCCTCGGAATGCTTCGAGAAGAGGAAATGCTCGGATGGAATGGATCATCCGCATTGCCTGCTCAGAGGAGATGGGAGCGATGCCGAATGCGACATCTCTCAGCACTTCGACCAACGTTCCTCCGATTCCGAACATGAGCACCGGCCCGAAGACAGGATCTCTCTTCATCCCCAGGATCAGTTCCCGGCCGGAGAGCATTTCCTGAATGAGGATCCGCGCTCCCGCGAACCCCTTCCGTTCCGCGATTGACGATAGTGCATCGAATCCGTCGATCAGCGATCGTTCTTCGTGGATTCCGGGAATCACCGCTCCATGCTCAAACCGGTGGAGCAGCTCCGGAGCATCCAGCTTAAGCACCACGGGATACTGCGACTGCCGCACGAAGGCTCGCGCCTGATCGAGATCGGTGACGTATGCGTGCCGGCAAACATCGATCCCGTACCCACCGAGGATCGCCGCGCCTTCCTCGAAGGTGAGCCCATGACGTTTCTCGTCCACCGCCCGGCTGACGATTTCGGCGGCCTTCTGATGCCGTGGCGCCGACGGGGGTGAACGGAAGGTCGAGACTCTGTTGGAGGCCTCAACCAACAAGGAAGCGGCGTCCACAGCGGATTCCGGCGTGATGAACGAAGCGATCCCCTTCCTCTCGAGACGCGAAGAGAACGAGACGGCATCGTCGCTCCAGCTCATCGGACAAGCGACAATCGGAACACCGGGCGCGGTTTCCGACGCAGCAAGAATGGCATCGGCAACATCTTCCGAAGACTCATTGAGCACGATCGGCGGGCGGAAGATGACAATCGCCATATCGGTGTGTGGAAGGACGGTTCGAAGCGTTTGCTCGTAGTCTTCTGCGCCTGCTGTTGCGATCATGTCGACCGGGTTGCCAACGCCCGCCGCCGGCGGCAAGAACGTCCGCAGTTCGTCCTGTGTGTCGGGACTAAGTTTCACCAGATCGAGACCTGCTCGCTCGCATGCATCGGCGGCAAGGATCCCTGCGCCCCCGGCGTTGGTGAGAATGACGGCTCTGTTCCCTCGCGGCGCGGGCTGTCGTCCCAATACACGAAGTGCCGTTAGCGCCTCATCCACCGTTGACACCCGCACGGCTCCGGATTGCCGAAGCAACGCATCCACGACGGCGTCCGAACTGGCAAGAGATCCCGTGTGTGATGCCACGGCGGCGGCGCCGGCTTCGGTGCGTCCTGCCTTGAGAACGACGATCGGCTTGGATCGGCTGACCGTCTCCACCAGAGTCCGAAATGTCGTCGGATCTGCGAAGCTCTCAAGATAGAGGAAGATGACACCGACCTCATCGTCTGACGCCAAGAACCTGAGGAAGTGGTTCTCGGTCAATCCGGCACGATTCCCAAGATTCACGAACACGGAAACCCCAAGTCCCACCTGTTCGAACAGCTCGAGAAGCGTCTCACCGAGCGATCCACTTTGCGAAATGAACCCCACTCCTCCGGGTTTTGGGAACCATCGCGAAAACGATGCATTCATCGAGATCCCCGGTGCACTGTTGATCAATCCCATGCAGTTGGGTCCGACGATGTTCAGTTGATAGCGGTCCGCCAAAGACTTCAGGGCGCGCTCTTGTTCGGCACCTTCCGCACCAGCTTCTTTGAATCCGGCGGTAATGACAACGAGGTTCCGAATTCCGCGGATTCCGCACTGTTCAACAACACCGTAGACAAGGTTCCGCGGAACCGCGATGACGGCCATGTCGGTCGGCGGAAGCTTCGACACATCGTGATAGCAGCGCAGCCCTTCGATCTGCTCCGACTTCGGGTTCACTGGGTAGATCGTTCCCTGAAATCCATGTCGGAGGAGGTTCCGTAGGATCTCACCGCCCACGGATCCTGTCCGCTCGCTTGCTCCGACCACGGCGACCGATGTTGGGGCAAGCAGCCCCTCGAGAGTCCTATGCATGTCGTGTCATCCCCCAAGCAACCACCGCTGCAAGTCCCAATGCGATGATCACATCTCCAATGCTGAATGCTGTTGCTCCCGGCAGCCACGCAGGTAGGTACAGACGATCGCCGAGCAAGTTGAGGCGAGTCACCCCAGGCGCCATCCGAATCACGTTCCCCACGACACCCTCTTGAATCAGTCGTTCGGCGATTCCCTCTTCCCCGGCCAGGCGAAGCGCTTCGGGCAGCGACGGCATGTAGCCTCCGTTGACACCGATGACCAGGACGTTGAGCGCCGCGCCGATGCCGGCAACAAGAAGTGGGAAACATCGTGCGTTGAGAAGGATGAACAAGAACAACAGACCATACGACAAGAAGTGAAGCGGTTCTGTTGCATACGGCAGCAGGGCCTTGGAAGAAAAGAGGGGGAAGATCAGAAGCTGGATGATGAGCGCTCCGACCACAAGTCCAAGGAAGCGGAGACGGATCAGCCGTAGATTGGAAAGGCGCCCCTGCAATGCGAACCCCAGCAGGAGCCCCACGAGTACTCCGATGAGTATCAGCATGGTGAGACAGTCTACATGGCGCGGGGGGCCGTCTCAACGGCGGGAATGGCTTCGTCCTCTTCCCTTCCCAGATATGAGAGAAGGGCATCGGTTACTGTAGGATCAAGGGTTTTGCCCTTCATTTCCATAAGGACATCACGCGCCCTGGCAGATGAGAGCGCCTTGCGGTATGGACGGTCGGTCGTGAGCGCATCGTAGACATCTGCCGCACAGATGATCCGCGAAATCGACGGGATCTCCTCCCCGGCCAACCCACTGGGATAGCCGGTTCCGTCCCAATGCTCATGCTCATGGCGAACAGCATCGGCCACGGACGCGTAGATCTCCAGCCCTTCGATCAGTTCGGCGCTGATCACGGGATGCCTCTTCATCTCGACCCATTCGTCCGGTGTGAGCGGTCCGGCCTTGAGAAGGATCGAATCCGGAACAGCAACCTTACCGATGTCGTGAACGCGTGCTGCAACATCGATGGATTCAAGCTGTTTCTGGGGAAGGCCCATCTCTCGTCCGATGTGTACGGCAAGCTCGGCAACTGACGTGGAGTGCACGGCCGTATAGTGATCCCGCTCATCGAGCAGCTTTGAGATCCTTTCGAACGTTTTCCGCGCCTCGGTCTGCAGCCTCACCCAGCCGCGAAATGAGACATGCACCAGTGCCAACGGGAACAACGCAAGGAACACATGCCAAACCGAGATCATGTACAGAACGGTGAGAAGCAGCGCGGCAACACACAACACAAGGTACTGGACGGTGAACTCCCTCAATCCCCGAACGAATGCGTAGAAGAACGATTGCCGCTCAGTGAGGCTGATGATGCTTGTCACGAACGCAAGGTTGGCAACCAGATAGATGGAGAATGCCATCACCGCATAGACATAATCGGTGCCTGACGTTAACGCCAGATGCTCGTGCCCGGTCATGCGAAGCACAAGCCCGGAGAGGGTTGCCGTAACAACGAGTTGTCCTACGTTAAACAACACCGGGACGAGAAAGCCTTCCACGCCTTCGTTGCGGTTATCCCATCGCAGGAGAACCTCGCTGAGGAGATTCGTGAGAAAAACAAGAAGGACGGCAAGCGGGAGTCCAAGAATGAACAGTGCAGCAAGATAGATGGCGATCGAACTGGAGATCTCCATTCTGAAGGCAGGAACCCAGGTGGCGTAGACTTCTGCAAGTCCAGCCAAGACAAGAAAGATGATGAACAGCGCGATCTGAGAACTGGTAATCGGTTCCCATGTCGCCATCGCATACGCGAGGCAAGCTCCTGCGAGGGCAACAAGGATCCCTACATAGAAGCGAATCTTCGTCGCAGTATTCATGTCAAGAGAGATTCAGCCTCCGCCGCGCTCTAGATGTATGTCACATCCTATCAGAAGGACTGCTTGTCTGCTATGTTCCCCACTGGCGGCTGACTGAGAGAATCTGAAGTGCATGCGGTAGATCGCGCAGGAGCACCTGTGGTGCTCAAATCAAGCGTCGGCGCATCAATACCGCTGCTGTGGACATCTTTTCGACACTTCTCACCCTGTGAGCAGTTCCAGCGTCACGATCAGCACCTGATCTACATGGCCTTGCAACGAACGGTTCGAGCAGCCTGCTGTCTATGTGTCCTGGCTGAGCGAAGCCTCGTCGCAGTTCCATCGCTGGCACTTCCTGGGATCTTGTCTTCCGCTTCTCTGCTAATTGGGATGCCACTTGATGCTTGCGCCGAGGAGCATTCCCAGCGTCGCGATCAACATCAGCGTGTACAGCGCTTTGCTTCGAAACAGCTTCCCGATCAGCTTGCTCGTCCGTTCTTCGGCCTGCGCGTTGTATCCTCCCCACTTCATCGATCGTCCTCCTTACTGTCGTGGTCGATTCCTGCTTCGAACTAATTCGGATGCCACTTGATGCTTGCGCCGAGGAGCATTCCCAGCGTCGCGATCAACATCAGCGTGTACAGCGCTTTGCTTCCGAGGATTCTCTTGAACATGGTTCTCCTTTTTCCTGTTCGTGCTTGTCGTTGCC
>Ga0272441_10000969_pt1 | contig 62072 bp, 42 predicted proteins | sample SSMProp6N_FD_193582 | JGI IMG/M metagenome (GOLD analysis project Ga0272441, IMG submission 193582) | Marine sediment archaeal communities from Little Sippewissett salt marsh, Falmouth, MA, United States - SSM-Prop-6N | ecosystem: Environmental > Aquatic > Marine > Wetlands > Sediment ... | reverse complement strand
CTCCCCATGGTCAGCGCGTATTTTACCTTCAAACTGATATCCGATATAACCGCCTGGAGTACCAAAAAGGTTATGCGTGGGCTCAACTGGTATTATTTCAAGATGCCCATGCAGATATATCGTGCTGGCACCCAGGGGTTACGGCGTCCTATTATGGGGGCCGGCACGTACGTTGACTCTCCCGGGGCACAGTCCGAACGCCAGCGCGCCGTGCAGGCTATCCAGAACTCACGTCTCAACGCCCGCTCCGCCCTTTCCGCCGAAGCCGGACTTATGCATGAGCATTTTGGGTGATCCATCATGGAATTGTTAACCCTCCCCCAAGCTCAGCTGGAGACAATGGACCGCGCCGGCCTTATAGACTCCCTAGACGAGAGAACGGCTCGCGAAGTTGCCCGCATAGAAACGGTGTTCAAGAAGGCTCCCCAACTCAAGGGATATCGGGACGAGATAGAGGAGCCAGATTTTAGCCCCGAGTACCTGCGCATGCTCTTCGACCCCCCCTTCGAGCCCACCCACGAGCAGCTAGACGAGATGAGCTACCAGCAGCTGCTGGCGGTGCATATAGCCAAAGACCCCGTTATGTGGGGTAAGACCATGTTGGGGGTAAGACCTCGTGCCTACCAATCACTCATGCTGCGCTGGCCCTTCGACCAGAAAGTACTTAGGCTTGGGCGCCGGCTGGGTAAGACCTGGACACTAGCCCTCAAAGCGTTATGGCACGTGTATACCCATGCCCGCAGCCCAGTTCTGGTGGTGGCCCCCATGAAGAGCCACGTGGAGTTAATTTACAAACAGATTATGGAGTTTTGTTCACTTAATGAGGTTGTACAAGCCTCAGTGGCTCGGGCCATACGTAGCCCGCAATTTTACATCGAGTTAGAGAATGGTTCCACTATATCCTTCTTCACCGCGGGTATCCGCTCTGGCGGCAAGGCAGACGTAGCCCGAGGCCAGGAAGCCCATATTATCATCCTAGACGAGGCAGACATGCTGCATCTAGACGACCTCAACGCCCTGTACGCCATGCTGCAGCAGACGGGGGAGGAATATGTAGAGAAGGAGTTTTGGGCCTCCTCGACTCCTACCGGGCGCCGCGAGCTATTCTACGAGTGGGCCCACTCAGATGACTTTAAGGAGTTCTGGTTCCCTTCCCTTTGCAACCCACGCTACGACAAGCAGACGGATGACAAGATGCGGCGCCAGCTGTCTAAAATCGGCTACGAACACGAGATTTTGGCGGTATGGGGAGAGGCCGCGGAGGGGGTCTTCCCCCCGCGTATAGTGGAGCCGGCCTTCAGGAATAAGGAGTTCCCCCATATCAGCTTGCCGGCCGAGCATGGCGTAGTTACCATGGGGGTAGACTGGGGCAAGTATACCGCTGGCTCGCACATCAGCGTTTGCGACTATTTCCCCCCAGGGTATACCGACAAGAAGTATGCGGACAAGGTGCGCTTTTTAAACAAAGCTATTATCCCCAAGAGTGAGTTCACCCTCACCCAGGGAGTAGAGAAGATCATCCGCTGGAACAAGCTCTACAATCCTGAATACATTTATGTAGACAAGGGATATGGGGAGATGCAATATGAGACGCTAATAGCTGAGGGCAAGCGTGATCCCTCCAGCGGCCTAACCCATAAGCTGCGGGGTATCAACTATGGTGGCACCACCGAGGTGATAACCCCCTTCGGGGTGGAGAAAAAGGACAACAAGGCCTTCATGGTGGACTGTCTGCGGCGCCTATTTGAGGAGGGACAAGTACTTATCCCCGAACAAGAGGAGCAGCTGTTTAGAGAGCTCTTGGCCTACATGGTCGTTCGCACCACCCACCTTGGTAAACCGGTCTTTGAAGCGGTGAACGCAGAGGACCACCTCTTTGACTCCTTTATGCTCGCCTGCTTCGCCATCTGTATGGACGTACTGCACTGGGACCGTATTGGTAGGGAGTCGAGCAAGTTCCTTTCCCTCAGCGGCGGAGTGTCTAACCCCCTGGTGCGGGCCCCGGAGGATGAGCGTGAGGAGGAAATAGCCGAGAGGCTGCGCGACCGCGGTGTGGGTATCGCCACCAAACGTACCTTCACCAGCACCAACAAGCGGGGGGGTCGCTCTAACCGCGAGTATAGGAGGAAGACTTTCTAGTGACCACGAAGAAAAAGAAGTCAGACGTATTGCCCCTTGGCCTACGCACCATATCCTCTTATCTGGACAAGGCGGCCAAGAACCCTCCCCCAGATAATGTTTGGGATCTAGCCATTGCGGCTCTGGCCCACGTCTACCAACTTTCCTCTGAGCTGCGCACCAAGATGGACACGCGCCTGGCCGACTGCACCATGAAAATCGTGGACACGTCCTCTGAAGAGGAGCTTATGCGGCTTATACAGAAGTACTGGCCGGACTCTCTGGACGGTAATGCTACTAGGGTGCCCTATGCTCTTTACCGCGAGTTGGACAAGGTCTCGGAGTCTGGGGCCCGCTATCTGCAGGAGAGATATGAGCTTGCGCATGGGGATGTAGACGGCACCTTTTTCCTGGATGTGAGGGACTACGCCGAGATCACGGCCAAGGAGTCTTGGAGCGCCTACATGTGGCTGAAGGACGCCGAGCGCACCCTGCCCTTCGTAAAGCGGGTAGCCCAGGTGTTCTCTGAATGGGCCGACACTGCGCTACGTATGCTCAACGAGGTTAAAAAGGAGGCCTTGACCACCTCTTACTCTGTAAGGGAGGTGCTGGGGGCAGAGGGCCAGCCCATAACCGCCCAGCTGGCCAAGGGCGGCCAGATGGTGTGCCGCTTCCGCTTACGGGAATGCTCTGCCTCTATACGCTCTGAGCTGGAACGCATGAAGAGCTACCTTGGAGTTTCTGAGTGGAGGTTCTACGAAGACCACCTCTCGCAGACCGGCCAGCAGGACAAGATAACACCCTCCGGGGTGAACGCGGACACAGCGTCCCGAGCGCTCATAGCCAAGAACGCCTATATGAGTATGGTGCAGAGCAACCAGAATCTCTTGGACGACGTAGCTAGGAGGCACCAGGTTTACTTCACCTGTTCACGCAAGATAGTTGATCGCCTCTCTGAGAGGGCGGTCTACCGCGCCATGCACGAACGCATGGCCAAGCGCGGTGTCGATAAAAGCGCAGTTAAATCCAGCGTTACCATCGACCGTGCACCCAGTGTCCCCGAGGAGAAGCTTCCAACCTTTTCCCTGGGCGACTCCTACATCCAACCCCCAGCAGAAGCAATGAAGGAGGCGCTGAAGGGCTCCTGGGGAGTCCCCAGTAAATACAACCCCTATGTTACATCAAATGATCCAAGGATTACTCAAGGCGCAGTCGGAGGACTATCAGCTCACGCTTACACGCATTTTACAGGAGGCTCTGACCTCGTCTATTTCTCCTCCCTTGAGCACTCTACTAGCGATGATACTCTCCATGATAATTATGACTCTTTACCACATATCTCAGCGACTAGCAAAAGTCAGTGGGACAGTTCTTATAGCCACTCCATTGATACTGATATACATCTTAGTGCGGAACAAAAGACGGGACTCACAGGTGGCGGAGTAACCGACCTACACTCTCACTCCGGTGGCGGGGGTGGAGATCCGGGGGGATCAGACACGCATGTCCAGTTTAATGATAGCGGAAGCTTTGGTGGAGACAGCGCGCTAACCTGGAACAAGACCTCTGATACCCTCACTTTAAACGGGGTCCTGGCGCACATCGGTTCCCAGGCGGGATTTTTCTCGGCCACGCCGGTGGGCCAAAACACGGGTTGGTCTGCCAGCAACTATACCCCCACAAAGAGCCTAGACCCAACAAATGCCACCGTGCTCAACCTAACAGAAGCGGTGTGCACTATAATCGACACCCTAAAGAGCTATGGGCTCTTCGGGGAGTAACTAACCCCAGCCCCAAGAGCCACTAATTAAGGGGTTGGAAAATCAAATACATATCGAGGTGACCGCAAGTGGCCAATACCCTTGGCGACCAAGCAATTAATGCCGCCCTATCCGTAGCAAATGGAGGGACTAACAACTACTCATATACAAACCTGCAGCTGCTGCGCTACAACAGCTCCGGGACAAAGATAGAATCCGCAGGAGTAACTGCCTCGGCCATCCATGACCAAAACACTGATACTGGGACAACCAGCACTACCTTCGCGATAGACTCTGATGCTTCTACCCCTATCAAGATTAAGAACGCTGGGAGTGGGCTCCTGGAGATCCGCAATGATGCAGACGATGGATACCTAGATCTAAAGGTGGGCAACCTCACGGTATCAGGCACCACTACCACTATTAACACCGAGACTCTGACCATAGACGACAACATCATCGTGCTCAATAACAACTACACTGGCGGCACCCCCACGGAAAGCGGTGGTGTGGAGATAGAGCGGGGTACACAAACAAATGCCTCCCTTATCTGGAACGAGTCCTCGGATGTGTGGCAGTGCGGTCTTTCCGGTGGTGAGGCCACCATCAGGACGGGTACAGTTGGGGTAACGGTTGGTGGAACCGGCCTCACCTCGGCCACCCAAGGGGATATTATATACGCCTCTGGGGCCAACACCCTGTCCATGCTGGCGAAAAACACCTCGGCTACAAGATACCTCTCTAACACGGGCTCCTCTAACAACCCGGCCTGGGCGCAGATAAACCTCGCCAATGGCGTGACGGGTACATTGGGGGTTACCAATGGCGGTACGGGGCTAGCCACGGTAGCCGCAGGCTCTATCCTGGCAGCCAACTCTGCGGACACCATCTCGGCCGTTACCTCCTCATCCGGCACTAAGTGGTTGCGCAATGCCGCGGGAACGGTAAGCTGGCAGGATGCTCCCACAACTTCCCCGGCAGGGTCAGATACATACATACAGTTTAACAATGGCGGTTCTGCTTTTGGTGGTTCCGCAAACCTGACCTGGGATGATGCAAAGGTGTATATCAATGCACCTACGTCGGAAACAAATGAGGCCATACCAGCCTTAAAGCTGCAAGCAACATCAACCGGAACAATCACTACAGATTTCGGTCCAGCTATCCAATTTTGGACAGATGGAGCTAGCTCGTCGGCTACGAAATGTGCGGAGATATCAGGTGAAATAGAGCTAGAAGGACAGGAAGACGATGGGCTGTTAGTATTTCGGCTGCCGCTTAGTGGAACAGATTATGAAACGCTGGAGTTAACGACAGGTAACTTGACGTTCAATGGGACCACGGCGAGTACGACTGCGGACTACTACGGAGCACATGTTTATGTGACGTCAACAGGGACCATGGCATCTGGGTTCGGAGCAAGAATCGGGATGGGCTTTGGAGATACGACACACGTAGCCGGTGACAAAGTAGTCATGAAAGCTCTGTATGACGGTGCCTGGAACAGTGCCGCCTATGTGCTACAGGTAACAGAAACGTCAATGCTTTATGATGCATACAGAATTGATGCGGACCGTGACCACTATGTGTACCTCGGAGACGCTGCCGGGGCACGCAAATGGTACGTATATGATAATAGTGCTACCCCAGCTGCGGTGGCAAGTATTGATAGCGACGGGCTATTCACAATAGACACAGTGGACATAGGAACGGACCTCCAGCTAGCCACCTCAGCTCCTGGGTCCCCAGTGGATGGTTCAATATACTGGGATAGCGCATCGGATACCCTAAAGGTCTATGACGGAGCTGGATGGGATAGCATTTCTCCTGGCGGCACGCCAGGAGGATCGGATACATATGTTCAGTTCAATGATAGTGGTAGCTTCGGCGGTTCCGCGAATCTGACATGGGATGATTCTCAGCTTTCTGTAACCAGGCCCACAACTGGCACCAATGCTATAGAGGCTGTTCTCCGTCTGGAGCTAGACACCACCAACGACATGGCCCAGGGGTTTGGGCCAAAAATAGAGTTCTACGTAGAAGATAGCGGGCTTTCTGACCAGCTCGCAGGGTGGATATCCATATTTAGAAGGGATACCGATACGACTGGCGGGTTCCAAATGAATCTGAACCAGGCTGGGACCGAAAGGCAATCATTACGCATAAGCCCAGTCCAGGCTTGGCTCCAAGGATATAGCTCAGCTACAGACTCTGTATTCGAGGTTCTGAATATAACGGCCAATTCCACGACCACAGATGCCGAGGGGTTCGGTGCAAGAGTCACACTTGTTCCGGGCTCTGGTAGTGGGGAAACGCGGTTGGAAGCTGTCAGAAACGCCGATGGCGATTCAAACTTAAATGTATATGTAGATGATGGTACTGCCTTGGCACTGGGAATCACACCCGATCGCAGCCACTATGTATACCTGGGAGACGCAGCGGGCGCACGCAAATGGTATGTATATGATAATAGTGCTACCCCAGCTGCGGTAGCCAGCATAGACAGTGACGGGGAAATAACGGCGGTGGACCTCACACTGGAGACGGTGTCGGGGGTTGTCCTCGCTAGTACTTTCAATACTCACTCAGATAATGTGTGCCAGTACTATGCCGGAGGCGGCGGAACAGATGAGTTCGAGTGGTACGACGGTGCCCAGAACGGTCCGGCAATGAAATTAAGTATCGCCACAGGTGTTGGCCATTTAGATATCCACACAGTAGATATCGGCACTGACCTCCAGCTAGCAACCACTACCCCTGGAACCCCGGTAGATGGCTCGATATACTGGGATAGCGCGTCAGACACCCTCAAGGTGTACGACGGAGCTTCTTGGGATGACATCAACGCAGCCCCAGCTGCCCCCGGTGGATCTAACACCTACGTCCAGTTCAACGACAGCAGCTCTTTTGGCGGGGACTCAGGGCTTACCTTTACAAAAGGCACGGACAAGCTCTACGTCGCTGGCGAGGTAGAGATAGATGGAAATCTGAACCACGATGGTTCCAATGTTGGTTTCTACGGGGCTACTCCTGCAGCCCAAAGCACCAGTTGGTCAGTGACAAACGCGGGGTCTCAGAAGTCCCTTGATGGCACTAGCTGTACGCCGGCCCAGATGGCCTCGGCTCTCTGCAATGTAATCCAGAGGCTTCTAGACCTTGGCTTGATATCCGCATAAGGATGGTTTTATGGCAGGCTTTGGAGATACTCCGATAAACGAGGTCCTCCCGGAAGCGGCCGGGGGGACCGACAACACCACCTACGACGATGGACAGATTCTGCGTTGGAGCAGCTCAGCGGGGAAAATAGAGTCTTGCGGGAAGGTTCTCTCCGATCTAGAGCAAACAGCCAACAAGGGCCAGACCAGCGGTTATTGTGGCCTAGATTCAGGCGGGCTAGTAGCTACATCCGACCTGGGGTCCGGGTCAGCGTCTTCCTCTACTTACCTGCGGGGGGACCAATCTTGGCAAACCATAAGTGCAGCCCCATATGAACCAGCTTGGGATCACACCATACTGTTTGATGAATTTATTGGGTGCTCTGAAGAGGACGGGGAACACGGCGAACTTGGTTGGAGCTCTGACGGCACTGGCTCCACCACGTTCCCTGACGCAGAGTCTGGCCACCCCGGGATATTACGTATTACCACTGGAACAAGTTCAGGAAACGGGAGGCGCATGTATCTTGGGGATAACTACAACGACCAGCCAGTGATTTATACTTCGGATCTTGACAGAGTGTCTTTCTTGGTTAGATTGCCAAGTGTTACCGCTATTGAGGTGAGTATTGGGATTGGGGAGTTCTTTCATTTGACCGCGCTAGGGGATGATTCCGCCTTCTTCTACTTCAACTCTAGCTACACCTATTGGTACAGCTATACGAGGACCGGAGGAGTGACCACAAATAACGCTACGGATATTACCCCAGGAGCAGGAACGTGGTATCTTCTCGAGATAGAACGCGCAGACGCAAATACTTGGAAATTTTATATTGATGAGACCCTTAAACAAACCCATACAACAAACCTACCTTCTGGAGCAATGAACGTAGGGATTCTTTGTTCAACAACTGCAACAGGAGCTAAGGATTGCGACATAGATTGGTTCCGGCTTAAAACTGTAGACCTCGGGCGGCAGATGTCGAATCCAGTTACTTCTGGGTTACAAGCAGCTTATGAGCTCGCATTTCTAATGGGAGGGTGAAATGGGACAGACAATAAAGAATCTGGGAAATGGCCAACTACCATCGACCAAGGGCACCCTGTATACGGTGCCGGCTAGTACCACGGCAATCGTGAAGAACATCTCGCTGGTGAACACGAACACTTCAGCCGAGGACGTCAATCTGTTTTACAAGGCCTCGGGCGGCACGTCCAGAAGGATATTCGCGGTGGACTATTCGCTCGCGGCCGGTGCCTGCGTGAACCACGAGATTACGGTTACCATGGGCGCGGCGGACATCATAGAGGGCGATGCGGATACCGCCAGCAAGGTCGATTACGTTATTTCGGGAATGGAGTTCACGTAAATGCCTAAGACGTTGTGGCTTCCAGAGGGAAAGGAAATATGTTCCCAAGGCGGGGCATTAGTTCATTATGATTACGATTCATTACAAAGCAGTTTTACTCAGCCTTCTGCTGGGGATGGTACTTTTTATGATTGTGGGTTAGAGTTGATTTACACTCCACCTGTTGATGTGGTGGCAATTTTTTATTCAAAAGTAGGCATGTCTATTAACAATGTGACTGGCGTAACAAGATTACGGTCACAAATATATAGCGATACCGCATCCGTGGTGTTATCTTCTGGTGGGTTTCCACCGTATGCAATAAACACTTATTATTATGAGGCTTTACAGACTATCCCATTACAGTTACAAGCTGGAGTGGAATACACTTTATCGGTCAAGGTTTGTCATAATGGTGGGTCAAGTCCAACGATTGTCGTATTTGGTTCATCTGGTGACATAACGGTATCTATTTTGGGTATACTAGCATGGAAGGAATAAATGTACGGGCCGCCGCTCCACTAAAACGGGAGAAATGGCTAGCTTCCTTCGTATTTAGCCCCCGCACAACTAATATATCCTATGACGAGGCTTTCTCGTCCCAATACAATGCCCAAAACAGGAGAGTGAACGTAAAATGGCCGTTCTCGGCGATGCCGCTTCAAACGCGCAGCTAGGGATAGCGTATGGTGGGACCAACGCCACATCCATAACCGCGCAAGACAAATTTCTTATCTATAATGGGACCTCGATAAACTCGAGCGCCTATGATAACAGCAGCTTCTCAGCTTCAGGACACACCCACACGGATTTGACTGGTACAACCTCGGCCACGTGGGTTATAGACTCTGACGCCTCTACCCCGATTAAACTCAAGAATGCTGGTAGTGGGCTGCTTGAGGTCAAGAACAACGCGGACAGCGGATATCTGGACCTCAAAGTAGGGAACCTGACGGTGGCCGGAACAACCACCACTATCAACTCAGAGACCCTCACCATTGATGATAATATTATCGTCCTCAACAACAACTATACCGGGGGTACGCCATCTGAGAACGGCGGTGTAGAAGTAGAGCGCGGCACGCTCACCAACGCATCTCTGATATGGAACGAATCCTCTGACGTCTGGCAATGCGGCCTTTCTGGAGGGGAAGAGACGATACGCGTAGGCACCGTGGCGGTGACGGTCGGAGGCACCGGTCTGACCTCTTGCGCCCAGGGCGACCTACTTTATGGCTCTGCCGAGAACACTCTCTCTGCTTTAGCTAAAAGCACCGACGCAACCAGATACCTCGCCAATACTGGGTCTAGCAACAACCCCGCTTGGGCACAGGTCAACCTTGCTAATGGAGTTACGGGCACTTTGGACGAGACAAATGGTGGGACGGGCAACGCGACCTGGTCCCAAGGAGACTTGCTCTACGCTTCTGCGGGGAACACGCTCTCCGCCTTAACCAAGAACGCTACAGCTACAAGGTATCTCTCCAACACGGGGGGAGACAATAACCCTGCTTGGGCACAGGTTAACCTCTCCAACGGTATTACGGGAACACTTCCTATTGGTAACGGTGGTACCGGCCAAACCGCCAAGACCGCTGCCTTTGACGCCCTTGCGCCCACCACGACTAAGGGCGACCTTATCGTATCAAACGGGTCAGATAATATACGGCTGGCTATTGGCACTAATGATTACATCCTTACCGCTGATTCTGGCGAGGCCTCCGGGGTAAAGTGGGCCGAAGCCCCGGCTGGATCGAACCCGGGCGGGTCTGGAACTGAGATCCAGTACCGCGGCGGAGAAACTACCTTCTCCGGGGACACTGATTTCACCTACACGGCGGCATCAAACACGGTCACCATCAACAACGGTGTTATATATTCTGGTTCGACCGCGGCCAACGACCTTACAATCAAACTGTCCGACGCGGATGCCTCCTCGGTGTTCCAGGTTACGGACAGTGGGGACACCACAGTATTTTCTGTGGACAGCGACGGGAAGGTCGGCTTCTACGGCGCCTCTCCAGGGGCCCAAAGCACTGGTTGGGCATACACCAACTACACCTCTGACAAGGTTATAGACTGTAACAACACATCCATCCACGAGCTCGCGGATTCGCTCGCGACCCTTGTCGCGGCCCTGATAGGCGTAGGTTTGTTATCGGGTACTGTAGAATCATAAGCGCATAGGGAGTAGTGTATAGTGGCTAATCTAGGGGATGCCGCCAGCGGCTCTGTACTGGGGATTTCAACTGGTGGGACGAATAACACCGGGAGCAGCTATTCAACCGGGAAGTTCCTTGTCTACGATGGAACCAAGGTCGACTCCTCAAGCTATGACCAGAACAGCTTCGCTTCCCCCTCGGGCGCCAACTACTACGTGCAGTATTACAGCGGCGGTGCCCTGGCAGGAGAAGCAGCCTTTAGCTACAATCCTTCGACCAACACCCTGGCAGTAGAAAACCTCAACCTGGCGGCCGCGGGAAACATCCAGGTAAACAGCACCAACACTAAGCGAAGCATTATGCTGACAGCTGCAGGTGGCATGTCGGCCACAACCTCAGGATGTGCTTCTCCTACGCAGATAGAATTTGCCACATATGATATTGATATGTTGGTGATGGACTTTAATGACTCCGCAACAGAATATGCCCAATGGGCAGTCATCATGCCAGACAACTGGGATGCTTCTACTGTCACTGCCCAATTCTATTGGACAGCAGCAGCAGCTTCTGGAAATGTCGTTTGGGGACTGCAAGGAGTGTCGTTTGCAAATAGCGATGCTCTTGATGGTTTTGATTGGGGAACCGCTCAGACCGTTATCGATGGCTCCTCAGCAGCTTATGACCTTATGGTCTCAAATGAAACTTCCGCTATTACGATTAATGGGGCTGGGGCTGGGGAATTGGTGATGTTCAGGGTTTATAGGAATGGCGGTAGTGGTAATGACACCTTATCTGGCGATGCCAGGCTTATAGGAATTAAAATAGAATATGGCATAAATGCCTATAGTGATTAAGGAGGTATTCAGTATGGCGACCAAGAAAGGCGTTCCTAAGAGGGACGGATCTGGTAGAGGAACCCGTGCCAACCGCGGCCGGGGTGGGTGTGCGAGCACAAGAAGCAGAGGCCGCGGAAGGAGATAGACTATGTTTTGGTGGTTGAGAGACTCACTAAAGTCGATCTCTAGCACTCTGGAGTCTATCTTCAGTAAGTTGACCTTGATAGCCGTTCTTCTTCGGCCTACACCGGAGGAGCCGCCGGAGCCCAAGGCAATAGAATGTTTCCGCTGCACCAAGGCGGGAGACTGCCAGTTCTCGCAGCAGTATATCTTTTGCCGCATGCTCAAGCATGTTCTGGATGGGGGAACCTGCCCGGCTTATGAGCTCGACCCCTCGGTGGATAAATAGGAGGACAAATGGCTACATACGATGACATAAAAGATGACATTAAGGCCTACTGGCAACAGGTTTGGGATGCCCTCCAGGCTATAGTGGCTGAACTCAACAGAGGGGTTAGGGTAGATGACAAAAGGCTCGACACCCTTTACGGAGAAATGCGCCCTTTGCGGCCGGGGGAGTTTGCCTGCAGCTTCTGTGACCGTACCAAAGAATCGTATAACCTGGTAAACGGAACCATACACACCCAGACCTTCGAGGATATGTGCGCGGGTGAAAGATGCCCCGTACTTGAGACCTGCAGGCGCGACGCGCGTAAGTGGCAGATTTTCCAGTGCTTTGCTTGCATATGGTACTTTAAGGAGGGGCAGTATTTCCCCTCTGAAGGGAATCGTTATCCCCTCTGCCAAAGGTCTTGCGCCCACTTCGATGATTGTGAGGCAGAGGCCCCAACGGATACGGTAAACTTCAACGACCTGTCTGAGGAGGCCAAAAAAACTAAGTTGCGGTATTGTTTGATGGAGGCGTACCGGGTTGGTACTGCTGGTGACTTTGCAGGTAGTGCCATTAATTCTTGGGGAGGGCAGTTAAGTGGCTAAGGTGATTCGCTATTCAAACGACAGAGGAGATTGGATTGACTTCTGGGTAACCGGGTATTGGGCCGCAAAGGCGATTGTTGCCGCGCTGGATGAAGGCAAAGAGCTAGATGACCCAACAATCCAGGCGGAAGCAGAAAAACTACGCCCCCCAAAGCTCGACCACTGGGAATGTAGCTTTTGTACGCACGTGCTGGAGGAATATAATAAGGAGCATAAGACCAACGAAACGGTTACAAGAAGGCATATCTGTCAGTGGGCTAAGTGCCCTTTGTATAACCTCTGCAAAGAAGACAACAGAAAATGGCACGTGATACAGACCTTGTCTTGTTTTTGGTATTTTTCAGAGGGGTTGTATTTCCGTAATGAGGGTAATAGATACCCAATATGCCAAAAACTTTGTCCCGCGTTTGAAGAGTGTGAGGCGGCTGTCCCTACAGACACCAAGGAGTTTAAGGATCTAAGCGAGGCAGACAAGAACGAAAAGACTAAGTTTTGTATCCGTACGTTGATCAATTTGTCGGACAAAGACGGCGTGTGGGTATTGGAGGAAGTCGATAAACTACAAAATAGAAATGATTTAGATACGGTGTTGTAAATGTCAAATGGCTACTATGAAGTTGACGGCTCTACCCTGGATTGTGAGTGTCAGTCTGGCTCTGTTTCGGAAACGACAAACACCGCTTCGGCAGGGGCCGATGGTTCTGGTAACGAAGTAAGAATCGGGATTAGGTTTCAGATTGATATCCCAATCGGGGCGGTCATAGATAGTGCCAAGCTATATATATGGCAGGATTATTGTGCTGCGGTTGACCCAGGAGTAATCAACATAGCTTTGATTAACAATGATAACTGCCCAGCTTTTGGAGCTGGATATAATCCATATAGTAATGGTCTTGCGTCTCCGACCCCGGTAGCATGGACAACAAGTTGTTCAGGAAATGACGCAAGTTGGAGAGAGAACGTCCCAGACCTAGCAACGTTAGTCCAGGCTTATGTGCGTAGACCCGGCTATCAGCCCAACCAGTATATGGGGTTGCTCTTTTATGACCCAAGCCCCACTACTGGGAGGTTCTTTAAGATGGAACAATGGGACTATGGTTCATCAGATGCATGTGCCATCATCTTTATAGCGTGGCATCACGATGCATTGGGCCAGGGTTGTAACTATTGGTCAGTAGCAGGAACCGATGATGACACCTGGAACTCATCTGATGATTCCAATGACAAAACCTCTGAAGATGGCGGAAGATTTGGTCAGATAGAGGACGGCAATAAAAGCACCTCTGAAGAGTATTCCAGGGTGGCATTTAGGTGGCAGACCGATACTATCCCGGCAGGAGCGACAATAAACAACGCCCAGATTGTGATGTGGGCAGATGCCACTGATTCAACAGCTTGTGACGCCCAGATAGGGGCGATGACATCCTGCAATGCTTTTGGGGCTGGTGAGTATGCTGCAATGGCTTCTTTTATAGGAGCTGCTTATACGTGGAGTAGCGTTACAGCCTGGACAGTTGAATGTGTGTACGCAACACCGAATATAGCTACACAGGTTTCTAATAGGATTTCAGATGGAAACTATGACCCAGACGGGGCCGGGGAAGACCCTTGGGTAGCAATCGCCATAAGAGATGATGGAGACAAAAACAACGCTAATGCCCATAGAGAAGTAGCCTTCTATGATGACACAACTATGCCAGAACCATATCTAGTTGTTTGTTACGCCATAGATAAAACGTATAAACCCAATGTAGCCAGCACCGGTTCATTTATGATGTATTGATGTCGCGAGATATAGATAGAATGTACAAAAAGGAGGAGATACGTTGAAAAAGGAACTTGAACTATCGGAAGTGCAGAGAGAAGTACTGGAATCCCTGTCTATGGAGCTGGAGGTAAGCTCGGCTAAGTTGAGCGACTTTCTCCTTTACCTGGGGAGAGAGAACGAGGTAGAGGGTACCTTTGACCTCTCTCGGGACTTCGAGGCTCTGGTTGATGAGGGTGGCGAGCGTATTGCGTCCCTGAGCCGGGCGCAAAAGAAGGCCATGCAGAAGAGGGTTATGGACAATAACATCGCCCGCAACAAGCTGGATGACTTCGCGACCTACCTGCACGACGAGTATGACGTCGATCCGGCCGAGTGGCGCCTTCTCAGGGAGGGTAAGTTCGTCATGATAGAACAAGAGCCTTCCTTATGGGAGGTACCCCCGTTGCCCGAGGCAGAGGTAGAACCTGAGGCGCCGGCCGCGGCCAAGAAGCCGGCCAAGAAGAAACCAACCAAAAAGAGCTAGTCTGCATAACCGCTTGTGCATCCCTGTGTAAGGGGGTGCAGACTTACCCAAGAGTTTCATCTCCACTAATCTCCTGATTGAAGTCCAAAGGAGAAGGTGGAGATGGCTTTTTTTGACCAGACCGGCGGTTTGAGCGGATTGCCGGTAAAACAGGAGCGGGTGTTCAGCATCGCTCCCAATGAGGCCGGTGTAGACACCAGCACCCCGCCGAGAAAGCTGCAGAGAGTAGTAAAGGTTAAGTCTTTCCCTGTTGATAGCTCGACCCTGTATTCTTACACCCGCGGGAACTTCGAGGACGCGCCGTTTGACTTTGAGCGCATCCTAAAGGCCTACCAGACAGACTCCATCGTTAAGATGGCCATGGCCAAGTACCGTGAGCTCATTTGGAAGAATGGCTTTGAGCTGGTGTCGGAAAACCCCCGAGCCCGTGTATATCTCCAACAGAGGCTGGATATAATGGAGGTCTTTATGGGGAAGTCCTTTGAGCAGCTTCTGCAGGAGATTGCAGATAGCCTTGTGCTTTTTCACAACGCCTTTCTGGTCAAGGCCAGGAACGACCTCAGCGAGTACGTCACCGGAATCAGGGCGGAGCCCCAGTTCGATAACTCCATGCCTATAGTAGGGTTTTACCAACTCCCCACTCATAAGACCAGGATCAAGAGAGACAAGCACAACCGTGTGTTGGCGTATCAACAGCAGCTAGACATGGGGACTGGGAACAAAGCCCCTAGCTGGACGGCCAGCAGAGTAGTCCATTTTGCCCTGGACATGAAGCCCGGCACCGTCTTCGGAGAGCCCTTCGTAGAGAACGTTCTTGAAGACCTACTAGCACTCCGGCAGCTGGAGGAAGACGTCCTCAACCTCACTCACCGCGAGCTCTTTCCCATGATGATCTATAAGGTGGGCACGGATGAGGCGCGGGCTGAGGATGGCGAGGTACAGGAGGTAAAAAACGAGTTAGAGAATATGCGTACTGACTCCGGCCTGGTTATCCCCTGGCGCCACGACATCACCTTTGAGGGTGGACAGGGTAAAGCCCTGGAAGCCCAGGAATACCTCAAGTACTTCCGCCAACGCGTTATTGTCGGGCTGGGGTTCTCCGAGATCCATCTCGGCATGTCAGATGTCGCTAACCGCTCAGTATCCGAACGTTTAGACGTAGCTTTGTATGATAAGGTCAAGGGTTACCAGCGTTATCTGGCCCGGGCCGTACAACCGATATTCAACGAGATCCTTCTGGAGGGCGGGTTTAACCCCTACGAGGTACCCGCCAAGGAGGGCGACTCAGACCGTGTAACCATGGTCTTCAACGAGATTGACGTAGAGACTCAGGTAAAACGCGAGAACAACGCCGTGTTCAAATGGGTGTCCAATGCGACCACCCACGAGGAACTACGCAAAGAGCTGGGTCAAGATCCCCTCGAACCGGAAGGGGAGAAGAGACTGTACTTTAACCTTATAGAAGCCCCTCTGGCGGTGATAGGCCGTGCGCTACCGCCTTCTGATAGCACCCAAAAGGGCACTGCACAAAAGAGCTCACCCAATCAGAAAAAGCCCTCCACCACGGGTGCTCTCAATCGCAACCAGCCTCAAAACCAACACAAAACAAGAACATCCCCCCGCATAAGCCACGGCCTGTCGCTGCCTTCTATAGAAGAAGCGGCCACAGTCGGCGATTTTGTTGCCGGCTCCTCCGCTATCCAGATACAGGAGATGAGGCCCGTTCTCTACTCCTGGCTGTTTAAGCAACTCGAGAACGGAATTATGAGGGGCTCCACTGCTCTTGGCGAGCTCGTGGCAGCCCCGCCCACATGGAGAGATGAGGGCCGCAGAGCCATTAACGGCCGCCTGGACAAAGGGATAATGCGCCTGGAGCAGACCCTTGAGAACGGCGGCGTCATGGAATCGGTGGCCCTAGAGGCCTTCGCCTCTGAGATAACGGCCCTCGGGGAGAGGTTGGAGCAGGCTGCTGAGCTTTTCACGGCTATACACGCCTCCAAAGAGGATATCTGCTTTGAAACCAACTCCCCCTCCTGCGGTATCTGTTCTCGCATCACGAAGGAGAAGATAGATAAAAGCTTTGCCACCCTGGAGAGAGTCCTTTCCTTCGTGCACCTACCCTGCCGGTTAACGATAGTAGCTGTGGACGAAGAGGGGTAAGTTATGCCCCCTGTTGTCATAGCCGGCACCAGACCAGAAATCATAAAGTTGTGGCCCGTATGGGAGCGTATGCGTGAGGTAGGGGCTGATCCCATCTGGTTGCATAGCGGCCAACACGACACCCTAGCCTTCCCTCTATATGAGGCCCTCGGTATAAAGCCTTCTCTCGCTGTAGAGCTCCCCAGAAGATCTGGCGAGCTCAGTGAACTAGGGTCGTTGCTTCTGGACAAGCTGGGTGCTGCGATAAACACCTTGGACCCCAGCATCGTGCTTGTCCAGGGCGACACCCACACCGTGCTCTATGCGGCGCTAGCCGCGTTCTACAGTGGTATCCCAATAGGGCATGTGGAGGCCGGCCTGCGTACCTATAACCTGTCCTCACCTTGGCCGGAAGAGGCCAACAGGCAGATGGTAGCCCGCATAGCCGACCTGCACTTCTGCCCTAATAGCCAAGCGTCCCTACACCTGCGTAGGGAAAATATCAGGCAGGGCGTATATGAGGTGGGGAACACCATAGTGGACGCCATACAACGCATCAGCGATGGCTGGACCTATGTCCCGAAAGAGCATGCTCTAGTCACCCTCCACCGCAGGGAGAATATAGATGACCTACCAGAGATTCTCGAGGCTGTTGAACGTCTAGCTAGCGCTGGCATGCCGGTAATCTTCCCCGTACATGCATCTCCGGCTGTGTCCAGCCTGGTTTATCGTGCCCTACAAGGTGTAAAGGGAGTCACCCTTTCTACCCCCATGGTTTACCCAGACTTCGTACGCTCTCTCATGGGAGCAAGGGTGATAATAACCGACTCTGGCGGCGTGCAGGAGGAGGCAATAACCATGCGCAAACCCCTAGTTATATGCAGGGATACCTCAGAGCGCATGGAGGCCGTGCACTGTGGCTTGGGCATCCTGGCCGGGAAGGAGACAGAGGATATCCTAGCCGCGGTGGAGAAGGCCCTCCAGATAGACATCGCGCACTGGGAATTTCAAAACCCCTTTGGGGACGGCCAGGCAGCAGAATATATTGTTGAAACATTAGAATCAGGAGGTTTCCTTGGCGAACAACAAAGTACCCCGCAAAAGAAGGATAGCGAAGTCGCAGCCCCCTAAGGGGGCCACAAAACCTAAAAAAACCCCAAGAGGGCCAGTCATTGTTCCCAAGCGGCCGCCCCAAAGGAGTTCGCGCCACCCCCGCGCCAGCATGCGCATGCTTAAACGGCCTCCATACCTAGGGCGTGATCTCGATCTAGAGGAGCAAAAGGAATTCTACCCCCTTCGCCGGGAAATCCTCTTTGTCCCGGAGATATATTCGTATTTCCGCCACAAGCAGAGACCGACATTGCTCATGGATGCCTTTGCTAAGAGGGGGTGGGGGGTGCACTGGGTAGTGCCCGACCAAGTGGCGGAAGCGGCGGGGGAGGAGAAGCTAGAGGGTATAAACCTTTACCCTGCTGATCGCTTAGAAGAGATATACCAATTGCATCCCCATGTGACAAATTGGACCATGTACCCCGGCTGTGTAAGAGCACCGTATATAGGTCATAAGGGTCTATGGGTGTTCGACTACGTAGATGATTTCCCCGAGCAAAGGGAGGCGGCAGAAGCCAGCCTAAAGATGGCTGACGTGGTTTTCTGCACGGCAGATGCCTTGGTAGAAAGAGCACTTGAGGTGCGTGACCAAGCGGTATTGTTGCCCAATGGGGTTGATATCGATGCGTATGATGCCGAGAAGCGGAATCCGGAGAATGTGTATAGGGGTGTTCCGCATCCTAGGATTGGCTACATGGGAGCTCTTGGCGGCTGGTTTGACGCCAATCTGATTATGCGGGTTGCTAGAGCGCGCCCCAGCTGGAGTTTTGTTATACTCGGGTTTTTCTACGGTGGGCACCGGATAAGCTTTGACCGCTACCCTAATATCCATTACCTCGGGGAGGTTCCCTACCATGAAATTCCCCTATATCTCAAAGGGCTTGATATTGGCATAATCCCCTTTATGCAAGGCCCAGTAGCGGATGCTTGTGACCCCTGCAAGATGTATCAATACTGGGCCGCTGGGCTACCAGTAGTAGCCACCAAGATGAGGGAGGTACAAAAGTTTTCTCCTCCTTATGCGTATGTAGCGTCTGATACCATTGATTTTGTAGACGCATGCGAGGCGGCCCTCGAATATACTAGCCCAGAAATCAAGCAAAATATAATCGACCTGGCGCGGCAGAATACCTGGGACGAAAGAGCGAAAGAAGCCGTGAAACATCTAGACCCCCCCTATACAAAAATGGGGTTGTCTGCTAGAACAACCAAGCTGTCTCCAGGGTTCTCCCTAGCCGAGCAAATATCTTGGGGGCTTCCACAAACACCAACAAAAGAGATTGTTTTTTTGCCTGGAATAGTAGGCGGCTACCACGACCGTGTCTGGTGCCTAGCCCAAGAGCTAGAAAAACTAGATTGGGTTGTTCACTCTAACCCAAAGCGTGAGGAGGAACTGGAAATTAAGCCGGGATCAGTGATCTTTGTATCGCTAGGGTTCCCCTATGCCAGCAGCGCTTGGAATACAGGGGAGGGTATCTTTGTTTTGGACTGCCCGACCTTACCGCAAGGGGAGGAGGAATGGGAGTTGGTACGCTCTGCAGACATTGTGGTATGTGCTTCAGGGTTAATACGTGATGAGGTGAGTAAGAGACGGGGTAACCGGGTTCTATTGCTACGCAATTCCGCCCATCAAGAGCAGGAAGCCAAGGAGCTCCCCCACCACATACCCGAGAAATCCGTACTGCTTCTGGGGGCACCGGAAGGGTACACAGACTGGGGCTTAGTACGCGAGGTGGCTACGGACAGCGGTTTCTCTGTTGTTATCGCCCTAGAGGGTGGGTATGGTGAGCGCCCGCCTGAGAATATAGTTGAGCTGACAAAGGTGCTGTTCCTGGGCTCCGTTTCATCCCAAGCCCTCGCAGGGGTTATACCCCGTTGTGCCGCCGGTATTATCCCCCTCAAGGTAGAGCAGGCTACGGATATGTATGACGACCCGCGTGGTTATATCTGTTGGTCGTATCAGCTTCCGGTAGTTTCTACCGCTACCACCGAGATGAGAATGCACCCCGACGGGCATGTCTCCCTAGTGGAGGAGCCAAAACAATTTGTTGAGTACATCAAAAAATCTGTTCAGCACGACAACAAGTGGCGAAGAAACGCCCGCGCCAAGCGCATGTCCCAAGAGCCGTGGTCAGATAAGGCGTGCCAGCTATCTGCTTACTTGGCCAAGGAGTATGGTTTAATCGCACACGACCACACCTCTGGCAAAAGGCGCTCTAAGCCCGCCCTCCACGTTGTAGTATTAACCGATGATCCCTTGGTGAACAGGGGGGTTGTCCCGATGCTGGAAGCCCACGGGTATTTGGTAACCTTATATGATCTACTTAATCGCGAGCTGGGTGAGGGGTATCTGGAAGAAATCCGACGTGACATGAGGGACATCGGACCGCAAATAGTGTTTGCCCCCTCCTTTTTCCGCTCCGAAAAGCCCGGCCTCGAATGGCCACGTGTCATCAAGGCGTGTAAGGATAGCAGGGCCAAGTTTATCTGGTGGGAAATAGAAGATCCCTTGGTAACTACCCGTCCAAGGGAAAATAGAAACTATTATCAGGCAGCCGCGACGGCTGATTTAGTGTTGACCCCAGACCCCAGCTGTATACCGCAGTACAAGAACCGCGGCATACAGGCATTGCCGTTTATGTTCGCATTCCCCGTCGAGGGCTGGGAGAGATACCGAGAGAAATCCCACCCAGAATACCCGCGCTGCGAGGCGGTCCTTATAGCCAACTACTATGGATACCACTCAAATCGTAAGCAGCAACAGGAGATGATAGCCTCAGTGGCTCGTGACTTTGACCTTAAAATCTATGGGCGCCTCTGGGAAAAAAGTCCCTCTTTTTCCGAGCTGCAGAAGATGCACAAGGTATCAGGGGGTATCCCACACGAGCATCTCCCCGCGGCCATGGATAGCGCAGATATCGTCCTGGGTATGCACATTGTCACTAACTCCGCATTCCAAACCTCTATGCGCACCTACGAAACAATGGGGAATGGTAGCTTCTACCTCACCTTTGATACCCCAGCTCACCAAGCTTTATTCCGCCCAGATAAAGATTATGTTGGGTGGAAAACCACGGATGAACTCAAAAAGAAGCTCCACTTCTATCTGCAGAACGAAGACCAGCGTAGGGAAATAGCCGCAAACGGTGCACGCACGATTCATGCCTCCCATACTTACGCCCACCGTTGGAGAGTGGTAGAGGAGTATATAAAATCATGGCCACGGTAGATATTCTGTCCAAAACAATAGGCCCATGGACCTTCACCGAAAGGGTGGTGGAGGTACCCTTTGTGTATGATTCGTTGCCCCCACCGCCAGCAAGAACGCTGGACGTAGGTTGCACCGGCTCGCTATTATTGGAGTGCCTGGCTGAACTTGGGTATGAGGCATATGGCATTGACCCACGTGAAGTATCAGAAACCGGCCACACCTACCTGGGGTATCCTCGGTACTTAAACGCAGATGCAAGAGAAATACCATTTAGGGATAACTTTTTTGACGCTGTGACCTGCGTATCTGTAATAGAGCATATCGGGTTTTCCGATAATCCATATATAGAAGACGAGTATGAGGAGGACGCCGATATCCTTGTGATGCAGGAAATGGTTAGGGTGCTTAAGCCCGGGGGGGTGTGCTTGGTAACTTTCGCTTACGGAGAGATGGGGGAAAACGCAGCACATTATCGCAGTTGGGTGAGAGAGTATAACAAGGAGCGGGTAGATAGAATGATCCCGCCGGAGATCGATAACTTTCACCCACGTTATTGGGTACGTTCAGGGGAGGTTGCCCCCTGGGAAGAAACAACCGAAGAAAAAGCTGCTGTGGTGGCAAACCAAAATCTCATATTATCTGTACTTTGCTTTGTCGCAAGGAAGCGTGACGGGTAATGCCGGAAGAGAATCGTGGAAAGAGGTGGCCTTGATGATGTCGATACCAGATGCGATAGAAAACAGTCAACAAATAATTGCTGAATACAGCCCGCACCCCTACTATGAGACTTATCGTCCTACGGAAACGGGGTATTGGGGAGGGATCCCGGAATGGATAGCTGGCCTTGATCCTTCTCCCACCACGGTTCTGGACGTCGGCTGTGCCTACGGCACGCTTATGGTATTTTGCCGCACCTTCCACAGCTGTGATCTCTATGGGGTTGATGTTTATCCTTATATCAGCCGGGAGCTGCTGATACTCTATTCCATAAAATATTGTGTTGGGTTCAATGTGGAAGCAGACATATTTCCTTGGTGGCAGAAGTTTGACTTGATCATTTTTACCGAGGTTATGGAGCATCTGGAATGTCGTCCGGAGACCACCCTGGTCAAGCTGGGGCAGGTATTGGCTCCTGGCGGGAAGATCCTTCTGAGCACCCCCAACCGGGCCAACTATGGGGGGCCATCAGATACCGATTATCCAGACCTAGAGAGCATGCCCTATGTCTTTGACCATGATCGCTGCCCAGAGAAGGAACGCCACTCTCATCACTACCTTTATAGCGAAGATGACTTGAGAAGGGTTGTTTATAACAGCGGACTTCGTCTGGAGATGCTTGAGGGTCTAGAGGAAAGACACTTTTCGGCTGTCCTGACGAAGGATAGGGCGAGATGGACAAACCACTACCTGCTGCGGAACTGCCCAGAAAAGGTTAAGGAGGCGATGCCTTATTCGTAGTCCAGGGGAAGATTCCAAGGCGCCGAGTAAAATCTTCACGGGCAACAAGAGGGATTATGTCTTCAACCCCGGGCTTGCTCTAGAGGTTCTTTCTGCCGTGGAAGAGATATGTAATTCTATAGGAATCCAAATATTTCTACATGCCGGTACAGTGATGGGAGCCCTGAGGGATGGTGCGATAATACCTCATGATGATGATATCGACATAGCCTTTAGAGCTCGCGAGGACAAAGGGAAGCTGCTGCCTCTACTTGTCGACAAGTTTGGTCAAGATCACGTATTTAGCAGGATTCTCGACGATGGGATTGTAGAGGTCAGCAGATTGATAATAGTCCACATAACAAAAAACGGGAACGAGGCCGGACAGGTAGATTTATTTCCCCTTTATCGGGACGAGCGTGGTTGGTGGGCTCTTAGAAATTATAAGAACGGAGGGTTCTATGGGAGGAGATTCCCACATACTGCTTTTGACCCTCCAGCTGAGGAAACAGCCATGTTGAATGGGAAAGAATTTTATATCCCTAATGGCGCAGAGGATCTTTTAGATTTTTATTATGGTCGATCAATAAACTGGAGAATTCCTCTGCTCCCACCAAAGAGAGGAAAGTCACCTGTGCCTAGCGAATTTTATGGAGAAACATTACCAAGGAGAGGATAATAATGAAAAGGAAAAAACGCTCTAAACTAACTGTCGGCAAAAACGTGGTGATCCATAAAAATGTAGTTTTTGGTGATGATGTTGTCATCAATGATAATGCGGTTATAGGCAGGCAACCCTCGTTAGTCTCTTCCCCATGGACAAAAGTCAAAGAAGCTGTTGAGCCATTAGTCATTGGAGATAGGGTGGTTATTGGCACGGGAGCAATTATATATGCAGGTTGTTGCCTAGGGAATGATGTTTTTGTCGCAGACCTCGTTGCCATGCGAGAAAATGTGCATGTAGGAGATGGCGCAATAATCGGGCGCGGTGTGACTGTAGAGCATGGAGCAACCATCGGAGAAGGTACGGTTGTATCAACGGGGGCGCATGTTGGGACGGAATGTGTTCTCAGAGACCGTGTTGTCGTAGGGCCAAATGCATGTGTCATAAGTGCTAACAGGGAGGATTGGGCTAAAGAGAACCGAGATACTTTTGCACCAACCCAGGCTCATCCTCCGGTGTTAGAAGAAGGTGTATTTGTTGGAACAAATGCGACAATCATTGGAGGGGTAACCATTGGGGAGCGAGCAGCAATTGGCGCTGGAGCAGTTGTGATTAAAGACATACCTGCGGACGAAATGTGGGGAGGAGTCCCGGCTAGATGCCTCAAAGGTGGTGCACAGAAATGATCCGAGTTTTGGTAAACGGTGTATTTGATCCCTTACACATTGGGCACATAAATCTTCTGCGTAACGCAAAGGCCTTAGGGGATTTTCTTGTTGTGGCAGTGCCTACGGATGAGCGAGCTAAGAGCAGGGGTAAGACCCCGATTATGCCGTATCATGAAAGAGCTGAGATTGTTAGAGCGATACGGTATGTCGACATGGTTATCCCCATCCGTCTGCACGACAACAGGTTGGATATGGTCCGGAACCTGAAGATAGGCCTGGTGGTTTATGGCGACGATTATTTAGGGAAAACAACTGATGATAACATAACTGGGGTTCCAATAATATATCTCCCCTACACTGAGGGTATTAACAGCACCAGGATAAGGGAGCAAATGAAGGGAGTGCTCTAAATGGAAGACATAAGGCCTACATTTAGCCTGGAAATGAGCCTGGAACTGGTAGATGCCGCCTTGGGGGTATTTGATAAACTGGGTGTCCGGTTATATCTATGTTTTGGAGGTTTAATTGGGGCTCTTAGGTCTGGGCAGGTAATCCCCTGGGATGGTGATCTTGACTTCGTTTTTGATGCTACGCATCTCGGGGGAGCTGAGGGGATCAACAACATCGTTGAGCAGTTGAAGGAGGTGGTGGTAGGGCAGGTGCTACCCCGGATAATCAATAAGAACCCTCATGGGTTTGTCTGGGATATCCAGCTGTTTCACAGCGTTGCGAATCCCTATGAGGGTCCATGGAATCACAATAACGTAACGTATGGACAGGTATGTCTATTCCCTCTTTACCGAGATCACCGGGGATGGTGGCATGTAAAACAATACAAGGATGCCAAGTATAATGGCTGGATGTTCCCGCATGCAACCTTCGACCCCCCAGCAGACAGGACGGCTACCTTAAATGGGAGAGAGTTTTTTATCCCTACTCTTGCCGAGGACCTGTTGGTAAAGCTATATGGTGACTGGAAAACACCCAGTAAAAGCAAATCTACCTGTAAAAAGGAGTTTTACGGTAAACTCCCACCAACGATGGAGTTAAAACAATGACAGTGGTCTACTTGGGTGGCGTCTTCGATCTTTTGCACATTGGCCATCTAAATGTTTTGAAGAGGGCCAAGATGCTTGGAGATACCCTCATTGTGGGGGTACTCACCGACGAAGCCGCAACTGCGTATAAACCAGCACCAATTATTCCTTTTGGAGATCGTATCCGAATAATCCAGGCCATTGGGTGGGTAGACTATGCGATTCCCCAAGAAGATACCAATGCCACCTATCTTCTGGAGAGAATACGTCCGGATCTTTTAGTGCATGCCTCCGATTGGAAGGAGGGCTGGGAGATAGGACAAACATTTGTTGGGTCTTATGGTGGGGAATTCGTGATATTACCCTATACAGAGGGTATATCGAGCACTGATATTAAGAAAAGGTGTAAAAATCTTGGGTAATCCATTTGTTGTTGTGGGGGCTCCCATCCACAACCGAGATTATATTGTAGCCCATTACCTAGAGTCCCTAAATAAGCTGGATTATCCTCGGGAAAAGCTGCTCTTTATGTTTCTAGCCAATAACTGCGACGACCCCACCATGGGTTTGTTGAGCTCCTTTAAAAACCGGCGCAACACGACAATTGCGACCTTCGATGACGTTAAATCCAGCCCCAAAAGGGATGGGGCGCGCTATAACAATCTGGTTGTCCTGCGAAACAAACTTCTAGAGGCAGTGCTCTCCACCCCCGCAGACCTATTTTTGTCTGTGGACTCAGACCTCATAATCCCCCCAGACAGCATAAACCGTATGGTGGCTCATAGCAAACATGTGGTCTCGGGTTTGGTATACAACGACCTCCACATCGGGGGCAAGAGGAATGTGCCGCAGAAACATATCTGTAACATTCTGGCCTGGGCCGGCCGCAAAGACCGTTTGGGGTATCCAGCCGCTGGGCATATCCGTAACTACCCCGAGAACGAGCTGATAAAGGTGGATATAACAGGGGCTTTTGTGATGATGTCCCGCAAGGTGGTTGAGCAGGTTAGATATAGTTACCACACCCAAGGGGAAGATCTTGGGTGGGCGGCCAACCTCCAAAGCAACGGTTTCCAGGCTTGGTGCGACACCGGCCTTAGGGCCATACACCTTATGACGCGGGCCGAGCTAGAGGCATATATTGTGTCTCAACAGGTCAATGCATAACCATATTTCCTTTATACGGGCCATTACCTAATTTATTGTACGAGGTGATATCTCACAGTGAAGATGTCCGAAATCATTAATGTGGTAGAGGACGTAGTATTCTACCCCACTTTGAGCACAGGGGTATCGGGAGTAGATTTCGAGGAGGCTGAGGCCCTCGAAGCCGTGCCCGGGGATGTGCTCTTTGTAGAACAAGCGGCGGTACATGCTAACCGTCTTTCTGCCAACCTGAGGTTTTTTACTGAGGAATGCTTGCGTAAGAGCTTGTCCACGTGGACCAAGGATTATGCCAAGCCCATCCTCACTAACCACAACCTGGAGTCTGATCCGCTGGGCCGGGTAGTCTCGGCCAGTGTGGAAAAAGAGGGCAAGCACCTATTCCACAAAATCATGATGGGTATTATAGACTATTCTGCCATCCAGAAAGTAATGGACGGTAGATATAACACGGGTTCCGTGGGTGGTAAGGGCATGCACGTGGTGTGCTCCATATGCGGCGAAGACCTTGTCCTGGGAGGGCTCCCCGTTACCAGGCCGTGCAAACACATGATTGGAGAGACCTACAAAAACAAGCTGGCCTACATGGTCTACAATGATATTGAGTGGCGCGAGTACTCTTTTGTAAACGTGCCGGCGGACACCCTCTCCAAGAAGATATCGGCTCGCTACGCAGATGCGGATGAGGCAGAGGCCTTTGATGACCCCGCCCCCCGCTATTTTTATATACCCCGTAAAGAAGAGAAAGTCGTAGCCTTCGAGGAAGGCGAGACTATCTCCATAGATGTCTCAGAGAGCGATGACGCGTTGAACGGAATCTATCTTGGGTTCCGCGAGATGGCAGAGCAACTCTGGGATGAGGCCAGGCTTGAGGTATCGGCCAACCCCGAATCAATGGAGGTGACAAGGGGCGTGCAACAAAGCAACGCGCAGCAGATCGTGACAGAAGAGGACGTTGAGGAAATCGTCGCGGATGTCCACGCTCTGCTAATGTCCAAAATCACCTCTCAATCTTCTGACGAGGAGTCTAACTCCCCTGCAGAAGTCGAGGAGGAGGTTTGGAACCAAGCCTACATCAACTCACTTCCCGACGCGGCCTTTGCTTTGGTTAAGCGACCTGTAAAGGAAAAAGCCGCGGATAGGGCGCTTCCTCACCACAGCAAGGGGGTTACGTCTGCAACCGACAACAAGTCCGTAGACAAACCCCACCTTGCAAACGCTCTATCCCGCGCCAACCAAGTAAAGGGTTTCTCCGCGGGAGCCAAGGCCCGAGCAGTTGGGCACTTGAAGAAGCACGCTTCTGCTTTGGGCGTCGGTGAGGATGACATTGTCGACCTCCTGGAGAGGGGAGAGGCCGCTTTCGCGGAGTACCTCGAGAGGGAGGGCCTTACATGGGTTCCACCCGAAGAGGAGCTCCAGGAAGAAGTCGAGAATGAAAACCTCGAAGATACCAAGCAGGAGGTCACCGAGGAAAATCCTTCCTCGGCTGAAGGAGAGGAGGGATGTACTGAAGTGACCGGAGAAAAAGAAACCAACCAGGTAGAGGAAGAGGAAACCGTACCTGGCGAGGAAGAGGCAGTAGACGAGGAGGCCCAAAAGCCTGCCGAGGAAGCTGCCAGTGAGGAAGCGGAGACCGAGACCTCTGAAGACGAGGACCCTTCGGGGGACAAAGTCGAAGAGGGCAAGGAAACCGCTGAGGAAGCGGACCCAAATGAGTCCGACGAAGGCGCAGATCCGGGGGAATCCGAGGAATCAACCGAGGACCCCGCCACCATCGACGAGGATGAGCAGGAGACCGCAGCGGAGAACAGCCGCCTGCGGGACCAAAACCTCAAGCTCGTTGAGGAAATCCACTTTCTCTTGGCCGAGAGGGTTGTGGATGAAATGCTCCGCCGCGGCATGATTGACGAATCTCAGCAGGCGTCCGAGCTTGACGACCATCTGAAGCGTACCATCGCGTCGCTGAAAGACAAGCTTAGTGACATCCTAAAGGATGAGCCAAAAACGCAGGTCGCGGTGCAGTCAAAGCCGGATCTCAAAGAAGAGTTGGAATCTGTAGAAACCAATGAGCCGTCCGATGTCGAGGACAAGACAGAGGAGGACGAGCCACAGGAAGAGGAGCGGGAGCTCACCCTTGCTGATGGTTTCACCGATTTCCTTCGCCCCAGAACTTATGGAGAGTATCTGGAGCGCTCTAGAAAAACGAAGTAGGAGGCTAAGAGGAACATGCCTAAGGCAAACTACCGCGATGTCTACGACAAGACCCAAGGTCGCTTCGTGGTGTCCGAGGGTGTTGCTCCATCGGAATACGTTTTTCCGCACGAGGATCTTCCTACGTTGTATCTCGACTTCGAGGACAACCGCTTCGAGATCGTGATAACAAAGGGAACGATCCTCCAGCTCTACCCGATTGTAAGCGGGGATGACGTGAATGAAGCGTATTTCGTACCAGCCAATGGTACGGATAGCAACTCCACCATTACGGGCACAGCCAGGGATGGCACTGAAACATCCCTGACCGTTGCACCTGGGTATCCAGTAGGCGTAGCACAGTACGACCTCTATAGGCCCTTCGAGTACGGTACCAGCCAGGGGACTGGCTGGCTTACTCACGCCTATGTGGAGTACCCCATGATCAAGAGCCTTAACGATGACCTCAAAGCGGGGGATCTAGTGCGCCCCGACGCCCTTGGGCGTCCGGTGCTCTTTGATCCCGCCACGGATAGCCACTTTGTGATGTGTGGACAGGTGGTCTATATCGAGAAGTTCGCCACGAACTTTGACGATGGACTGCTCTCCTATATGGAGATACCTTCCGACAAGTTTGATACTGCGTTGGAGTATGTCTACACGATCACCAACGATGGAGATTACCAAGGGACAATGGGGATACGGGCCAACCTGGACGTCGAAGACTGTCTAGGCGCCGTCCGTATACTCCTGAAGTTCTAGGAGGTGGAATATATGCCCGAGACAGTAGACATCGTCGAGATGCTAAAAGATCCCGAGGCTTGGCTTTCCATCACCATGAACAACGGGGCCCTCGAGGAAGATGGGGACCAGCTCATTACCATTAATGAGGCCATGTCCACCCCGGACGCCCCCATCCTCTTCCCGAAGGCGGTATCCAACGTGATGAAGGAGGCAGCTGAGCCTATGTACTTAGTCACCCCCCTTCTCACATTGGTGCGCCTGACCAAAGTGAGGTCCATGGAGTTCCCGGCGGTAAACGCTATCCAAGCCGCGGAGATACCCGAAGGCCAAGAGTACCCAGAGCAGCAACTGGTCTGGGCCAAGCAGGCCGAGGGAAAGGTCACCAAGAAAGGTGTAAAGATCGGATTCACCGACGAGGTGATCGACGACAGCCAGTGGGACATATTCGGAATGCACGTGAGGGCAGCTGCGCGCGCCATGGCGCGGCTGAAGGAGCAGATTGCTCTGGCTCGCTTCTTTGAGGCGGCCACCACTTGCTTCGACAACGATGACGTATCTTACCCGGACACAACCGGCCTGGACATCAACGCGTCTGCGAACCTTTCGCTTGCGCTGGATGACGTCATTGATATGTTCGCTGCGATCATGAGTGAGAACCATGTTCCCACAGACCTGATCATGCATCCGCTCGCCTGGGCGATCTTCGCCAAAGACCCTGTCATCCGTAACTTTTCAGTTTACGGGCAGAGGTCTCCCGCATACGGGTCGATCTACAATTCTCCCGCAGGAGATTACGGTACTCATAGGACGCAGAATTCTGCGCTCCAGGCTACCGCTCCCTTCGGGATTAATGTGATCCTTTCCCCGTTTGTTGGGTTTACGCCCAAGGTCAACGGAGCTACCCCCGTAGCAGCCAAGACAGACGTCTACGCTATCGACCGCAACGAGTGCGGTGTGCTGATGGTACGTGACGACATGTCAACGGACGAGTTCAACGACCCGACCCGCGACATCCGCTACCTGAAGCTTAAAGAGCGTTATGACATCGTCATTCTTGGTGAAGGCGAGGGCATCCAGATCGCCAAGAACGTGAGACTGCTCAAGAACTACGATACTGGCGCTAGCTTCGCCCCGGCTTCGTAAGAAGCCAGCGATAGAGCCTGAGAAATGAGCAAGGGAGCGGGAATATCTCGCTCCCTTTCTCTCTAATTGATTATCAGGAAGGCCAAAGGAGTGAACTAGATGGCGATAACTGTGATACAGACCTCAAACTGGGTAGATGATGTCAATCTCCAAAAGGATGGAGAGTACGAAGTATCCACTGGAACCAGCTTCATCATACGATTCCTCCGCTCTCCCGCGGTGGATTCTTTTACATTTGCCCATTTCAAACTGTACGATACCGATGCGGAGGGCTACCTGGATGAGCCGTGGCTGGAAATCGTTCCAGCCAGAGATTACTCCTTCATGAGCAAAACCCTCACCCTGTACATGGAGCTGCCCCTCGAGACCAGCAAGACCTACCGTTTCGTTATCACCGGCCTGGAAGACGGCGCCGGCAACACCATGGCCCAGGACTATATATTAGAGTTTGACACGGCTCCTACCCCCAGCGCGGTAGAGTTCCGCCTGGATGAGGAACCGTTCACCATAGAGGACCACTCCCTAGCCGACCCCAGCTCCCTGGCGGGGGAAACGGAGACCGCTGGTGACCTGTCAGTCGAGGAAACTGACCCCCCTAGTGGCACCATGATGGTCGACCCGTTGACAGCCAGTAGTATTACCATAACCTTTTCCGAGACCTTAGAAGATGTCAGCGCAGATGAGGTGACCATAGAACAAAGGCTTATAGATGACCTTTGGCACCCATACACGGCCGTAGACTCAGATACCTATACCGTGAGTACCAGCGGGGACGAGCTTACAATAACCTTCAGCCTAGATGCTACCCCCGTAGACCAATACCTGGAGTACAACTACCAATACAGGGTGAGCCTGGCCGCTAGCATCTCGTCTGATGGGGCGACCCCGGTCACCCTGGGCTCCATATACAGATTTACCTTTGCCACTGCCTTCCAGCCACTATACTACGATCCCCAGCTGATTATGGCCAGATTCCCTGATCTCACAGAGGAAGAAGTATATATGGCCGTCTACAGCGCCTCTGTGAACGCGCGCCGCTTTGCACCAGACCTGCCCCTGGAGCCGGATGAATCTGGGGACCTGCCCTACGCGGCGCAGGAGTACGTGCGCTGCCGTACATTATTCCTGCTGGTATCTACCCACGAGGAAGAGATGTCACGCATGGAGCTCGCAGACCTCATGATCGCCTCCGATGCTGACTGGAGCGACCGCTTAATGGATTGCATGGATAGGTGGCAATACGAGCTGGAACGGTATGGAGATGCAGGTGGAGGGGCAAAACACTTCACCAAATCCTTTAACCGCATAAACATGCCAGACCAGGAAACCAAAACATATACAGGGTCTAACGTCAGGCCCAGGAACTCTTGGTGGGATTGATCTATGGACCTTCGCCGTGGCTTTGACAAGATCTTGCGTAACTATGGGCACGATATCTATCTGCAGCGCCTGTGCCGCAGCTGTACCCGGTCCGGCGCCTACCATAAACCGCAAGAGGACTGCGAGATTTGCCACGGGACTGGTTACGAAAAGGTACTAGAGAAACACACCTGCAGACGTGTTTTAGCCCGGGGGGCCTCCTCTAATCAGGCAGAGGGGATATTTAACCTCGGGGAAGGGTTGGTGCCGGAACACGGATGGATATTCTATTTAAGGCACGACGTTGAGCCTAAGCAGGGGGACCGTATATATGACGATGGGTGTTTATACCGCATCAACGAGGTATATGACCCAAGGGGCCCCCGGGGTAGGGTTGAGTATTACATCTGCGGTACCAAGCGGGTAGAAGGCAAGTTCTACGGGAGAGAGCAATGAGTGTAACCTCTAACGTAAGCCTGGGTGGAACAAGAACCCTAACCGACAAGTTTGGGGAGCTGGGGGTAGGGCTTACTGACCGCGTATTTATCGTCGGACACGCAGACTCAGATACCGTGGCCCTAAATGACCCCTACATAGTAAGGAGCCTGGAAGATGCCCTCGAGGCTTTCAACAGCACCCAGGAACAGCTACGAGAAAGCAGCACGGTTGCCCCCCCACTAATCAGAGCCATGCTAAATTGCTACCACGCAGGTGGGAGAGACATATACCTGATGCGGGCTGCGCCGCTCTCGGAATACGAGGACTACCGCCAAAGAGATGACAGCTGGTATACAGCATATTATGCACGCCTAGAGACTACATATGGTGTTCTCTCCAACCTGGAGCAACCCATGATTATCGTCCCCGTGGGGGCGGACTTCGAGTCCGTTAAGACTTGGTACAACGACCCAGAGGGATTGAGTCATGATTTCTTCTACCAGCTTGCACAACATTGTCTCCATGCGCCCTCTATCGTTTATGGCCTCTTACCAGCAAGACTACGTTGGCCTAATTATCTAGAAGACGACCCGAGAATAACGGGTGACTGGTCAGAAGTATTAACGGACTATGACAGTGGTGGGAACGTCTGGAGAACTCGGACGATAGACCCACGGATGAATATAGGAGTTGTCTATGGAGAGGGCTTGTTTAATCGCAGAGAGATTATGACAAGCTTCTCCTTTGACCTTTGCGCAACGGTGGCCGGGAGTGTCTCGCGCATGGAAGCTCACCTCTCCCCCATATGCGAGAATCTCCACGACGTCATTGCGCTAACCACCTCGCTTACTACTGAGCAGGCGGACTCACTGGCGGCAAGCCGCTTTATAACAGTGGGGCCAACCTGGCAGGGGTGGCGAGGGGAAAGAGGAGGCTTTATGCTCCTCAACGACAATACCATGGCCGTGAGTGCTAGCGACTTCGCGCATCTCTCGGTACTGCGTCTGGCCCAAAAGGTGGTGGAGGAGATACGCCCGATTGCTGAGAGCTACATCGGTACGCCAAGGCTCGTCGAGTTTAGACGAGACCTCACACGCGTTCTGGAGTTGCTCAAGGCACAAGAAATCTATCGGGATTATAAAGCCGAAATAGACACTCTGCCTGGCCAGCTACATGAACTAAGGGTAGATATTGCGCTCTATCCTTACCTCTGTCACCGCTGGATAGACGTAAGTGTGGAACTGGGACCAAATCGGGGCTTTGAGGTGGCGTATTGATGAGTACTACGGTCCCCGGATACTTTACGCGGTCGGAAGGAAAGTTATCCTACCCGGAGCTTATGAAAGTAGTAGAAGCTACCTGGAAACAGGTGGATGGGGGACAAGTCCCCCTCTACTCTTTTGGAGTAACGCGTGAGGAGGTTGTCTTCCCCTGCATCCTCTTCAACTTAACGGACCGTAGGGTATCCGAAGAGATAAAGCCCAAGGTGAGGGAAATCGTTACTCTCCAAGATGGGAGAACGGTTAGAATGCGAGGACAGCGATTCCTCGATACCGTCACCTTCATTGTATGTACCGATGGAGATCCCGAGCTCGCGGATCTCTTAGCCGAGGCGTGGGAGGAGTTTATGTTGGAGTATACAGGTACATTCATGCGCCTCGGAGTATCGCAAATAACCTATGGGAGAAGGAAGAAAGCCGCCTTGGACACTTCTTGGGGCGAGAACGTCGTGACCCGCTGGATCGACTACGATGTTATCACTGAAAAGATATACGCAGACGACCAGGAAAAACTCGACGAAATCGCCTTTGTGGTGCGGCAAAAGATCGAGGGCTACGTAGGAGATGAAAGGCTAGAGTCACTCCTAACCGAAGCCGCGGTTGCCCGGGAGATTACGGATACCGGCTGGTACCCCTCCCAAAGCGCCCCCGGCAGCGGAGTTGTTTCAGAGGGTTGGGCCGTTGCCAACCTTACTCTGGACAAGGAGATGGACAGCAATGCCACAACGCTTCATGAGGTAGCCGACGTCTTAGGCACGCTCATAGATGCTCTCATTGAGAGCGGGCTGCTTGCCGAAAAGGCGGAATAGCTTATCCCATAATAAAGGAGGAACAGACACATGGCACTACCCGGAGTTAGGGCGCAACTGATGGACCTCTATTCCGCACTGCGGTATAGGTCCGACATCGCCACTCCAAGGGTGTTGTGCATTGGTAGGATGCTCGTGTCCGGTGCGGCGAATCTCCATGACCCGGCCAGGTATACCACGGAAGCTTCTGTGGTATCTGCGTTCGGGACTGGTTCGGAGCTCCATAAGGCGTTCGTGGAACTGCTGCAAAGCGGGGCTACGGATATCTGGCTGGAAGCCATCAGCCCTTCAGCTGACCGCTTTGAACAGCTTGAGTTGGCTTATGAGAGCGCCGAGGGCGCGCTTCCGGAGATTATCGTCCCCTATGGAAAGGGTACGGATACATCTGGGGTTGACGCCGGAGTACAGCCGACTGATGGCGCTTACGCCAACGTCAGCAGCTCCGAGAACGTCACCAACGAAGTGCAGACGTTCCTCACGGACACAATTACGGTGAATCTGCCGTATGAAGTGACTGTGAGTTCCGTTACCGGGCATACCCGCGCCACTCCCGTCGAGTTCGAGGAAAATACCCACTACACATACGACTCCACATCAGGGGTTATTACTCGGGTTGACGTAGAAGACGGGATTGAGGAGGGCGAGTCGGTTCAAGTAGACTACTCTTACGAGGCCAACTACGCGAACCAACTGGCCACCTGGTGTGAGCGCTTTACCGATCTAGGGATTCCCTGCATAGGAGTCATTGGCTGCCAGCCCCTGGAGAAATCCGAGGGTGACGACGCAGACTACATCAACGAGAGCCAGAAGCAAGACGAACTCGATGATCTCCTGGATGAGCTCCCCGTAAGGGGCAGCGAGACCGTAGATGCAGACCTGGGCGAGAGAGGTAAATATATCTCTGTCGTGCTGGGTGAGTGCAAGATGGTAAGCCAAAACAGCAGTTGGGGCTTTAACAACTGTGCCTGCCCTTACGCAGGCAAAATGGCCACTCTGCCGGTACAAAGTGCTCCGACCAACAAGCCACTCTACAACGTGAACGCGCTGCGTTACACGTTTAGCAGGAGCTATGCGGAGACTTTCACCGACGCGGGCGTGACTTGCGTGAGCATTGACTCCAATGACTCGCCCTCGATTGTTGACGCTACCACCTATGCCGCGGAAGGATCTGACTACTGGCGCCTGTCGACGATAAGAATCACGATGGAAGCCATAAAGCAGGTCACCCTGGCATCGATGAAGTTCATCGGTGAAGGCGCATCCAACGAAAGGCGCAACGCCCTAGAGACTGCCATACGTGGTGTGCTCCATAACATGAAGAGAGCCGGCGCTCTTAACGACGCCGACTTCCATATAACCTTCTATGCATCGGAGCATACTGCAACTGTCGATCTGATCCTCACTCCTGCTTGGGAAATCAGGATTATCCGAGAAACCGTGACCATTCAGACGGACTAGGAGGTGAAATAGGTGGCAACCAGTAAGTACATACAGACATATACCAGCTTCAGCGGTGCTGACATCGTGGCGCTGTTCAACGGCACCACTATTGGTACCCTCTCTGGTATAACCTGGTCGATTCAGCGTGAAAAGGCCCCTATCTTCACTCTCGGGTCCGCGAACCCACGGTCGTTTTCCCGCGGGAAGAGAGGGATAGCTGGTACCTTGGTGTTCCAGGTGTTCGACAGAGATGTTCTGTACAACCTCGTGCAGAACGATTCTGACGCTTGGTACTACACCAGAGTATCCAACCATCTGAACGGCGTCGTTCCTGGCACCGTGCCCTGGGAGGAGCAGTCGGTAAACGTACAACGTTTTAAGCCGATCTACCCTGACCAGGTGCCGCCCTTCGACATCACGATTACCTATGCCAATGAGTATGGGCAGATGGCGAAGCAGGAGATATTCGGGGTCGAGATCCTGAATGCCTCCTCTGGTGTGTCCATGGACGACATCCAGATCGACGAGGCGATGACGTTTGTCGCCCGTGAGCTCGGGCACCTTTCGCCCGACAGCTCTTGGAATATCGTCACCTAATAGATTGTGGGAGGGCTGCAGGCATGAAGAAAACGTCGGAACAGTATGCAGCCCTCCCCGATCTCACTAGGGGCTAGGAGAGAATTGTGGGAAGAAGCGATGAGTTTCAAACGATGATAGTCCCCCAACTGGGGTATAGGGGTACTTACTCGCCACGCTATCGTGACGGGATAATGTCACCTGCTTATAGCCGGGGGAAAGCACCCACGGAGATGGTGCTACGGCAATGGTCCTCGTATTCCGGCTGTGACATTGTGGCCGAGATAACAGTACCTACGGAGGAGAGACCGCTGACGCTGGGGGACCTGCAGACCATATCATACTCCACCCACCGGGAGGCGGTTCCTGTAAGGGTGCTTGGAAGCGTCCAGCCAAAGGGATTTACCCGCGGCACACGTACTATAGCCGGGTCTATGATCTTCACCGTCTTTAACATCTATACCTTTTACCGCCTGGAGGCCTTACAAAACCAGCTGAGACAGCTCCACCACCCCCTGGCGGACATGATGCCCCCCTTTGATGTCACCATCACATTTCTAAACGAGTACGGTTCTATGTCTAAGATGAGAATATACGGCGTCACGGTTATTGACGAGGGCGGCACGTTGTCTATCGACGACATGATGACAGAACATACGATGTCTTATGTGGCCCGTGGCATACAGCCAATGACCATGGCGGACCCAAGGGAGTGGGTAGAGTGACGATTAAGCTAAGCGGTGGCAGCAAAGAGATAGAGGATTGGAGGCGCTGGCGTCCGGCCGGAGTCGGAGGGTATGAATCCAACGCTTACTTTGACTACTATTATTCAGGGGCAGACATCAAAATAAGGTTTTCAGAAACCCCAGAGGATTATGGCGGTGTCGAAGTGGTGGCTATAGGTTATAACGTTGTGCAGCAGAAGGTGCCCATCTACGGATTTTGGTCATATACGTACGATGCCGTGGCTTATGGCACGCGCATTGTGCAGGGGACTTTTGCTATCCCCTTTAAGGGCCCTCACTATATATATATGATGTTGGCAGATGCCGCGGAGAAATATGATGATGACTCCACACGCCCGCGCGTGCTACTCAGCGAGGACGACGAGCTACTCGACCGTTACTGGGGTATAACCAGAGATGAGAAAGCCCCCGGGACAAAGCACGTCTTCCTCTCTCACCCCCCGTTTGACATCATTATTTCGTATGGACAGGAGAGCTATAAGCCAGGGGAATATTTTGATGCCCTTGAGCAGCATGCCGGGGATGAAGTAATCTACGGCATAAACGAGAGGTTTGTTAACCCGGACGAGACCTACGTAAGGCCCAGAATCTTCATTGAAAACGTGAACCTCACTAATCTGGGAATGCAGATAGAGCCCACAGGACAGCCTCTGATGGAGGCGTATACGTTTTTTGCGAGAGACATCTATTGGGAAGGACAAGAGAACTTCCACAACAAGTAAGGAGGAATGTGAAGTGGCAGAGAAGAAAGTCAAGGAAGAGACGACAGAAGAGCAAGAACCTCTCTTGGAAGAGGAGGTCGAAGAGGTCGAGGAAGGGCTGGAGGTGCTGAGAAAGCTATCCCTCCCTCCCGAGGTCACTGAGGCCATGGAGAAGCGCTGGAAGAAGGAGTTCCCCAACTGTGAGGTCTTCGCCATGCGGTTCTCTGATACGGAGGCTTACGTCTTCCGTACCCTGACTCGGTTCGAGTATAAGACGATGCTCAAGACAGCGGCGCAGAGCCAGATGAGCGCACAAGAACTGGAGCTCCATCAGGAAGAGAACGTAGTTGAGCGTTGCTTGCTCCACCCTAAGCTTAACAGGGTGGATATGGAGTCCATGAAGGCCGGCACTATCACGCTGCTGGCTGATGCTATCCTTAACGCTTCCGGGTTCACCGCTATGGGTGGGCCGGTGAGGCTGTAGAGGATGCTAGAACGCGACCAGCTGCTAGCCTGGAAAAAGCAGTATGGGACTGTGTTCCATGGCTTTTTAGCTGACCGCGAATACTGTTTTCGCCCCCTTACCATCGGGGAGTTCAATGCAGCTCTCGGTGGTAGGGGAGCAGAAGACCTCGGTTTAGCAGAGCAGGTGGAGGCCGAAGACGAGATCGTCGGCGCATGCCTGCTCTATCCCGATATAGAAGAGTATGGAAGCTGGCCTGTAGGCCTAGCGGCTACGCTTGCTGAGACGATAATATCCGCCTCTGGATGGGGAGAAGAAGACAGGATAGAGGAGATCTTTTCCCAGTGCCAGAGGTCACTGAACACGTATGTCGCTCAGTTCAAGCTATTGATTATCACGGCAGAGATGGGTTACAGCTGGGAGGAGCTCGATAATGTCAGCATGGAAAAGATGGTCGAGCTCGCTGCCGCGGCTAACGCTATTGTGTCCATGAAAGGCCAAATAGCAATGGGGAATCCACCACAACTCACCCTGGGAGGGGAGGAAGAGGGAGACCCCACAGCCCGCATGCTGCACCAAGCCGCTAGGAAAGAGGGCATTATGTAGTGATAAAAGACAGGCCGCCGAACGTACACCATGGCGTTGTATCCGCGCGAGACTTTGAGGAATACCTTGAGCCCTCCGAGGCCCCTCGTACGTTAAAGGGGCGTAACCTCACCCGTGTAATGGGCGAGTTCGCCGCGGCCGTACTCGCATACAAGGGCACAGAAGCCCTGCTCTCCGGTTTTGGTTCCTCCCTTATCAGTGATACCCTGCCTCGCCTTGCCCAGCAACAAGGTCTATCCTCTGGCCTGGCCCGCAGAGCTCTTGCCTGGGGCAAAAACCTCGTGCAGGAGTTGGACGACCTAGAAGGTTTGGTCACCGTAGAGGGCGGGAAGAAGATATTCTCCTACGAGCTCGCTGAGGCTGGCAGCAGAGAGTTCTACATGAAGTATGCCCGTAACAAGTTGGCCCGCTGGATGAGAGTCCTGCCTGCCACACTCCCCTCGGCATACCTTACCAACCGCCTTATTGTCCAGCCCCCTGGGCACCGTCTGGGAGACAGAATCCGCTCCGGTGAGATGAAGTGGTATAACCCCGTCGATTGGATGACGGACTTCGCCCAGGTAGCATCGCAGATGACCCTGTTCACCGGTATCTCTGCCGTGGGCTTACCTATGGCTGGCAAGTATGCCATGCCCCACCTCACCCCATATACCAGCCAAGTGGTTCCTGGTTTCCTGGAGGGGTTATCAGAAACGATGAGTGGTATAGGAACCGGAGCTGGAAATGTGCGCGCCGGTTTAAGTGGGGTTCTTGGGGAATTAGGCCCAGCCTCTCCTGGACGAGCGGCCCAAATGCTTGGGGGCAAATCAGTAACTATTGCGCAGTTGAAGGCCGCTTACCAACGTGGGGTTATGGCCTATAGCTCGGGCGCCGGTTTTGGACCGATCCCTGGGCGTCTATCACATGCTCTCTCTGGTATATACGGTGATTTCGAGAGACAACCCGGATATGCCTATTCTAGGGCTGAGCGGTTTATGCTCTCAGCCAAGTACAAACAAGTCTTTGTTCGCAACTTGATGAAGGCTGGGGTCCCGCCAGAGACAGCAGCTAAAATAGCGGCGCAAGTTAAGCAAACCGGTATACCCCATGGTGCGGAACACGAATTATTTACTTTCGCCGGCCACAGTTACTCCACCGTGGACGAAATGACGGACATTATAGACAAGGCGGTTAAGACACAGGGGTTGGCTTGGGGAACAGGGAAATCCCCTGGCAGCGATGTGATCCATGCCGCGGTACGTGCCGACAAGTTCATGAACAATAACCGCTCTGATCTGCTTGGCGGGATGCAGGGAAAGCTCTATAGAACACAAACGGAGTCTATGGCTAAGGCGGTTTCCTATGCTGGCGTAGGCAAGGCGGCTGTACAACCCGGTGATCAACAGGCCATCGCCAAGTCCTTGGCGGAGTTTTTTGGAGTTAACCCGGCTGACGATGCCGAGGTATTAGCTTTTTGGCAAAGGGGAAACTGGACTACTGACCGCGCTTATACTTATTTGCAGAACCGCGGGGTGATACAAGGAGCCTCGGGGAGCTTCTGGAGCCTGCTTGGCATACAACCAATGACTGCGCGTATGGCTTATGACCGTGGGTTAATGGCTGAGCCAGAACTGGTAGAAAGCTTTCTCAGGGGCAAGGGGGCTGCTGGCTCTATCCCGGAGGAGATGCGAAACAGGGTCCTCTCTGGGGTCAAGGGGCTATTTGTAGACCAACAAGGGCGCACTATAAATTTCTCCCGCGGCCTTGAATCGCTCTTCGGCACCAACAAGAGCCTAACCTCCTTCCTCTCAGAGGATATAAAGCTCCCTATCCTTAGGTTTAACCCCCGCGGCCTCTTTGGATATCCCACACAGTATAAGGCTCAACAAATGCCATGGTTGGAGTTCCACCAGCCTTACAGCCATCACCCCGGCATGGGGGGGATGATAACAGAGCCATTCATGTCCTACAAGACCAGCGCTCTCAAGCGCGGTATATATTATATGAAGTCCGGGGTCACAGACCCCAGGCAGTACCGCGCCTATCAGACCTCATGGGGCACCGCGGCAGGCAGGCTGGTACAATTCCTCGGGGGGATGCAAGGGCCAATATCGCAAACCCCTGTCGGGCGCGTTAAGGGAGCCCTGGATATTTCCCCTGAGCAGCCACGAAGTATGTGGGATGCTATGCTGCGCTATGTCAACCGCGATACTAGTGTAGCCGACCGCCTCAAGTCCAGCCGCATGCCCGGGTTTCTCAAGCAGCACCTGGGCGGCATCGCCAGCAAGATCTCTCGAGACCCGGCTGATATACTCTACGCTCCTGGTGTATTTAAATCCGCATCATCTTTCTCGGCGTCTCCAGAACAACAGAGGAAAGCGTTAAACCTTCTTTCGGAGCTCACGCGCAAGGGTAACATAACACCAGAAACGCTTAAGGCTGGCAATCTATCTGTGTATATACCGCATGTATCCGACGCCTCCGCGGCGAAAGCAGAGATTCAGAAAATCATTAAGGCCAGCTGGCATGACATAGAGAACATGCCAGAGTATAGAAGGAGAGTATTTTATACCCTACGCAATAACCTAGAGGAGATAATACGTAACGAAAGGCACATCCACAATCCCTCCAAGGGCTCCTCTATATTTGGCGGGGCCCAGTTCCGCCAGATGGAAGCTATCAGGGGGAACATACAAAAATGGTATCTAATGGGCACCGTGCAGGGCGAGCAGGGCCTCAATGTTATGTGGAGAAACCTGCAAGACCTTGCGAGGAAGGGACTCATAAGCCAGCACGACCTACGAAAAGCAGAGGGTTTGTTTATCGCGACAAGGACATCGATGATTTCCGGCGCCAAGGATGTGGGGGCTGGTCTGCGAGGTATGTCGGCAGATTGGGGAGACCGCTTCATGGCCGCGCTGGAGAGGGGCTCCCGTATACCCAAGTGGCAGCCACACCGGCCGATGATACCATGGGAACCAGTGGCTGCAGGCGAAAATGTAACCTTCCTACCCACTACTCGCAGCCTTTGGCAGCATGACAAGAGGGCTACACTTAAGGGCATTATGGGAATGGCCGGTCCGAAGCGGCCGGAAACCCTTTCCGCTGGGGCCATACCCATGGCTCATTTGGTGGCTAGATTAGACCGTTACCGCGAGTTCTTGGGGCTTGGACTTGATTGGAGTAAGTATACCAGCCCCATCGATATGTTCCTCAAGGGCTGGATTCTCAAGGGGATGTTGCCGCTTACCCTTGGTGTGGGGGCGCTCATGGCCACGCACGATATATTCCAAGAGATGACCGGAACGTCTCCCTTAAAGGGGCTGGCCAGGGCGGGAATCGTAGAGCCCCGTATTCAGGCCGCCGGCCTGGCGGAGGCGGCTGGGCTGCAACCACGCATGGCGCGGGCTGCTGAGATTATGGGCTTTGATAATCTCCCCCTCTCCAGAACCAAAGAGGAAGAACGCAAGAGGTGGGAGGAGGGAGAGGTCGCTATCCGCCGTGGTAGATGGTGGCCGCTGGGTAATACTCCCTTCCGCGGGCAGAGAATAGAATACTTTATGCCCAACTGGTACCGCAGGCTAGAGGCCAGGGATGAGCGCACCTCTATGCTTTACGGCTCAACGCCAGAGCGCCTATGGTATAACTGGGGGCCGGGGAAGTTTATGGACCCCTATCACTGGGAGTCCAAATGGTATACTGAGCGCCCATACCCCGTGACCGGCGAGATGTTTACTGGGCCGTGGGGCCCCGTGACCAGCTTTCTGAACCTCACTGTGGGGTCTGCCCTTAAGCCACGCCAGGCTATGCACGAGCAGGAGCTCGAGGAGGCTATGCAGCAGGGCGGGGTGGGGGTTCCAACTGCTCTTGGGATGCAGCCCTCCATAGCGGAGATATACAACAGAGGCCGCCTCAACATCACCCATATGATGACCATGAGCGGCATGATGGGCTATGGTGGGGCACCAACCACGCCCGTTATCTCCCCTGTGGGGGTGCCAGGAACAACTAGCCAAGCTACCAAAAGACAGCTAGCGTTTTTGAACCAGTATTATACTACGGTTGCCGATATGCCAGTTGCCACTACCGGTATGGGGACTCCGGTGGTAACCGGGGCCAGCGGGAAGACTTCTGGCACGGTGGGGGTAAGCGCCGTAGCAGGAGAAGAGCTAGCTGGGGCGGTTGTGGCTGGAGGTGGGATGCCACTTGGCGGAACCGCGCAAGCTCGCCCACCTTTCTCCGCGGGCATACCCTACCCAAACTATCCGGTATTATCACCCATGCGTATGGCCCCGCTGCAAGAGAGGCTGCTCTTCCCGGAGCAGACTGCCAAACCAGGGATGGTCAATACCTTCAGCGAGTTTGGCTACCAACTCCAGGAGATGGCCGGCATCTATGGGTTTGGTTTTGGTGCTATGCGTACCATGTTTGGGGGAGAGCAGGACTTCTCTCCGCGGCACCCCTTGTACCAGTCAGCATCGCGCATGTATGGGGCAGAGCGCTCCTTCTGGGATCTGGGTCTGGGGGGTCTTGGCGATGTCAACATGGCCGCGGCCGGGGAGTACTCCAACCTGGAGCTCTCAGAGCTTATCAGACGCTTCATCCCACACAGAAGGCGCCAGATACTCGAATACAACCCAATCCCCAACATGTTGGGTCAGCGTCACCCATGGTTGCCTAGCAATTATTTTATCAATTTCCACACCGGGGACCCATACACAGAGATTACCAGGGGGGAGTATCGCCTTCCCGGGGCCGCCAACCTCGCGCTATATGGCAGCCACCCAGATGCCTACGGCAGCCCGTATGGCCTGGAAGACATCACCCGGGTTTTGTCCGATATCGCCCCGTGGTCAGACGAGTACCGCATGGCTATGCAGCTGGCCAGAAGGTCAGACTTACCAACGGATGCGAGAGATCGCATAGCCACCTATGCACAGCAGGTGGCCGATAAGAAGAAGAAGTACGAGTTTCACCCCTATCGCTTTGCCAAACAGGACTTCGTAGATGAAACCGTAACGGTGACCGGCGTAGTGCAGGGCAATCCCAACCTGTTCACCACCAAAGAACACCCCGGGCACCCCTTAAGGCTAGCTGGGGTGAGGTTCCCAACCGGGGACTACGAGGTGTCTGATGCCATGGCGGCCGTGTTGGCCCCCGGGACCAGGCTCCAGGTTACCAGGGACGAATCCCTCGGGAAGCCATGGCTGCCCAACCGGGAGCAGACCATAGATGTAGTGGCTTACCGGGGAGGGAAGAGCATAAACGAATGGGCTCTTGAGAGAGGGCTCGGTACCCCGGCCAAGACCGAGAACGCTATTGACTCTTTGGTGAAGTTCTCGGATGCAGAGCGCCGGTTTGGAGCTGCCTGGGAGAGATTTGCCCACCTAGATACTCCCCTGCACACCAAATTCCTACCCATCAGGACAGCGCAGGAGGAATATGAGCGCAAATGGCTGTACGGCAAGCCTTTCCAACAGTGGCAACACCCCATAGAATCATTCATTAAACCACATATGTACAAGAATATAGGCTACAGAGGCCCTGTAGGGGGCGCAGTGGCCGGAGGCATCATGGGGTACCTGTTTGGGGCTACACGGGCCACAGGGGCTAAGCTGGGGGCCGCTGGCGCCATTGTGGGTGGTGCGGCAGGGGCATATGGCTCTGCTTATCGTGCTTTACACGGGGGAAAGAGTTGGGTGCCCCTAGAAAAGCGGGAGCAGATGGCCGTGGATGAGTATATGGACATATTAGAGTACGTGAAGTGGTCTAAGTTATATCACCAGTACCGCATACAGGCACTTCAGCAGGAGGGGTTTGACGCCCAAGCCTGGCTACAGGAGAATAAAGAGAGCGCAGCGCGTGTGCTTCGCCAAGAAGAGATACATTGGCAGGCGGCCGAGATAGGCTCTCGACCGCAGAGTTCCCCAGCCACCAAGGCCTTTCAGGGCATGGGGCCAACCTCTACGATGGCTGTCCTTGCTTACCAGAGGGCCAAGTCCACGGCTTATGGTAGCGACCTCTTCGGGGACTGGGTAACACAATATATGGCGTTTGATAAGCGCCGGCGCCCCTTCTTTAACGAGTGGGCAGAGGCCCCCAAGAAAGACAGAAAGCGTATACTTTCTGGCCTCCCACGCCTAGAGAGACGCATTTTAGAGGCCAAGTGGGGGATGCCAATAGAACCCAAACCAGGTCTAATTGATTACTTTAGTAAGCATGAACTACCTCCCCCCAACTGGGAAGGATGGATGCCGGAGGTGGACCTAGAGCAGATTAAGCTCAAGGTCATAAAGAATGAGGGACTAGACTATCATGATTTCGGGTACTACCCGCAGCAGATGCAGGAAGCAGAGACCTTCAACTATGCCTACCCTGAGTTCGGACAGGGTATGTCAAAACGCTCGGCCCGTTCCAAACTGGAAAACCTCTTCGTGGGAGCTGGTGTGCCCTCGCAAATTCTCGAGAGACCCAGCTTGGCCTACGGGGCGCAACTGAGGGTGGGGTAAATGCCCAAGGAAAACATACCGTTTGAAACCAGGGAATACCTACTGAGGAAGGAGTTTTGGGAGGGCTCCCAGCGTTCCCTTTTCCCCCACCCGTCCACAGTAGAGTATCTTCAGCGCACCAATCCGAGGCTCCTTCCCAGAGAGTTTCGGGGGACGGTAGAGCAAGCTAAAAAAATAGTCACAGGTGCTCCTCCCCAACCCTTAGTTCCATCTCCCGGCATGGATCTTGCCGACTTTGAGTGGATTGTTGAACCACAGTGGAATGCCGGGCAGGGGGCAAAGATGCCCTTGTTCACCAAATCCGGCGAGCCCTGGCGGCAAACTGCCGTGACCAACCCCATTCCCTACGAAAGCGTTAAAGAACCACCAATTACCTGGGCCCAGTATAAAGCAAAATCACAGATGGAAATCAGTACCACTCAGGCGAAAGCTTGGACAAGGTGGAAAGCAGAGCGGCTCAAAGCAAAAAGTGCCTTCCTGAGAGACCTCAAAGAGGGCAAGGTTCGCATACAAAGCTCCAAAGGGATGGATCCTCGCGGCGTCTCTTCTGCGGGGGGCTTTCATGGCGCAGCAAGCCCGGGTTCCGCGCTTGGGTGGAGTGAGTGGGACGATATCGGCACACCGGCCCTAGTAGAGGAAATGCGTGGGGCCGCGCTTTATCAGGGCAGGGCAACGGGGGAAGCTTTTAAGGGCGTGGTCGGAGAATATCTTACTCCTGAGACCACCGTAACAGGTAAGGTCGTTAGCCGGCCATTGATCTACGAGAACGCAACCTTCTGGGACCCCAATATTGAGAGCTCTAAGTGGGCTTACGAACATGGGGGCGGAAGGGCCTACAGACTTGGAGAAGCACAAACACTCAACGTAACCGAGTCTTACATCGGCGAAAAGAGCAGGCCGGCAGCCAGAAAGGTTTTATCCGCCTTAAGGGCTGAGAGCGAAGAAGAGTTCCAGGCTTTGGCCCAACAAGTCCCTGGGTTTAAGAAAAACCCTGAGCCATTAACCCAGGCTTGGAAGAGTCTCCAAAACCGCTTAGCCTATGGTTACCCCAACTTCTATAAGGGCGCCGCCATGGCAGATGATATCCTCCCAGACGAAGCCTGGGACCTAGTTCACTTGCTTAATACCGGAGAGCTCCCCGTCTATGCGGGTAAGCCTGGTCAACACCCAGTAGGCTCCTTGAATACCATTTTTGCTAATTTTTGGGGCTTTGAGACAGGGACCGGTTATGCCTTAGGCAAAGGGGGAGAAACAACCCGGCTTAGTATGCTAGACCTTGAACAACTAGCTGGTAAGTCTAAGGAGTTTTACCCCAAATTAGATATACGTGGGTATGGCGCCCACAGGGTGGGGGCTAAAGTAGCCGGAGCCGTTTCACACAGAAATCGCCTTGGCCTACAACTCGAATTCCCAACTGGAGTCGCACCAGACGTTGCCGAGCAGATAAGCTCGCATCAGGTGCGTTTGATGGTTGGAGACTTTGCCATGATGGAAGGTAAAACCTTTGGTCAGCACACTGTAGCCAGCGGGTTTGCCATGGTTAGCGACACATACCAAAAGGCTACGGTCGGAAAATCGAGCAGGGCAGGTTCACTCTACAACCAGCTTTATAAACGCATAGACGAAGTGCTGGTTAATCCTATCGCTCAGACTTATAACCTGGATTACAACACTGCACTCAACTATGTGGGTAGCGAAATAGCGGAGATCGGGAATGTCCAAGGGGGCGGCAACCTAGCCTATGTTATGGCCCGCTTGTCTCTTAGCAAAGAGGCGGCTATCCACGCTCAAACAGACCAAGTTAAAGCCATTGAGGTTCTTAGCGCCCGCCGCTTTGGATTCCCGCGTCTTGGCAGCGGAGAATTAACGGGGCCTTACGCAAACATCTTCGGTGATTGGGTAGAAACCAAGGAGCTGGCTGAAGGAGGAACCAAAGTTGTCAAAAGGGGCCTTGCCAGTTATGTACCTAAAGCCCCCTATTACGGCACAACAATGGACGCTTCTTGGGATGAAGCGCAAAGTAAGCTTTTCTTCGCCATGGACGAGGTAAAGCGCTGGCTTTCTGGGGGTCAAAGCCCCTTCTTAGAGAAAAAAATGGGTGGAACCTTCGCAGATGAAATGGCCAAAGAAGGTTACAACGCCTATAACACAGCCGAGAAAATCCGGCGTGTATATGCGGAAACCCTGATGGAAAACCAGAGGGCAAGCGTAAATACTCTCGTCAATGAATATAGCAAGCGACGCCTGGGCATACCCGTAGGAGAAAACGCGGCTGTTAATACTGAAGCGGAGCTTAGGCACTTCTTCAGGACGGGAGAAGCCGCCTATACGCGTGAGGCCATCGACGAAACCCCCCTGGCAATTAGCAAGTTCAGCCAGCAACCATCAGCCCAAATGCCACCATCATTTCCGGTTGATCCATCCACAGTAGAGGTTACCTGGGACACGCAAATGGATATGACTCCGTCCCTAGCCCTTCAGGGCTCTTCTGCCGATGAGGAGGCAGCAGCATTAGAGAGGGCCACAGCCCTTGTCCGCGGCCAGGTAGATGATGCCACCCAGCTGCAGCTGGCCTCTCAAAACGTTGCGCTAACCGCCGAGGGCCAAAGACAGGTTAAAAAACAAATCGTAGACAGGCTCGCCGAAACCGTATCGGGAAGAAACCTGGCTCTCACGCCAGAGGATTTAACCGCCAGGCTGAGTACTCCCATGACCGGGATAGACCTGGCTGGCGTTGAAACAGCGGTGCGAACAGGTGCGGCCAAGGTTGTGACTGGCGCTGGGACTATGCCGGTGGAGGGTTACCTCTCTACGGGTGAATATCTGATGCTTAGCACCCGCCAAGGAGAAGATGTACTCAATCTAGCTTTCAAGCGCTTCCCCATTGAATCTACCAGCATACAAGAAGTCGCTGATACGGCGAGCAGGGTAAAGGGCGCTACCAAATTTGCCCCCGTGGGGCATCAAACTTCCTTCGGCTACCAATATGACCCGGCCTTAACTATGTTCAACGTTATAAACCAATCTGCCGTGGGCGAGATGGGTGCCCAGGTGAGAACAACTACCGAGGCTGCCTCAGACGTTATATTAAAGAACGAGATGCTAACGGCCCTGGGCTTTAGCGGTGATTCCGTCGAGGGCGTAGAAGTGTTCCAAAAAGCCATGCGGAGCTGGTGGGGTAAGGAATTTAAGTATAGCGGAACGTCAGCGAACAAAACCGTTCTGGAGATGCTCACCAGCGGGTTCTCCCCCGAGGAAAGGGCTTTCTTTACTCAGAATATCCAACGCAATCTTGGCCTGACTGATGATGAGCTTTCTGCAGTGCTTAATCTTAAGGGTAAGGTTATCGGCAACGTTGGAAGCCAACAATACAATATCGAGAGGATGTTGGCTGTTGCCGGGGCTGCTCCCGAGACATCTTCTGGGGTATCCTTTTATGAGGCATATGAGCAAGGCTTGCTGCGCTTTCTTGGAGAAGATGAGCCCGCTGCGGTATCCAGCTTTGGCGTTAAGCATAGGGGCGGGGGGAGAACCCTATCTACCCTGTTAAGAAAAATCCTCAGAGACGAAGGGAAATTGCCAGCAGACTCACCACTGGTACCTCAGACGGTTAACCCTCTTGCATATGGAGACTTTGCAGATGTGGGTCGACCAATAGACTACATGGATGTTAAAGCAGTACCAAACATATGGGAAGACGAGGTAATACAAGCAAACAGAGGGGCTCTTAATATCGGCGGTGGAACCGGACGCATCAGCGTGGCAGACTCGGTGCAGGCAGCAGCGGGTGTTGGGGAGGAAGTAGCGGACGATGCTGCCAGGGTTGTTGAAGGAGCTTCAGCAACCAAGCGAGCCTTTGGAGGAGCAGGAAGCGGGCTGAAAGCTATTAGTGGTACGTCCCTGGCAGGGTTAGGGGCGGCAGTAGAAGAAACGGCCCCAGCAGTCGCTACGGCAGAGGCCGCAGCCGGGGGGTCCAAACTGGGGTCAGCGGCCACGCTGGCTAAGTCGCGCCATGTGCAAGCGGCGTTAGCGGGCGTGGGAGCCCTCGTCCTTGCCGGGGCTATCCTCCAGCAAACCAGGGGGCCCAAGGGCGGCACGCCAGAATCTATGCCTTATGGAGATAGCTACCCCACCACAGATGTAGGCATGCAGATGCCCCTGGTGCAGGAGGTGGCTCATGCTCCATCTACTCTGGTTTCCATGCTGGGATCGGGCTATACAAACATGAAACCACGTGGGGTTATGTACGATATTCGCTCCAACACGCCTAATCCTCCTGATGTAGGACAGTTTGCAGACCAACTGTCCAACCTTTTTGAGACAGATGCCGGAGTACCCGTGCGAGTGAATACGTATAACAGTGGTAAAAGCAGACCAACGTCTTCTGCTGAGTTGGACGATATGTTAGCAAGGAGGTTGTCCCGTTAATGACGGAGGAGTTTTGGAAATCCTACTTTGATCCCTCAGATATTCAAAAATATCTCAACGAAGCCATCGCCACGGGTCAGGCCGGGGTAGAACAAATTAAGGAAACATTAGCTGGCATAGACTTTGGTGAAGAAAAAGATGTCACGACGGAAGAAGCCATAGGGGTTAGCCCGCGCGCACGCCTTGTAGATATACCAGATAATGTGGGCTTTGGGTCCCCGGCCGAGATCTGGGCAAAGTCAATGACGATATCGGATATAAGAAAGGCCGCCGGGGAGAGTGGTGTCTTACCACTAAGAGCAGCAACCACAAGCACTCTTTCTGGCGACTGGCCAGCCCTAGACAGAGAGACCCAATATATGGTGGGGGAAGAAATATCCCCTGGACTCTCAGCGGTTAAAATGCCCTTTTCTAGCTGGGCGGGGACAGAGGGGATAGAACAAGCCCTCAAATTGTGGGAGTTCTATTATTCGTCTAGGAAAGAACAACTTGAGCATCCCGAGAGGCAATACGCCTATAGTGCGGCTGACGACCCGAACGCACTGCGGGAAGCACTACAAAGGTTGTTTTGGTACGCCTATACCAGCCCCAAAGCATATTTAGAGGCGGCTAGAAAATTAAGTACTCAGCAAACCCTCACGGCAGAGATTCCGTTCCTCTCCTCTTGGAAGTACTTGGGGTACATCTTTACATGGGATGAGCTAGTACGTTTTGCAATACGTAACCATGTGCGCAACTCTCAGCACGCCATATTAAACCCCTACGCAGGCAGTGGAGTATTAGACGCTATCCTCCCTGTTGAGCTGGAAAGTGGTGAGCTATTGGCCGATCCCCTCGGCCTTTCCGGCACAGTTACCCTTACTACCGATGAGGCAAAACTATACAATGATTGGATGTTAGGACTACTGTCTGGGGCTGAGTCAACTAAAGACTACTCGGCTGACGATATAGCTGCAGTATTTAGGGCTCAAAAAGCGATATATGCAGAGTACGCAGACCAGTGGATTCACAACGACGCCACAGATGAATACCCTGATATCTCCTCCTTCCAGGAGCCGCTGAAAGATGTCTTGCTAAACCGGATACAAAACTGGGACAGCCAGCCAGGCCCAGACGATTTAAACAGAGTAAGGGACCATGAGCTTCGCCTGGGACTGTGCAAGTTTAAGGTCCCTCCCACATCCATCAACGTAGAAGAAAAGTTTATGCAGCTTATAAGCCCTATCCCTGGTATCAGGATGAGTTCCAACCCCAAGTTTAGTTCGGGACACTCTAACACGGTGATCTCCTTGAACCTTTACTTCCCTGACTTTGAGTCTATGTGGGGAGTTACTTACAATGAGGCCATAGTGGCTGGGGAGGCCCTTAAGGGGACCGGCTCGATGTCTCCCAACCTCACCAAAGAGGGGATAGAGTTAGACAAACAAGCGTCCTCTCTCCGCGGGTTGATTGCCGCGTTCAAGGGGAGCCCCTTCTTACCGGTCAAGAACAAGTACCTAAACGAAACTTATGACATAGATGCTGTGACGCTGCTCGGTATGACTATAACGACCAGTGAGTCTTTCCCCCACGCAGTAGAGGTTAATCTCCAGCTGCTCAAGTTTAACTACCAGCTGTACCTCCCGCATGCTGCTGACTTTAACAACTGCATACTCTGGGGTAGATACCGCCACTACCTATCTAAAATGATGCAAAGGATAGACCAATACGTCTCCTTTTCCTGGCTGGTGGCCCACTCTAAGCCGGTTGAGATAAAGGCCAGAGAGGACGTGACCGAGGGTGTGGGTACAGGAACGCAAGAGGGCGAGACCATAGGGTATCGCACCTACCCCTGGGCCGATGATCCCCGGGCATACGAGCTAAAAGACCTCGAGTTGTTCTACGTATCCGAGACTGTAGGCCCCTCCAACTACCCGCAGATTTACGTATACGACGATTTGGTTTATGAGCGGGCTGAGGCATGGATGGATGAGAATATACGGGAAGCTAGACGTAGCGGTTGGGACGGTTTGTTATCGGCCTTATTTGGTACACAGGTTGCCGATTTTAGCAAGTGGGACTTCGAGGAAATCTTGGGCGATCCCTCCTTCAAAGATCCAGCGATTTACGACCTCGTGACTTCTATGCTGGGGGCAGAAGCGATGTACTCCTCTGTAGACCCGGATACAGTAGAGAAGGTCTTAGCTAAATACCTTGTCGATATCGGGTATTACAGGCTGCCCGAGGAGGAACGCGCTGCCGTCAGGGAGGAAGCATCGCTGCGCGTGATGCAAAGCGTATTGGTGTTTATAGCTACCAGCTGGATGAGGAGTGACGATTACAAATCTCTGGTCAACAGCGCGCTTAAGGCTGAGGGATATGGCTCGATATATGAGTGGGAAGTACCCATGGTGCCGCTGTTTTTGGACGCCAGCAAAGTTAAGGTAGACGCCATAGCCATATCCCTCTCTAACCGTATTGCCAATCTGCAGCTACAACTGCAGGATGAACCAACCCACCAACACGTAGGGTCTGGCGATACCACTTGCCAAATATCCCTCACCGTTCAAGGTGAGAGTGAGCTTAAAAAGCTCTCGGAGATGGTGGATCGCGTACAAGCACTCTCTCGTTACGAGCGTTCTAACGCATGCCTGGGTTTTTGGGGGGTAAAGAACATACTTACAGCCCTTGCGGGCATGAGATATTGTCTCCCGGTTTCCCTAACCTATAACACGGTCCCCGGCCAACCCCACTTGTATAAGGTCATGCTGGAAGTCGTGGACTTTGATATCTTTCAACAGAACCGCGAGACATTATCACAAAAAGAAAGAGAGAGGCTAGTAGCTGAGTTTGGTAAGATGAACCCCTTCTTGCGCCTAAAACAGAACGCAAAGTACTTCAACTGCTACCCAGACCTACCGCTAGATATCCGAGAGGATGACGAACACGTTGGCTATTTAGAGCCCGACTTTTATTATGTAGCCAGTGCGCAAGAAACTCTGCGCTGGATTGATGAAGAAAAGGGCGGCATCGTGCCCCCCGACTCCACGGGGGACAAGGTCTACCCGTGGGCTGATTTGGACTTAAGCCTAACCGCGGTTTCCTCTGCTGATTTCGACAATGACTACCTCGCTAGCATTTATCTAACCAGACATGGAGAGGGTAACTCGATGCTTATAGGGACCCCTAATATGGAGGCTATGATTGTGGACTTCGCAGAAGCTGAGGAGGGGTCAGAAGAACTTGAGGCAATAAACCAAGCTGCGTCTGAAATGCTTGCTTCTGAGGACGTTGCGGAGAGGGAAGAGCTCGAGGGGTATACCTTCATCGACTATGTAGGGGAGGCACAAGCAGCCATTAACCCAGAGCTCGTGGCAGTGAACCCCTACTATGAGTCAGACCTTGCCAAAAACTATGACGCTATGGTGGAGCACATGGCTTACTCAGATATGCGCGGCCGTATGATAAGGGCCTTTCCAACCTATTACCTCCTCCTTATCGATGAAGGTGGATACATCTTTAGTTATAAGCTGTTCGACGATTTCTATGGTCTCTCTAGCGTTTTGGACTTCTCCCTCCACAGCTCAGAAGACATGGTGGGTGACACTTTGATGCTGCGTTTAGCTAACTTTTATGGCAAGCTTTCTACCCCTATTACGACCGGATTTAACCGTTTGTTTTCTATGGGTTCGGCCTGGAACACAAAGCTCGAGGAAACCTGGACTATGGGTAGAAACATCTCCACCAAGCTCACTGATGCGATGGGCGTGCCCCTCGTCTTGGACGGCAAAATAGTCTGGAGTGCGCTTGACCACATAGAGATGAAGCCAGGGGTAAGGCTCCAACTGCGAGCCGGCTACTCATCCAACATCAATATGCTGCCAACGCTGTTCAACGGAGTTGTCACCGAGATTTCCGCTGGAGATATTACCACAGTAACCTGCCAATCTGATGGAGTAGAGCTACTCGCCGTGGTAAACGCCGGCGAGAAAGACGGCCATAGTGGGTGCATAGATGGGGCTTGGTTCTCTGGCTGGGACTTCTCTGAACCACGGGATCTTATCGTAGAGCTGCTTACCTCAGGGGGAAGCGTATACCACCAGGCTATCTCTGCTGCCACCAAGGGCGCCGTCATGGGGGACTCTCGGTTTGGCATCCGGCATTTTGGTTGTATCTTTTGGGAGCCAGAAAAAGAAGAGGAAGTCGCTCAAGATGGGCAGCGCCAAAATGCGGTTGAACGGATGATAGAGGAATACCGCACCTTCTTGGAGATGCGGGATAAGCTCAGCCTAGACGAACAGCCGGGGGGACTCACCAACGCCATAACTACCATGCTTCTTGGCGAAGACAACTTCTCAGACCAACTCAAGAAAGCTTTCGCGAACATGATGTCCGGCAAGGATACAGAACTCTACAAACGCAATATTTACCCCGGAAATGCTACAGGTATTTTGGAGATGTCGGGGGTCGACAAACTCCAAACAACCGGAGCAGCATTAGACAACCTGGCGGACATGCTGCTTGGCATAGGGGCAGGCGGAGGAGGATTACTTGCAGGTGGGGCGCTACTACTTGGACATCCCTATCTGGCCGCTATATCCGTTATCCTAGGGTCTGTTGGGGGATGGATGGTTAAGGGTTTTATAGACAACACCGGCGAACTACTAACCGAGGAACAGAGAAACGCCCCGGGCACTGGGATTACCGAAGTAATTGGGTTAACTGACCCAGACAAGTCGGGTCCAGAGGACCCTTTTTGCGAGATATCTATGCAGCTTTATACCTACCAGCGTACAGTCTGGGACCTCCTAAAAGATTGCGCCATGCTTCTTCCCAACTACATCGTGGCCGTACGTCCCTGGGAGCATAGGTCCACTCTCTTCTACGGCAAACCATACTGGCTTTATACATCAGGAGTATGGCCGCTCACAAGCGGGACAAATGTTACCCCAGGGTTGCGCACAGATATAAACGACTTCCTTGAGGCGCTTGAGGTTGCACGTGTTGAGGAGGGAAAGTTTACAGAGACTATAGACAAATATAAACAAGGGGCTGGAACCGTTGAGCAACCCTCCACCTCGGGTGCACCAGCCTTGAGTGGAAGCGACTTCGCTGAGGTAACCAATTATCTTTCTATTACTGACTCCGATGCCTTTTCAACTACCCTTAGTAACGTGTTCCGGGGGTGCAACAATGAGCTACCACCGCTTGCGGATGTGATAATAGATATCTGTCAGGAGAGGGGAGTGGAGCCCGGTCTCGTGGTGGCTATGATGATGCACGAGTGCAGTGGAGGGGGAATTGAGCCCATACCTGACGCCGCTGTCTGGAACAATCCAGGGAATTATATGGGACTTAAGTTTGAGGGGCATGAGGACATTGCTGCTGAGTGCGGTGGGTCTATGGGCACGGTCTCTCCAGAGGGCGCTGACTCACACTACATGAAGTTTGTTAGTGTTCGAGATGGCATTGACGGTTGTGTTATGCGCTTAAGGCAATACATTGATGGCTTCTACAAATGCGAAACTGACCCCGATAATGCTAGCGAGTTTTATATGAGTTTTTATACCCCTGGCGACGTTCTTCTCTCTATTGTTTCTCGCTGGGCTAGCAACGCCGCTGGCAAAAATAATACAGGATACAAAGAAAAGGTTGTCGCATATCGGAAGAAAATATGGGAGGGCTGTGGTTCTGGCATCAACGCAAGCGATATGCCCACAACAAGCAACACGGCCCCTCCCTCGGAGCTTAACTTCCTGGATGACAGTGAGGTCACCCTCAAACAGATCCGCGAGGAAGTTGAGGAAGAAGAAGAAATCGGGGGTATTTTAGAAACCATGCCCCCCCCGGCATATGATTCCATAAATAAATTTAGCTACAAAGACTTCCCTAACCCGTGGTTAGAACTTTGGTGCAATAGCCCAACATGGTGGGCGGACATGGATTACAGGGACCAAGATCAAGGAGGCGACCAAAGCCTCATCAGTCTTCTGTTCCTTATGAAGTTTCGCAAACTTAGCAAACTTAGCGGGAGCCCTTCTTTCTCTTTTTGGGAGGATGACCTCCACGATCTATGCAAGATGATTAACAATAACGACCAAACGATATCTGGCATAGAGCTTAAAGAGGACGTTTTTAACCGGCGTATAGTCGCTATAGCAAACAATAAACACAAGATAGCCTGGCCAACCAGCGTAGAAGAATGCTTCAAGCTCAACGACACTAAAGCCTTGTGGGAGCATCTAGACGTCCCATGCGCCTTAGACTATATAGACTCTGGCATATTCGACCCCGAGCCGGAGTTTATCCCGCGGGGCAGTAACGTCGCGGCGCTTAGCGAGGGTCCTCACCCCTGCATTTCAAGAATAACCGCTGGAGTTTGGGCGGCGCGTAGCCAATGGCACCGCCGCACCATCTTCCAATATTTTGACCCCCAGTCACCCTCTAGCCTTATAGATATGGGGTCTGAGGAGATGCGGTGTGACAACGACACAGCCTGGAATATATTTGAGGACTTATTCCGCTATGGAACCGGAATCGATGACAACAAAACTGGTGGAGAGTTCTTTTATCTTTGGTGGGCGACCTCTGTGCACGGAGCCCAGTACACATGGGCAAGACTTACTGTAGACGCTTGGGCGGACCCCTCGCGGAGGCCCAAGATTGTGGATACGCTTTCTGCTGCTATAGACGCAGCTACCTTAGCTGGGCCGAGCTTCTTGTTGGGGTCAGATGCTGGGCAAAATGGTTCACCGGAGGGGAGATCAGAGAAACACCAACAGTGGGAGGCATTTAACGCGGCGGCTGGAACCATCATGGGCCAACTCGAAAGTGACCCGGAACACAATGCGGGTGCCCTAGCTCCGGAATCCTTTAGCCTGCACGACAACCACGAGCGCTCTGAAAAAATCTGCAGTACCATTGGGGCCAACGACGACATAAACAGACTTATCTGTTTGGTGGCATGCATTGTTGAAAACAGCAACTTCTTTCTGGACGTAGAAGACTATACCCCAGAGTCGACCCTTGAACGCAGCGCCCTCATGACGTGGGTCATATACCGCTACCTCGAATCAAAAATAAACCCAGAAGTGTTTGGGCGTTCCAAGGACACTCCTATTTATATGACTGATCAAGAGCTTTGTAGTATGGTTTCTAGCCTTGACGGCAGGTTGGGCATGAATGAAGTGGGCATAATCAAAAACAAATTAGAGCAAGTCTGTAAGAATGCTCCACAACCTTCAACGGGACATGCAACAGTCGAAGACTTCAAATCCTTGGGCAAAATATTGTTCGCCTTTGTGCAAACAATAATCCTGTGCGGATCCCCCGCCTTGTTTATCCCTACTAACGCCTTATCGGTTGAAGGCACTGAGAATAGTGAAAACTTAAGCGGTGGGGGGATTTATCTTCCAGTATATACTCTCCCTATTCTGTACGCTGGTGCAGACAGTGATTATCCATCACAAGACCCAATCCCCCCACATGTGTGGGCGAAGGACCTTGTAGCATATCTCAAGGGTAAGGTTGCATATGGATCTCCTGAGGGTTGGATCGGACCACGCCCAGCACCGTTTGTTCAGTATCTAAAGTCTTCCCGCCCAACGATAAGAGAATCACAAATATTTCTGACCAGCTCGCCTCGCGCCATCTTCAGGTTCTTTTTGGATCAATTTATAAACCAAAACGATTGGTCCATTGCGTGGATTGCGACCACCACCGGCAAATCTGGAATAGATTTAGATGAGGGCACCGCTGACTTTGGCCCGCTCTGTGAGTGTTTTGCGCACTATTTGCGTAGCCCAGAAAATGACAAGGCTGACGCTACCTTCAAATGGATGTTGGAACACCAAGATATAGGAGACCACGAGTGGATTGGGGCTATTAATGCCCTGAAGGGAGGGGTGCAAACAGCGTTTGGGTTCATCGAGGAAATGCTCAAGAAGTTGTGGGGCCTTGCCCTCATGGGCTCCGGGGGGTTTGCCGCCGGCATCTCTGTGGCTAGATTTATGGGGAATATGTCTAACATCCTGAACACAGTATATAACGACAGCATATACTACCTGGAGGGGGTAGCCGACAACCCCTTCAGCCGTGAATTCCAGGAGCCTGTGGTAGAGATAAGAGAGCCCTTCCAAAAATTCTGGATTATAGATTCCTTCTCGGACATTATTGACAACAACATGATTTGTTCTTCGGAGGGGGTTTATACCGTGGTCACGGCTGTTTCCGGCGGGGGGAACCCACAAACAGTGTGGGCCGACCGTTCTATTTACCCTGAGTGGCAACGTGAAAAAGTCGTTGAAACCAATCTCCGGTGGGAGGAACCCAAGTGGTGGGAAATGATCGATGGTGTGCTGCAAGGGTTCAAAGACAAGTACCTTTTAGACAAGGGATGCCCATATGACGTGCAAGCAAAGCGCGTAGCGGTAAACGCCCTCAAGGAGTCCTTAAAGGATATGTACGGTGGAGAGATAACCATTTTGGGACGGCCAGAGATAAGGCCGTTCGACATAGTGTACATCTGCGACCTTTACGAAAATATATGTGGTTTGGTGGAGGTGGAGGCAGTTACTCATCACTTTTCGGTTGAGACTGGGTTTATAACCTCAATCAAACCCAACGCCCTGGTAGCTGTAGATGACCCCGGCAAGTGGAATTTCGCTGCGCAGCTTCATGCAGCAGGAAGTATTATGGAGGCCCATAAACAACTCAAGCGCGCGGCCACTTCTGCCAACAATGGGAAAACTAAGCAACACACTACGACCCAAGGGGATCAAGCTATTGAGGAGGTTGTGGGCGCCTTCAAGGGTGGATACGCTGATTGGCTTTATAATTTATCTCACGGTATTACCCCCACATACGAGGAGATTTTAGACAGTGCCATGGAGCCCGTAAGTGGTGGGGTAATAGCAGCTACTAACGGGCAGGGGGTAGCCCAAACAGAGTTTGAGGCGGTAATCGACTGGTTTAACAGCCATGCCCTGATCAAAACCGAAAAGTGGTCCCGTTATGGGGAGGCAATAACTGAGATGATTCCATTAGTCGGCCATTGGATATCAAACCTCTTTGGCGGGGTAGCGGATATCTTCGGTTGGTTCCGGGACAACTTCATAGATTATCACCCAGTCTCGATGTTCTTGCTTCTCAAAGAGGGCAAGCCGTGGGCGGCCGGTATAGATGGGCACGCTGGCTTGGTTGTGGGTACACCCGACAGACGCTCGTTGCTCCCCGGCCTTTTAGGGGGGCTTATAGACCTACCCACAGGGGACTATGTTAAACCACATGACGTGCTTGGCCGGCTCGGCTATACCAAAATGGATTCAGTCAACATGATCCGCAGCGTAAACATGTTCCAGGCAGCGGCCATCTCGAGGGCGGAAAGGGAGCGTGGCCGCCTAGAGGCCGGGGTACTGCCTATTGGTATGGCCCCTGACATATACCAGGCATGGGTGGTAAATGAATATAATGATTACCCCAAGGGGTGTATAGACGGCGATACTTTCTACTGCACCACTATCGGGCCCGGGAGATTAGAGGATGACCTAACAACTTCCCTCTCCAGGCCGGGGGTTATTGAAATCCGTCTTAGCCTTATAGACTGCCGGGAATACCATCCAGCGCGAGGGGAGGACGGGAAGTGGGTCGCCAATCCAGAGTTAGGAGACTGGACAGATGACCTAGGCAATGAACATGAGAACGAACTTGGCGGCTTAGAGTGTTGGGAGATGCTCAAGGACCTCCTTCCGGCACCAGGCCAGCCAATTTGGGTGGTGGTGAATCCCTACAACGCTATGGATACCTATGGGCGTGTTCCAGCCCTTATCTACGATGGCTCCGAGTTTCCCACTCGGGAGGCTGTCATCGCGGCTGAGTACACACAAAGTATAAACTACAAGCTGTACATGCTTATGGCACCTGCGGGTTATGCCCAGTGGATGTACCCACTCCCGGATACAGAATACGGCCCACCTGGCATCACTGGGGGGTTGGTTGACTAATGGGTTTTGGAGATATCGTCAAGGCGCCGAGTTCAGAGAGAGGGAATCTAGCGCGCGCCTATCTCTTGGGAAGTAATAAGCCTAGCCTGGCTGCCCCCTTGTCCAGAGAAGAGAAAAAGAGTGGGAAGACCTTGGCACCCGTAGGGAGCTTGGCTACCTTGATAACCCTGTCCCAAGTCCCCGCGGTGGGGGAAGCGGATAACTTGGTGTTCGCTGATGCCCTTAAGCTTATCTCGGGGGAGGTAATACCCAGCACCATGGCAGGGTCAGATTACACGGTTGGTACAGTAGCGCCCTATACTACGGTTCCAGCGGGGTCCTCTGCACAGATGATAGCTGCTCTGGTTAGGTCAGATAAGTTTGCGGCCCAAAATATTGCTCTGGGGGATCTAGTGCATACGGCGACCAAGGAGCCTGGTTATATCGATGACCGAGTTGTTGCTGCACTCTACACTATTGTGTTCACCTGGGGATACTCTATCTGGGTCTCCACCCTGAGAAAAGGGCATTATATGCAGAGTGCATCACAAAAGGAAAGAGGCACCTACAGCCATCACACCTACGGCTGTGCTGCGGACATACACCGCATGAACGGGGTAGACATGGAGGGTGTATTAAACTTCGATCCAAACTCTCCGCCATGTGCATTGGCAGTAGACATGATCTCTGACTTTAAGTCTACGCTCGTCCCGGACCAAATTCTTTGGGCTCCTGCCTGGCTAATGGGTCCGGTGTTGCAGGTACAATCAGAAGGGAAAACCGTAAATGTAAGATCTGCTATCCCTCTAGGGGGACACAAAGACCACATCCACGCGGGTTGGGCCCCAGGTGACAGGGACATCATACCGGACTCTGTTGCCGACAACGTTCTAAGCATGACTAAAGAGCAGGCTATAGCTGCACTCGCAAGCGTCTCAGATAGTGTGGGAAACACACCCGGGTCTACTGACGTGCCTGCCACCGCACGTATCGGAGTGGCCATTCATTACACCGGGGTGGGGGCAGACCAGTCCGCCGAGGAGATAAACAACTATCACAGGTCAAGGTATGAGTCCAACAACAACGAGTTTAACCCCCGTGGCAACTGGCCTTTAAAATATATAGGATATAACGGAGTCATCCGTGAAAGCGGGGCATGGGAAGATGGGAGGGACACCGGCGTGGCTGGGTGCCACGTGAAGTCTTCCCCGGGGAGGTATTTGGGCAACAATACCGACTACCTAGGTATTTGTTTGGGCACGGTATCTGATACTGTAGGCCCAAATCAGAACCAGATTAACATGCTGGTAAACAGGATAAACGCCTGGAAGTTCCAGGGTGGGTTTACCAACATCCGCCTTGATGACATTAAGGGGCACAGGGACGTCCCTGACCAGAGCACTAATTGCCCCGGTAATGCCTTGTATGCCACATTCGGTGGGAGCGACATCCCCATACTAAAGGATCTGCTGAGACAAAAAGCCGCAGAGAGTGGGAACAGCTGGTGAACAACGACAGGCTCTTTAGCCAAATAGGAAGGGTTGGAAGCGAGGCTTCCGCCAAGAAAAGGTCTCTTGCCCTTGGCAACCCAACCCCTGGGCTGATAAAGCCCGTGGATCGGAACGCAAGACGTTCCGGCGGCTTTATTGTCCCCATAGCCAGGCTGGCTATAACCCAGCAGCTTGCGCAGACCCCGGCCTGGGAGGAATCCAACAAAGCACTGCTAATAGATGTGCTTAAGCTTATGTCTGGGGAGGTCAGTATACCCGGCCTTGCTGCCGCCCAGAGCAACGCGGGGAGCAACAACGTCTACACAGATGGCGGGGCCGGAAGTGCGGAGGCTGTTACCAGCGGTATTGATAGGTTGCTTTCCAGCAGTAATTTCACCGCCTCTGAAAGGGTTTACGGAGAACTGGCTTACGCTGCAACTTATAACCCGGATATACTCCACCCTAACCTTATAAACTTTCTTGTCAGCCTCATTGACGCAGGCCACACCATCCATGTAATCGGGCTAATTCGAGGGGAACTGGGGGAGTGCCCCGAGATGGCGTATGGATGCGGTGCTCTCTTCAGCGGGGTAGGCGGGATATCTATCGCCAATCAGAAGCAAAACGATAGGGAAAGCCCATTATGGAAGATAATCGAGTGGATCCTGACCTCATGCCCAGAGGAGAACGCTCCGGCCGGGATAAAGAGCGCCAACTTCTGGGGTGGGTATGGCCCCACTAGCATCCTTTTCCCGCAAGACGTCCAGGCGGGGCCAGCCGAACAAGACGAAGTATCTCCGACAATGCCAAGAGACGAAGCTGTCCCAGGGCAATATCCCGACTGGGGAAGGACTATATCATGAAAGGGAATGAGCTGTAGTGGCTAATCAGCGGAGCTACTGGCAGCCGTGGAAGACCACGGCAAATGAAAACTATCTATATGCTTTCTTCCCCACTACAGGGAGGGAGACGGTGCCGACAACAACCCTTAACAACATCCCCAACATGACCAAGGAGCAGGCCTTACAAAGGATTCAACAGGAGGAGGCGTTTATACCCCTAGACCCATCAACCGTTTATACTGTGGTCATACACTCAACCACAACTACCGACTT